>Ga0207694_10000655_pt1 | contig 31260 bp, 29 predicted proteins | sample KBSC34metaG_FD_184353 | JGI IMG/M metagenome (GOLD analysis project Ga0207694, IMG submission 184353) | Corn rhizosphere microbial communities from Kellogg Biological Station, Michigan, USA - KBS C3-4 metaG (SPAdes) (version 2) | ecosystem: Host-associated > Plants > Roots > Rhizosphere > Soil... | reverse complement strand
GCACAACGGACACCATCGCGGACACCGAAATCGTCGAGGTTGAGCAGCGATTGAAAATGCTGGAGGCGTTGCGCGAACGCATCCTCGGCTGGGGCGCGGCACCGCTCGATTTCGGTCAACTCGCGCAGCAACAAGGCCTCCCCGCGGAGCGGGTGATCCTCGAAAAATGCGAAGCCAGTCTCGCGCTGTTGCAGGCGCAATCCGAACTGGATAAAAAACTCATTCGCGAGGTCCTTGATGTGATCACCGGCGGCCAGGTCCTGGACCTGAAACGTTTTGGCAACCCCGCGCCCAGCAAACTCACCTCGCTGCAAACCGACGCCGAACTGGATGATTATACGTTTCGCGTGGCGGGTTGCGTCGGGCAATTCTGGACGCGCATCTGCCTCGCGCACCAATTTTCGACCGCCGCCACTGCTTCCCAGTCATTTGAGGAACTCGGTGTGCGTTTTGGCAAGGGGCTGCAACTGGTTAATATATTGCGAGACATCCCGGCGGACCTCGCCAAGAGCCGTTGTTATATTCCGATGGAAAAATTAGCCGCCATCAGCCTCGCCCCCGAAGATTTGTTACGTTCAGAAACGGAACCAAAATTCCGCCCGCTCTATAATGAATATCTCGATCTTGCGGAATCGCACCTCGCCGCGGGCTGGGAATACACAAATCTGATTCCGTTCGGGCAGATGCGTTTAAGGCTGGCCTGCGCCTGGCCGATTCTTATTGGTTTACAAACCATTGAACGGCTGCGCACTGGCAACGTGCTCGACGCCAAACAGCGCATAAAAATTGGCCGCAAGGACGTGCGGGGCATCCTGTTGCGGTCGATTTTCTACTACCCGATTCCGTACAGTTGGCGACGCCTCGGAACCTCAAAACCTGTTGCCATCAGGCCGGTTTTATCGTAATTAAAGTTTCCATGCAGATTTCACGACACCTCCTGTTGACCTGCGCGGTCACAGCCTGCCTTATTCCTTCCCTGGCCCATGCGGCCGACAACGAAGCGCAAATTCGCGCCCGCCAGGCGTTGGAAGAAAAGATGAACCAATTGAACGCGCAACCGCCCCCGGCCGCAGCTCCGGCGAATCCCGCGCCGAACGTTTCCAAGCAGAAAGCCCCCGCGAAACCAGCGCCGCCGGTCGTCACTGTCACGCCCAATGGGGCCACGGTCAGCAATCCTCCGACCGCATCTGCGGCTGACGCTGCCACCCGGCAAAAGCTTAAAGACGCGTTGAATCAGGCAGCCACACCGCCTGCGCAACCGCCTGTGAGCGCTGCCCCGATGCAAAGCCAGCCTGCGACTTCAGCGCCATCCTATATTTCGACACCTTCAAATGATGCCGCCACGAGCCAAAAACTTGAGGAAGCTTTGCGGCAGAAAATGCAACAAACTCCGGTGGAATCAACCACCCCGCCGATGGCGACTCAAAAACCGACGAAGCCAGCACCCGCTTGGACTCCGTCGGCTTCCGCGCCGTCTTCCACGGCGAATTACGCGCCTATTCCTGAGACGAATCCCCGCGCAGTGCGTCCGACTTTGCCTGAAACACCCACTCCTGCGCCGGTCATGAACGGAAACCAACCTACCGCGCCGACAATAGCATTACCGACGCTCTCGGGACCGCCCACCGGCCTTTCCGCGGCGAAAGAACAAAAACTGAACGAGCTGCTCAATCAGTATCGTGCGGACCAAATCACACCGCAGCAATATCACGAGCAACGCGCCAAGATTCTCGCCGAGCCGTAAACCAACTTTCGAACCATCCCGCCGGACGAAAGCCCGGCGGGTTTTATTTTTTATGGTGGCCAGTCCGGCACGGACTCGAATCTTGAACTTTGCCGAACTGACCCTAAACTGATTTTTTATGCACGGATTTCATTACCGCGGAAACAAGTTGTATTGCGAAGGCGTCGCCATCGAATCGCTGACGAAAAAATTCGGCACGCCGCTGTACGTCTATTCGCAAGGCACCCTGACGGACCATTTCCAAAAGCTGGATCGCGCCCTCGCACCGATCGATCACCTGGTGTGTTTCGCGATGAAATCCAACTCGAACCTCGCCGTGTTGCGCGTGCTTGCCAACCTGGGCAGCGGGTTCGACATCGTCAGCGGTGGTGAATTGCAACGCGTGATTGCCGCGGGCGGCGATCCCCGCAAATGCATTTTTGCGGGCGTGGGCAAGACCGAAGAAGAAATCGAATTCGCGCTTAAGAAGGGCGTTTATTCTTTCAACGCCGAGAGTGAGCCGGAACTGGAACGCATCAATCGCGTGGCGGCACGGCTAAAGAAAATTGCGCCGTTCGCGGTGCGCGTGAACCCCAATGTCGAGGCGCATACGCACGCCAAAATCACCACCGGCACTTACGAAAATAAATTTGGCATCGCGTTCGAGCAGATTGAAGGCGTCTACGCGCGGGCGAGCAAACTCAAGAATCTGCGCGCGCGCGGATTCCAGATGCACATCGGCTCGCAAATCACGGACGTGAACCCGTTCGAAAAAGCGGTGCGCAAAGTATTGCCGCTGGTGGAGCGTTTGAAAAACAAACACGGCCTGGAATTTTTCAGCATCGGCGGCGGGTTGGGAATTGTTTACAACCCCGCGCTCGCGAGCGGCCCCGCCCAATGGTGGAAATCTTCGAAACAGGCGAAGAACATCCTCACGCCGCAAAAATACGCGGATCGGCTGTTGCCGTTGCTCAAGCCGCTCGGCTTGCGCATCCTGATCGAGCCCGGCCGGTTCATTTCCGGCAACGCCGGCATTTTAGTCACACGCGTGGAATACGTAAAACGCACTGGTCAGAAAAATTTCCTGATCGTGGATGCCGCCATGAACGATTTGATTCGCCCTGCGTTTTACGAGGCGTATCACGAAATCGTTCCGCTCACGCATCGCAACGGTGGGACCATCAAGACCGATGTCGTCGGCCCTATCTGCGAGTCTGGTGATTTCTTTGCGAAAGATCGTCCGCTGCCGAAGCTCGGTGAAGGCGACCATCTCGCGCTTTTGAGCGCCGGCGCGTACGGCTTCGTGATGGCTTCGACCTACAACACGCGCTCGCTCGCTGCTGAGGTGCTCGTGAACGGTTCCAAAGCCGCCGTCATTCGCGAGCGTCAGCCGGTGGAGCAGATTTGGTCCGGGGAGAAGATAGCGGGTTGGTTGAAGTAGAGCACCTATTGCGAGTCGCGTGTTGCGTGAACACAGGTTGCGCTTTTGGCGCAGCCCGCAGGTTCATTCCTTTGCCATACATTCCCCTGTTTTTGCCTTCAAACCACCTTGCACCGTGGGGTTTATGGCAGATCAGAAAGATTTTCCGTAACCTTTCCCGATTTTTTCTTCTGTAAGGGATTGGAATGAGCTCTACAATCGAACCCATGTTCGCTGGCATGATTGGCGGGTGGGAGGTTATTGCAATTCTAGCAGCGTTGCTGATGATCCCGGCCATGGCAATCGGCGCGGGATTGTTGGTGTTTTTTATTGTTAGAAAATCATCGGGCCACAATTCTGCGAATCCAGGAGGCGGTGCGTCCTTTGCTCCACCAGCGCATCAAGGTCCGCCTTTACAAAATCCCCTGCAGCCTGCCAATCGGAATCGCGCACCTTGGATTTTGTTGGGAACACTCGCAGTGGTTTTGGTAACGATTTTGTTAGTTGTCTTTTTACGAACTCAAGCTCAATCCCGTAATGATCTTAGCCCCGGGATTTCACTCGTGAGCTTATTTCTAGCTCTGATGTTAGTTGGGCTTCTCGTCACTCTTGTTGTATCTATTTTCGTTCGACTGGTAACCACAGCGAATCGCTCCACACCGGGTGCGCTGGCGCCCATTCCGCCGACAATTCCCATTCAACCTTCAGCCCGTGAATGTCCCAAGTGCGGTGCAATCCTCAAATCCGATGTGCCCGAAGGACTCTGCCCCGCATGCCTATTGCAACATGGCATCGCAACGGAAGGCGGCGCACCACCCGGAACTCCGGCGTTCACCCCCCCGCCATTGCCCGAACTGGCAAAATTATTTCCACAATTGGAGATTCTGGAACTCATCGGCCAGGGCGGCATGGGCGCGGTTTACAAAGCGCGCCAACCGTCGCTCGATCGCTTCGTTGCGCTGAAAATCCTCGCGCCGCGCTCCGGCAGTGATCTTGATTTCGCGGGACGCTTCAGCCGTGAAGCCCGCGCACTCGCGAAACTGAGTCACCCGAATATCGTCAACGTTTACGATTACGGCACGGTGGGACAGGCTTCCAGCCCATCTTCAGCTGACAAATCCACAGCGATTCCAGAGACAGGCGCGATGCCTGTCCTACATTACTTTCTCATGGAGTACGTCGACGGCCCGAATCTGCGGCAGGTGGAGCAGGCGGGGAAACTTTCGCCGCGGGAGGCATTGGAAATCATTCCGCAGATTTGCGGTGCGCTGCAATTTGCGCATGACGAAGGCATCGTGCATCGCGACATCAAGCCCGAGAATGTGTTGCTCGATAAAAAGGGGCGGGTGAAGATCGCGGATTTTGGCCTCGCGAAAATTTTGGGACAGGAAGCAGATTTCCGGCTGACCGGCGCGCGCGACGTCATGGGCACACCCCATTACATGGCCCCGGAACAGGTCGAAAAGCCACAGGAGGTGGACCACCGGGCGGACATCTATTCGCTCGGTGTCGTTTTTTACGAAATGCTCACGGGCGAACTGCCGTTGGGGAAATTCGATCCGCCTTCGCACAAGGTGCAAGTGGATGTGCGGGTGGACGAAGTGGTGCTGCGCTCACTGGCGAACAATCCCGACCGCCGGTACCAGCATGTGAGCGAGGTGAAGACGGAGTTGGATGCCATTGCTCAAACGCCAACTTCGCGGTCTGCTCAGATCCGCACCACGCAGGGAAACCAGTGCCTGGATTATCGTTCGCGGTTTTCCTTGTTCGGGCTGCCTTTGTTGCATGTCGCCGCGGGCGTTGATTCTGAAACGGGGAAAATGCGGGTCGCCAAAGGCATCATTGCGGTGGGCAGCCGCGCACAAGGCGTGGTGGCGATTGGTGGTTTTGCGATGGGTGGAATTGCTATTGGCGGCGGTGCCATTGGCATTCTGGCTTTCGGCGGGATGGCTTTCGGAGTTTTTTCCTTTGGGGGATTAGCGATTGCGTTGGTGCTGGCGCTGGGCGGTGGCGCCATTGCACCCATAGCATTGGGCGGTGGCGCCGTGGGTTATTTCACTTTCGCTGGCGGAGGAGTTGGCACGCACGTTTTGGCGGCCAATGTTCATGATCCCCTGGCGCAACGTTTCTTCGGCAGTTGGGGTCGGGCATGGATCATGAGCATCCCAATCGTGAGCATGGTTGTCACCATTGTGGCCATGGTTGCCGGACTGGGTGCGTTTCTTTGGGCGTGGTATGTGGAAAAGACCTCGGATTCATCCGCCATCCCTCGTGCCATCCGGGATTGGCTCGCAGTGATGGACCGTGGAGATTACGCGCGCAGTTGGGAATTGGCCGCCCCGTACTTTCAGAGTACGATCAAGAAAGAAGATTGGGTAGGCAAAGGGCAAAGCATTCGCCGGCCGCTCGGAGCAGTTCACTCGCGCGAGTTAAGCGGAATGCATTTCACCGAGGGAACTCGGGTGCAAGCGAAGTTCAAGGCGGTATTCGACAACCTTTCCGCTGCCATCGAAACCGTCACATTCACGCGGCAAGCGGAGGGAAGCTGGAAAGCGATTGGTTATCTCATTAGACCGGGTTCGGGGAGAGGTTGGCTAAGTTGGGCGTTCTGCATCGTGGTCGCCGGTGGAATATCCATCATGTGCCTGGCTTCGGTGTTCATTTGGCAGAAGAACCAAAATATTCCCGCGCTGACGGCGGACGCCAACAACTCAGCAAGCGTTTCCGATTCAGGGAAGAACGATGCGATTGAGGCTCCCCGAGAGAAGTTGTCTGCCCCCAAGACGATTACGTTGGTGAGGGCGACGAATCAATGGATTGATGTCACGAACAGGACGCAGACGGTGACGGTTTGGACGGATTCCTACCTCGAACCGGGAGAAACTGTATCTGCCTTGGTGAAGCGGGGCACTAATGAACTGGTCCAGACCATAGGGCGGAAATTCGTCAACTGGAGACCTGATCATACCGGCACTTCCTCGGCGTTAACCTGGTATTTTGGCGGAGTGATGGAAAAGAAATTCGGCGAGAGCGAGGCTCAATCCGCGCTGGATCAATTGCGCACGAATTTCACCGATCGCCCAACGATACTCGCGCCCGGTCAACCGCGGGAGCTTTTTGCAGTCACAAACAATGCCGGTGAATCTCTGGTTGGATATATTGAGTTCAAACGTGATTTGCCGCCGCCAGTCGTCCCGGGGACGAAAATCGAAGGCATCATTCACATTCGTCATTTCTTCGGAGCACCTACTTCCCCGAACATCGGTTACGTTGCGAAACTTCCGCCCGGATACTCCATCCGAGCGACGGCGAATTCTGGTACTGCGGATACTCACAGTCCCGGCGGGCCCTACGAATACATGAGCAGTTGGTCCAATTGGCCGCGACCGGTCAGGCCCCCAGCATTTTCGCCGCCGGGCCAACTCGCTCCCCCGTACGCGCCTCCTCGTGTCGACAGCGCACAGGATTACATGGCCAAAATGAAAAGCCTGGAACAGCAGCTTCAGGATTTGCAGGATCAAGGGCCGATCTCGGTCGTGCTGGGCCAACCGAAACTCATATTTTCCATCACCAATGGTCCCGATGATGTGTTCCAGGGATTTTTGGAATTGGTGGGGCCCGGGATGGACACCCAAAAACAATCGACCGGAGCCCAAGCGCCCCAGATAGTAGTTCCGCTCCAGTTGCCGCCGCCCACGATCATGTCGCCGGTGCCGGCCCCGCTTCCACCGGGAGGAATCATTCGCCCGCTTCGCACGCTGCCATCCCGGCAAACCAAAAGCGCGATCACGCCGGAGGAGCAAATAGCATTGATCGAATCGCAAAGAGCGAAAGCAATACGAGCACAAGATCCCATCGCTCGATACCTTCCTCCGAGTGGACTTTCGACATCCACTAATTCCACGAACGGCGCATCGCCGGCGAAAATCAATCCAGCCACCGGCATGCCCGCGCCGGGAACGAACGCTCCGTAAGCAGCAAAAAAATTTCGTCGTTGAGTCGTCCATGGATTGACATCCTGACCCTATTTGGCAGAATCTCCGGCCCGCGGTATGATTGGCTCGGCTGGTAGGTTACCCAAGTGGCCAACGGGGGCAGACTGTAAATCTGCTGGCTTACGCCTTCGATGGTTCGAATCCATCACCTACCACCATTTTTCCCAGTTTGCTATTATATAGCTATTTACGTATAAATGCATCGGGTGGCGGTAATTCTGCATAACGCCGCCGCATAACAAAGCCACCACAGGCCAAGGTTGTTAATTCGGCAGTTTCTCGTTAGAGAATCTCTCATAAAGTAATCACAAAGTAACCAGCAAGGCTGAGTTCGGTTGATGATTGGCGGGAACACCACCCTCTCAGCAAGAGGTCTTGCCGAGAGACTTTGCCGCTTGCGCCACTTTATGTCGGGAACACCACCATCTTCACGCCGAAGGCCCGTAGTGAAGTGGCGGCAGGCAAAGATGGTGCTTTTGGCAGAAGATCAGGTTACGGAATATAGGCCCTTCGGGAGTATGCCGCCGCAAAGCCTTTTCAGGGTGAAAGCGGGGGTACCACCCTGGGTCCAACTAAACCTTCCGATGCGCCACCGCTGGACGAGGATTAATTTCGTCTTTAAGTTTTTTGGGAAATCCACAGTTATCGGTTCCACTTGCGGCGGCGCCCCCCCAGCGAACCAGACTACTCACCATCCCTGCAATTTGTGAACTTTGACCGCAATCGCTAACCTGGAATCGAATGATGCTTGATGGCGGCCGTTGTGACCGTTTCACGGGCCGAATCTCGGGGCTAAGCGGGAGATGGGGGGTGGGTCTAAAATTGGGGGTTGCAAGTGCGTTTGCTGGACGAAAAGAGATTTTCGGATTTAAGTTTTTTTTCGCACTGAGTTTTGTTAGTGGGCCTGAGACTCGCAAAAATAGGAGTGGCTCATCAAGAGCCGTTAGCATGCTTGCTGGCCTCAAAGATTTTTTAAGGCCGTTTAGTTCGTTTCGATGCTAGGCGGTTAACAGCGCTTCAATCGCCTTCTTAATCTGCTCGTCTGTCAAAACGCGATTCTTGCTCAGGCCAAGGGGGCTGTGGTCGAAGTCGAACTCTCTGACGCGCTCCAAAGATACATCGACGACATGGCTGGAGGAATGAAGTGTGGGCGGCGGGTGACAAGTTGGGGATCATCGCTCGGCGCAAGGTCGGGGACCTAGTCGTTCGAATGGCGGGAATGCTTTGGTTTTGTGCAAGATTTCTTCAACAGCATAAGTAACTTGATTTTGTCTCCGCCCGCCAACACTTCCTTGAATTCCGGTTACAATTGCCGGCAGCCGAATTCTTCGCAATTGAAAGGCCTCATTTTTCAGAATATAATGTGCTGAAATCAGCCGGTTAATCATCAGCATGCATGCAGAGCGATGTGGAACAAAAGCAGGATGTTGCGAAAGCGGAATCACTTCGGATTGAGCTTGAGCATCATCAACGTGAGGTCGGTCAATACCGTCATCGCCTGCGGGTCATGGAGAGTGTTTTCGCACACGCAGAGGAATTCATTATCATCGCTGAACTCGATGGCAAAATTGTGGATGCTAATCCGTCCGCTGCGATCCTTCTCGGATACACCAAATCGGAATTGTTGCGTCTCAGTCTATTCGACGTATTTGCCGTTGATTCGCGGAAAGAAGTTATTGGCAAACTCGCCAATATTACGGGGGGACACACCCTAACGAATGAATACGTTCTTCAATGCAAAGAAGGCGAACAAAAAACTGTCCATCAAAGGCTTTGCCTTTCCGCCGACTCCGAGCGGGATTTGATCATTGTCTCCGGCCGAGACATCACCGAGACAAGGCGGCAAGAGGTGTTTTCAGCAGGCGAAAAACGACTGCTGGAAATGGTTGCACAAGGCGAGTCCCTCCCATCAATTCTTAGTGCGCTGTGCAGGTTGTTTGAGGAAATTTATGTTGGTTCGGTGACTTCGGTTCTGCTGGCGGATTCAAGTTCCGAGCGCCTTTGGCACGGCGCCGGGCCAACCCTTTCACCGAGCTATATTGAAGCAATCAAAAACGGAGTACTCATCGGACCGGCTGAGGGTTCCTGCGGAACAGCGGCTTGTCGTGGAGAACCGGTTTTTGTTTCTGATCTAGCGATGGATCCTCTCTGGCAAAACTATCGCCAGGCGGCTCTTGCCTGCGGATTGCGTGCCTGCTGGTCGATGCCCATCTTTTCCTCTCGAGGGAAGGTTCTGGGGACCTTCGCCACCTATTTTCGGGAACCGAGTAGTCCCACGCGGCAACAACACGACATCATTAAACAACTGGCTCACCTTGCGAGCATTGCCATCGAACGCACTCAAGTCCGGGAAGCTTTGGAGCGCAGCGAAGCTTACTTGTCGGAAGCCCAGAAGTTGAGTCTCACTGGAAGCTTCGGTTGGAATGTTTCCACAAGCAAACTTTTTTGGTCCAATGAGACATTTCGTATTCTGGGTTATGATCCGGCGACCAAACCCTCGATCGAACTCGTCCTGTCTCGAACGCACCCGGAAGACATTCCTCTCGTAAATCGAATCCTCAACCGGGCGACACGCGAGGGAACGGATTTGGATTTTGAACACCGCTTGCTGATGCCGGGCGGAGCGATCAAACATGTCCACGTAGTCGCGCACGCCTTGTTCAATCAGCCGGGCGACAAGGAATTTTTCGGAGCGGTAATGGATGTCACGGCTCATCGCCACGCCGAAGCCGAACTGGGGAAAGCACTTTCTGAAATTAAACGGTCGGAGCAAAGCCTGAGCCTGATTCTCGAGAGCATTCCGGGTTTGGTTCACACCATGACCTCAGCGGGAAAGCCAGAATTCGTTAATCAGCAGATCTTGCGCTTTTTCGGAAAGACTTTTGACGAGTTGAGCGACTGGGCCCCTTTAATTCATCCAGACGATCGTGAACGCGTCGTAGCCGAATGGACGTATGCAGTCGCCACCGGTGAGCCATACGATGCTGAACACCGTGTTCGCCGCGCCGATGGCGTCTATCGCTGGTTTCAGTCTCGCGGCAAACCTCTGAAGAATGAAGAGGGCGCGATTATCCGGTGGTATAATCTTCTCGTGGATATCGATGACCGAAAGAAAGCGGAAGAGGCGCTGAACCGCTCGCGTACGGAACTTGCGCATGTCACACGAATGACCACCCTGGGCGAATTGGCGGCCTCCATTGCACACGAGATCAACCAACCGCTCGCTGCCATTGTCACCAACGGGAATGCCTGCCTGCGTTGGCTGGATCGCGCCACTCCCAATCTCAAAGAGGCCGGGGAAGCGGTCCAGCGCATTGTTCGCGACGGAAATCGAGGCAGCGAGGTGATTGGGCGGATCCGTGCGCTTTTGAAAAAGGAAACGACATTAAAAGCGCCAGTCGACGTCAACGAAATCGTGCGCGAGGTGCTTACGCTGGCACAGGCCGAATTGCGAGGGACGACACTTGAATTGAGATTGGCCAACGAACTGCCAAAGGTCATGGCTGACCGTGTGCGTTTGCAGCAGGTGTTGCTTAATCTCATAATGAATGCCCTTGACGCGATGAAGACGGTTTCAGAACGTCCCCGTGTTTTGAGGATGGAAACGAAACATTGCGGGGATGACGTGCTTGTCGAACTTCAAGATTCTGGGGTCGGAATCCCGCCTGGCCGCATGGAAAAACTTTTTGAGACATTTTATACCACAAAACCACACGGTCTTGGCATGGGCCTTTCCATCAGTCGATCGATCATCGAAGAACATGGCGGCCATTTATGGGCGGAATGCAAGCGAGACCCCGGGGCGATCTTTCGGTTTACGCTTCCGGCACGAGAAGGTGGCACTGTATGAAGCGTTCGGAATTAAACAATCCCATAGTCTTTATTGTGGATGACGAAGCATCGATCCGCGAGGCAATCAGCAGTTTAATCCGGTCGGTCGGGCTGCAGGTGGCGACGTTTTCATCCGCAAAAGAATTTTTACAAAAAAGGAACGCGGAAATTCCCGGCTGTCTCGTGCTGGATGTGCGCCTGCCCGGATTGAGCGGCTTGGAATTGCAGCGCGAATTGGCGGCGGCTAACGATCCAGTGCCCATCATTTTCATTACCGGGCACGGGGATATCCCAATGAGTGTTCGCGCCATGAAGGCCGGAGCCGTGGAATTTCTTCCCAAGCCTTTTCGCGATCAGGATTTGCTGGACGCAGTCCATCAGGCTATTGAGCGCTGCACCGAGAAACTGAGAGAGCATTCCCGCGTCGCCGAGTTGCGCAACCTCTTTGCTTCCCTCACGCCTCGCGAGCGCCAAGTGATGCAATTGGTCGTCCAAGGCAAGTTGAACAAGCAAATCGCCGCCGAACTTGGTACCAGCGAGATCACAGTGAAAATTCAACGTGGTCAAATGATGCACAAAATGAAGGTGGAATCCCTGCCGGAATTGGTTCGAGCGGCCGGGCATCTGGCGCTTTCGGAAAACTCAATTGCAACGCCTCCCCAATCGGCAAAAAATCCGCAGTTTCGCTCCTCTCCGATGTAAAACACAACGGGGTCCGGGTTAAAGTTCTAATACCAAGGTATGATGGAACCGACCATCGGAGGGGTAGTAGTGTCGCCCCATGCCGGAAAACCCTGGTCAGACAATCGCCATTCTGGATGATGATCCATCCGTCCGCGAGGCGCTCGTCAGTCTCCTGAATGCAAACGGATTCACGACTGAAAGTTTTTCTGACGCATCGACTTTTCTGAATTGCTCGTGTCTCGAGAAATTCGCCTGCCTCGTTCTCGACCTGCGATTGCAGGGGATGGGTGGTCTGGAACTGCAGAGACACCTCGCCGCCGAAGGTCGGCGAGTTTCAATCATATTCATTACCGCGCATGGCACCCCGGAAAATCGTGAACAGGCTCTGCATGCTGGGGCCACGGACTTCCTTTCAAAACCGTTCAGCGAAGACGCACTGCTGCGTGCAGTTCGCCGCGGGCTTGAAAAGGCTCAAAACTTTTCGAAGGCATCTCGAGCCAAACAAAAGAAGGCCATGAAAAAAATCCCGTTAACCTTCCATACAACCCAGATCGAGGACGTGAAAGTATTTTTCCGGCAGGCCGGCAATCCGAACTCACCCGCGATATTACTGCTCCACGGTTTCCCGACCTCCAGTCATATGTTTCGGGATCTGATTCCGCGATTGGCCGACGAATACCACATCGTGGCTCCGGATTTGCCGGGCTTTGGGAACACGGCGGCTCCCGCGCGTGAAAAATTCCGATACACATTCGATAATCTAGCCAGAATTATCGGAGATTTCGTTGAGGCCATTGGTCTGAATCGGTTTGCGATTTACGTCTTCGATTATGGCGCGCCCACAGGATTTCGATTAGCACTCGCCAAGCCGGAGCGCATCGCCGCCATTATTTCACAAAACGGAAACGCTTACCTGGAAGGATTCAGCGACGCCTGGACTGTTTGGCAAAATTATTGGAAACATCCGACGGCTGAAAACCGGGAGGCGTGCCGTGAATCGCTGAGTCCCAGAGTCATTCGCGAAATTCAATATCTCCATGGAGCCGATGCAGAGCGAGTTTCACCAGATGGATATACTCTCGATATCGCTTATATGGCTCGTCCTGGGGCCGAGGAAATTCAACTCGACCTGATTTTGGATTATCAAAGCAATCCCGAAATGTATCCCGCGTTTCAGAAATTTTTCCGCGAGCGCCAACTGCCTACACTCGCCGTCTGGGGGAAGAACGATCTGCATTTCCTGCCGGCGGGTGCCGAGGCCTATCGCCGGGACAATGCGAACGCAAAAGTCGTTTTTTACGACACCGGTCATTTTGCGCTCGAAACTCACTCCGCGGAAATCGGCGATGAAATCCGCGATTTTCTGAAAACCGTTTTTGTCCGCGATGAATCGAAATCACTCACACCGAAAAGATCAAAACGTAAGTAGAACTTCACCCTTTAAGAAAAAAACCACGCAAAAGAAATATTATGCCATTTGTAAACATCAAACTCATTGAAGGTGTCTTCACCACCGAGCAAAAGCATCAACTCGCCGAAGCCATTACGGATGTGATGGTCAAGTTCGAAGGCTCGGAAGCATTCCGGGAAGTGGTCTGGGTTCTGATTGAGGAACTCCATAAAGATGGCTGGCACATTGGAGGGCAGCCATTTGCGGGCCCATCCACGCTCAAGGGCGTTCTAGGTCGTTCCAAGGAAGCCCATGAGGCAATTGGAGATAAAAATCCACAGACGAGAGCCGAGTACGCAGCGATTTTACCCGCGCGCGAAAAATAGTTGTATCGGAGTGGCCTTATGACAGCGCTAACGATTGGTTTCGCTCTTGGGATGCGGCATGGGACCGACCCCGACCATCTTACTGCTATCGATGGGTTGAGCCGCATACGTCCGCGCGCAACCAACGGGCTCTATTTCGCGCTCGGGCATGGGCTGGTAGTCACGCTGCTGGCAGTTGGCATCGGCCGGGTGGCATCGGACCACCTTGCGTTTCTCGGGCCGTGGATGTTGATCGGTATCGGCCTGATAAATTTGTCAAAGCTGTTTCGAAATCCGACTCCCTCTTTAAAACAATCGGCCCCGGGCCCGATTGTAGCTCAGCCGTTTCTGCTGGGTGTGTTGCTGGCGGCGGGATTCGAAACTGCATCCCAGTTCTCCGCTCTAGTCCTGGCTGGCGAAACAAATCCCTGGGTGTTGGGCGCCTTGTTTACTGGCGGCATGATTACGGTGGATGGGTTCGACGGATATCTCGCGGCGTCCACTCAGAATCTGGCGGCCGCGGGCAGAACGAATGCGCGAAAGGCCTCTCAAGTGCTGGGTATTCTAGTGATCTTATTCTCCTTCGGATTGGGTGGGGCGGAATTGCTGGGAGTTGAACTGGATCATTTCGCGTTGCCAATGGGTTTGGCCTTATTCGCAATCGTCATAACCATCCGCTTCTGGGCACGTTCCGCAGTCGGTTCAATGTTTGCTCGCCGGGCTCGCTTCGTCGAACCAGCAAATCAAGCAGGGGAGATTACAACATGACTTCGTCAAAACCCTCAGTGCACGTAGTAAAAGCCCTCGGCGAAGAGCCCAGTTTCAAGGTCGGCGACCGAGTCCGCATATCGGCGCGTTATCCGATCGGGCACTATCGGGTGCCGACGTACATGCGCGGCAAATGCGGCGCGGTGGAATTTGTCATTGAGCCGACCGCAGTAAACAACGAAGAGGAGGCGTTCGGTCGCAATGCCGGAAAAAAAGGATACTACTACCGCGTGGGTGTGCCGTTGGCTGAACTGTGGCCCGGTTACACAGGGCCGCCGCAGGACCGCCTAATCATTGAAATTTTTGAAGGTTGGCTCGAAAGGACGTGAACCATGACAACCGATACCCATCACCACGATCACGATCATGATCATGATCATCAGCACGGACCTAATCCGCATCACCAGGATCCGAAAAATGTGGATACGCCGCCGCCCGGCTATTACGAAATCATGGAGATCGCCGTGCGTGAACTTCTCATCGAGAAAAAACTGATCGGCCCGGGTGAAATTCGCCGCCAAATCGAGGTGCTCGATTCGCGCACACCGGCGCTCGGCGCGAAAGTCGTCGCGCGCGCCTGGGTGGATCCAGAATTTAAGGCCCGTCTCCTGGCCAACGGGCGCCTGGCCTGCGAACGGGAATTCGGAATCAGTTTTTACGACGACACGCAGCTCATTGTGCTCGAAAATACGGACAAGATTCACAACGTCGTGGTTTGCACGCTTTGTTCCTGTTATCCGCGGCCAGTGCTCGGCTTGCCGCCTGATTGGTACAAAGCGAAACCATACCGAGCTCGCGTCGTCAAAGAGCCGCGAGCCGTCCTTTCCGAATTCGGCACGGAAATTCCGGCGGAGGTCGAAATTCGCGTCAATGATTCAACCGCCATGTTGCGATACCTGGTGTTGCCGAAGCGTCCGGTCGGTACGGAAGATTTTTCCGAAGAACAACTCGCATCACTGGTGACCCGCGACACCATGATCGGAGTCGTCAACGTCAGCCTTGCAAACAAAAACACGCCATGAATTCAACCGCAAATCTCGTGAACCGGCTTCCCAGCGACCTCGGCGGACTGCCCGCCGAGCCAATTCAACAAATTGATCATGTGCTGCTGCCGTGGGAAAAACGATGCCACGCGCTGGCCGACGTTCTCGATTTCCACAAAATCATCAACACCGAGGAAAAACGGCGCGGCGTCGAACAATTGGGAAGCGAAATGGTTGGCAAACTTACTTATTACGAACGCTGGATTGTCTGTTTTGCCAACCTCCTTTTTCAAAAGGGACTTCTGACGCCGGAGGAGTTGGCGCTGAAGATGGAGGAAGTGGAAGCGCGGCACACCACAACCCCGACAGCCTGAAAGAACCCTGATGGAAGGACTAAAAACATTACTGAGCGATTTTGGACCCGAGGAAACCATGTCCCGCCTCGTAAATGAAATCACGAACATGGGAATGAGAACCTTCGCTCGCATCAATCACGCAGAACTGGCCAAGGAGGTGGGGCAAACATTGTTGCCGACGGAGCTGATTATTTTCGGCAACCCGCGCGGTGGCACGCCGTTGATGCAAGCTGGACAAACGATCGGAATTGACCTGCCCCTGAAGGTCTTGGTGTGGCAGGACCACCCTGACAAAACCTGGCTTTCGTATAACGAGCCGACTTGGCTCGTAAAGCGACACCAACTGGAAAACATGGATCAAATAGCCTCCCGTCTGGAGTTGGCACTCGCGGCGATGGCGTTGAAAGTGACCAACAACAATATTCAAAGTTCGCGCCGTGCACGGCTGTAAAAACAAAATCGGCGTTGGCATCATCGGTCTCAGCGCCAAAGGCGGTTGGGCGGCGAATGCCCACGTGCCAGCATTGGAAAGATTGCCGAATTATGAAATTCGCGGCCTAAGTGCCAGCAGCATCGGGAGCGCTAAAGCCGCGGCTGAGAAGTTCCACATTCCACACTTCTTTGATAACGCCGCAGCCCTGGCAAATCATCCGGGGATTGATTTGCTGGTGGTAACAGTAAAAGTTCTGCATCACGCGGAGTTGGTCACTGCTGCATTGCGCGCGGGCAAAATGGTCTTTTGCGAATGGCCGTTGGGGCAAAATTTTGCCGAAACGAGCGATTTGGCGGCGCTGGCTAGAACCTGCGGTTGCCATACCATCGTCGGACTTCAATCCCGATCCGTGCCGGCTGTCAATTACGCCAAAGATTTGATCCGCCACGGGTATGTTGGCGAAGTCCTTTCTGCTTCGGTCGTGGGCTCGGGAATATTTTGGGGACCAACAATTCCCGCAACATCCAGCTACACTCTTGCGCATGAAAACGGCGCCGGGATGATCAACGTTTCTTTCGCCCACGGACTCGACTCAGTTTGCTACCTGCTTGGATCCAAACTGAAAAAGGTCACTTCCGTTCTGGCGAACCGAAGAAACTCTGTCGAAATCATCGAGACAAAGGAAATGATTCCCATGACGACTCCAGACCAGGTCATCGTCGGAGCAAGTATGGAAAGTGGCGCGGTTATCTCAATTCACTATCGTGGAGGGCTTTCGCGCGCGACCAATTTCCATTGTGAAATCAATGGCACGCGTGGAGATTTATTACTCACGGGTTCGCTCGGGTATCCTGGAATTGGCGAGGTGGAAGTTCAAGGTGGCCGGGATGCGGATCTGCGAACGCAAAAGCTTCCTATCCCCGCAGATTATATCCAAAGCAGTGCTCCGGCGGGGATGGCTGAGGCCGTGTTTTACAGTTATGCCCGGCTGGAGTCTGATCTCGCGTCCGGCAATCATTTTTCCCCGAATTTCGAAGATGCGGCCCAACTCCATTGTGCGATCGAGGTGATCGAAACTGCAGCCAGGAATGGAACGACGATTGGGATTGCAGGATTAGAAGCATCCGGGAACAAGGTCTCATTCGTCAATTCACGACGAGGAGTTGGCCGAACCGTGGCCAATTAGAAACAGAGGAAGGCAGCATGAATCGCCGAAAGTTCATCGCGGTTGGCAGTATGGCAACCCTTGGCCTGAGCGATGGGGGCTTTTCGTTCATTCTTCCCAAACAAACGGAAACTAATCTTATGTCGACAACGTCACCTTCGAAATCGTTTTGGCCGGACAAAGCCCGGCTGGTCATTTCCATCTCGATGCAATTTGAGACCGGCGCGCAACCAGAGCGTGGAGCCGGAAGTCCCTTTCCTCCGCTGGACTCAAAATATCCCGATCTACCCGCCCAAAAGTGGTATGACTACGGTTATAAGGAAGGCGTGCCACGTTTGCTCGATCTCTGGGATCGGGTCGGCGTCAAGGTGACCTCTCACATGGTGGGGAAGGCGGTTGAACGGCATCCCGATTTAGCCAGGGAAATCGTCGCTCGCGGTCACGAAGCGTCGGGCCATGGTCAAACTTGGGAACCGCAATACTCGATGAGCCCTGAAGAAGAACGCGCCGGCTACGAACAGAGCATCAAAACTATCGAAAAAGTTACCGGTACGCGGCCGGTTGGTTTTAACGCGTTCTGGCTTCGCGGAACGCCAAACACCCTCGCCATTCTCCAGGAATTGGGCTTCATCTATCACATCGATGATGTGAGCCGGGACGAACCTTTCACCGTCGCCGTGAAGGGAAAACCTTTTGTCGTCGTCCCCTACACGCTTCGAAACAACGACATCGTGCGATTCGACTCGCCCGCGATGACAAGCTCCGGTTTTCTACAAGAACTCAAGGATGATTTTGACCTGCTTTACGATGAATCCGCAACCCGCCGCCGAATGATGTCCATCAGCACTCACGACCGCATCTCTGGAATCCCCTCTCGAGTCAAAGTGATTGAAGAATTCATAAAGTATGCGCAAAAGCGAAAAGGCGTTGCCTTCATGCGTAAAGACCAAATTGCACAATGGACCCTCTCCGCCCCAGACATACCTGGAGAAACCTAATCAACAGCCATCCAACTATGAAATAACATGAAACCGAGAAATATTAAAAAATCGAAACTGGCAACGGTTGCCGCGCTCGGATTGCTTGGCGCCGGAACAGCAATCTTCGCTTTCGCTCAGCCTGCGAGCAAAGAAGACTTGCCAAAGCCAAAGATGCTAATCCTGGATAAATCTCTTTCCAAAGATAGAGCCGATAAATCGGTTCACGCCGCGCGACTATTTTACGCATTTTGGAATACCGGAAATTCCGAATTCGCCAAAAACTCATTGGCCGCCGATTTCACCGATAGAACCTTGCCGAAAGGACGCCCGCAGGGAATAGAGGGACCGATCTTTGCCTCGAGCAATTTTCGCAAGGCCGTGCCGGATCTAAGCTGTGAGATCGAGCAAATGATTGTTTGCGACGACAGGGTCGTTTCGCATCTTCATTTTTCGGGTCATTTTTCCGGCGTTTTCGGTCAGAAGAACGGCACCGGCCAGTCAGTCGATTTCATCGCAACCGATATTTTGCGAATTCAAAACGGTCGGATCACCGATAATTGGCACCTTGAGGATAATCTGACGCTAATGCAGCAATTAGGCATCGTTCAACCATGAGGTATTTCATGAGAAATAGTTCCACAAATCGATTTATTGGCGCGGTATCCTTGGTTCTTTTGACCTCTTCACCCGGAGCCTTTTCCATGGAGATGAATATGGGCGCCAATATCAGTTTTTCGGATTCAATGAAATCCAGCATGGAAACGATGGACAAAAATATGATGGCGGCGCCGGTTTCCGGTGATCCAGATCGAGATTTCTGCGCCATGATGATGCCCCATCACCAAGGCGCGATCGACATGGCCAAAGTGGTTTTACTTTATGGCAACGATCCCGTGGTCCGACGGCTGGCCCAGGAAATCATCGTAACACAAGAGCAAGAGATCGAATTGATGCGCCTGCGCCTCGCAGCGCTGGCTTCCCCAGCATCGACGGCGAAATCCAATTCACCCGTTGCTACGCCCATGGCCGACATGTCTACGGAGGAAAAATCTCATGAGACAGAAGAAGAGATTCCGATCTCCAGTCGTGACCGGGTATATACTGCCGATCAAACTTCGGACACGGTTTCTGTAATCGATCCGTCTTCGAATCGCCTCCTCGGGGTGATTCGTCTGGGCGACCCATTGACGAAAGCTTTGAGTCCTTTGTATCGCGGGCAATTGCTTGTGCATGGGCTCGGCTTCTCGCCCGACCACCGCCGCTTGGCAGTGATTTCCATTGGATCAAATTCAGCGACCTTGATTGATACCGAAAGCAATCGCGTTCTAGGCGTGGTGTATCTCGGACGATCGCCACACGAAGGTTTTTTTACGCCGGACGGTAGGGAACTCTGGGTGACGGTCCGCGGCGAAGACTATATTTCGGTCATCGACCCGGTACAAATGAAGGAGGTGCGCAGAGTGCAAACTGCCAATGGACCGGGAATGGTGTTATTCCGGCCCGATGGTCGTTATGCATTTGTGCCATCCAGTTTCACGCCGGAACTGGATGTCGTGGATATGCACACTTACAAAGTGATCGCGCGCGTGCCGCAGGCAAGCCCATTTTCGCCCAATCTCGCCGTGAGCCGCGACGGTCAAGAGGTATGGTTTACGCTGAAAGATTCAGGCAAGACTGAAATTATGAGCGGGGAGCCGCCGTTCCGAATTTTGAACACCCTTGATTGCGGTCCAATTTGCAATCACGTCGCCCTCGTCGATAACGCTCAGGGCAAATTTGCTTACATTACGGTCGGGGGCGAAAATGTGGTCAAAGTTTTCCGGCGTGGAACAACTCCGGAATTGATCGCTACTATTCCCACCGGGGATCTTCCACACGGCATATGGCCTTCCGGTGACAGAACGCGAGTATACGTGGGGCTCGAAAACCAGGATGCCGTGATGGCCATCGACACAATGCAAAACAAAGTTATTGCCACCATTCCCGTAGGACAACAACCGCAGGCGCTGGTCTATGTGCCACGGGCGGTTTCGAGCAGCAATGGCACAACGAATCTGTTGGCTCTCGGCGATTCCGGAAAGGCGGCGCACATTACGTTGACAGATCCTAAGGGTGCATCCGGCGCCGCGCACGCCACCGTTTCGATCAATAACTTGGGCGCATTGGACTTGTTGCAGGCGGCATTGACCGGCCTCGAACCGCGCCAAACCTACACCCTCTGGCTGGTCGATTCACAGAATGCGCCTTTCGGAAATCGTCAGGCCCTGGCGACTTTCCAAGCCAATGTCGCGGGCGCACAGACAGCACAAGCGATCGCACCATTGCGCGAAATACTGGCCGGGAACAAAACAGCGCCCAATTTGGATGGCAATGCTGAAAAATCGGATGCTCAAATTCAGCGACGGTTCTTAATCGTCACTCGTGACGGAGAAGACAATCTGCCGATCATGATAGAGCGCAACGATCCTTAACAAGCAATGGCGGATATGAACGAATTCTCTGGCAATGTCACCGGTCACTTCAAAACCAGCCAGTCAGGGTCGAATCAAAACCGGCCATTCTGAGGCGAATTATTCATATCAGTTTGTTGGACGCGATCAAGGCGCTCTTCAATTTCTTTTATCGGTTCTTGCTTCAGGCGACTTGTCGGCGTTTGGTTTGGGCAGCGGGTACTGCTCGCATGCTTTCTTCCAGCCAATCTGCGCTGACAGACGTGCTCGGACACCCGACAGGTCGTCAATCGGGTGCTCTTTCAGTACACGCTCATGCTCCTCAGCCTCACGTTGGCCCCAGCGTTCACAAATCTGCGAAAGCAACTCGATTTGCCGCCGGAAGAGCAGCCGACGACAATCTTGTGTCTCAACGCGGTGCTGTAGTTCGTAAGCACAGGCGAGGCTGAATGTGACGGACTGAAAAATCTGGTAAAGCAGGTCGTCAAGGTCCCTGGTTGTGGAGCGCGACTGCTCCTGACCAGGTTCAATCACCACGAAGTGATAACCCCGCGAATCAACCTCAATGTGGGGGCGAGCTCCGTCCTCAGTGCGTCCATACGTCGGGAGTGAATGGTGCCCCACTGCTCCGATCAATGCCGCCAAACGCTCCACTTCGCCTTGGATTTGAACCAGAGTCTTCATAGCGCAGGCAGCAAAATAAAACGAGCAGAACCGGAAAGCGAGCCATTCAGCCCGCCGGTTCTGCGGTCAAAGGTTCGTTGGACTTGGATTTAGTCTTTTTGCTTTTGTCTTCTTTTCCGGCAACGGCAGCATGGTCTTTGAGCCGATAGCTGCTGCCTGTAATGGCGATGGTGTGCCGTCGGCGGGTATACATGAAAAGAGTTCAACGGTAAAACTCGTCCAAGCTCGCTGCCATCCCCAATGCTTCTACATTCGCTGTGTTTAAAAGCGATTCTAGTATGGCCGCAAAATCCTGGAGAGAACTTTTGTCAGAGCCAAGCAAAGCGCGGTGCTCGGCGAGGCAATGTTGAAGAATTTTGATGATGTCGCTGACCACGAACCGTTCGAATAATAAGCCAGTCCGCGTTCCAGCTTCACACAATTTGCGGAGCCAAGTTAAGCAACGTTTCGGATAATGAGGAAACCATTCTGCCAATGCGTTAATGAGATCGTTGCCGATGTGAGGATGCAGCCATTTTTCAAAGTAGGAGAACAGCGGTTCGGCGCGTACCCACCAAGCGTCCCCCACCAAAGTGAACTCCGCAGCAGATTTGTTTTTCGAACTTTTCGCGTGGCTTTCGGCGCTAAATCTAAGCTCCGTTGCGAAATGATCGAATTGATGCGCGATGGATTCTCGCCAAGGAAAAGGTTCTTTTTGCCGCTGGCCTAAAGGCATGGCACTTTGCTGCTGGTGCAAATTTTGTAAAGCCTCGATTGCCGAATTGAAAAAAAGATCTGTCAAAGCTGACGCGCGTTGCAATTTGACTGTCGACGAAACACCTGTCGGGTCACGGGGCATATACCATTCTACAAGCACCCGCACAACGTCGGACATTTCAGTCGCATGAGTCATCGGGTCAGAGAGGGCTTCCTCAATAAGTTTGCGACTTCTGCCTTCACCTTCGGTGATTGCGACAGCCGCGAACCATGCCATGAACCCAGCAACGAGCTCTTTTCGGTTGGCTTGACGTCCACTCGTTAGCATTTCCTCTAAAACGTCTAAAGCGCGTTGCTTATCCAACTGGTACAACCACCAAAACCAAGAATCGTGCAACGTATATGGCAGTGCTTTGGCAATTTCATCTTCCCCCATACGGCTAGTCCAGCGCGCGAGACATTCCCAAACAAAATCGGGATAAGTTTTTAGAAACGCCCAAACGTAATGACCGAAGTGTTCAACAACTGCGGGCTCACAACGCTCAGCCACATGACGTAGAAGGTGTCGATGCGTTTTAGTGAGTTTGCGGCGCTTGGAGAGGGCGAGCCCTATTGCTTCGAGCGCATTGTCGCGGCCCGCATTCGTATCCAGGAGGTCCTTACATAATCCAAGCATATCATGTAGTTGTTCTTCCGTGAGTTTGTTAGCGCCGTTAGCCAGCTCGCGCAACGCCCAAGAAAAGCCATTCTGGAATTGTCCGCGTAGTCGAGTCTGGACCTCAGAGTCAGCGGTAGCAAATCGGACTTCAATCTCAGCGATCTTTTTCAAAATGCTGGGACCAACCTTTTGAGGATTCGGGGCCCTGAAAATAGCCAAATCTTTTTCCAATTTAAGATGCAATGGGATGGTCGGATCTAAACCGTTTCGCTCCCTCTCCGCCATCATGCGCTCGACTTCGGTGCGTTGGCGGGAATGTGAGGGATGGTACGGCCGGACGTTCTTGGGCTTACATTGAGCTAGGAAGAGGCGCGATGCTTCAGTTAGCCCCGCATCGGGCAGAAGAAGCAGGTAACTTGCTTTCAAAACCTCAAGGCCATCAGTGTCGCCTGTGTCACAGTCCCCGTGCACGTCGTGCCCCCCTATAGATAGCACTACGGCCTGCCACGTGTTTAGGGTATAATCGCCCGCAGTTCGAGCCAGGGAGGCAACACACGGATCAAGGAACTTTTTGAAACGCCAACAGGAGAGCAAATCAGGAGAATGAAGCATTGGCCATACGGTCCCTCCAAAGAAACCAGGTTCCTCAGTCGCCACGGTCAACAGCGCCGCCCACATGTCAGGCGAATCAGCATCCTGAATCAGCGCCTCGGAAACCTGTAGCCATTGATCGCTTGCATTTGCCAATCTTGGTAATCTGCGGAGACACTCACACCATGCCGCCAGGAGGCGAGTTTGCTCGCTGAATTTCTGGTCAAGGTGCTCAGAGTAAATAGGTAAATTACTGGTTTTGATCTCGGCATCGTTAAAAACAAATCGAACGACTGGTTCATCCATCGCGTGCTTTTTACCACGAAGCGCGCGACAAACCGCACGGGTAGCTGTATGAGGACTGGTCTCAAATATCGTCGGCAACCCCTTTTCCAGATTGTGGTGGCACGAGCCATACATGTCGTGGCGGCTCATCTGCATAGCCATGACGACACTGTCCCCCATCGGCACCATTTCAGGGCCCATTTCGCGAAATGAATAAAGGCGCTCGTAAATCTCAACTGCCAAATCTGGATGACAACGAGCGATAGCGACGATGCCGTCAGCCACTTGATTACCGCGAAAATATCCAGAAGCTGACAGCTCCTCGGATGTGAGCATTTTACGAATCAAGATTGCAGATTCTTCGGGATGTCCAGAGCTGGTTCGACAGAACAGCCAAATGGAAGCCTTGATTCCTGGGCCAAACGGTACTGCGATAGGCCAGTGAGTTTCCACTTCGAGCCGGGCGGCTTCGTTGATCAGCGGATAGGATTCTGGATTGAAATGTTCGATTTCATAAAAGAGCGCGTAAAGAATCTGCCAACCGAGGATGGTCACCTGACGATCGCCCGTGTGCAGGAGGTCGCACGCGTATTCTACCCACCAGAGACCATCACTCCGACGAAAAAGCGGTTTCCACGTTGCCGCTTCAGCGCAACCATTTACTCCGCGAGCGAGGGCTATCCGCGAGAAACAACTTCGCTGTCGTGAACGACGATCATCTGGGCCAGAGCGTTAGACGCACCTGCTGATTTTAGCCATGTCGTGAGTGTGTGCCTGAACGAGTGGAATGAAAGTTCACTCTGCTTCCGTTTGCCATCACGACCTTTTCCATCTTTGGCGGCCTCAGCCTTCGGCCGCACGGCCACGAGGCCAGCCGGGGCCAAGATTTCATCGTAGAATTTCGTACTGATGGTGCCTGTGTGTTTTTCGGCTAATTCCGCAGATTTTGGAAACACGAACGATTCGGGATCATCACAGGAGGGAAGCCGTTCGAAATATTCTTGTAGTGGCTTCGCCAGCCGGAGCGAGAGTCGTTTCCCGGTTTTCTGAGTCACAAACGAGATTGTTTTTTTCTCCAAATCCACCTGCTGCCAGGCAAGTCGCGCAATATCTCCTAATCTCTGGCCTGAATACACGGCCGTAAGCACCAGCCCTCGCCACTCACCACCGGCTTTGTCGCAACGATCCAACACTGTTTTAACTTCGGCCAATGAAAACGCGCGGCGTTTGTTTTCCCCAGATTGCCTAAGGATTTGAACTTTCGTCGCTACGTTGGTGCCGATGAGATCCTGCCGTTGTGCAGCGTAAAGGCATGCACGAACGACCTTGAGATCCATATTGGCTGAAGTGATCGAAAGCACCTTCGCGGTATCATCGCGGAATCGGATGACATCATCTGGCCGAAGGGCGCTCAAATCTTTGTCAGCCTTGCGCCCGAGAGATTTCAAGAACCGCCGAATCGAGACCTCGTAGCGCTCGCTTGTGCGGGACGCAGATTCCAAAGTTTTAGATTCTAACCACTGCTTGCACCAGAGCCGAATCGTAGAATTTGGCATTGGCTCCCCAGCCGTGATAGCAACATGTCGGACTGTTTCTCCGATCAAATTCTGGAGCCGCTCTTTCGTGAAGGACGGCTCCATTACCAGTTCGGCTGCCTTATCGAAGAAATTCTTAAGCGACTCACGAGGGAGTGTTCCCCCCAGAAAAGAATCCACCACATCGGAGACCGTCGCATCAATAAGCTTTCGCGCCTTGTCTGCCGTGAGATCTTTTCGTTGGGCGAGCTCGGCTGCTTTCGACCAACCATCGCAGATCTTCTTCGCATGTTTTCTATTGTCGGTTCCGGTGCTTTTGAAACGACGTTTACCGTCAGGTGTGGTGAATGCGCAAAACCAATGAGGTTTTCCTGGTTGTCGGTGAAGGCTCGACATTTCGGCATAACCATGTCGCATAACATGCAAGGCTGTCAAGGAAGTTCATAATTGCATATTTGTTATAAAATAATCGTATTTATGAAGGATAATCGAATCGATGGTTCGAATCCATCACCTACCACCACTTTTGCTTGCGAGTTCGTCGAAGCAATTGTTGCAGACGGGGATCACGCTGTTTAAAAACGCTACTCGTATTTCAAGAGTCGACTGTTGCCACGTGGAAAAGCAATCCCCGCAAAGGTGGATGGCTGGCAAGAGCGGTTGGTCAAGTTCGACAATCGTAGTAACCACCAAAAAGCCGGCTTCCAGTCCTTGAGCTGCATGTACGCACAGCATTTCTGGGCCGGTCATCCCGTGTTTTTTGCAAGAATATCGTCCCATTTTTCCCTCGATTTTCAGTTCAGTATTTTTCCAGTTTCCAATGGTCGGCCAATTTTCGGGCTTCGCTGGCGGTCAGTGAAATCACCGCACCGTGTTTGGGGGAGGAAAAATTGGTTGCTTTCATCACGCCGTCGTTGAAGTAGCCGAGTTTGGTGAAGGTTTTGAAATCGGTGGTTTCGCTGAAGCCCATATTGCTGGGTTTTAAGCCGAAGACGTCGTACATGAGCACCCATTTGTTTTCACCGTTGCGTTTCCAGATGTTGGGCGCCTCGCAGCCAACGGTTTCGGGGTCCACCTTCGCGGGATCGAACGCATAATCACCGTTTATTTTATCCGAGACTGCTTGTTTGATGCCGCCGCCGCTTTCCTGGGCGACGTAAAGGAGGTGGAATTTATCGCCGACTTTCGTGATGTCGCCGTCCAAAATTTGCGTGTTCGTGCGGGGGTATTTGAAGAGTTCTTCGGGAAACGTTTCGAGTTTGGTGAACGCGTCGTCCGTGTAGCTGTAATACAGTTTCGTTTTGCCGTGAGCGAGTCGCATGGTGAAATAGATCATCATTTTGCCTTTGGCGGGGTCGTAAATGGTTTCGGGCGCCCAGACGCAGCCGAGTTCTTCCAAGCCGGGAAAGGCCCGGTCCACGCGCAAATCGGTCTGCGACCAATCCACGAGGTTGGTTGATTTCATCAGGACCAACGCGCGGTTGTTGCCCCAATCGTATTTGTTCGCGTCGCGTTGCCATTCGGTCGTGCGATAGCCCATTTGCCGGCCGAACAAGTGCAGGTCGGTCATTGACAGGTAAAATGCATTGTCGGGTCCGCGGACGATGTGCGGATCGCGGATGCCTTTTTGTTCGGCGAGGTCCTCGCCCTTCATGACGGGCTGGCCTTGATTGACGTCCGTGAAACTGTAGCCGTCTGAGCTGAGGGCGAAATGCAGGCTGTGGTCTTTATCGAGAAAATAAACGAGCAAATACGCGCCCAAGTCATTCTCAGCGGGGACGCCGGCGCGGGAGCAAAGATTACCGAGCGCCAAAACAAAGGCAGCGGCGGCGAGGCAGAAGGTGCGGGCGATGGGGAATTTCATTTTTGAAAAGGGGCTGGTTCTTTCAATTGAAAATTGTTTCTTCCGGGTCATCATTACGCAAAAGCCGAAACCAATCCAGACCGGAGTGTTTTCTGGGTGCGACTAAAACTGAGGGTCATTTTGGACCGAAAATCGGCGGGAAATATGCCCTTGAATTTGAGGCAAATCCCCTCACCCCGGCCCTCTCCCCGCTCCGGCGGGGCGAGGGAGACGGAATCGATTTTGCCGGTGATTGACCCTCATTTTCAGTCGCACCCGTGTTTTCTCGGGAGGGGGGGACCCCTTACCTTGTTTTGGTTTGTTCTACTTTGTTTTGGTGTGTTTCGCTTTGTTTTGGTTTAAGGAAAAACGGGCAAAATAAAGTGTCCGGATTGATCTTCGCTTTCCCTTTCGCTGCCATTCCCATTTCGTCTCCTTTCTTCGAATCGTTTATATCACGGGTGTCAAATGGATGTTGCAAAATTTGCGGGTGTTCGGCTTGCAAGATTCGAAACTTGCGACCCAAACGCTATGGCTGGGTTCGCTGTAGCACTTGGTTCGGTGAGCTACTTACTTTATCATAAAGGTTTTCTGCGAACCTTCCGGCCAGATGACGGTGTAGGATTCTTCATCCAGTCCTCGATACGCTGCTGCCGAGAGCCTCAACCAAAGCTTTCGTGCCAGCAATGGCCTAATTGTTTGAAATGTTTCGACGGGTTGGGAAGTTAGAATGAAGATGTTCATCTCACCCGATCCGCAATCATGACCATCGACACATGCGGAATCTCCAAGTTTCCGGATCAACTGATCTTCCAGCCGAATCAGGCTATGAAAGCTCCACAGCCAACGGTCTGGAAATTGCAAGACAAGTTGGTATTCCTGACAGTTCATCAGCGATTCAAGCTGAGCCACAACGGATTGGTGTCGCGAACCGCGCAAGCTGAACGCGCGAAGCCCGCCGGCCTTGGCTCCAGCGTTATGTTAGGTTTCACTCGATTTTCCACTCAATAATTGGCGGAGTTTTGTCATCACTGTTGGGGTCTTCATGATACTGCTTCCAACCGCCACGATTGCAGGCTGGGTAATCTTGAAAAGGCCCGCGCAAAACCCCTGGCGTTGCATCCTTGCGAGCGTCTGTGCCCCACTCATAAATAACCCACGGGCGCTCCATGCGCGGCTGATTAAAGCAGGCGATCTCTCGTGCTTCGGTGGGAGTGTGTGCCGCAACAAGGACACTCCAATCTTCACCATCTCCACCAGCAACAACCTCGTAAATGGTAAGTGTCATAATAAAATCTAACGACCCAAGCTCTGCGGGTTCGACGCAACGCATGGTTGGGGGACATGGTCATCGCGAAAGAAAGTAACCCCATCCCAACGCGTATTCGTAGTTCTTGGCGCTGAATCCGGGAAATCGCTGGCGCAAAGAAGCAATCGCTTGCGCATCCGTCATCTTTTTGTCGCGGCATTGATCTCCCTCGTCGTAACATCCGCGGAGAAGTGCGATCACGCGTAAATACACTTCTGCGATCTCGTCGGAGGACATCTCAGGAAACGCCTGCTGCAACTTGTTCTTCACCCCCGCTTCACCGAGCGGTGGTGACTGGGTTGCTAAGCTAAATGCGGCATCAAGAACTAGCATCTCTTCTGGTTGGTTGGCTGTGTTTATGTGTTCAAACGTCGCCTAGACCCAAGCTCAGCGACGGCCATGGAAAGGCAACAATAATCTGCGACGAATCGATCGGTCTTGCGGTAGCGAACGAAACGGAAACTGAGCCTCTCAAAATCCACCTTCTCGCTGGACTGGCACTTGGGGCAATTTAGGACTCCGGCTTTCATAAACGCGGGACGCCTAATGCCCAGAGTTTAGGCACGCGGGGCCGATCATATGGCCCGCGATAGCGGAACTGGAACAGCCATCCCGCTTTGCCTACAGCGATTTGTTAAGTGGCGTCATTTCTCTTCGTAGCCAATCTCGTTGTTTATCTGCTCAAGCGCAGCCCACACTGGTCCAACCGATGGCTCTCCGTATCGAGCAGAAAGATGCGACCGGAAACTCGCAAGCCGCTCTCGCTTCTCTGGCGATCGAATTGCTCTAAACGACTCACGAGCCCGCTTGGCAAGTGTCTGCAACTCCGCCTCGGAAAATGGCAGGCTCTTCAAATCCAATCTCGTCGCGAGTCTGGCGAGTGAATCTCTCACTACGCGCGCTTCGTAAGTCTTGTCATGTTCAGACTTCCAACTCATCGCAAAATGTTGTGCGCGGTAGCCACCTCACGACCAAAAGCTGAGCTACGCCGGACGGAATGGCAACTAAAACCGGTGGCTTGTCGTAAACCTAAACGCGCAATCGGCGTTGGCTCCAGCGCGCTGTGTTAGGCCACGGATTTTTCTGAAATCTTGAAATCATAAAGCTCAAGGACGCCATACTCTGGAGAATCGCGCACACCAAATGAAACGTGAATACCTCCGACATCGTAGTAGCAACGAGGAATACCGCCATCTTTACGAGCTTCGTGCATCATATAGTGGCTGTAGCTGCGGTATGGCATATAGCGATAGCGGCCATCAGAGCGAGGATACTCAGACTCCTCGAAATAGCCCACTGCACCGGCACCCTCAAGCATGAAATCAAGCTCGCTCATAAATCGTGTGGTCGAGTGGCCTACGACCAAAAGCTGAGCCACGGCGAAATAAAGTGCAAGACGCGAAAGCGGAACTGAAAGCGCTGCCCGGCGTTGGCTCCAGCGCTGTTAGGCGACAAAATCATAATTCTGATTTCCTGCGCTGGCGTAGCTCAATGAACATCGACCTTATGCAAAAGCACAAAATGCAAACACAAACCAAACAAAAAATCGGCGGCATCGAAAAAATACCAAGCCGCCAAATCAAAAGGATCGCTGCTGCAATGTATAACGCCGCGAATAGAAACATTAACATTATGGTCCGACGAAGCTCTTGTTCGGTCCACGACCTTATTGGCCTAGCTGGTTTTGAAAAAGGCATAACGCTCGATAGCGCCTAACGACCCCAAGCTGAGCCACGGCGAAAAAAAGTGCAAGCCGCGAAAGCGGAACTGAAAGCGTCAACCGCCGTTGGCTCCAGCGCTGTTAGGCATCGTCATCGTCTCTTTTTCTTTCGATCATTCCAATACTGAATCTCCTGCATCTCTCGCTCCAACTCGTCCATCTCATCTACACCAAGCTTGGCGGAAAAAGGAGCCGACAAAATGGCGCGAGCGCTGGCCAGCTTCCGAAACATCTTAGGCCCCATAAAATCAGAAAGCGCAGCCTGATGCTCCGCCTTGGTCATGTCGTAAGACGCCGAGCCAATCTGGTCAAGGGAAACGACCAACTCGTTAAGAGTCCGAAGAACAGCGATAACCTTCTTCCGCTGATATGTGACTTGGTTCTTGGTGACGCGCATACGGTGCCTAACAATTTAATTGGCGGGAAAGATTTCCTTGATATTGCATATTAAAAGGTAAACGGGGAAAGCGGTTTCGGTGGTGACATCCCTTCTCATGGAGTTGAATCTTATGAGGGGTGGTTTGCGCCGTCAATCAGGCGATCTTTCAATGGTGTGATTTCAAGGTGGTGGGTAGGCGCGGGTTTTTGCTTTGATAGAAGAGAGAATAGCGCCGTTGCATGTAAGGCGAGAACCCCTCATCCCGACATTCCCCTCTTGGGTCGGGAGAAGGAGACGAAGCTCGCGTGTCGGGGGGAAGAGGGAAGAGGGTGCGAACAGGGGACAGGATGTCCCCTGAACCCGCAGGCTGGAAAGCCTGCGCCACGGCGACTTTTCTCCCGACGTCTGCGGCGGGATTGGGCAAAGAATTACCGGCACCGGGACGGTGCCGTCACTCGCAGGCGAGGACGCCTGCGCTACACGGTTTGGTGGGCGCCTTGAGGGCGTCCAAAGATTGATGCGTTCCAGTCGGAATTTCTTGCGGAACTTTTACATTGAGAAGGTGCCGGTATCGATGTCTTGCAAGACTCCGTTGTTGAAGACCATCACGAAATAAATGCCGGTGTTGGCAGAGGAGTAGGTTAATTGCAGGTAGGCCGTTTGCCCGGCATCCACCCCGGCGAACGTGGCGTTGAGGACGGCGCACATGGGGCTGAGGCGTGTGAATGTGTAGGTGCCGGAGCTGGATCCGCTGCTTGAATTGTTGGAGGGCGTTTTGGTGAACGCGGTGGCGGTCGTTAGTTTGATCTTCGTGGTTTTGCCGCTGTTGCCGCTTAGCGCGGAGAGCGTTTTGCCAGCCAGAGTCGGAGGAACGAATGCGCCGGCCACCCGCACGTCGAATCCGCCGAAATCCGTTGAGTCATTTGTGAAATAACCTGAGTAATGATTCGTGAACACCAGGCCAATCGGTCCGAGGTTGTTGGAACTTCCCGGGGGCGCGGTGTAGGCGAGGGACAA
>Ga0207694_10000647_pt1 | contig 31419 bp, 25 predicted proteins | sample KBSC34metaG_FD_184353 | JGI IMG/M metagenome (GOLD analysis project Ga0207694, IMG submission 184353) | Corn rhizosphere microbial communities from Kellogg Biological Station, Michigan, USA - KBS C3-4 metaG (SPAdes) (version 2) | ecosystem: Host-associated > Plants > Roots > Rhizosphere > Soil... | reverse complement strand
GTCCTCAACCGCGACCGAGACGGAACCGAGCGTTTGATTAACTTTTCCCGTCGATGGTACCTGTTGGAGGACGAGCTTCGAAGCGACTGCGGGACTGATCGTCAGCGAGTGTGTGGCGGACGCGGTAATACCACTGTCCGCGGCACTCAGCGTATACGTTCCCGCCACGGTCAGTGTGAGGTTATTGAAAGTTGCGATCCCGTTGACCGCCTGAACGCTCAGCGTACTGCCGTTGGTGAAGCCACCGGCACCGCTGCCGACCGATATCGTCACGGTGGAATTGTTGCCCGTCAGGATCTGCCCCACAGAGTTTTCGACGGCGACGGTCACGGATGATCTCAGGATTTGTCCGGCGACACCCGTCGAAGGCGACTGTTGGAATACCAGCTTGTTGGATGTTGATGTCGCGCCATCCATGCCCGGAACCAGCACATTGACGATCGGGCTTCCCAAGCCGGTTACCAGATCGTAACCAGCCGTCGCGGCGAATCCGTTGCTGCCGCTGGTAATGTCATGAAACGCAGACGGAGTGGTTTGATCCAGCTTGTAGAGCATGGGCAGCGTCTGAGTCGCTCCATCGAGCGTCGTCAGTCCGTTTTGCACGCGACTTTGATCGATGATCGAAATCAACGCTCCCCAAGCTGGCGCGGACAGACTGGTGCCGCCGATTTGAGACCAGGGTGTCGACGATCCGTTACTAAAACTGTCGTAAACGGGGACGCCCGTGTTTGGGTCGGCATCAAAGGCAACATCAGGGATCGTGCGATTTGTCGTCGACTGAGTGACGACTCCCTTTTGGTAGGCGGGTTGAGCTTCGTACTGACTGATACCGCCACCGCTGCCTGACCAGGCCGATTCAGCTTGGTAGGCTCCGGATGATGTGAGCCGCAACGTTGTGCCGCCCGCGGCCAGAACATTGGGCGAGTATGCAGGAAAGCCGCCAGGTTCTCCGTCGTCACCGGTCGACGCGACGAAGGTGATTCCCTGATGTCCGGCGGGCGTTTTGAAGGCCGAGTCGTACACGTTTTCGCCCGAGAATTCTCCCCCGCCCCAGCTCATCGAAACCACCGAGACGTTGGGGATCGAGGCGGCCGTCTTCACGGCGGCCATCAGGTCGGACATGTTAGCGCTGTTTGCTTCGACCAGTACGATCCTGGCGCCCGGTGCCAAGGCATGTGCCCACTCAACATCCAGCGCCTCTTCGACTTCCCAATCACTTTGCTTATTGATGCTGGGGTCAGTCGGAGGAAGACTTGTCGTGCTGCCCGTCTGTGACATCACGGTGAAACTCGGTGGATCGGCAAGTCCGAAGGCGGCGTCGAAAGCTTTTAAATCGCTTTGAATCGTGGGTGCGTTGTAGGCATCGACGATGGCGATCGTCTGCCCCGTGCCGTTGGCCCCACTCGAGAATGAAACCTGATTAAAACTGTACGCCGTCTGCAACTGATTGGGTGAGTATCCCGTCGGTCCTGCAGTGACCAGTGGATGTTCGACCTGGATTGTGGACACCGCGACGGGGGCGGCGGACAACATTCGGCGGGGGGCGAGCGACTCGATTTGAACGGCAATATTGGTGTCGCCGATACATTCGAAGCGGGAGTTCTTACGCGCACGATTCAGCCTGTTCAGATGCTGCCGCCAAATGCGGTTCCAAACCTGCATGAAGGACTGATCCACCACGATCGCGACTCCACACTCGATCGCGTCGGACGAAGTCGCGGACGCAACCTGTTTCTGTGTTGATGAGTTTCCAAGTGACCGTTGCGGACCCGTAAACGTCCATGTTGGGCGAATCTGATGCAGCGATCGCATTGTGACGAGAGACTGGCCGTCTGCTTCCGATTCCGTTGGCGACTCGAATTGAATCGTCAGTTACGGAAGTCAGAATGAGGTTTGAAGGAATGCCCCGCGTAATCCAACGTATCATTTGAAATTGCAGATTGCTGCGTCCTGTCGGCCGGGTATCCTGAAAAGACTGTCATCAATGCAGTGCTTATGCAAGTCACAAATTATGATGCATCAATGAGAAGCGGGGATTCCGCAAGCTGCAGAATCCCCGCACAGGAGTTTGACCAGCGACTGTCAGCCCACTGCATAAGGCTCCGTCAGACGATATTTGGAATGCTTCTCGAGGTATGCCTCGATGCGGTCTGTCCGTGCGATTGCTTTGGGCAGGAATTCGAGGGCTTGCGACAATCGTTCATCGGGTTCGGCACAACTGAATCGCAGGAAGCCGCCGCCCGCGTCACCGAAGCATTCGCCCCCCAGACAGGCAACGCCGAACTTGTCGTCGGCTGCTTCCAATAGATACAAGGCCAACCCGTGACTCGTGATTCCCAGTCGATTGCAGACCGGAGCCACATTGGGGAAAACATAGAACGTCGCAGCGGGATCGAGCGAGCGGAATCCGTCTAACTGGTTCAGCCCATTCGTCAGCAGTTCGACTTTCTTGCGGAACTTCTGCATCACCGCGTCACGCTCTGAAGTGTCGCGTTCGAGTGCCGCCTTTCCGGCCAGTTGCACGATCGGAGGAGTGCACGACAGCGTCGTGTTGATCATCTTGCCGATCGCATCGGAAACGTCTGCGGACGCCACCGAGAAGCCCAGTCGCCAACCGCTCATGCTGTAGCTTTTGCTGAACGTATAGGCTGCGACAGACCGCTCGAGCATTCCCGGTTCTGACAACAGAGATTCGTGCGTTCCCTTCCAAACCATGTGGCAATAGGGTTCGTCGCTGAAGACGGCGACGTTTGTGTTCCTCAACAGGTCAGCGACATCCCGCAGATCCTGCCGAGTCATCACACCGCCCGTTGGGTTGTGTGGCGAGTTGAAGAAAATGGCTTTCGGTGACGGATCGGTCGACAGGAAATTCTCGATCGCCGACATCGCCGGCCGGAAGCCGTTCGATTGCTTCAAGGGAGCCAGCACAGGGCGGGCGCTACGTCGCAGAATGTTCGGCAAGTAGGTTGGGAAGTACGGGCTGAACACCAGGACGCCATCGCCTGGATTGAGGAATGCCTCGCAGAAGTACTGTTCGAAGACTTTGGCTCCAGGGGCGACAACAATGTTCGCGGCTTCGGCAGGGATCTGGAATTCGTGCTTAACGAATCGAGCCGCAGCTTCACGAAATTCCGGCAAGCCTGGTGACGGACAGTAGTGAGACTTGTTCTGGTGGATGGCTTCGACGCCGGATGATTTGGCCGATGCGGTGCTGTCGAAGGGGCTGTCGCCAATCTCCAGTTCAACGACGTCTTTGCCGCTCGCTTTCAACGATTTGGCGACCGCTAGCACGTTGAACGCGGTTTCGACAGACAGAGACTTGGCAAAGTCACTCAGTTGCACAGGCATTGTCGGCACCTCGATCGTAGAGAAGTCGTTCAGAATCGGTGAAGTCAATCTACTTCGCGGAGATCGCCAATTGAAGCGGTCGCAAGACCTGCTCGACGACGTATTTCTCAAGCAAGTGTTCGCATTGAGTTCGCAGTTCGGCCAGCGTTCCTTCGTATGAACTGTCAGACTCGAGACTGCCATACTGCCGAACGGTGAAGAAGACACTGATGTGGTCTTCGGGGTATTCACCACGTCGTACCTGATAGGCATTCGTCCGAGTCTCGATCATCAACCGCGCCTGACGGCGGCAGGTCTCTTCCAAGGCGATCGTCATCGTGGGTTCAAAGTTCAAAACCTGTCGGCCGGAAACTTCGAGCAATCCATCCAATGCCGAACTGACGCCTAACGCTTCCGCCACCAATTCGTCATGATTACCACGATAGTTGAAATCAAAGCCCATCATGTAGTCGAGTGCTTCGCAGTCCAGTGAACTGACCGACAGCATGTAGGGGACCAGTTCCAGGACCAGCCTGTGCTGATCGAACGCATCTTCGACATCGGTCGGGTTGATGTAGCCACTGCAAATTCGACGCGGTTCCAGCGTCAGCCAGCGCTGGTGTCCCTGGTCCTTGTCTTCTTCGAGCACATGATCGCCGTTGTCGCGCGTGTAAAAGTTGCGCATCGTCGAATACTGTTTCCGGACCCGCTCAAAAAAGCTGAGAGTCGTTTCGCGGCCCGCGGGCAATGCCATCTCGGTGTTGAGATTCATGTTGACGTAGAAGTCATCCGCAAGACTGGCGTAAGCGGTCATCAGTTGCATTCCTCAAAGAACCAAACGTGCCGGATTGCGAGCGAATCCATTTGTCTCTTTCGCTCGACCGGCACGTCACCCAAAACTCCACGGCGAGGGTTGTCCGACGACAGTGAAAATACGAATATCACTGCCGTAGTTCTGCATTGTATAGGGCTGTAGAACAGGGGTCAAAGAGAGCGGTTCCTGGATTGGGGCCAGTTCCCTCGCGATTCGGCCCCCTTTCTCATCACGTTCTTTGAAAGTGATTGGCCGTGACAACACCAACCCGGAAAAAGTCGCCGAAAAAGGCCGCAAAACCGGCAAATGCGAAGATTGTGCATCGAACCAAGACCTCGTCCGCTGGACAATTGGCTCTTTCGATCTTTGAGACCCCGCTGGGATGGATTGGATTGCTGGGCGACGGACAGCAATTGGTTTCTGCTTTTGCAGGTCATGCCTCGGCGAAATCTGTTCGGGCTGCGGCGACGAAGCGTGATGGCATCTATCAGGAACGTGACTGGAATCCAGGCCTGAGACGAATGGTTGAGGCCTACTCCCAGGGTGAGATTGTCGATTTCTCGGATGTCGACATCCGGTTGCCGCAAATGACCGCGTTTCGTCAACAGGTCCTGGCTGCGACGCGGCGCTTGGGCTATGGCGAGTGGGCAACATACGGTGAACTGGCGAAACGCGTCGGTCATCCTCGAGCGGCCCGTGCCGTGGGAACGGTGATGTCGACCAACCATTTTCCAATTCTGATCCCGTGTCACCGTGTTCTGGCCGCCGGAGGCCAACTGGGGGGGTATTCGTCTCCTTCAGGAACGTGCCTGAAAGTGGAATTGCTCGAACTAGAGGCCCGTGCCCTGGGGCTGTCGAAACCCAGAGGTTTGGCCTGATTAAAACCTTTGCCGATTTTGGTGTCGAAATCTCGATGAGAACGAGGCCTTCAATGCATTTCGGTATTGAAGGCATCCAATCTCGAAAATCAACTCGGAGTGCATGCCACATGCCATCGTCTAAAGCGTTGTTTTTACTAACCGCCGGAGTGACAACGATCTTCGTCATCACGGTCCTGGCGATGGTGGCGATGTTGATCGGTCAGCCGAATGCCCCGATCAATGTGTGGTTCAACGTTCATGGAGCGACCGTGCTGACCGTCGAAGTGATCAGCATCGGCGTGTTCGGGATGGCCGCGATGATCGTCGACCGCAGCGAAACCCTGTGCGAGATGCGAAATCGACCGCCAAAAACGGAGGTCGTGCGTGAAGCCTCCACTGAGGACTCGACACAAAAAATCCCTCTGGATTCATGATCCAGAGGGATGATTGCAATCAACTCGCAACTCACGCGTTCAACCCGACGTTGACGGAATAAGCTGCCTTAGAGTCCGCCATCCCGTTTCCAATGCGCGAGCGGTATCGCCATTCTGAAGCCAACTCAATCGCGCATCTCGCCGACCCGCGGCCGGGTCAGCCGGCGATCGCGAACATTTCTTCGGATTCGTCGGCTGTCTCACCGTCTTCGACATTCTCAGGGACCAGTTCATCGGTGGAATCGACGAAGCCGCGCAGGTGAGCCGCACGTGTTTCGTGTTGCAGCTTGCGCAAGGCCTTCGATTCGATCTGACGAATACGCTCACGCGTGACCTTGAAGATACGTCCGGTCTCTTCCAGCGTGTAGCTGTAGCCATCGCCCAGACCGTAACGCAACTTGATGATCTCGCGTTCGCGATAGGTCAGGCTGCGAAGTACCACTTCAATCTTGTCACGCAGCATTTCCTGCATGGCCGATTCGGCGGGATTCGTTTCGTTATCATCTTGCAGGAAGTCGCCGAACGAACCGTCTTCACTTTCACCGACTGGCGTATCCAGGCTGACGGGATGCTTCCAAGTCTTCATGATCCGTTCGGTCTCTTCCAGCGACATGCCGACGGCTTCCGCCAACTCTTCCATGCTGGGATCGCGACCGGTTTCCTGGCGAATCTGTTCGCTCTTCGCTTTCAGTTGCGAAATGCATTGGAACATATGCACCGGAATTCGAATCGTACGAGCATGGTCGGCGACAGCGCGAGTGATCGCCTGACGAATCCACCAGGTCGCATACGTCGAGAACTTGTAGCCGCGACGGTATTCGTACTTTTCAACACCGCGCATCAAACCCGCGTTCCCTTCCTGAATCAGATCCAGGAAGCTAAGGCCACGGTTGCGGTACTTCTTAGCAATTGAAACCACCAGACGCAGGTTGCCGCCTGACAAGTGCTGCTTGGCGCGAGTCCATGCATCGAACTTGGCCATGATGCGGCGGACGCGATCACAGAAGTCGGCGGGGGTTTCCAGAACCAGTTCCACTAGATCGTTCAGTTCGCGTCGCAGCACTTCGGCCTCGTTGACGGCCGCCGCTGTCCGGCGTTCCGACAACTTCTGGATTTGAGCCTGCAATTCCTGCATTCGCTTGGCGATTTGTTCCATGCGGCGCATCATCGGTTGAACGCGCTGGGTACGAACGCTCAGCTCTTCGCATAGCCAGGCGAGCTTGCTGCGGCGGAGTTTCATCCGCTGCTTGATGGGGGCCAGTTCTGTCTTATTCTTGGCAGCCTTCGACGCTTCCCAATCGGCCTTGTTTTCGGTCATCAATCGCTTGATGGTGGGCAGATTGACCGGAATGCGGCCCTGGATCTGTTCCTTGCGCAAATTTTCGGTTTCGCTGGTGCGCAGGGTTCGTTCGAAGGGCAGTTCGTTGCGGGATACCTTTTCGATCGTGTCGACAACCAACGCGACGGCGAAGTCCGATTCCGCAATCTTGCGGCGGAACCACTTGCGAGCCACCTCGATCTGCTTGGCCAGGAAGATCTCCTTCTCGCGCGACAGCAATGGGATGTGTCCCATTTGGCTGAGGTACATGCGAATTGGATCACGTGACGACGAAGCCGTTTCCGGTTCCATCATGGATTCCGGGATGGCTTCGTAACGGGGTTGCTCATTCGGATCGGGCTCGTCGATGATGTCGAGGCCCAGATCTTCGAAGGCAATGATCAACTCGGGAACCATGTTGGGATCACCGCCCTCATCGGGCAGATATTTGTCCACCAGTTGGTACGTGGCGTATCCCTTGGACTTGCAGGCGTCCATTAACTTGGCGAATTCCGGGCTGAAAAGATGCATGGGTCAAACCTCCTGTGGTACGTTCACGTCCGTGTGAGTGTAGCCTGTGCGGGCAGGCCATCGTGAATCAAAAAGGGTTCTTGGTATTATTCGCCTGTCGTCAACAGTTGACGAACATCTATGGCATCCGACGGCATTTGGCTGATGCCTTCTCCGTCTGTGACATCAACCTGATTCTCTTCCGCATCGAACTCGCGATGCGATCATCAGACACCCCGAGGGAGCGCTATCCATCCAGCGAATCGCGGAGTCCTGATTCGGCTCCGTGCAAGGCGAGGCAGCGGGGCAGTTGTCATAAATGACAGCCGAGATCGTCGCGGAGTTCGCATTGATAGCATCCTTTCATTCGTTGCGATGCGTCCGAGCGTCATATGCTCAGAAGGGTCGAAATGCTAACAAAATGACTCGACGTGCAGCACAAAAACTTCCTCGATCGCAAATTTTCTCGAAAAAAATCTTTCCCGCCGATCACGTGATGTCGCTCATGACGTGGTCTCGACAATGAGAATAGCATGCTTTCATGCCTGATTTGCAGGGAAAATGCGATTCTTTGGCAATTGGAAAAGTGGTTCATTGAACCAATCTCAGTTGGTTTATGAGACACATCGGATTCCCACAAAGGGCTTGAATCGAACGATTGCTCATGGTCACACCAAGGCTTTGGCTCGCGGCAATGTCGAAGCAGAACGCCACCAAGTTTCGGTTGCGGATTGGGATGTCGGAAGTGACGTCGAAACCGTCCTGTGACGCCAGAATCCCGGTCGACCGAAGTGAGCGAAGAACCGTTCACGGGCGTCGTCAATTTCACGAGCGTTATCGTTGTCTCTCTCTTGTTGGATGCCGGTTGGGTTCTCATGTTTTGAGTGACTGTTTGTCACGTAAGTCACGTCTTACGATGAGTTTCCGGTCCACTGCTCGATGCGTCTGCTTCCTTCATTGAGGCTGCATGCAACTGCTTGATGACACCATCCAGAAAGTCCGCCAGGTGATCTGCCGCCAGCATGGCGTGCTCACGCAATCGCCACATGTCCTTGTAACTGTCGAACCGTTTCCACAGCGCGCCGAACACAGCGCCGATTCGCACAGCGCCCGTCTCACCAACCACACTCAGGACCTCGGTCGGCAAGTCGGCCGTCATGTCATCACTCACTGCGCGAACAGCCATAAAGCGCGTTTTCCATTCACGACAGATCGATGCGATGGCATGCGTCTCCATATCGACAGCGATTGAATCCGTCTGTGCTGCGAGCGCTTGCTTCTCGACGATCGTGCGCACCATATGATCGATTGTCAGAGTTCGACCGACATGAAGTCCTCGCGAGGCATCTGAGGTCATGCCGACGTCGACCGACAATTCCTCATGGTCGATCGCCGCAACTTTGTCTGCCACGACGATCTGTCCAATCTTCATTCCCGGCACGAGCGCACCGCAGAACCCGGCGGAAATAATCCATTGCGGAGAATGAGCGTCCAGCAATGCCGCGGTCGCTCGACGAGCCCGGTTGGTTCCCATGCCCGATTCGACGATAGCAACCCGAATGCCGTCGTAAAACCCACCCCGAAAAGTGAAGTTGCCACCGGTGTACGTCTTTACTTTTGAGCAGCGACTCAGAAACTCAGCCAACTCAATCGGCAGGGCGCACACCAGCCCGATGTCAGCCCGCACGGCATCCGACTCGACAACATCTGTGCTATTCTGTTCTTTCAATCAATCACCCGCTCTGTCGTGGTCCGTCTGCCATCTGGTGATGCCAGTGTCCAGGTCTGGTGTGCCACTGGCTAGGCCAGTGTCTTTCTCTTTCGGAGACGAAGCCCCACCAATTGCACCCGGCCAGTCCTTGTCTTGTCACTCCATCTACAACAAATAACCCAAAGACACTGGAACAGCCAGTGCCTTACAGACATCAGTCACTCACACTTCACCTCAACTGAACACCATGAGCACCTTGTTGCCGTGACTCTTGTCCCGTCAAGCGGCATCCGTCGATCGCGACGGCCCCTGGCCGAGAGACGATCCCACGACAGACCTCGAGTCGGTAATTCGTTGGAATCACGGGTGCATACCGTTTCGTGCGGTCCGCGACAAACAGGACCGCGTCGGCGAAATCGGAGAGGATCCCTCGATCAATGACATCACATCAGTCAACCGACAACGAGTTTAAAGCGACCATCACCGTACAGAATGTAGTTCGCCCAGTCTGTCCCAGTGGCGCGCTCAAGACTGGAATCCCCGCCCCCAAATCGAGCGCATCGTCAACGGGACCGATTGCGTCGAGTTGGCATCGTCAATTGTTGTCGTGATGTCGCTTGGTAGGTGAGGGACCTGTGAACTATTTGAGTCAATACGTCGATCGCTGTTTCCAGTCGAAGTGGGGCAGATGCAGACGGGTCTTAGGATCTCCGTCCCAGTCGACCGGCAGGCCGCACTCCTGCAGGACGCTGGCGATGATGGCTCCGACTTCTGTTATTTGAGTCGCGTTGTCATTGAGGTCACCGAAGGCGAGCATCAGCCCTCCTCCATTGATCGCTCGATCTCGGTCCTGGCCGTGATAGAAGCAAGAACCCTTGATACCCTGCTCACCGCGTTGGCGCAGAGCGTCACCGACATCTTCCTGGCTGTCTGACATTGTGTAGCCTGTGTTGTGCGGGGCGATGATTCCTTGTGCATTCAACAGCTCGAAGGCATTGTCCAGGCGATCGCAGTCGGTGGTCTCGGGCCACGTCGCCTCGTCGGCTTTCTTCTGGTCGAATTCGGGTTGGACCGAGGCTCGCAGCATCTCTTCGTCAGCACCCTCTTCCAGGATGTCCTCGATCAACCTGTGAACCTGGCCCGGCGAATAGAAACCAGACCAGACCCAAGTCCTGATTGAATCGAGAATGTAGTCATCCACATCTGACATTGGCGTCACTTATTGAACGGTGGCCTTACAAGAAGATTCGAAAACCATTTGACGAATCGAAGTGGCGATCCGCTGAACAGATTGATCCCAGTCGTTTGAATCGATTAGAGATCGTTGGATGCGGCCGAATTGCAGCGAATACCACTCCGGCGTTTTGACATCGCCGAAGATAACCGGCATGATCGGCAACGATTTCTCCTGGTCTGCATAAACGAGTTCTCGTTCAACCCATTTGGATTTGAGCGAAGCTTCTGTCATCAGAAACAGAACCGCGTTACTTTTACTGACAGCTTCAGCCAAACTCTTGACCCAGTCCGTGCCGCCGACAACTCCAGAGACATCTCGCCAGACGCGAACGCCGCTCGATTCGAGTGACTTAACGAGGCGATCAGCGACCGCAGAGTCGGTACTGGAATAGCTCATAAAAACGCTTGGCAGATTGCGCACCAGGACAATTGACTCGGGCAAATTCCAGACCCATTTTTGGGGGTGCGAGACGATCCCGTCTCGCCGCTTCTCACGACGAATGAACTCGAAAACTTCGTCCACGGTCACACATCCATCGTGATCACGGTCGCATTGCGGCGATGTCAATGCGCGAAGGAAACTTTGCGTGAACACACCTCCGTCGACGGTATCACCGCAGACCTCGTCTGCACTACAAGAAGTGAGCGCAACCAGACCATCTGGTATTCCACGATTATTCCGGAAGAACGCCCCGCTATGGCAACCGTCGATGATCAGTACAAATCGTTGACAACAACTGTGACGCATCTGAGAGAGCACGAATTCGGAATCGAGGCATGTCGCCGACCTATAGTCGTCATGCGTGTCGGCAACCGGGAGCTGTAGCCCCACTTGTTCGTCAAGGAAACTAGATCCGCTGCAGTAGATGAGCAGCGTATCGTCGACGTTCGATGTGGCGCAAGCTTCCGCCACGGCTCTGCGTACTTCCAGCAGTCCCTTGTCAAGCAGGCAGGTGACTTCGAATCCGCACGTCTCCGGGTCTCCCAACACGCGCGTCAGATTCTCTGCGTCTTTCGCAACGCCGGGCAAGAAGACAGGAAGACTTGAAAATGTACCATTACAGATTAACATCGCTCTTTTTCGCGCAATTGATACCTTCGAAGTGGAGTCTTCCGGAACCAGCGTATCTTGAACAAAACTCAACCCCATATTCGCCCCCTTCGGATTCTTGCCAGCATCAACGTTTAAAGGTCGCATCTAGGAGTCACTCTGATAATAGTTGCTGGATGCCCAATCAAGATTATCGGTAATACGACAAGCGCTCAACGGAGTTTACTTTCTGATACGTCCTGGTTAGGGCCGGAAGAGGAATGCACAGGTTGGCTTGCGGATGGTCTCCGCCTTTAGATTGAATGAGAACCGTGTACAGTGAGACGTATTCGCTGAACCCCGGTACTCCCGGCGCCGACTGTCAGGGTAGCAGTGATGCCTGCGTCAATCGCGGCATTCCGAGGATGTGGACGAACGTCATTGAGATGATGAAACGCCCGATGCGCTGTTCTGTCAGGCGGGAGCGGAACGTCCGTCGCATTGTGTCGGTCTGCGAGCTATAAGTGCGGAGCCCCATGCATTGTCCCGCGTTGTTGGACTCCATCGTCGGTGTCTTCCCTGCCCTTTCCTGAGGCTTCCATGCGATCTCATGCCTTGTGGTTGTTCCTTGCCTTCTTGATCGGGATGCCGGTTGCACTGGCGGCCGACGCGTCAGCCGATGTCGTGTCACCGGATGGCTCGTTTGCTCATCGCGGATACTACGTCACCATTACGCGCACTCCGACGTTCGGGCTCGATGCCTGGAAGCGGACGATCGATGCTGTCCGGGCGGACGGCGGGAACCTGGTCGTCCTGTGGACCGCTGGTGGTTTCAAGTCGAAGAAATTCCCTGCCACCTGGGGGCACAACAAGGATCACGAGAACATCAAGGCAGATTTCGTTCGCGAACTGATCGAATATGCCCATGGCCAGAATGTCAAAGTTCTGCTTGGGTTCACACCGTTTGGCTACGACGGGGTGAACCGCATGTCGCTCGATCATCCGGAATGGGCGGCCACTGGTGCGGACGGGAAATCGGTGAAGCCCTTCGGCATTCACAGTTGGGGACAGAACCTGTGTCCGGCTCGAGCAGACGTCCAGAAGTTCATGCTTGAGTATGCGACGGAGATGGCCTTGGACTTCTACCCGAACGCCGACGGCCTGCTGATTGAATCGTCGGACTACGCCGCCTGCCACTGCAAGCAGTGCGGGGCCAACTTCTTCCGGAACGAATTTGCGCTGGTGAAGGCTGTGTCGGAAGCGGTGTGGGAGAAGAAGAAGGACGCGATGGTGATCGTCTACCCACACTACTTCAGCGGAGCGGAGGCGCCTGGGTTGGGAGTGAAAGGAGCGAAGGAGCAGTTCGATCCGCGGTGGACCGTCTTCTTCACGCCACATAGTGCCAACCCGGACGCAAATCTGATCCGACACGCCAAAGGGGCGATCTGGTCGGACGACAGCACCGCCCTGCACACGCCGGCCGAGATTCGGGACGCCGCGCGTCAGGCTAAGAAGATCGGATGCTCAGGATGGGTTCCGTCTTTCGAGGCGTTCTCGTATGTTCCGACCGAGCCCGAGGACGGACAGGAATATTTGAGGGGCAAGCGGCTCGCGCCGCTCGGCTTCGGCTGGCTTCGAGATGGCTGGCAACCTTATGACGAATTACCGGCTCGAGTGAACCGGATCGCGTACCGCGAGTACTCTCGCAACCCGAAGATGTCGGACGAACTGTTCCGGACCATTCTCGGGAAAGAGCTATTCGGGACGGCTGCGACTGCCGACGCGGTCGAGGACGCGATCGCACTGCAGAAGATCCTGGTGACTGGACGGACGTGGTGGCAGGCAGCGCCCGTTTCCAGCCCCGATCGGGTACGTGCATTAAAGGCGGCGGGGCAACTGTCGGCCGAGCGGCAACGCGACTATCGCCAGGCACTCGATCGCCTGCGCGAGATCGAGCGGCGGTTCGCGGATCGGGAAGTACCGTTTGCGGTGATGTCGCGCACTGCCAAATGGGTCGTTGAGCAGTGGGCTGGAGATGTCGGGAAGTTACTCGACCCCTGAGCCAGCCATGCCCAACGAGTTGGCTAAATCCTATTTCCCTGAGCCCGCATGCGTCGCAACGGTTGCTAATGCCGTTTTCGCGTCGGCGGAGTTGGGTGAGAGTTGTAAAGCGATTTGGAATTGTTCCGCGGCATCACGCCATCGTTCCAGACCAACGTAACTCTGTCCAAGTGCCATGTGCAATTCGAACTGGAAGACCGCCGGAGCCTGTACGGGTGTGTCGTGGACTGCTTGGTCAAAACATTCTCGGGCCGATTCAAATTCCTGGCGTCGCAAATAGGCTGATCCCAGACGGAATTGTGCGAGCGAGTCTTTTGGATTGCGCTGCACTGCTTCCTTAAAGCATTCGAATGCCTCGTCAGAGCGCCCGGATTTCTCCAAGAGACGGCCTCGGTAGCTGACCACTTCAGATAATCCCGGGCACGTTTCCTCCGCACGTGTCGTCAATTCCAACGCTTCGGCATTCTTGCCGGCCCAACTGAGGACTTGAATCACTTGAACGAGCGCCAGGGCATGTTGTTTTTTGTCGATCGGTCCGAGAACCTTGTTTGAGACCTGTGCCAGAACCTGTTCATCCAACGTGTGTCGTTGTGTCACATCGAGTTGAACCAGTTCATCTAAGAGAGCCCACGCCAGGCGACGATTCTGTTCGATGGTGGGGTGAACATGATCCAGAAACGATTCATTGCCCGGAATTCGATGATGGGCAATTTGTTCGAGCTGGTCTTCAATCAACATTGGAAAATCGACGCACGGTACACCATTCTGGCGAGCGGCATCATCAACGGCATTGCGAATCGCGGTGATCGCTCGAAGAGGACAGACATCTTCGTCAATCGCTCGGTCAAACGAAGCCCGTGCCTCTGCCAATCGTCCCGCTCGGAACAAGGCATCTCCCGCCTCCCAGTGCGTGAGTGCATGATGGGGATCAAGCCGAGTCGCCTCGATCAATCGAGCTGCGGCATCGTCGAATTGGCCACTTTCCTGAAACTGGTGGCCTTCTGTGACGAGTCGTTTCCAATCGGCCAGCTTGTCGGGATCGGTGATTGTCGATTCACTTTTGAAGGGCCTGAAGTCGCGCACATTCGCGGCGGGCTTCACAAAAATGATTTTGGCGCGCGATCCGCGCGCAATGGCACAAGCCCGATCAAGGCTACTACGGAAGTGCGAGACCACTCCCTCAGTCCAGGCTGGATCGTAGTGGTATCGTTCGGGGCCGACGCTTCGATCCAGGATGGTATCCACTTCCGCAGTCAACTGGTTTCCTGGGCCGGGAGTGATTGTGCCATGCAACAGCCTGCCGAACGTGGATCCCAGTCGAGTGCGGGTCGTCACGAAGTCGGCAGTAGACTGGAGTGTCGTTCGCTGTTTGATGCCGGAATACGTCCGCTCTTCCAGAAATTCGTTGTGCCCTTCGTAGAAAATGAACAAGTCTGGTTGGTGTCGAGCCAGCTCTTGCATCAGGTAACAAATACGATAGCTGGCGTAGGAAACGCCACCGCAGTTGATGACTTGCCAATCGCGTTCCGGATCGACTTCTTTCAGTAGTTCTCGCAACCAGCCACAGAACGAGGTTGAATCGTGATACGGGTGGCCGAATGTCGTCGATCCCCCCAGGCAAAAGATTCGATAGGTCCGTGGCGATTTGGCGACGGTGAATTGCTGATCGTTGAAAAACGCCAGCTTGACAGGATTCGTTTTCAGGATCTCGCCATCGGCTCGTGGCACGAATAATGGTGGACCACCTGCGAAACCAACCAGCGGATCTTCGGTGACATAACGGGGTTTCACACCGAACAGCGCCAGCAGCAACTCCAACATCAATAGGAAAAAGACCGTCACGAAAGTGCTGAACACCAGCCGCTTTCGAAACGACAATCGTCGTCGTTCAGATCGATTACTGAAAGCGTTCACGACTGGCGACGTCATACGTTCAATTCCTATTCTGTTTCGGCCGGTGAACGATCAAGCCCACCAGGGCCGATTCGAATGTCAATCGGTGTTCACGATGTAACACGAATGCGAATCCGACAGACGATCAGCCAACAAGACGTGGAATGAACCAAATCAACATCAGTATCAGCGCGCCCGATCCGACTGCTGACATTAGAATCGTGACCGGGCTGTGTCGATATTCAATGCGGTCAAAAAAGAGTGCCGGGGCGATGGAACCGCCAAAAATCAGTCCAGTTACGAATCCACCGACGTGGGCCAGATTGTCGATACGCGGATTGCGAAACGCAGACACGATTGTGAAGACCGCCCAGATTCCGACGACGAATCCAATTCGATGATCGCGCACATGCAACTTGGAGCGATATCTGCCGAACAGACCAATCAATAAGCCGGCCAGCCCGAAGATCGAGCCAGATGCCCCAACGGAAGTCTTGTTATTGAGCAGACTGAGGGTTGACCCACCGACTGCGACGACGACGAACAAGAAGATAAACCGCGAACTCCCGTAGGCGTGTTCACAGGCGAGACCCAGGATATAAAACATCAGCAGGTTTCCGATCAGATGCTCCGAGCTTCCGTGGAGAAACTCACTTGAGAGCAACCGCCACAGCTCGCCCTGCTCAACCAATGGACGCGACAACGCACCCATTTCGACCAGCCGCTCGAGTTTTGTGAGTGCCCCCGTTTGTGCTTCGAGCACGAACACGGTGATAAAACTCACGATCAACGCCAGCGTCACGGGCGGAAACCAGACCATCCCCCCTTCAAACTCCACCGACGAATCCAGCATGCTGTCGTCAAGCACGGGAATGTCTTCGTTATCGTCGTGCGGCATGCTGGTCCCTGAATCAATGGGTACTAACGACCGCGAAGGATGCGACATCGCTTCCGAGTCAGGTTCGCCGCGAGTGCCTGTCACCAATTCGCAATCTTGTTAGCGTCCTTCTCCCGTGTCCAGCAACACACCCAGGGCCATGGCCATGCGGCGATCCAGGATTCTTGTCCGATCGTGGGTGCAATCGAGAACATAGCGATCAAACAAGGTGAATTTGCGATTGAACTCGCCCACGAACGTACCGTCTTTCCCGTCGGGGGTGGCCTGAAAGATCAGGAAATTGGTGCGCAATAAACCATAGAAGGATCCCATCACCCGCCGCAGAAGTGACAGCACGATCGAATCCTCACGAATGATGAGGATCTGTTTTCCGACGGCATCAAAGCCATCCCATCTCTTTCTGAGCAGGCCGGCAAAGTAGTCCTTCTTGAACTGCCCCAGCGTTTCGCCGTTGGCCGTGCGAACTGTGTAACTGGCCATGTAAAACGCGAATTTCTTGTCTTGCAGGATCTCCAGCAGCAGTTGTTGCTGTTTTTCATCCCGATAGAACAGGATGTGTCGCTTGGGAACCAGCATCGCCCAGACGAAAACACCGGCCAGAATGACCAGTCCCGCACCAACGACCACAAGGATTCCGGTGACGATATCTCCCGCCTTCGGTTGAAGAACGACCAGACTGATGATGAGGGATGGAATCAGGAGGATCAACGCCGCCAACAGTCCCACGACGGCGAGCAATTGTCTGAACAGGAATGTCGGTCGATTGACATACATGATTTCGTTGCCAGCCCCATTCAATACGACATACTTCGTGTTGATGGTCATCAGTTTCTGATGCAACAGAAACTTGTCCTCGTGGAATACCGGATCGAGATCGGGGCTGAACGGAACATCCGGCACCTGGGGGATGCCCGCCAGTTGAATGACGACGTCGCAGACATTGCACCGCACTTTCTTACCAGCGAATTCGTCGTTCACGCGAAACGCGGTGTTGCACTCAGGACACGAAACATCGATTGGCATAGCACCCTCGATTTGAATCGCCAACAGAATGATGTGACTGGATCGCCAGCCAAAATAGCCATTCGCCCGCGTGATTCAAATCGAGTCGAAATACCTGACGTTCGTCAACATCCTTTTCCTTACTGACTTGTTAGGATCACACTGTTTGCGCCGGAACGGTCTTTCATCCGCGCGCATCACCCATCGAGGGAATCACCAGAATGTTGATCCCAATACCCATTGGTGAAAAGATCACGGTCGTCGTTGAGGGATCCGTCTGGAAATTCGTCTGCTGTGCCAATTGCCGCGAGAAGTATGCATACCTGGTGAAGCTCAAGGCGGTTGGCTCGGACGATAATCTCCTGTTTCTTGATTCGAAAGGTTGTACCAACCGAGCCCATTCGCAAGCGGAAGAAAATCTCGCATCGATCAGGCGTAACATCGTCTTGCCCGTTCCCTGTCCAAGATGTGGGTTTTATCAGGACGACATGGTGCAACGGGTCAAAGACGAGGGTATGGGTAACCGTATCGCAATTTCTGGGCTGGCAATCGCAGTGCTTTCGTTTATCCCTTTGGCTTTCCGGATCCCATATCTCTGGGTTATGACCGTAATTGGTGTGTCAATCGGTTTGTCGATGATCGCATATGCCGACGTTTCCGCGGCCCGATTCAATCCGAACGACGGCGATCCTGAAACCAGGAAAGCAGAAGGCCAGAAGCAGGCCGTGTGGGGGCCGCAACTGACCGAATTGCTCGCGACCATTCCGAATGCTGAAGACGCATCTGACGAAGGATGAAATATCTAGCCGCGTAGAGATCACTGCATGTGCAGTAGGATGGGGAGCTGCTTTCCTTGGTCCGTCAAAAAGCAACACGGCCACAAGAAGACTTGTGGCCGTGTCGGTGGGTGCAGATTGAGATTGTGTTCCGATGCGGAACGGCTATTGATTCATGGCTTCTGCCGACATTTCCTCGTTGCTTTTCGCTCCCAGTTTTTCCATCAGGTTGTTTGTACTCGAACCCTTGGCAACGCCCTTTTTGGCCTCCAGTTCCAGTTTCACGGTGTCCGAGTTCTTGTAGACTTGAACCGTCAGTGGTGTTGAAGCCAGGCTGCGATAGGCCTTGTCGAATGGTGGCGTACCAATTCCTGCCGGATCGACACAGACTTTGTATTCCCCTTCGGGAATGCCGTCACCCGCCTTATAGGTTGAAAAACGGCCGGTTCCATCCTTGCCGATATTGGCGACGGTTTCCCGTTCACCCGGCTTGGCCCCTTTTCGTTCCATTCGCACATTGCAGGGGCCATATGGTTCGCCTCCCACTGTGACAGAGACTTCGGCGGGGACGCACGGCAACTGCGATGCGCCACAACCCGAAATGAACAATAATGATGGCACCACCAACACGGCGGTTACGTCACGCAGGGCGAAACGACATTTCCACAACACGATTTAAACCTCGTCAGGAAGCAAACCAACAGAGATTGCAAGTCCAATGATGCGAATCTCGAACTCTCAAAACGTGAGTGTGACGCTCACAAGCACCGTTCATTTTTAATGAGCGGAGCAGCCCATGTCATTCGGATTAGAAATCACCCAAAACTTCGCCACTGGCGCGACTGTTCAAGTTGTTCCAAAGCGTCCAGTTGAGGTTCTGGTTGACAAATCGCACGGATCCGTCGGCCATGAGAACGTGAGCCCCACCAGTGTGCAGGCTGAATACGCCTGGCCAGTCATTATTAATCCCTGAATAGGCCATGAAAACCGGCTGATACATGTACGGGTTGTTCACGCCGGCACCTGAATAAAGGAACCAGTTCGAAATGGCGCTTCCATCGGGGTGCTTCTTCAGTGTTCCATCCGTGTGATCAGTACCGGCGCTCAATGCCGCCGTGAAGGTCGCCGCGGTGAATGCCGAACGCAGCACCGGATCGCTCATGCGTGGAATCCCCAAACCGTTCGCCTGACCGGGTCCGTTCATCGCTTCTGGAGCGGACGTTTCGCCAACCATCACCGTGTTGGAAGTACCGTCGGTGATGTCCGAGATTTTGGACGACACGTTGGTTGTGAAGATGCCCCCTTTTCCAACACCTCCATCATTCTCTGGACCTGCGCCGCCCGGAGAACGCTGCCACCAGTCATAGCCTTCTGCGCCAGAGTAGCTGGTGGGGTAGACACCCTTTGTTGCGCCAGGAGCTTCACCTGCACCGGCTTCGCTCGGACAGCGCAGAACAGGTACTTTAGTGCCAACCAAGGTGCGGTTGGTTACGGTGCCAACGGAATTATCCCATGACGAAACGCTGAAGTTCACCTGGTTGTACAGCGCGGTTTGATCGATGTACGGCATCACGCGCATCAACCATGTGTGATGATGGGGGTACCAGGTTGGACCAATCTTCAGACCCCAAGTGACGGCCATCGGGAATCGTTGAGCAACATCGTGATAATTGTGCAATGCCAAGCCGATTTGCTTGAGCTGGCTCTTGCATTGAGTGCGTCGCGCTGCTTCCCGTGCCTGTTGAACGGCGGGTAACAACAACGCGATCAAGACGGCGATAATCGCAATAACGACGAGCAGTTCGATCAGGGTGAAACCCTTTAACTGCCGACGAGGCTGACCAGCGTGAGTCAAAATGAGTGATCCCTTCAAATGGAAAAATGAGGAAAGCGAATGCTGTATCTATTCAGTTGCAGTTCGACGAACTGAGGGAGGTGATGAACTCACCATCCTGAGTTGACGGAGACGACTGCATCTGTGGCTGGATTTTTGGGTTTGGCAGTCTACTGTGCCTGCCCATGTTGTCAATGATTACGAGCTCGACATTCAGCCCCTTTCGGGCTCAACTCGTATTCTCCGCTCTTTTTGTCACGATGGAAGAATAAAAACCGCCGCACAAAATACAACTGCGGATCGCGCCTCTCAGTACGCTGACCCGCAAGACTCCGTTCCGAGTAAAAGGAATTCCAACTGTCACTGTAGTCTGCCAACCTTAAACACACTTGAAGCTCCAGCAAATCTATCACATTTGTCAGCGAAAAATGCGTTCGTAACGATTTCTAAAGTCCACGTTATAAATCGCGAAAGACGATGATCGTAATATGCGAATAGTGCATGATGATCTGCACATGTGAACACTGTTGATAGTGGATTTCGACCAGGTATTGGGAAAGAGTTTTTCCGCTTGAATGAAGCAGACGGAAAGGCAATAGCAGCATCGAAAAGAAGATCGATTGATCAATGCGGCAGGGCGACGTCTGTTCCCTCGATCACTCGAAGCCGAGAGTTTGCTGAGATGTCGTTCAGCGTACTGACTGCACCAAGTGGCCAGTGAATCTGTAGCGACTCAATTCGAGTCTGCTGGCCCAAGCCAATCGTCACGCACCGTTCATTACAGGCGAAGTATCCGTCGCCACTAGTCACTTCGAAGATCCTGTTTTTGCCGTTCAGCGTCGTTTGAACTCTGCATCCGATTCCATCACGATTCGAGACCGTCCCCACCAAGCTCAACACAACGACATTTCCCGGATCCTGAGTGTCGTTGTGTAATAATGCTGCTGGTCGGTCAAGGTGTGTCACGACCAGGTCGGGACGCAAATCTCGATCAAAATCGAGACGAGCGACGGCACGTCCGAGCATCTGCTGCTGAAAGTAGGGTCCGGCAGTTGCCGATGTTTCCTGGAAGCGTCCCTGACCATCACCGCTGAACAATTGCGGCGGCATCTTCCAGGGCTCATTCCGGTCACCAAAGTCGTCAATGTGTCCGTTGGCGATGAAAACTCCCGAGTTTCCCGTCGACGCGAAATCGATACTTTGGACACCGAAGCCCAACATCTGTCGCGTGGGTTTCAACAGTCCCGCAAACGCGGTCCGATCTTCGAAAACTCCATCTCCCAGATTGAAAAACAGGGTGTTGCATTCTTTGAAAAAGTTGGTTGTGTAAAGATCCAGCCAGCCGTTGTGATCGAAGTCGTCAGACGCGATGCCCATTCCGGCCTGAGCGATTCCTGCTTCGTTCACCGCGCAACCGGCCGCCATGCCGATTTCGGTGAAGTGAATCAAACCATTTGGGGCGAGACCGTCGTTGCGAAACAGAAAATTGGGCGTTCCATCGTTCGTCACATAGATGTCCGGAAGTCGGTCGCCCGTCAATTCCGCGATGACGACTCCCAATCCTTTGCCACCGGGAGCATGGATCCCCGCCTCTTTTGAGACATCGAGAAAGGTTCCGTCGCCTTGATTCAAGTACAAAAAGTCTTCGTCGGCGGGATAATTCGCGGGGCTACAGGATGTGAACCGACCATCGGATCGTCGGCAGATTTTGAACGGCTCCCCAACGTAGGTGGCGATGAACAGGTCCAGATCGCCATCTCGGTCGAGGTCACTGAAGCCAAGACTGGTGTGCCAGTGATGTTGATTGAGTCCAAGAATATTTGAGATGTCGCTGAATGTGCCGTCTCCGTTGTTGCGATAGAAGACGTTGTTCCCGAAGTTGGCGACGACAAGATCGGGGTCGCCATCGTTATCGAAGTCTGCGGCGGTGCTGCCCTGACTGTAATTGAAGTCACCCAGTCCCGATTCCACGGTGACGTCGGAAAAGTGACCGTTACCGAGATTGCGGAACAGTTTGTCGGGCACGCGCGCGATTCGATTCGGCGGTGGTGGGTCATTGGCAGCCTGAAGTGGTCCGCCCTGACAAAAATATAAATCGGGCCAGCCATCCCCGTTATAGTCGAGGACCGTCACACCGCCGCCGAGTGATTCGAGCAACCACTTCTGGCCAATGCTGCCGCTTTCATATTGAAATTCAATTCCGGCAGATTCATGCACATCCGTGAACGAAGGCGTTGCCGTTTTCAAACTGGTGGTTGACGATGACTGCGTCGCGATCTCGACTTGCTCTGCAGTCGGCGCTGGCAGGTTGATCGCAGCGATCAACTGGAGTTCGATAGGCGTTTTGTTCGAACGGTCCTTTGTCAAAGCCTCGGACAATGGACGATAGTTTTCGGGGGCAAGGTGTGGTATCGCCAATTGCAGCCACCACGATGCTTCGAGATTGCGATGCGATTGTTGCAGCGCCTGAGCCAATTCCAGATACAGCGGAGCGAGCTTGGCAGGTGGCAATTCAGACGTACGGCGAATTCGGTAGACCAATAGACCGATTCGTTCGTTCGTGGCAGCCAATTGCAGCGCGGTCTTCGATGGATCGTGATGACCCAGTCGTTCGAGCGAGATTCCCAGACGATAGAGTGCGGCTGTGTCTTCGGGTTGATCAAGGACCGTACGGACCAGGTGCCACGCAGCGGAGTCCGATTGCCCGGTCGAGGAATCCAGGATTCCTCGCGCACGTGAAATCTCGATGGGAATGTTCGCACTCACTGGCCAATGACTAAGCAATCGTCGCGCACTGGCTTGGTCTCCCTGTTTCAAATATCCGTCAACGGCGACAGACACCGCTTTGGGATCCATTGCTTGTGGGTTCCGCACATTGAGCCGCTCGAGTGCCTGATCGATGCGATCGTTCATCATCTGATACCTGGCGGCGGCAACCAGGCTGAAAACGTCGTTGTGGTCAGCGCTGGCGTAGGCGTCGACGACATTCAGACGTTCTTCTGCGGAGTAGTACGGTTCGTAGGCCGACGTGTAGGCGACCAACTCGTCCAGGGACAGTCGCCGTTGAAGTTGCAATCCCCCGAGCGCGTGTCGCAGGTCGCCACTTCGAATTTGAGTGAGGTAGAGCTGTGAAAGGCGTTCCCATCCCGAGATCAACGATGGATTGATCTGCACGGAGTGTTTCCAATATAGCTCTGCCTGAACGGCCTGGTTTCGTTTGATCGCGGCGATGCCGCGCAGATAAATCGCTTTGGCTTTGAACGAATCGACCAATTCGAGTCGATCGAGAATCGGATTGGCTTGTTCGGTGGCGTCGGCATCAATCGCAAGCTGTGCCATGCGCAACAACAGTCGCGCTGAGCAGTCGGCACTGACGTGCAGTTTTGCCAGTCGAGCTGCCGCAGCGCGATGGTCGTGCGCTTCGACAAGCCGCTCGATCGTTGTCAATTCCTGCTGCAGTTGTTCGTCCGTCAGCGTTTTTGACCTGAATGCGTACTTGGCCACGCCAACGATGATCACGATTCCTGCCAGGAGGCACGCGATACGAATCGATCGAGATAACTGCGAACGGGGTAGAGAATGTTCGTTAGACATAAGCTGTCGCGATTGTAGCGGATGTCTGACACTCGTGTGTGTTGAACAGGCGTGCCACGTTAAAACTTCGGCTGGTGCTTTGCGTTAAGGACGGCGGTGCGCCTGATTGAACTGAGTGGACTGATTGCGAATCGACCGAATTCGGGTTTCAGATTCGGGCACAGGAACGAGATTTCTCGTGCGGGAGTGATCAACCGGCGTTTGTGGCAATCTCTCGCTCGCCAATCCAGTCACCGGGATTCGACCGTTCGTTTCGTGTGGACGCCAGATCGGCAGGAATTGCCGAAACTGCGTCATTCCGACCAAACTACCATCCAATTTTGGCCGAAATCCTACGGTGAAACGGTGAACTGTTCTTACGTGCCACCAGGGCATTCGCGTCACACCGGGGACAGTTTCCGAGCTTCAACTGATGATTGAACGAGGCACCTAACGAAAGGATGTCCATGAAAAAAGTGCTGGTGCTGGCGGTTCTGGCTGCCACCGTGCTGACTGGGTTTGAGGTTCACGCGTCCGCTCGGCGTACGCGTCCTCAGGTCTCGGCAGCCCAGGCTCAGGGGCCAATGAATCGCTTGATGGAATTGGAACGGCGGAAGAATGCCGCATTGCGGCAAGCCTTCCTGGGCCGCTGATTCCACGGCACCAAACGCCCGCTCAGTCGAAGCCACGCAAGAGGCTGCAAGATAAAATGCGATCTGAATTCGGTGCGACTCGGAATCAATCGCAACAACGTTCAACAGACCTGACCTGGCAGAGATTGCAGCGTGCAACAAAGCGACGGCACGTGAAAGCCGTGTGGACCGGTCCACGAGGCTTTCCCATGTCGATTAAGACGGTGCGTACACGACCCGGATGACGATTCGGATCGTGCTCACAGGTTGCCGAGCGCCGTCGCGACTGCGTTGGGCAACCGATTTCAGGTCGGCAACAGCGCTGCCAAATCCGCGTGCGGACGAGGAATGACGTCGGCAAGAATCAGCTTTCCGCCCAGTCTCTCGACCGTCTGGCGGCCCACATCAATTGCTGTTTGAACGGCGGCCACATCGCCACGAATCATGATCGTGACGTAGGCCGCCCCGATCTTTTCTTTGCCGGCAAGTGTGACGTTGGATGCCTTTAGCATGTCGTCCGTCGCGTGCAGCGCGGCGACCAGGCCTTGAGTTTCCAACAGTCCAAGTGCATTTGTTGTCGTCATTGCGTTCTCTCTGGGTTTGCGAGAATCATAAACACCGAGCAGTGGGCTGAATGCGGGTTTTGAGTCAGCCAGTTTGAAAGTCACGTCCAGGGGGGCCGCCATCACCGAGCAAAAAGCGGTGCTTCCCATTCTTTTGGCAAGTTCGACACCTCGTTCCGCCGCGGCTTGAATGTCGGCCACTGGCCCGATCAGCTTGATGCACTGAGCCGCACCATCGGTACTTTCGATACCAAGGATGCGAACATTCGCCGCTTTCGAGCAGGCATCCGCCACGATGAACGAGGGAGCAAGATTGCTCACTTCGAGCAGGGCGAGGCTCAATGTTTGGCTCATCGACAAACCTTGTACGAGTGCTGGTGCGGAAATTGTCCCCGTATTCTGGCAGACCAGGTAGACAAGGGCAACTTTGCCGGTCATGAACTTCGGCGGAATCGTCCTCAAGGCCAATCCCCCACAACCGTCGTAACCGACACTATCCAATCGACCGAATTTGGGAACCTACTGCACTCTGTTTGACTGAACGGAATCACAAGCTACGGTTGAGACCGTGGTGTGGACAAAAGTCAACATCATTGCGTCGGAAAACCGTGTTTTCCCGCGATTCTCGGTCTGGTTTGCCCATGTTCTGTTTTCGGAATCACGAAATGAGTGCGGCCACTGTCGCTTCGCGTTCTTCATTCAGTCCACCCGTGACTGAACCGACGCCAGCCTCATTGAGCCTGCGCGAAGCCATCAGCCAGACTTACGATTCGTCGCGTAACCTGCTGGGATTGATGGCCCTGGCAACCGCCGCCGAGCGAGATCTGAATTCTGGATCGTCGGATACCACGCTGGACGGAGTGATCAGTAAAGCTGTCCTGCGTAGTCTGCTGGGGGCTCTGCACTTCCGTGACATCGGCACGTTGCGACACAGCCGCCGAGTCGCTCTGTTGGCTGTGGGACTGGCGCATCATCTGGGGTGGGAAGGTCGCCATCTGCGCGTCCTGGAAGTCGCTGCGCTTTTGCACGATATCGGTAAAATTGGAGTTCCCGATAACGTGCTTTACAAACCGGGCAAACTGAGCCTGGAAGAAATCGAATTGATGGACTTGCACCACGGCATCGGCCTGAATGTGCTGCAAGCCTGCCGCGTCGACGCCGAAGTGTTGCGAATCGTTGATCAGGCGCATCGCGCCTACGATGCCAACGAATGTCATAAGCGATCGATTCGTGAAGTGCATATCGGCGCTCGGATTCTGGCCGTTGCCGACGCCTACGAGTCGTTGTGTACCGAGCAGGTCTATCGTGTCGCGAAGAGTCACGATGACATCATGAACCTGCTGATGGCCGAATCCGGCAAACAGTTTGATGGCAATGTCGTTGCATCGTTGGCGCGCTGGGTCCAGCAAGATGGCCTGCCCTTCGCTGCACAATCTGCCGAACTGAACGACCTGGGCACGCAACGCGCACCCAACAGCCTGGAAGAGACTGTCGAAGCGATGGCGCTTTGCCAGATCTTTTCGTACCTGTATATGCTCGAAAGTCTGTACGACGGTTTTCATATCGTCGATGCCGATCGACGATTCATCGTTTGGAATCGCGCCGCGGAGAGAGTCTTCGGTCGTCCTGCGACTTCCGTATTGGGTCAAGACTGGAATCCGGCACTGTTTGGTGTCGCGAAGGCCGCAGAAGCAGAAGCCGAATCTCGCGTCATGTCGTCGATCGATAATGCAATCGTGTGTGGCCGCGCGGTGATGCATCAATATCCATTCCAACACCACGATGAACCTGAGTTTCCGCTCGAAGTTCAAACGGTGCCCTTGTTCGACGCGCGCGGTCGACTGCATGGTGTTGCCGAGATCTTCCGCAATTTGTCGCGCAAGTCGCAAGCACCAGAGTTCAAACAACTACAATTGAAAGCGACACGTGATCCCCTGACGTCGGTTGCGAATCGAGGCGAATTAGAAAAGCAGTTGCGCTTTTTGACCGAGCAACATCAAGAGAATCCCAGTGAGCCATTCTGTGTCATCTTTGCCGATGCCGACCACTTCAAACGCATCAATGACACGTTTGGGCATCAGGTCGGCGATCAAGTCTTGATCGATCTGGCAAAGCACTTGAACGACGAAACGTACTCGGGTGAGGTTGTCGGCCGTTATGGTGGTGAAGAATTCGTCATTCTGTGTCCAGCGACGGCATTGGATCAGGCGGTGCGTCGAGCGGAACGACTGCGAACTTCGCTGCAGAATGCCCGGATTGGCGGCACCGATCGTCTGAAGATTACGTGTTCGTTCGGCGTTGCACAAATGGAGCCTACCGATACCGCGGAATCGGTTTTGGGGCGAGCCGATCGGGCACTGTATGCCGCCAAAGAAGGTGGCCGCGATCGAACGTGTTCTTACACCAGCGAACAGTTGGTGTCGTCGAAAGAGCCCGATTTACAGAAGGATGAGAAGGACGCTCCATTTCAGTTTAACGGCCATTTTTCTGCCGTCCTGGCGTGTGAAATGGTGATGTACAAACTCAGCGGTTTCGTTAAGGATCACGAGGCCTTGATCATGGACGTGGCCCGCGATCGCGTTGTCATCAGACTGCGTGGTGCGGGGGTCTGGGGCTACTTCGAATCGTCACCTGATCGTCAAGGATTGGAGATCGAACTGCTGATGGAAGCCGGATGCCGGTCCGATCAATCCAAGAAATTGCGGATCAACGTCAACATGCGAGCGCACGGCTGGTTCCGCGACCTGGGCTCGTTCGAGAAGCGAACGAAGTCAGTGATGCGTGAACTGAAGCAATACTTCGCCGCGGAATGAACCGCGCCGTTATTGAGCCGAACCATCCGACGCTGCGAGATCGGTCTGATGTCGCCCCATCATCAGCATCCACGGCTCTTTCAGTCCCACAATGCGCGCGACCACCAGAAATGCGAGCGAGGCGACGATCAGGGGTACGCCGAGTCGAACCGCGCGATCCAGAGGAAACACGCGATCGCGCATCGCCATGAAAAGCGCCTGGCAGACAATTGCCATCACGCCCGTGGCGGCGAGCGTTTTCAAAGTCGTACGACGTATCTGATTCCATAGCAGAACACCAACCTTGCGCTGCAGCAACAGTGCCGTGACGGTGCACTGTAGAGCCGCGACCAGTGCTGTCGATAGTGCCAAACCGCGACCGCCCAAGGGCCAGATCAACGTCAGATTCAACACAATATTGATCAGCATGGCGGCCAATCCGACGTACATCGGCGTGATTCGATCGCCCACCGCATAGAAGCCACGTTGCAATATCAACAGGCCACAATACGCCCAGACACCGGATCCGTACGCGGCGATCATGTCACCTGTGGCGCGCGCGGCGGTTTCATCGAATTTGCCATATTGAAAACACAACGTGGCCAGCGGATGTGCAATGAGCATCAGCCCTGCGCTGGCGGGCAGGCCGATCGCCACAACCAGCCTGATGCCCAGCGACAGGTCGATTCGTAGTTTCGGCAGTTCCCCTTTTTGGGCATGCGCCGTCAGCAACGGAAACAACACAGTTCCCAACGCCACGCCGAAAACGCCGAGTGGAAACTGATACAGACGCTGCCCAAGGTACAAGGCGGTTGCGGTTCCTTCTGGCAGTGGATATGCAGGCGCACCGGGCAAAGGCATCCGCAACACGCCGCCTGCTGGCTGAGTAAAGCCCCAGGCGATCAGGCTGTCGAGGACCGAGTTTAATTGAGTGATCGACAAACCGATGATGACGGGCAGCATGTTGCTCGCGATCTTCCAGACTCGATCCAGTGCCATTTTCCAGTCCGCGCGATATCCAAATCCACTAGAAAACAGGACCGGCAATGGAAACAGTAATTGCAATCCGCCGCCAACGACCACAAATACAGCAGTCACATAGACGCGCGTCAGCTCATCCGACCAAAGGGGAACAATCAGCCACAGCGTGATCAACCAGACGGTGTTCAAAACAGCCGGGACAAGGGCCGGCCACAGAAAGCGTCCTAAAGCGTTCAGAGCCGCTCCGACTTGTGCGGCCAGGCAGATCAACAGCACATACGGCAATAGAATTGCCGTCAGCTCGCGCAACAGTTGGGCTTCGTCAGACAGCGTGATCCAGTTGCCAATGGCCCACAGTCCGATCTCCGCGAGCAGGATCAGACTGCACAACACGACCGAGAGCGAGGCGAAGACGGCCCACGTGACTCGCGCGGCCGATTCCCTGCCCCGCTCGTGCAGTTCTTCCACGAAGACCGGCAGGAAGGCGGTGGTTAATGCTCCCTCACCCAACAGAACACGTGCCAGATTCGGCAGGCGGAAGGCGACAGTGAAGGTGTCCAGGATGGGACCTGCCCCAAACAGGGCTCCCATCGCTTGGTCGCGCAACAATCCCAACACTCGACTGGCGATGGTGCAAATGCTGACCGATCGCAAGTTTTTGGAGACATGTTGCAGTGCGTCGTTCAATCGTATTCCATTCTGCGCGACGAGACTTCCGTGAAGGACGCAGGTTAGGTGAACTGATTCGCCAATGCCAGCAAAGGTCTGTCTTCAGACATGATTGAGAACCAGGATTGGCCGAGAACGGTCGAGTTCCGAGTCGATCGTGCTGGCAAGGTGAACGCTGGTGACTTACAGTTCCCCGTTCCAACAACCCGCTTCAACGACAGAACTCATTTGGAATACATGTGTCACGCAAACCGCTCTGGATCATCTTCATCACCGTCTTCATTGATCTGTTGGGATTCGCGATTGTTTTACCGCTCTTGCCGCGCTATGCCGATCATTTTCTACCGCCCGATTCTCAGATGCGCGGGCCCATCATCGGCTGTTTGATGGCCTCTTTCTCGGCGATGCAGTTTCTGTTTTCGCCGTTATGGGGCAGTATTTCCGATCGGATCGGCCGCCGACCGGTCCTGTTGATTGGATTGGCCGGCTCAACGATCTCATATGGTGCGTTTGGCCTGGTGACACAATGGGGAAATTCGGGACCGATTCTGGGCCTGAGCCCGCTCGTCTGGCTGTTCATCACTCGAATTGGGGCCGGCGTCTCGGGTGCCACAATCTCGACCGCCCAAGCCTATATCGCAGACTGCACTGACGCGTCAGCTCGCGGTAAAGGAATGGCGATCATCGGTGCCGCATTCGGAGTTGGCTTCGCGTTCGGCCCGATTCTTGGTGCCCTGTCGGTTTCTGGTGATCCGACAGCGCCTCCCAGTCCGATGCCCGGGTACGAGGCGGCCGCTCTGTCGCTGTTGGCGTTCTTATTTGGATTGACATCACTGCCTGAATCGTTGAAGAAAGGCGGTTCCGTTCAGGCATCGTCGCATGGTCGGTTGAAACTGGCCGCCATGCTGCGCGTCGTCAGTCACCGCACTCTGGGGCCAATTATTCTGGCCATTTTTCTGACGACGTTTGCCTTCGCTCAGTTCGAGACGACGCTCGCCAAGCTGACCAAAGCCATGGGACTTGATGATCGCAAGAACTTTTACATCTTCAGCTATATCGGGCTGATTCTGGCGATCGCCCAGGGAGCACTAGTTCGCCGATTGATTCCGAAACTGGGCGAATTCAAAATGGCGATTGCCGGAGTTGTCTTAATGACGATCGGAATGTTGCTGATCGGCGCGACTGCTCTGCAAGGCTCAGTCTGGTTATTGATTGCCGTTTTGCCGGTGTCCGTAATTGGCTTTTCGTCCACGACACCGTCACTGCAGTCGATGTTGTCGTTGAACAGCGGCAGCGACGAACAGGGGGAAATTCTGGGCGTCGGACAAGGCATGTCGGCACTCGCCCGCATCGCCGGACCCGTGGTTGGTCTCTCACTGCAAGACCGCAACCTTGCCCTGCCCTATTGGTCGGCATCACTCCTGATGGCGATCAGCGTGGTGATGGTGCTACGCTTGAAGTCGGTCGTCAAACTGCGAGATCCGACGAGCAATCAGACTGTCGACACGGCGCAACATTGACTTTGGTCTGTCGAACCGGGGCGTTGATTTGCCTTCAGTTCTTGACCTTCAGTTCTTTCGCCGTCGAGGTGAGATTCTTGTCCACCGTCTTCTCGGCGTCAGAGAGTTTGACCACTTCGCCTTTTGCCATTTCTTGGATGCTCTTCGCCAACGTTCTCAGCTTCCGCTGGCCGGCGCTCTTGCCGTCCTTGATATCGTTGAGCACTTCTTTGGCGATCTTATTCATATCGTCCACCAGCGGCTTGAAATGTTCTGGCCGAACATTGTCGTCGTTTCGCTTCAGCTTCACCGCCATTACGGCCTGCTGCAATTTCTTGTAGTTCTTGACGTCCGTTGAATCGCCCAGCGGGAGATAAGGCAGAGCGAAGTAGATCAAAACCACGGCCAGAATTGTTCCACCAACTCCCAATCCAACGGGACCGGTGAGCATCTCCATGAGGTTTCCGGAACTCTTGCTGGACGACGGCGGACGCCGCACGGGAGCCATCGGTCGATTCGACGACATCGAACCACCACCCATGGATCCGCCGCCAAATCCGGAATTGGTTCCGAACCCCGTGTTTCCACTGTAGCTGCCAGTGTTCATCGCAGCAGAGCTGTTGCTCATGGATTGTGCCGATGCGGCAGGTGCCGCATCTGGCGCAGGAGCCGGTGACGGAGGTGGCGTGGGCACCTTTTCCGACAACCACGCTTCAATCGCGGCCTCGGACGTTTTTCGTTTTGTACCACTGCCGGACTTCGATCGCGCCACTGGCATCGATTGCGTCCCCGAAGCCGTCGACACATCGGTCTTCGTTTCGCCGGCTGACGTGGGACGCTCGGGGAAGAGGCCCGGTACGTCGGTTGCCAGTCGATAGGCGTCGCGTCCACACCGTAGATGATCGTCCGGATGGATTCGTCCCGTTTCCACCCATTCCAGGACCTTCGCGTATTCGATGGGCCCGTATTCCTTGTCCTGAATCAATACCCACCAGGGTAAACCTGA
>Ga0207694_10000630_pt1 | contig 31969 bp, 36 predicted proteins | sample KBSC34metaG_FD_184353 | JGI IMG/M metagenome (GOLD analysis project Ga0207694, IMG submission 184353) | Corn rhizosphere microbial communities from Kellogg Biological Station, Michigan, USA - KBS C3-4 metaG (SPAdes) (version 2) | ecosystem: Host-associated > Plants > Roots > Rhizosphere > Soil... | reverse complement strand
GAAAAACGGGGATCGGACAGCCATTCACGCTTGCCCGCGACCTCACAGAATTTGGAGAACATCGAATCCCCGGCTGCTGCGATATTGATCGCACCATCGGCCGTCTCGAACGTGCCCATCGGAACGCCGGTGGGATGGTGATTGCCCTCTTGCGCCGGCACCTCGCCGTCAATGAGCCAGCGGGCGGCCTGGAAGTCAAGCAGCGCGATGCATGATTGGAGCAGCGATGTCTGTACCCAGCGGCCTTTTCCCGTCCTCTGCCGTTCGATAAGCGCCGTCATCACACCCAAGGCGGCGAAAAGGCCGGCGGCGATATCCGTGATCGCGACTCCGGTGCGCACGGGGCCCTGCCCGGCCAGGCCGGTGACCGACATCAGCCCGCCATAGCCCTGCGCGATCTGATCTACACCCGGCCGCAGCGCGTTGGGCCCATCTTCGCCGAAGCCGGAAATGCTGCCATAAATCAGCCGGGGGTTTATCGCGCTGAGCGTCTCGTAATCGATCTTCAGCCGCCGCTTCACATCAGGCCGGAAGTTTTCGAGCAGGACATCGGCGTCACGCACCAGATCCAGGAACACGGTCCGGTCGCGCTGGTCCTTCAGATCAAGCGCGATGCTCCGTTTGTTGCGATGCAGATTCTGGAAATCCGATCCGTGGCGATCACCGGTCAGATCGTTGGCGAGGTTGGCCGATTCCACCATGATCACGTCGGCGCCCCAATCGGCGAACTGCCGGGCGGCGGTCGGCCCCGAGCGCGCGCGGGTGAGATCGATCACGCGAAGGTGGGCGAAAGGCAGCGCCTGTTCCTGCATGCTGCTGATCCTGTGAAGTGCGTCGCGCGATGGCAATCAGCATCCTATGAACTGCGCTGCGCGTTTTTCCATGAAGGCGCGAGTCGCCTCCGCATAATCTTGACTTTCCAGGCAGGCTGCTTCGGCTGCGGCGCAGCGGCCGAGATCACGGCCGGCGGGATCCATGGCGACCATGTCGACCATCAGTTTCGACGCCCGAATGGAAAGCGGGGCATTGTGCGCAATAGTCAGCGCCGTTTCCCGGACGACCTTGTCGACCTCATCTTCGGGCAAGGCCTGATTGACCAGCCCCATCGCGCACGCGGCTGTGCCGTCGATCTGGCGCGCAGTGTACAATATGTCCTTGGCATTGGCCGGCCCGATGAGTTGGACGAGCTGTTTCACGCCGTTGAAATCATAGGCTATACCGCGCCGCGCCGCCGGTAGACCGAGCTTCGCCGTCCGGCTCGCAATGCGCAGGTCGCACTGAAGGGCGAGGCCGAGGCCGCCGCCGAGACAGAAGCCCCGTATCATTGCAATCGACGGCTTTCCGCTGTCTCGCAGTGCTTTCAGCGCTGCCGTGCCAGCGGCATCGTAGGAATTTTTGCTTTCGGCGCCGGATCGAAAGCGGTCGAACTCACTAATATCGCCGCCGGCGCAAAAAGCTTTGCCGCCGTTTCCCGCGACGACAATGACGCGAATGCCGTCATCGGCCTCTAGCGTGCTTACCCCCGAAAGAAGATCGTTCCACATTGCGAGGGACATGGCGTTGAGACGCCGAGCATTGTCGATCCGCAGCCATCCGATCAGGCCTTCCTTCTCGACAAGTACCCGCTTCACATCATTTTCCGGCGTCATTGCTGTCGTCATTGTCGAACTCCGAGAAGTGGAGCGCTGGAAGGAAACCGTATCAGGTGCCGACCAAGGCATCGCGCAACCTGGCGCGCAGTAAGTTTTGCTAAACCCTGCGCGCTGGGAAATAGTGAAATGTCCCAATAATCCGAGCGACATGCCTCTGGATGAGGTTTCTCGTGACCCGGCTAGAGAAGATCGGACCACGAGCCGGTTCGCGTTGACGGCGTGAAACGCAGTGAGAAAGGCGATCGGAACGGATGGATCAGACCGTCCGCAGGCGGGTGCTAGGACGGGAGATGTGTGATGAACGACGTTGCGACCAATAAACAGCTTGCGCGCGAGTATCTGGAGCTCATCGGCAAGGGCGATGTTGAACGTGTTGTCGGCATGTTCGTCGATGATGGAGCCATCATCGTGGAAAGCAAGACATTGCTGCCGCCGGAAGTGCGGGGGAAGGACGCCATTCGTGAATTGATAACCGCGCTGCCCCAGATGTTTCCAGAGACCGGCCTCCGGATTATCATTGACGATGTCACTGCCGAAGAGAACCGCGTGGCCATTCGTGCTCACTCGGATGCGAAGCACGCGTCAGGCAAGTTGTATCAGAACCGCTATCATTTTCTGCTCTACTTCAAGGATGGTAAGATTGTGAGCAGCCACGAATATCTGGACAGTCTGCACCTGACCGACGTCTTATTCGATGGTGCTCGGCCACAATGATCTGCCCATTCATTATTCGCGCAATCGGCAGCCGCCTTGACAACCCCGATTTCGTTGAAACCGTGCCGCATTCCTATTGGCATCGCGCCGACCTGGTCGCTGGCGACCTGGGACTGCGCCAACTGGCGGAGCGGCTCTAGTGCGAGCAGCCTCCGATCACCGTCCCGATGACCGCGCTTTTTGGAGAACGCGGCCTGCTTCCCCATGCCCCGACTGGCGATCGCGACCGCTTTACCGCGCGGTGGGAATACCGAACGCTCCCCGGAGTTGGCACAACTTGCCGCAGGAAGCCCCGGCGGCTTCCGCCGCCGCGGTACGGGACCTCTTTCACGCCCTGCAGTGACGGATCACGTTTTCGGCGAAGCCTTCCCAGTAGCGGCGCTTCTCGTCGAACGACGACTTGGTACGGAGCGCAAAGAACGCCGGCAGCAGGATCATCTGGGTAATGCCGAGGTCCTCGGCCCGCTTGACGTCGTCCAGCCCCCACGGATTTTCGGCCACCATGATCACCTCGAAGGGATCATTCTCACGGCCGGCTGCGCGCAGGTGCCCCTTGAGCTTGTCGAGCGACGGCGGCATGTCCTCGACCTTGCTCATCCGTGACATCCAGCCATCGCCGATCGTCGCCGCGCGCTTGATGACGCGATCCGCCGGTCCCGAGACATAGACCGGCATGTTCCCCGGCTGCGGCAGGATACGCAGGCGCGGGAAGTCGAAGAATTCGCCGTGGTGCTCGACGATTTCCCCCGACCACATCTTGCGCAGCACGGCAATGGCCTCGTCGGTACGCCGGCCCCGGGTGTGGAAATCGACGCCATAGACGTCGAACTCCTCCTTCATCCAGCCCACCGCGCAACACAGCGCCAGGCGATTGCCCGAGAGCACCGACAGGGTTCCAGTCGCCTTTGCGACCTCGATCGGATGGCGGGCAGCCAGGATGTAGATGCTCTGCATCAGTTGCACGCGGCTCGTGGCCTGCGCCATCATCGCCAGCGTCACCCACGGCTCAGGGAACGTCCAGTCGGTCGTCGCGGTGAAGAACGGCTTGCCGTCGGGCGTGTCCGGATACCAGCTGTCGATTACTTCCGGCAGCACGATATGATCGGACACGCTGATCGAATCGAAGCCGACTTCCTCGCTGAACACGGCACTATCGATCAGTTGCTCGTTCTCGATGAACGAAAGCATGTTGCAGAATTTCATCGGCTTCTCCCGTGTGAGGGGGCCGCGACGGTCACCGGCCAGAAGTTGAGTTGCGGCGGCCCGGCGAGCGCGGCCACCGTGCCGTCCATGTCGCCCCGCTCCGTGCGCCAGGCGATGTAGTCATGGTAGGTCTGCTCCCTGTCCCAGGTTTCGATGAACATCACTGTACCGGGCTCGCTCGCATGGCGAAAAATGGCAATGTCGCGGAAACCTGGGCGCTTTGCCGTGTCCTTGATCATCTCCGGAATCCGCTCGCAAAACCGGTCGACCGCTTCCGGCACGAGAGTGACCCTGAATGTTTGACGCCTTCCATATTGTTCTCCTTTCGGATCCACCGATCAAATCACTGTGAAATGCTTGCGCAATCTAGCCCTCCGCGACGGTCGTTGCGTGAAGTGCCCAGACTTAGCGAAATTCTCGCGCCGATCTGCAGCCGCGGCCGTGCGGCCACCTGAAGGCAAAGGCGATAATCACGTTGGGCAAGGCCGCGGCACACATTCCGCCGGCTCATGTTGCAGGGGCCAAGCGTTCGGACCCGGTGCCGCCATCCGGCAGGTCTGCCCAGCCAAGAACGCTGCACGAGCGGACCAAATCGACCGCTGCTCGAAGCAAATTCCAGGATAACCCAAGTGGATCGCACGATCCTGCATTGCTAACGCCGGCTAAATACGCCGCCGCTGCGAGCTGGCGTCCCATATTCGAGGATACGCACATGGCAATCAGGAAAGTGATCGTATTCGGCGCCACCGGCATGCAGGGCCGCCAGCAACCCCGCGAACTTCTCAGCCAGGGCTACGAAGTGCGCGTCGTCAGCCGAAAGCTGGAGCTGCTTGACGGGCCAGATTTCGATGGCACCGAAAAGGTGATCGCTGACTATGATGATCCCGCCAGCATCGACGCAGCAATCGAGAGTGTGGATGCGATCTTCTACCAGGCGCAGTCGATGGGCGATGTCGAGCGCTACAACCGCCAGACCGAAACCGTGCGCAAAGCCGCCGAGAAGGCGGGCGTCCAGCTCATCGTCGTCAACAGTTCGATGTGGGCGCCGGACGAGCCCTGCGGCCAGTACAATTTCGACGGCGTGCTCTCGATGGAGGAGATCATGCGCGCGGGGCCGATCCCGGTCGTCGTGTTCCAGCCGACCCTGTTCATGAGCAATCTCCACGGCGACTGGATCAAGGACAATCTGCGCAAGGGTCTCTACCGCTACTGCCACAAGCCGGACCTCGCCTCCGACTGGATCTGCCTCGAGGATGTCGCCCAGTTCATGGTCGCGGCGCTGAAGAAGCCCGAACTGGCCGGTCGCAAGATCGGCATCGGCGGTCCCGATCGTCTGACCACGCTGGAAGTGGTTGATCTGGTCGGCGAGGCGATGGGCAAGAAGCTGCGCTTCGAACACGTCACCCCGCGGCAGTTCGGCGAAGAGTTCTGGACGCTGTGGGGCGACAAGATGGGCATCAGCCACGAAGCCTTCGTTGATGGCTTCGACAGCTTCTACACGATGAACAACGAAGACCCGCGCAAGCCATTCCAGGCCGATGTCCCGACCGCGCTTGCCCTGTTCCCGGAAGTCAAGCTGACATCGATGCGGGACTGGGCAGCGCGGCAGGACTGGGGCTGATCGCGCCAGACCGGCGACCGGCTGGATCGCAGCTCAGAGGTAATAGAGGGCGGTCCAGCTGGCGATCAGGGCAGGTTTCTCCTCCCCCTCGATTTCCAGTGTGTAGCCGGTCGTAAGCTGCCATTGGCCCGGGCGCTTCTCGAACAGCTGCTCAAGCGTGAAGTGCCCGCGGACGCGTTTCCCGACGCGCACGGGTGAAAGGAAACGAACCTTGTCGCTTCCATAATTCAGGCCCAGCCTGATCCCGGCAAGGACCGGGCAATCGGATCTTTCGACCAGCAACGGGAAGAGCGACAACAACAGAAATCCATGGGCGATGGTGCCGCCCATTGGCGTCTGCGCGGCACGCGCGGGGTCAACATGGACGAACTGGAAGTCGCCGGTCACTTCGGCAAACGCGTCGACACGCGCCTGATCGATGACGAACCAGTCCGAACGACCGAGATCGCGGCCGATATATTTCCGGATTTCCTCTACCGACAGGTCTTGCACTGGTCTGCTCCCACCCCCACCAGGCTTACCCCTCGCGGGGCGCGAGGGTAGGATCTTCATTCCTGTTACGTTAAGCATCTAAAATTCATGGCGAAAAAATGATTTCTCGCCGTCAGTCCCACACTCTGTCCCACAGTCGAAGTTGTCCCGTAACATCGCGGCACCGCCAACCTTGCCAAGGTTAGGTCGAGGGTTCGAATCCCTATTGACCGGATCCTTCGGCCAGATCTGGCACGCGCAAGCTACGCCGACACAGAGCCGAGCGGCATTTTGCCGAAGGAAACGTCGCCGAAATCGCTACCGACTTTGAGGGTGCTTTTAAGCGTCGCAGATCACGATGGAAACTGCGAATCTTTTCACCTTCGATCTTAGGCGAACCTATAAAAATTGAACTTCTATAAATTCGGCGGACCATTGCATGGCCTTGCTTTCTCAGCGGCATAGCGTTTGATTGAATATGTTCGGTATCCATTTGGATGTATGATGCACGATCAAGCGCTCGATAGCCTCACGGACAATCAACGGGCATGTTTGCTATTGGTGCTTGGAGGCGCGACCTCGAAGGAAATCGCACCTTTGCTTGGGCTAACATTCCGCACCGTGGATCAATATCTGCACGAAGCTCAGCAAACTTTGGGGGCTCCAGCGCGTCGCGAGGCAGCGCGGAGCTTTGCTTCTCGCATCGATGCAGCCGAGTTGAAGCGACTTCAATTGAAATTCCCTACCCTTGCCCAAGGTCTTACCCTGCCACCAATGTCGCCTTCACCCGCAGCGCCGCCGCGGCGGGGTCAGGGTTGGCAGAGGCTTTTGGTGAGCCTTCGCCCTCCGCCATTAGGAGGACAAGTTCATGACCTAAAGTGGACCGGCAAGCTTTCCGAGATGTTGCGCGCCGCCCTCTATATGGCGGCCATCATGAGCGGGCTGGTCCTGCTGCTCGCCGGAATATTGGCTCTGCTCAGATAACCCTATTCGCTTTGGCTAACCTTTGATCGCGTCATGATCTGGCGCGGGGAGATGACTCATGCTTCAATTCGATCGCAACAAAGCCGCCGCGCTAGCCCGAGAGACCCAGCACAGCTTCATGTCCTTTGACGCCGCATATTTGCAGGCTCTACAGCTAGCCACTTCGGTTCTGGAAGCAAAGAATGGCTCGAACCTGCCCGAAAGTGATGGCCAGCGCCTCATGCAAACGGTGCATGATAGCGCCGGCAAGCTGCTGGCGGGGAGGGCCGGGATGGTTGAGGCGACGGCGCTTCTTCGGCGGTTCCAAGCCCGAAGCAACCAAGCGGAAACCGATTTCGGTTGCCCTGGCAACGGCCCCTGGCGCCTGGTTGCTGAGGACGGCGGCAGCGAGAAGACAAAATTTGCAATTGCCAGTTGAAGGCGGCCTGATCGATGACTGTCATGTCGTGTCCGGAGGCGCTAAGCTCGGCCCCAAATGACGGTCATCGTCCTGTTCTGGATTTTTGCGACGGTTTGCTGCGGCTATGCGCTTACGTTTGGCGATCGCGATGGCCGCATCGCAGCAGCCATGATTGTCGCGGCGGTCATGTTGAGCTGGATTGCGCAAGGCCGGCAGGAGACGTGGACCGCAATCAACTTGCCGGTCATGGCAGCCGATTTGCTCCTATGGATCGGCCAAATAGCTCTGATGCTTTGCAGTCGGCGCTATTGGCCAATCTGGATGGCGGCAGCTCAGTCGTTGACCGTGGCATCGCATCTTGCAACCCTCGTCACGTCAGGCTTCACCCAAAAAAGCTACGCCGGGCTGGCAACGGTCTGGGCCATCCCCTGTCTTCTGTGCATGGTTGGCGGGGTCGCTCTGGATCGTCGCGCATTGTCGAGATCGGACCGGCGATAGTCTTCCAGACGGTTTCCCAACCGCAGCATGCCAATCCACCCCCGCAGTGGACTCAGCCGTTGTGAACATTCCAACGATAAAGCCGCTCTCCACGTCGCCGGACGAGAAGCAAAGGCGATTGAGCCAGTGCGAACAGAGGATATGCGAGCGACGCGACATAGGACGTCATCTAGGTTTTGAAATTTTCTCCAATCCTGCCTGGGATATGATGCTGGATCTTTATCGCGCGTTTCTGCTAGGGCAGCAAATATCGATTTCCAGCCTCACGCTGGCTTCAAATATTCCCGCCACCACCGCCCGTCGTAGCATCGCCGCGATAGTAGAGGCTAAGCTCGCATATTATCGTCCCGACCCGACTGACCGTCGCCGCGTGCACATCGAGATAACACCTAGGGCTGTCGAAAAATTGGAGTTGATCTTCGATCTCGTACCGAGATCTTCGAGCACGGGATTATGCCCGACTGATGTTGAACAAGGCGCAGCTGTAATGCCCTATTGACCGCATTGCAGACAATTCCGACGGAGCATCTGGGCGACTCAAATACCAAGACGGCAATGGACCAACAGCCCACCAGCAAAGCCGTTTCGATAGCGCTTGATTAGGCGGGCGCAATCCAGCACTATTGGCTTGCAGCCTGAATAAAGCGCCGGCAATCAGGTTTGTGGGAGTTCCCGCCAGGCATCATATGCATTCGACCATAAGGGTCGAGTGGCCCACCGGAGTTCAGCGTTTAAGCGAACGCCGGCGGCACAGCTTGAAAGCGTTCCATCCCGCATTGCGGGTGTTCGCGCTGGCGTGCCGGATGTCAAAATGTCATTTCACCTTTGTCGATGTCGGGTACCAGAGCTGCTGGCGAACGTCGATGCGTGACATTGGACGAGCCGTTCGCAAACAGCGGCTAGCCGAAAAGTCAGGGGCGCACGATCTCGCTGAACTTTACCGTCTTGAGGCCCCTCGGCTCGCCCGCTTCTTTCGAAGGCGTTTTCGATCGGAGGGCGAAGCTCAGGATTGGGTGCATGAGACCTTTGCTCGCTTTGTGCAGATGGGATCCAGCCAAGGCGTTGGTAATCCTCGAGCCTATCTCCAGCGGATTGCGCACAATTTGTGGATTGACAGCTGGCGCAAAGCCGTTGCGAAACCCGAATTTGTCGAACTCGAGCAAGCGCAGCTCGCGTCACCACCAAATCAGGAAATTGCAACCGAAGCGGATGACCTGATGCGGCAATATCGCCAGGCCCTCAATACGCTGACGCCGCGAACACGCGTCGTTTTCCTGCTCCACCGCGTCGAGGAACTGACCTATAAGGAGATCGCCACGCGCCTGGAAATCAGCATAAACACTGTAGAATATCATATGGCTCGCGCTCTTTCACATCTCGACCGTGCGTTGGACCGTCGCTGATGGTTCTCACGCCCGCCTCGCCGGAAGATGTTCGTGAGTGCGCGGCTATGTGGTTTGCGCGTATGCGGCGCCCGGATGCCGCGGCGTTCGAGAAGGAGTTTGAGGCTTGGCTCGCGATCAGCGCAGAGCATCGCGCTGCTTATAATCGCATTGCTGAAACCTTCAGTCTGGGCAAGAATCTCACCTCGAACCTAGGTCTGAATTCCGATGAGACCAAGCCGCAACGCCGGACCGCGCGCCGTGCCGAACTGCTGTTCGTGTCTGCAGCAATCCTGCTCGGCGGGGGCTTCGCGGCAGCACTCTGGAACGAAAGATTGAATTCGTCAGCGATGCACCTGGCTCGTTCGGAGGCCGCTGCTGCGCACCCGGCCGAATTCGCCACGCGCGAAGGGCAGCTCAGATCAGTTCGCCTTGCGGACGGGTCGTGGGTGACGATCGACGCAAATAGCCGGATGACAGCGACGATCACGGCCGATGCCCGCACGATCCGCCTCGAAGCGGGGAGGGCGCGTTTCAGGGTGGCACATGACGGCCGGCCCTTTGTGGTGTCGGCGGGCTTCGCCTCGATCGTTGCGCACGGCACGGTGTTCGACGTTGCACACCACAAGAACGGCGACACCTTTGTCGCGCTTCTGCAAGGCAGCGTAGACGTACTTACGCGGTCCAAGATGCATGCGGATGCGCCGGTGGTTCACAAGCAACGGCTTACCCCCGGTCATGCGCTCGCAGTCTCAATGCAGACTCCCGCTTCGCCCGTCGACGCACCCGTTGTTCGTAATTGGACTGACGCACCGATCGATTTCGACAATGCGCGGCTCGCTGATATCATCGCCCAGGCCAATTTTGAGGCCGCGCGGCCGATCCGACCGGAAAATGCCCAGATAGCTGAGCTCAGAGTGTCCGGAACCTTTCGGATCACCGATACGCGGCAGCTTGCCACGCGAGTCGCAAATCTGTTCGACCTGCAGGTCGATGACGGGGATGCGCAAGAGATCGTGCTCCGGCGGTATCAGGATCGCTAAGGACAAATTTTCGCGTCGCCCCTACGGAAGGATAAAGTTTCTCGTCGAAGCCTTGTGAAGCGATCTCGCGGTCGAGCGAGCGCCAGCAGGGGGTTTGAGCGCCTATGACCTTTTCCTTCAGGACAATGCAGCCTTTCTCTTGGTCATTGATCGCGGCGGGCCTTTGGGTCGCATCACCACTCGCCGCCGCGCCTCCGCCCGAAGCCCGCACCGTTTACAATCTGCCGCGCCAGCCGCTGGGAACGGCGCTTCGGGCGGTAGGCGCGCAATCCGGCCAGGAGATCATGTTTTCAGCGGATGCGGTTGCTGGACGCATAGCTGAGCCGCTCGTCGGCAGCTTTTCGGCTAACGAGGCAATCGTCCACTTGCTGCTCGGGAGTGAATTGCTCGCTGAGTTCAGGGATGGAGTGTTCTATGTGCGGGGGCGAGCGGTTCCGCCGGATGTGATCTCAGAACGTCCGGCGGACATCGGAGATATCGTCGTGACGGGGTCGCGGATCCGTGGCGCACCCATTGCCTCCTCCACCATTTCCTTGTCCCGCGAGGGCATGAAAAATGCGGGTTACGCTACGGTCGCCGATGCAATGCGCACGATACCCCAAAATTTTGGCGGTGGCCAAAATCCGGGGATCGGTTCGAGTGTGCCGGTCGCCAGCGGGGTCAATACGGGCGGGGCGTCAACCCTGAACCTGCGTGGCCTTGGCAGTGGCGCCACACTCACGCTTTTGAACGGCCATCGGCTGGCCTATAATGTCACTAATCCAGCGGTCGACATCTCCTCAATTCCGCTTGAAGCTGTCGACCGCATCGAGATCGTCGCTGATGGCGCGTCAGCCCTTTACGGCTCCGACGCGGTGGCAGGCGTCGCAAACATCATACTCAAGCGCGACTATGCCGGCGTGACGACATTGGCGCGCCTGGGTGCGTCTACCGATGGCGGCAATTTCCAGCAACAATATAGCCTCGTCGCGGGCACGGTCTGGGGAAGTGGCGGCCTCATCGCAGCGGGCGATTTCGAGCGCGATTCCGAAGTGAGGGCGGGGCAACGATCTTATGCGGCGGCGCAGTCGCCTGAACTGACGCTTTATCCGTTCCAGAAACATCATAGCGGCCTGATCAGCGGCCATCAGGCGCTTGCATCGAACCTGGAGCTGTCGGTCGATACACTTTACAATCATCGCGCGGGGCATCGCGCGACGCCCTTCTTGACAAGCGGTGATTTCCGGCAGAGCGGCGTCTATTCGCTCTATCGCAGCACATCATTCGCCGTAGCGCCGGCGCTCACCCTGGCCGCGATGAACGATTGGAAGGTGGTTCTGGCCGGGATGGTGGGCGGCGATCGCACCCATTACGGCCTCGACAATTATGCCGGCGGCAACGTCTTCTTCCAGGCACGCGGCTGTTATTGCAACAAGGCGCAGTCCGCCGAACTTGCCATCGACGGCACTCTGATTACGCTCCCGGGCGGGCCTCTCAAGCTGGCGGCCGGTGCCGGATACCGGAACAATGATTTTCACGGGGTCAGGAGCAAAGGCGCTCCTCAGAATATCCGCGCGTCCCAAAACAGCTATTATGGCTATGGCGAGCTCAGCATCCCGGTGATCGGGTCCGCGCAATCGATCCCATTCATCGATCGGCTCATTTTGAGCGGTGCCGTTCGTTATGAAAATTATCCCCATGTCGACCGGGTGGCGACGCCGAAACTGGGTGTGATCTACGCGCCCAGCAGCAATTTCGAGTTTAAGGGGTCGTGGGGCAAATCATTCAAGGCGCCATCGCTCTGGGAGCAATATCAGGCGCAGATCGCCTATATCGAACCCGCGAGCGATTTCGGCGCAGTCGGGCTTCCAGCCACAGCGAGCGCCATCCTGCTGGAAGGCGGCAACAATGCGCTCAAGCCCGAGCGCGCGACGAGCTGGTCGACGACGCTGGCCGTTCATCCCGAAGCGATCGGCCGCCTCAGGGCAGAGTTCACCTATTTCTCCGTACGCTATCGTGATCGGATTGCAGCGCCGATAACTTTTGAGACGACTGCGCTTGCAGACGATATTTTGGAGGATGTTATCACGCTGGCACCCAGCGACTCTACCAAGGCGGCCGCTCTGTCCAGCGCCGCTTCCATCAACAATCTTCTCGATGGTCCCTATCAACCCGCCGACGTTGTGGCGATCATCGATAACCGCAACCATAATGTCGCGCGCCAGCGGGTAACCGGCATCGATGCGTTCATTGATTATACCTTTGACATAGCAGGCGGGAGCCTGAGTCTGACCGCAAACGCTGCTTATTTGCGCAGCCGCCAGCAGCTCAACGCCCAGCAGCCTGTGGTGGCGCTGGCCGGCACGATCTTCAATCCGCCGCATGTGCGTGCCCGTGGCGGCCTGACGTGGAGCAGCAGAACGCTGACCCTGAGCAGCTTCGCGAATTATACCGGCGGCGTTCGCGATGTACGGCAGACCCCGTCAATTCGGATTGGCTCGTTGACGAGCCTCGACGCGACGGCTCGTTATGCGATCGCAACCGCACAAGGACCGCTCAGCGGGATCGACCTGATCCTTTCGGTTCAGAATGTCTTCAACGCCAAGCCGCCTATGATCCGCTCTAACTTCGCATTCACCGAACCCTATGATTCCACCAACTACACGCCATTTGGCCGCTTCATCAGCTTTGCCATTGCCAAGCATTGGTGAGGGCGGCGCATTCCATGCGGTGGTCGCGCTGCATCTGCTGGATCGCCTGTCTGCTTGCGATGTCCTTTGGAGGATCGGCCCACGCAAGCTGCGACGCGATGCTTCCGGCTCTCGAGAAGCCATCGAAGCCGCGCGCAATTACTGCTGATGATCTGATTGGGCTGCGTGATATCGGGGTACCGAACGCGCTTGCCGTCGATAGTCCCTTTGGGATCTCGCCGGATGGCGGCCATGTTGCGTTCGTCATCTCCCGGGCAGACGCTGCCGGCAACGTATATTGTTTCGCTCTCGTCGTGTTGGCCCTGGAGAAAGGGGCTGCGCCGCGCATCGTCGATCAGGGCGGTGAGCCGATCCGGCCGGTTCTCAGCGTGCGGGGACTCCTGGTCAAGCAAGGCTATCTGAGCATCAATCGACCGATCTGGTCGCCGGATGGGCGATGGCTTGCTTATCTGCGCCGCGATCATGGTGTTACCCAAGTCTGGCGGGTAGCAAGCGACGGGAGCAAAGCGGAACCCGTCACCAGCGGCTCGTCCGATGTGGAACGGTTCGCTTGGACGAGCAACGGCAAATCCCTGATCGCCGCCCGTGCTGCCGACCGCGATATAGAGCGTGAGGCGCGCGATCACGAAGCGCTTAATGGCTATGCCTATGACGACCGCTTCGTCCCCAGCGCCAGCAGCAAGCCGCTTGAGCTGGCCCCACGTGACGCAATCTGCCAGCGCATCATTCTTGACGGACCTGATAGACAGCGGACAGCGCCCGAAGAATGTTCGGCGCTATCGCCGAAGCTAGTAGCCGATACCGCTGCCCGCGCGATCCTGCAGGCACGCGATGGCCTTCGCCGCGTATGGACTGAGCAAGAAGATCCCGACCAGCTGACAAGCCCGGTCCATCTGTGGGCGGACGACGGTCACGGCCATCGAGTTCGATGCGAGTCCGCCGTCTGCGATGGCTCAGTCGAAGCAGGCGTCGAGGGGCTCTGGTGGTCGCGGGCCGGCGAAGTGCTCTTTCTTAAAAGGCAAGGCTGGGGAAACAGCCAGCTTGGCCTGTATCGCTGGCGGCCCGGTCGTTCGGCGCCGAAACGGCTCCTGGTGACCGACGATCTCCTGATGGGATGCCAGATCAGCAGGGCAGGGCTGCTTTGCGCGCGCGACGCATCGTCCAAGCCGCGCAGGCTCGTGCTGATCGACACGAAAACAGGTGCGTCTTCGCTCTTGTTTGATCCCAATCCGGAGTTCGCCGCGCTCGAGCTCGGGCACGTCACGCGGCTTCGTTGGCGAAACGCAATTGGTTTCGAATGCTATGGCGACTTGGTCCTTCCGCCGGACCATCGGCCCGGGCAGCGCCATCCGCTCATCATCGTTCAATATGTTACACGCGGTTTTCTGCGCGGCGGGACTGGCGACGAATATCCGATTCAACTGTTCGCCGCGCGGGGCTATGCTGTGCTGAGCGTTCAGGCGCCGCCTTCTTTCTACGAGTCCCTGGGCAAAGGCCCTTGGCGTGATTTCCGCGATGCCGAAGTCGAAGATATGAAGGACTGGCGCGACCGGCGAAGCATCTTCTCCTCACTGGTCGAAGGAATTCACGCTGCCGAGCGGCTCGGCGTTGTCGACGAAAAGCGCATCGGGCTGACGGGATTGAGCGATGGCGCCACTACCGCGCAGTTTGCATTGGTCAATTCTCGTCTGTTCGCTGCGGCGGCGATCAGTTCCTGCTGCGTCGATGCTCAGGCCATGATGATCTATGGCGGTCCACGCTTAGCAAAAGACCGCCGCTTCAAGGGATATGCTGACGCAACTGAAAACGGGACTAAATTCTGGCGTCCGATATCGCTCGCGCTCAACGCGCAGCAGATCGACACGCCAATCCTGATGCAATTGCCGGACGAGGAATTTCTAGGAGCTATCGATAGCGTCACCGCACTTCAAGACGCCGGCAAACCGGTGTCGCTCTACGTCTTTCCGGATGAAAACCACAGCAAGTGGCAGCCCGCCCATCGGCTCGCCGTCTACACGCGCAACCTCGACTGGTTCGATTTCTGGCTGAAGGGAGAGGTTGATCCCGATCCGAGCAAACGCGACCAATATCTGAGGTGGCAAAAGCTCCGTGACACTTGGCGTCGTAGCCCTGTTGCCATGATGAGGGCACCGAATGAAGTTCATGACCATGCCTGCGCCCAGGCCTCCACGTCGGCAAAGGTCATCACGCGGCGATAGCTTGTGCCGTGCGCCGGCCGCGGATCCTCCAAGATTTTCAGCACTGCAGGCAGGTCGATGACATTCTGTGCTGCAAGCAGTCCATCGGTAAGCAGGGCTCGGATCTTCGAACGGTTGGCTTCATAGATCTCGACGATAAAACTGTCCGGGGTGCCCTTGGATCCTCGTTGGATGATCTCGGTCGGCAGCAGTTCGGCGAATGCTTCGCGCGCGATCACCCGATTGAGGCCGTCGCGGAACCACATCCATGTCGGGATCCGCAGGCAATGCTCAACGATCGGTTGTGACATGAGCGGCGCAAGCGTCGTCAGCAGCTGATCACGCCCATAGCCTTCGAGATGGTTCTGGATCTGCAGCAACCAGGCAATGTGAACGGATTTGCCGGGCAATGCGTTGCCGCTGCGCCGCAGCCATGGATGGACTATCGTGCCGGCCGCCATCCCGCGGCCCGTCCGCGACAGCAGGCTGAGGTCGGATCGCCAGCGATAGGAGCGCCGCTGAAAGAAGGCGCGCCGGACAGCGCGCCGTATGACGGACCAGATGTCGCTATCGGCTAATGCCGCCATGTCGCGTGCCGTGTGCCAGACGCCGCGTCCGGGGCCCTCGGATAGCAGGCGATCCGCAACTGGCGTCGCCGATTGCATCGAGCAAAAGACATTGTCCCCACCGCCGCCACTGAAATAGCAATCGGCACCGGTACGCCGCGCCAGATGAAGGATGCCGCGATCGCCCGACTGGGCGAAGGAGCGGGCGATCGGGCGCGGCAGATGGGATGCGTCCGAGCTCGTGACGTCGATTTCGCGGATATCCTCGATCGACTCGACGAGCGGCTTGCTGACTCGCTCCGCCACCAAGCGCGCATAATGCCGTTCATCGCCAGTCGGATGGTCGGTGGCTAGCGTGAAGCACGAAAAGTCGGCACCGGCCTGAGCGAGGCTGGCAGCTACGATCGAGGAATCGAGCCCGCCCGACAGGCCTAAGATGATGTGATTGCGGCCGTGCGCCCAACTCGCGATGCATCCGTCGGTCACCTGGCGAAGTCCGCTGACCGCTTCGGCAAAGTCGCGCTTCTGCTCGTCGCGTGCTGCAAACCGCCAGGGCGACCAGAGCAGATCCGTCGTGACACCGTTCTGGCCGATCGTGAGCCGTTCACCGCCGAGCAACTCGCGCAAACCGGCGAAGCAGGTGTCAGCTGGTCTCAACTGATCGGCTTTGAGGTGCCGCGCAATGGCGTACCAGTCGAGCTTCGGCTCGAACAGGCCGGTGCCTCTCAGCAAGGCGACGTCGGAACTGACGATCGTCAGCCCGCCGAGCTGGAAATAATAGCAGGGCAGCATCGCCGCGGGATCGCGGATGACACGCACAGCGTCTTGGAATTTGTCCAGGACGAAGCCAACATATCCACCCCAATAGTTGTCGACCAACGCTTTGCCCGCCGACCGGCAGATGGAGTCGGTGCCGAAGGGGGTGACCGTGTGTAACGGCGGGGAGCCGGGCCGCTTCGAAAACAAAGTGCCGACGATCAATCCAAGATCCTCATCAAGCGTGACTACATCCTCGGGTCCGCTTGCCAGCACGAGCAACCCGCTCTGATCGACAATGGTCGTCAGTGACTCAGCAACAGTGAGACCGGTCGCGATCCGCGATGCGAGCGCGCGGGTGGTGATGCTGCGCGCGCCGATGATAGCTAGATAACGCGCTCGCATCAGACGATCAGAATCGGCGTGAAGTTGCGGACATTGTCGAGCCGGTCGTTGAGGACGTGGTTCCCATACTGAACCCAGCAATGCGCCTGGAACGGGCGGACCATGACCGCGAAGATGAGATCGGGAACAATGCCGAGGCTCAGCAAATGTCGCGCCATTGCAAGCGAGCGCGGCAAACAGCGATCGTTGCGCGCGATGTGGACGCTCGACCGTTCGTAGGCCGCGCAAAGGTTCAACAGTATTGGGTAGTCAGGGGGCAAGGCGCTCGACAGAGCGTCTTTCCTGAGCTTGATGTGCGTCACGATCGTGGCGAGGGGGCGCAGTTTGAGGGCGAGCGTCGCCAGGCTGAGCTGAGACATGGCGCCGCCCAACGCGGCGATCGAGGGTCGAGGCAAGGGGCGATCGACCAGGCTGCCGGAAGGCGGGTTGCAGGCCGCTGGGAACACCGAGGGCGGTCCATGTCCATCGCCGACGAACAGATCGATCGGGAGATCAGCTTCGAGCTGTTCTCGCTCGCTGGGCGGGACTGCCTCGTCAGCCAGTGCCATGAATGCAGCGTTGGCTCGCGGCGACAGGCAAAAATAGCGGTTCCTCGGCAAATCGAGGAAGATCACGCGATCACTTGCTATGCAGAATGATAGTCCGTGCCGCAGCGCCATGTCCATGGAAGTCAGCCTCATTGGCCAAGCGGCGCACGGCATTTGCCGCGCGCCGCCCATTGGTCAATCGTTGGAAAGGCCGACGAGGAAGCGCTGGCCTTGGCCGTCATCCTTGGGTCCCGGAGGGCCCTTGGTTTCCGCGGTCACCGCGCCGAGATCGATCAGCTGTTCCTCATGAACCTGAACTTCGTCTTCCATGATACGCTCCTCACAAATTGCCGCAAGCATTGCGACGAGCATAAGTTAGGAGCCGATCAGAGATATATAAAACCTATTCCTCAGGATATTTATTGGCATATAGGTGGGAACTATTCTATGAAATATGCGATAGTTTTTCGTATCTGGTGAAATCAATCTTGGTTCTTATGAAAGCCATGAATTGCTCCTATGATTTCGACGATCTGTTGCTTCCTGCGCTGATGATAGGCCGAGAGGCGATCGGCAATGGTCTTGCTGCGGCGTGAGTCGAGCGTGTTGACCAATCTGCCATATTCAGCGAACGCGTCCTTCAGTGTCAGTGCCTCAGCGAGGCGCGCGGCGTGAAGCCTTTCGTTCAACTGGGCCACGCTATGGCGATGCGCTTGATTTCCAGACCGGTGGGCGAGATGGCTGAACAAGCTGGCGGTGGCGGTTGCAAGGTCAGCTGGATCGTTCAGTGAGTCTGCCGCGCCCAACAGCCTGGCAAGCGGCTCGTTCGGACGCGGTGGAAGTTGGGTCGCCACTTGGGCCAGGCGAATGTTCCAGTCATAAAGATCGAGCAGGGCAGGCGCGGTGATAGCCGGTGCCTGAAAGCCGCCATGGGGGAGGGGCTCGAGCAGCCGTTCCCCGACGAGCCGCTGTATCGCGTCGCGCACCGGCGTTATGCTGGTGCCAAGATCGTCCGCGATCGCTTGCGCGTCGATGCGGCTGCCAAGCGAATAGTCGCCGTTTAGGAGGCCATGCTTGAGGTGCCGGTAGACGCGGTCGACATTGCTCGGCTGAGGCGCCACACGTAGGTGTCACGCTGCTTTGAACGCGGAAGCCGGCCACCATTTGGGCGTCAATTGATCGGTCAGCTCGCGAATGTTGCGTTCTGCGATCAGATCGATGCATTGGCGTTCGAGCGCGACGAGATCGCCGTGCGCAAGCTGTCGGGGAAATGCCATGTCGTGGCCGAAGAACAGGAGCGGAAGCGCGATATGGCCGGTCGAAAGCCCGAGTTCATGCGCGCACAGCAGGTGGTCATCCAGTCGGGACGCGGGATTGCCGCCCTCGATCTCCCGCAGCCAGCGCGCGCCCATGCGCAATCGGCGCGCGAGTCTCTCCTGCGTGATATGCGCCTGGCGTCTGGCACGTTCGATACGCCGTCCGGAAACTTCCTTTACGAAGGCGAGCAGGGCATCCTTCTCATCGAGAGATTTGTTCGTGACTGACATAGCGATATCTCCCCGCCCAGATGGGCAATATCAGGCGTCCCGCTCCATGATGTCGTATATGACGTCGCTAATAATATCGTGCAACGACAACTGTCGCCGATCCGGCGATATCGTACGGCCTTCCAAAGTTAAGCCTGCTGACCACAACAAAATCAGTGCAATTTTTGCGGTAGATTGCTAGGATATAGTCAATGCGTACTGATCTTGACCATTTGCCGGCGAATAAGCGACGTGAGCTCGAGCGTATCGTTCAGATATTGTTTGAAGAGTTTAGCGACGCCACCAGTTCAACGACCAGCAAGAAAAAGCTTGGACGCATTCTCAAGATCATTCTCTATGGCAGTTACGCACGCGGCGGCTGGGTGGATGAGCCCCATACCGCCAAAGGCTATCAATCGGACTTCGACCTGCTCATCATCGTCGATCAGAAGCCGCTCACCGACCGGGTGCTCTACTGGGCCAAGGCTGATGAGCGGCTCATCCGCGAGCTCTCCATCACCAAAACCCTGCACACCCCGGTGAACTTCATTGTCCATACCCTGCAGGAGGTCAACGACGGCCTCGCCCATGGCCGCTATTTCTTCATGGACGTCGCTCGCGACGGCATCGCGCTGTACGAAGCCGACGACACTGAACTTCATAAGCCCAAGCCAAAGACGCCCCCGGAGGCGTTGGCAATGGCAAAGGAATATTTCGAAGAATGGTTTCCGGCATCGATGCGAAAACACAAGCTAGCAAAGGACGCGATCGCCCAATCGTTCTTGAAGGAAGCGGCATTTCTGCTGCATCAGACTACTGAAACCCTTTATCACTGCGTGCTGCTGGTTACGACCTTCTACACACCGCACGTCCATAACCTTGGTTTTTTGCGGACCCAGGCCGAACGGCTGGATCGGCGCCTGCAGGGCATCTGGCCGATGAACACGCGCAAGGAGCGCGCCATGTTCGAGAAGCTCAAGGACGCCTATGTCAAGGCGCGCTACTCAAAACATTATCGCGTCACGGATGAGGAATTGAGCTGGCTCAGCGCCCGTGTCGAGGAGCTGGGGCAGGTGGTGCACGTCATCTGCCAGGAAAAAATTGCTTCGCTCGACACGAAAGCAGCTTAATCCCGTGCAGCTGCGCATTGGTTGAGGCCTGCTGACTTCGGGCGGACCTGGCCCTAGATCTCAAGCTCTGCTTCATAAACTGATCTGATCCAGCCAGGTAGGCGCGGCACCGCGAAGACCAATCGCCCGTTCGCGAATGTCAGGCAATGGCTCGGTGGCTGGTTGAGATCGGAATTGTCAAAGACCATGCCGCGATCCGCTTTGAGGATCGCGGCGCGGATAAAAGGCGCGCTGCGCACATAACGGGCGCGGATCTTGTCTTCGGGGACGATATGTCCACCCTCCTCGGCCCGTGCGCCGACACGCGCAACGGAGAGATCCGCGGTGTCAACGCCGACATGCATCACGATGACGGTGAAACCTCTGGTGCGCGCTTCGTCAATGAGCTCAAGCTTGGAGGGATGCGAGAAGACGGTCTCGGTCACGAAATCCCGACCCTGCGCGAGATAATCGGCCCGACGCGACGAAGCAATGTTGGCCGCTTCGTACGAGGCATCGGGGGAGGGGTCGCACATCTCGTCGCGCTGGATGATGTCGGCGTTAATGAACGGTCCTGCGAAACTCGGCGCGATACGGGTCTCGTAGAGTGTGGACTTACCGGCACCGTTGGGCCCGGCAAGCACGATCATCGTCGGTTTCATTCGTTACGGGTGGCTTTCTCGCGCACGAGGTTGCCTGCCGCATCAAGACCGACACCAAGGCCAAGCTGTCGCCGCCGGGCAAAGAAAGCATCTTCGTCAGACCCGGGTTGCCCCATTTTTTCGACAAAGCTGTCGAGCCAGACGTCCTTCTCTTCGTCAGTGAGATTGGTTGTCTCGATAGCTCCGCTAAGCGCAGCAGTAATGCGGGCATGATCGAAATTGCCCGATTTCTCGATAGCACGGCCGATGCGCACCCAATGGGCGATCTGGCCGGCGATCGAGCGGCTCTGCAACTCGGATTCGCGCCGCACGATTTTCATGATGTCGTCACCAAGCTTGATGGACTGCGCCATAGATCACCTCCAAGTCACGAGGTAGCATTTTGCTACCTTTGCTTCAAGGGCTCTTTCGGCGTGACGTCGTTCGCTTGCGGCCCATGTGGTGGGGCTGCCAACACGAAGAATTGACCGTCGATAGCGGAAGACCGCCAGCGGTTAGGAACCCGAACCTCAGCTGCCAACGTCCGCAACGTCGGCGAGAGCTGTTTTCCACCGCAGCGACGCTTAATGGCAATTATTGGCTGCTGCGGTTAAATCCCGACGGTTCGTATCTTGCCTAAGACTAGATATGGTCTGCGAACTAACCTCGGCAAACTTAATAGGGATTGGCGATCACCTGCCGGATCGGCGGTAAATCGCTGCTCCGGAATTGAACTGCCCGACCCGCTGTAACCTTTTTGTGCTGAGGCTAGCTCATCTCGGTCATGCGAATCGCACAGGGTCGTTGATCGCACCATGATCGCTTGGGGACCGTCGCCGGCTAGCTTCCGCGATTGTTCGCTCGGCGCGTCGAAACATTGCTCCTGAGAGCAGCGTCCCTGGATTGATCATGAGCTTAGATAGCATATTGTTGTTCGTATCGATCATCTCGCGCACGAAAATCATCGCACCGCCTTCGATGATGCCGACGATATTGGGTTAGGATCGGGCAGCTGATCTCGGCAGTCCGTGGGCGCCTCCGGCAGTGCTGCACCGGATTGGTATGACGCATCGGCCTACACCTATTTGCTGAGAGCCGACCGCTCGAGTTTCGCATGGGAATGGCTGCGGCGCTTGCCAGATTACCGCTCAGCGGTAATGTTGAAATCAACGCCATCGGCGATTTTTGGGCTCTGTTGTTTCGAAGATCCATCGCGTTCGGCGCTCGAAAGCCGGCCCATCTGGCACGGCGATCTCGATCGTTCTGTTTTGCGCGCGCATGCGCGCTCCAACGGGGCAGGCGGGATGTTCGATATCGCACCGCTTAAGCAATGGACGACTGTGCATGTTGACGGCGACGGCGAGCATTGGAGGATCGGACAAGGATTGCGCTCACTTCGGCTCGACATCGTTGGCGGCACCCTCAGCGCGGGGCCGGTCCATCTCGACTATCGGATCGGCGGACTGACCGAGGCAATTGCGCCTGTCATAACACTGCGTCGCTTCCTGGCGCTGGCTTGCCACCGCCATTGGCCGGCAAAACTCTTCCCGTCGGAGGCGCGAGCCGGTCGCTGGATCACCATGTTGCGGGTTCATGACGCACTGGCCGCTGGCGCCAGCCAACGCGAAATCGCGGTACACCTGTTCGGTGACGCAATCATTGGCCCGCAGTGGCGAACCACCGCGCCCTCCTATCGCCTGCGCATCCAGCGTCTCGTGGCAGGTGCGAACAAGATGACGGCCGGCGCATGGCGCAGCTTTCTTGATCCTGGCTTTGCGATCTGATCGCAGCGGAAATAGGCTCGAAAAGCAACGCCCATGTTTTCGAGCCTCTGCGCCGACCTGTCGTTCACCGATGACCGCCGCAGCCTGCAGGCTGCAGGTGCTGGAGATCCAATGTGACCGAACCATCGAATGACACCGCGCCACGCAATGCCGAGCGGCCCTATCTCAACACGCCTCAAGCTGCACATTATCTGGGTATGTCAGCGCGGAAGCTCGAAAAAATGCGCCGCCGAGGAGGCGGCCCCCGCTACCGCCGCCACGGCAGGCTCGTCTTCTATCACATCGACGATCTCGAAGCCTGGTCACTCAGCACCGCTGCAGGCGGCAACCCTCATGGCTGACAATGCGCTTCTCCTCAGGAAATGCGCGCGGCTATTCGCCAGTGATCCGAAGCATTTGCGCTGGGGCATTGCGCTGGGCGGCCTTATCGCCGCCCTATTGGTCACGCTGGTCAGCAGGCCCATGCCGCTCCTCGTCTGGAATGCAACGCTCAGCGCGCCGATCGGCCTATACGCGGTTGACCCTTGGAGACCGGTCGAGGTGGGAGCCATGGTGGTCGCGTGGATCCCCAGCCGATGGCGCAAATTCGCCGAAGGTCGGCGCTATCTTCCAGAAGCCGTGCCGGCGGTGAAGCGCGTCGCCGCCGGCACCGGCGACCGGGTCTGCGCGCGGGGGCTCACGATATTCATCAACGGTCGCCCGATGGCGCAGCGCCTTGCGCGTGACGGCGCGGGACGTCCGATGCCCGCCTGGACGGGCTGCTTCGTTCTGGATTCGGGCCATGTCTTTCTTCTCATGCCCGCCGAAAGGTCATTTGACGGCCGCTATTTCGGAGTGACCCGGCGCACAGATCTCCTGGGTTGGGCAATCCCCTTGTGGACCCAATGAAATAGAATCTCATCATCGCTACTTGGCCCTCCGCGCATGACGCGCGGCCGCGCTCTGCTTCGCTAAGGCGGCGGCTATGCGGCCGCTCAAGCTCCGTCGGGCCGCTATCGCGTCCCGTCCAGTCGGCGACGATCGCTGGGGTGGATGCTGACGCCGCGCTGCCGCGCGGCGGCGTTGTTTGGGCCTTCCCGAAGACGCGTGGCGATGGTCGGCGCTCCCTGCTGGGCGCGGCCCGGCAGCCCGCAAGCCGGCCTTCGCCTGCCGCTCAGGTCCGGCTCCTCCACGTGCGTTCCGGTCTTGCGATGCAGGCCGCCTCGCTGGCCGCGCCCTCCGGTCGCATGCCGCCGCCCATCCCCCCGCGTCCGGGGAAGGCTTCGCGGATTTTGGCGGCGTCTGGAGGATGACCATGCCTGCCTATCCAAAGCGTTCCGCCCAGTCGGGCCGGCGGGATCGCGCGGCGTCCGCGCCGCGCCAGTCGCTTTACGACGAAGTAACGGACCGGATCATTTCCGAGCTTGAGGCCGGGCGTCTCCCATGGGTCCAGCCATGGGGCACGGCCACGGCCTGCGGCCCCAGCCTTCCGCGCAACGCGGTTACCGCGCGGCGCTATTCGGGCATCAACATCCTCATTCTCTGGGGCGCGGTCTTCGCCCATGGCTGGCCCTCGCAAGGCTGGCTCACCTACCGGCAGGCGCTCGCCGCAGGCGGCAACGTCGTCAAAGGTGAGCATGGCACGACCATCGTCTATGCCGATCGCTTCACCCCGGATGCTGAACAGGAACGCGTGCGCGAAAGCGGCGAGCAGGCACGCAGCATCGCCTTCCTGAAGCGTTTCACTGTCTTCAATGTCGCCCAGTGTGAAAATCTCCCCGAAGGGCTGGCAAGCGATCCTGTACCCCTTGCCGAGCGCGAGATCGTGCCTGTCGCTGAAGCTGTCATCGCCGCATCGGGCATCGATTTCCGGATCGGCGGGGCTCGCGCCTTCTACGCCCCCGGTCCCGATCATGTGCAGGTCCCGCCGCAACCCGCCTTCTTCGAGCAGATCAACTATTATCGCACCTGCCTCCACGAACTGACCCACGCCACCGGCCATAGCTCGCGCCTCGGCCGTGATCTGTCGGGCAGCTTCGGCAGCGCCTCCTATGCGCGCGAGGAGCTTGTCGCCGAGATGGGGAGTGCCTTCCTCTGTGCCGCCCTCGGCATCGTCCCCACCGTCCGGCATGCCGACTATCTCGCTTCATGGCTCGCTGTGCTGCGCAGCGACAATCGCGCGGTCTTCCGCGCCGCCGCGCAGGCCAGCAAGGCCGCTGACTGGATCTTGGCGCGGCACGCTGAACCCACTCAGGCGGGGAGGGCGGAACAGCCCAAGGGTGAGGAGTGGGCGGCATGATCGTCCTGCCCCCTTCGCTCCGCTTTGCCTTGCGCGCCAACAGCCTGACCGCGCGCATCCTCGCCGAACGTGATCAGTCTTTTGACCCCCTGCCGGTGCTCAAGCTGTTCAACCCGCTCGGTGCCGCGACCTGGATCGCGACCGAGCTTGACGACGATGACGACACGCTATTCGGCCTTGCCGATCTCGGCTTCGGCTGTCCCGAACTGGGCAGCTTTTCGCTCCGCGAAATCGCACATGTTCGTTTGCCGTTCGGCCTGTCGATCGAGCGCGACCTGAGCTTCGAGCCGCTGCGTCCGATCTCGGTCTGGGCCGATCGCGCGCGCCGTACCGGTTCGATCGTCTTGGCCGAAGCCGAACTGCGGAACGCGGCGACGACGCTGCCCTCCGATATTCCGTCACCGCCTGACCGGCGCTGACGGATACGCGCGGCGCGTTCCGCCGCTTCCTGAAAGCCGGTCCGCCGCGCTGGCAAAGCAACAGCGGACCGGCACCTTTGAAAGGTAAACACATGCAACTGCAGTTCATTGATCTTGGCAAGCTTGTCATCAGCAAGGCCAATATGCGCCATGGTAAAAAAGCGCCTGACGTGTCTGACATCCTCCCGACCATTCGCGCGCGCGGCGTGCTCGTCCCGCTGATCGTGCGCCCCAATCCTGCCCCGAATGCGGTCGAGCGGCAGGCGAGCGAAGGCCAGCCATGCGACCTCGATCAGTTCGAAATCATCGCTGGCGCGCGCCGCTTCACCGCCGCGAAGCGCATCGCCGAGGAGGGCGGCAGCGCCGAGCCGCTGCCCTGCGCGATCCTCGACGATGGCGACGATGCCGCCGCGATCGAGGCCTCATTGATCGAAAATGTCGCGCGCCGCGATCCCGACGAGGTAACCCAGTGGGAGACCTTCACGCGCCTCGTTCGTGAAGGCCGCAGCTGCGATCAAATCGCTGCGACCTTCGGGCTGCCCGAACTTGGCGTCAAACGCATCCTCGCGCTCGGCAACCTCCTGCCGCGCATCCGCGATCTCTACCGGCGCGAGGCGATCGACGCGGTGACCATCCGGCATCTGACGCTTGCCAGCAAGAGCCAGCAGCGCGCCTGGCTTGCGCTCGCTGACGATCCCGACGCCTATTGCCCGACTGGCCATCAGCTCAAAAGCTGGCTGTTCGGAGGGCAGTCGATCAAGGTGACGCACGCTTTGTTCGATGTCGAAGCAAGCGGCCTTGCGATCATCGCCGACCTGTTCGGCGAAGATCGTTACTTCGCTGACGCCGACGCCTTCTGGGCGCAGCAGAACGCGGCCATTGCAGGGCGCCGCGAAGCCTATCTGGACGCAGGGTGGGCCGATGTCGTGATCGTGCCGCCATCCGAGCATTTCCACGGCTGGCAGCATGAAAAGGCAGCCAAGCGCAAAGGCGGGCGTGTCTATATCGACGTTCGCCAGAGCGGCGAGGCCCTCTTTCACGAAGGCTATGTGACCCGCGCCGAGGCCAGGCGGGGCAGCAAGGGCGAAGGCCCCTCGCTCAGCGTCAAGCCTGCCCGGCCGGAGGTCACGAGCAGCATGCAAAGCTATATCGATCTCCATCGCCATGCCGCCGTGCGTGCTGCTCTCACGCACCGTCCCGAGGTCGCGCTGCGGCTGCTGGTCGCGCACGCAATCGTCGGCTCGCCCTTGTGGACCGTCCGGATCGAACCCCAGATAACACGCAACGACCGCGTGGCTGAAAGCATCGAGAACGCAAAGGCCGAGGCCGAGTTCGACGCGAAGCGACGCGATGCGCTCGGGCTCCTCGATGTCTCGCTTGACGAGCCGAACCTCACCGGCGGCAACGGCGATCCAGCAAGGCTGGTCGCTATTTTCCTGTGCCTGCTGACGCTATCGGACGACGCGGTCCAGACCATCCTCACCATCGTCATCGGCGAAACGCTGGCATCAGGCAGCGCTGCGGTGGACGCAGTCGGAGACGCGCTCGGCGTCGACATGCGCGACTATTGGCAGGCTGACGACGCCTTCTTCGAAGCCTTGCGCGACAAGGAAATCCTGACCGCCATTGTCGCCGAGGTTGCGGGCGACACCATCGCGCATGCCAATGCGTCGGAGAAGACCAAGGTCCTGAAAACGATCATTCGCGATCATCTTGACGGGACCAACGGCCGCGACAAAGCGTCGCCTTGGGTGCCCCGCTGGATGACGTTTCCGCCCAGCGCCTACACAATGCGCGGTGGCGTCGGCAGCGTCGCCGCATCGGCCTTGGTTGCATCGGTTTGGGCTGAGTATGACGAGCAGCGCTGGCAACCTGAGCATGGACCAACCCCGCCACAAGCCATAGCCGCCTGAAAGGGACGGCGAAGATTAAGCTGTTTCTGCCATGGTATCGACGCGCCGTATGATCTCGAGCGATCATGCGGCGCGAATATTTGAGCGAAGATTGGACCTGTTTGACCAGTGAAGATGAAGCGCCTAATGGTCGCGCCGCTTCCAGACAAAGGGACAATCATGGCCGAAGCACCGGACGAAACCCTGATCGCATTGACTGCCGATATCGTGGCGGCGCATGTCTCCAATAACACAGTCGCAAGCAATGATATCGCTGATCTGATCACGCGCGTACATGGCGCGTTGAGCGGACTCGGCGAACCGGCGCCTGCGCCCGAGGTCGCGCTTAAGCCCGCTGTCGCGCTGCGCAGTTCGGTCAAACCCGATCACATCGTCTGTCTCGAAGACGGCGCGAAGTTGAAGATGCTGAAGCGCCATCTCGCGACCCATCACAATATGACGCCGGCTGAATATCGCGCCAAATGGAAACTGCCTGCTGACTATCCGTTGGTCGCGCCGAATTATGCCGCCCAGCGCAAGACCCTGGCGCTGAAGATCGGCCTCGGGCGCAAGCCGATGGAGGCTGGCACGGCAGCAAAGAGCGCAGCTGAAAAGCCTGCCGGTAAACCCAAATTGTCGGCTAAATTTGCCGATGCTGGACCGGCGAGCAGCTCTGCGTCTCCGAAGCGCGCGGCGCGGAAAAAGGCCGACGCACCCGCTACCTGAACCTATTTGACGCTCCGCCGGATCACAAGCCTGGTGGTCCCGCAGAGTGCGCACGCTGCCTTGCTCCGCTCGAACCCGCGCTGGCCGGGAAGGAGGCGGGTGACCGCATTGGCCTGCGCGGTCACCGACAGATTGAGACGATCGGTGATGCATCCGTCGCAGATCGCGGCACCGTCCAGCCGCATAACCAGCGCTTCGATTTGGCCCGCGATCGTCGAACTGCCCCGCATGGCGCCGAGCCTATAGCCGCGCGGCTGACCGCAGCAAGCGGGTTCTTCTGGCTCCATCCTGATGGCCTTGCTTCGCCTTCTATGCTGTCGGATCTCTTCCTGAAGATGCTCGCAACCCTTGTCCGGCTCATCGGGCGCATGACCTGGACCAGCCCCGTCGCCGCCGAAACCATCGTGCGGCACTGATTTCCCCGCGCACGTGAACGCGCGCTCCTCGCGATCGGCTGCGCCTCCAAATCAGCTCCGCAGCTCCGGTCCTCCGCTTCGCTCCGGCCTCCGGTTCGCCCGCGCCTCATGCGGCCGGTCCTGAGGTCCGCCATCGCCCGGCAAGGGGTCGGGCGAGATTCAAGGAGACTTATCATGCCAGCAATCGGTTATGTGCAGCGTCAGCAGGACGGCAGCTTCAAAGGCTCGATCCGAACGCTTTCGGTCAACGCCGAGATCGCGATTATCCCCAATCGCAGCAAGAGCGGGGAGCAGCCCGACTACCGTATCCTCTCGAACGGCGTCGAGCTTGGCGGCGGCTGGATCCGCACCGGCGAAGTATCCCAGCGCGAATATGTCCGCCTCGCCATGTCGGCGCCCGAGCTCGGCATCCGTACCCTCTACGCCAATCTCGGCCGCGCTGCCGGCCAGGATGACGAGGACAGTTACGCGCTGATCTGGAACCCTGGCGACTGAGCCTTTCCGCCCCGCGCCGCATCACTGGCGCGGGGCTTTTTCGCGCGCGTGAACGCCTCAGGGGAAGGGCGGAGGAGGGGCTTTCCACTCAAGATCAACCCAGCATCCGGCGGCGGGCGAACCGCGTCAAGGACGCCGGGGCCCCACCATTTTGCTGCGCAAAATCATGACCCCCACCGCCGACTACGCGGCCGCTTCGCGGTCCCTGACCCGGCTCGCCCGCCGCCGGGTCGAGCCTCCTGTCTTGAATTTGAGGAGGCGAAGATGAGCATCGAACAGCAGATCGAGGAGCTGCGCGCTGAGTTGCGGGCATGCGATGAGGAGGCCGAAATCGCAATGATCAGAGCCGAATTGGCGACGGCCTTGGCACAAAAAGCCGCGCTCGAAATTGCGCTTGAAGTGGCATTTCAGATGGAGAACTGAGCTCCAGATCGGGCCGAACCTGGCGCGCGATCGGCGTCAGTTCGGCCTTTTGCTCATAGTGCTTGGCCTTGTCTTCGAGGGGCTGCGGCGGCGTCGATCGGGCGAGGTCGGGAGCTTTCATTCGTCCGAGACGCGCAACCAATTGTCCATCTTCAACCCATCGATCCGGCGAAACTCGCGCTCATTGTCTGTCACCAGTGTCGCATCGAGCGCCAGCGCGTGGGCGGCAATCAACATATCGTTCGCGCCGATGGGAGATCCTGACCGCTCCAATGACGTGCGGATTTGGCCGTAGACATCGTCAGCCGGCGCTTCCAAGGGCAATACCGGAATACGCGAGAGCAGTGCTTCAACTCGTCGGACAAGCTGTTCCGAACCCTTTTTTCGCGCGCCGTAGCGAAGCTCGGCGGCGACAATAATGCTCGTGCAAATCGCATCCTCTCCGGCTGCTCTGATCGCTGCGGTGACAGCACCTGCGGGATGTCTGACAAGGTCGGAGATGATGTTCGTATCGAGCAGAAAACGGCTCATAGCTCGACCGGTTCGGGGGCGGGATCGTCAAATGGATCAAACGTTTCCTCGATCGGATCGAGCGTCGCCAACAGTGCCAGCAAGGAACGGGGAGGGGGTGTCTCGATGATCAGCCTGTTGCCTTCCTTGCGGATGATCGCGTCATCGCCGGGCAGCTCGAACTCGCGCGGAATGCGGATCGCCTGGCTCCGTCCATTCTTGAACAGCTTCACGTGGCGCTCGATGCCCATGATCAATCTCCTCGGCATATGACATAGCATATGCCGGCTTCGTCGTAAATGGATCTGGTAACCTTGAGTGTGGATCAGGACGGACCGAAGGGACCATTTTGAATGGAAGGAGGCGGCATCAGAACGGCTCAATTAGGAGGTCGGGCGGAAGGCAAGATAGAGAAGCTATGGCACTGTTCGCCTGCGGCGACAGGCCATAAGCTTTTGTCTGCACATCGTTTTCGTGAAGCCGCAAACAGTGTCGCTGCGGAGTCGACAGTGTCGGTCGGGGCGGATCTGGCGGAATTCTGCGCTACCGGGCGGCACCGATTTTCAGCTTTGCGTGACCAGCGCATGGTCGGGCCTTTCCTGGCTGGACGAGCGTCGATTATGGCGAACGATGAAGAGTTCGAACCCCGGCTTGGCCGCATGCGCGCAGGCGGCAGCGGCAAGCGCGCGCGGAAATTTCTCCACCGGGTTCTGGCCGCTGCCAATCTGGCCCGCGGAGGCGCCGCGATGGGGCGCAGCCGCAGCGCCTTCACCGGCAGCCGAATCGGACGGGGCGCGGGTGTTGGCCGCGTGCTTGTCAGCCGCGATCGCTACGCGGCGTTCCGGCAGCGGCGCGTCATCATCAAGGCGCGCACTGTTCGGTTGGGTAAGAGCCTCGATGCGGCCAAGGCTCATCTGCGCTACGTCGAGCGGGACGGCACGACCCGCGATGGCGGACGGGGCCAGCTCTACGGCACGGATACCGACCAGGTGGACCGCAACACCTGGCTCGAGCAGGCCAAGGATGACCGTCACCAGTTCCGCTTCATCGTCAGTGCCGAGGATGGCGCGGAGTATCAGGACCTGAAGCCGCTCACGCGGCGGCTGATGAGCCGGATGGAAGAGGATCTCGGAACGAAGCTTGATTGGGTCGCGGTTGACCATTTCAACACGGGCCATCCCCACACCCACATCATCCTGCGCGGCAAGGATGATCGCGGTCAGGATTTGATCATCGCCCGGGACTATATCAGCCATGGCCTGCGCGAGCGTGCCTGCGAGCTCGTCGATCTCGATCTGGGGCCCCGCACCGACGCCGCGATCGAGCAGCGGTTGCGCGCCGAGGTCGGGCAGGAGCGACTGACCAACATCGACCGTTCGCTGATCCGAGATGCCGAAGCGAATGTGCTGGCGAGTTCGGCCGCGCGCGGCGCGTTCGATCAGGCAATCCGGACCGGTCGATTGAAGACGCTGGAAAGGCTCGGCCTCGCCACCCAGGTCGGCGCGGTGCATTGGCGCTTGGCGCCCGACCTTGCCGATACGCTCCGCCGGATGGGCGAGCGCGGCGATATCATTCGCACGATGCAGCGCGCTTATGCTGCCCGCAACGATGCGCCGGCAATCGCAGATCGGGTCATCTATGATCCTGCCGCGCCTGACGCGCGGGCGATCGTTGGACGCGTCGTCGAGCGCGGCCTCTCCGATGAGATCAACGATCGCCATTATGTGATCGTCGAGGCGACTGACGGGCGCTCTCACTATGTCGACATCGGCCGCGGCGACAATGTGGGCCCGGTGGCAACCGGCGCGATCGTCCGGATCGCGCCCGCCGAATATGGTGTCCGCAATGCCGACCGGACCGTTGCCGATGTCGCTGCTGCGCACGGCGGCCGTTACACGATCGACGCGCATCTTCGTCACGATCCGGCTGCGACCCAAGCTTTCGCTGAAGCGCACGTTCGCAGGCTGGAGGCGATCCGTAGGGCCACCCAGGGCGTCGAGCGCGAGCCGGACGGGACCTGGATCATCGCCCCCGATCATCTGACACGCGTCGCTGCTTACGAGGCCGCTCGGGCAAGAGATCGTCCAGTCGCCCTCGAAACCCTGTCCTCACAGCCATTGGAGAAGCTGGTCGATGCGCATGCAGCGACGTGGCTCGATCGGGAGCTGGTGAGCGCCTCACCGGCGCCGCTCCGCGACGCTGGATTCGGGCATGATGCGCGCGTGACCCAGGACCGCCGCCGCCAATGGCTGATTGAGGAAGGGTTGGCGGAGAGGCAGGGCGATCGGACCACCTATCGCCCAGACATGCTTGCGGTGCTGCAACGGCGTGAGCTGATGCGCCTCGCGGGACAGCTCTCCGATGAGTTGGGGCTGGCGTTTACCGAGGCCGAGTCCGGCGACCGTATCAAAGGCCGGCTTAGGCGCATGGTGGAAATGACAAGCGGGCGCTACGCGCTGGTGGAGCGGAGCCGTGATTTTACGCTGGTGCCCTGGCGGCCGGTGCTAGAGCGCCATATCGGCAAGCCGGTGGCCGGGATCATGCGAAGCGATGGGATCAGTTGGACCGTCGGGAGGCAGCGCAGCGGACCGAGCATTTCGTGACCGTGTAGGACTCTATCCAGACAGGGCGCCTCGGGAC
>Ga0207694_10000629_pt1 | contig 31992 bp, 32 predicted proteins | sample KBSC34metaG_FD_184353 | JGI IMG/M metagenome (GOLD analysis project Ga0207694, IMG submission 184353) | Corn rhizosphere microbial communities from Kellogg Biological Station, Michigan, USA - KBS C3-4 metaG (SPAdes) (version 2) | ecosystem: Host-associated > Plants > Roots > Rhizosphere > Soil... | reverse complement strand
CGCGCGCCGGAGGAGGAAGGACTGCGCCGACCGCTTCCAATTGCTCGCCAATGGACATGAGCTACAATATGTAGTAGCTCCCCGTCCAAAAAGCTACACTTTGGACCAAGACCCACTGAACGGTTACAGACCGGTTTCACACATACGCGGAGACGCTTTGCCGGGCCGCCTTCTTGCAAGCTCCGCGGCGGCCCTCCATCGTGACGGAAACCCAGCAGCAGCGGCATCGGAGCCAACCCGGACGGAGACGCGATGAGCGAGGCGATGGTGGGTGCGGGCGGCGGCGTGGCGGCCGGCAGGATCTCGTTCGACGAGCTGGAGACGGCGATCCGCGACGGGGCCATCGACACCGTGGTGAGCGCCATCACCGACATGCAGGGGCGGCTGATGGGGAAGCGCGTGACCGGCGAGTTCTTCCTGGAGCACGCCCGCCACGGCACGCACTTCTGCACCTACCTGCTCGCCACCGACATGGAGATGGCGACGCCGGAAGGCTACGCCCTCGCCAACTGGGAGAGCGGCTACGGCGACTGGCTGGCCGACCCCGACTGGAGCACGCTGCGCGTCATCCCCTGGCTGGAGAAGACCGCGCTGGTGCTCGCCGACGCGCGCGACGAGGAGAGCGGCGAGCTGATCCCCATCGCCCCGCGCACCATCCTGCGCCGGCAGATCGAGCGCGCGCGGGCGATGGGGCTGGCGCCGAAGATGGCGAGCGAGCTGGAGTTCTACCTGCTGAAGGAGACCTACGAGCAGGCGGCGGAGAAGCGCTTCGACGGGCTGACCCCCTTCGGCTGGTACAACGAGGACTACCACCTGCTGCAGGCGAGCAAGGCCGAGCCCTTCTACCGCCGCTTCCGCAACCAGATGACCGCGGCCGGGGTGCCGATCGAGTTCAGCAAGGGCGAGGCGGCGCCGGGGCAGCACGAGGTGAACATCCACTACGGCGACGCGCTCGAGGCCGCCGACCGCCACGCGCTCTTCAAGCACGGGGTGAAGGAGATGGCGTGGCAGGACGGGCACGCGGTGACCTTCATGGCCAAGCCCGACCACCGCTGGACCGGCAACAGCGCCCACGTGCACGTGAGCCTCTGGGACCCGGACGGCGGCCGCAACCGGATGCACGAGGAGGGCGCCGAGCCCTACGGGATGTCGGCCACCATGCGGCACTTCCTGGGGGGGATGATGCACGCCGCGCGCGAGCTGGTGTTCTTCATCGCCCCCTTTGTGAACTCGTACAAGCGCTACGCGGTGGCGAGCTGGGCGCCCACCAACGTGGTGTGGGGGCGCGACAACCGCACCTGCGGCTTCCGCGTGGTGGGGCGCGGCCCCTCGCTGCGGGTGGAGAACCGCCTCCCCGGCGGCGACGCGAACCCGTACCTGGCCTACGCCGCGATCCTGGGCGCCGGCCTGCACGGCATCGAGCACGGCATCGAGCCGCCGGAGGAGTTCCGCGGCAACGCCTACACGGCCACCGGCTTCCCCCGCATCCCCCGCGCGCTCTACGAGGCGGCGGAGCTGCTGGAGCAGAGCACGCTCGCCCGCGAGATCTTCGGCGACACGGTGGTGCAGCACTACGCCCACACCGCCCGCGTGGAGCAGGCCACCTACGACGCGGTGGTGACCAGCTGGGAGCGCGAGCGCTACCTGGAGCGGGGGTGAACGAGTGATGCGAGGCGATTGGAAATCGCGGCAACAACGGCCCGAAGTCCGCCTTCGCGGACTCCCTTCCTCTGTCTTGGGGCACCGCGACGGCCATCACGGCGACCCAGGCTAGCGGACCTCGGCTGCCGTGGAGCTTGTCTCGTGCGCGAAGGGCCGAGGCAGCGAGTCCGCGAAGGCGGACTTCGGGCCGTCGTTGCAGCGGATTCATCCGCCCGACGACGGATCAGCAGCCACAGCACTTAGCACTTAGCACTTAGCACTTAGCACTTAGCACTTAGCACTTAGCACTTAGCACTTAGCACTCGGTACTTGTCCGATGCGCGTAGCAGTCCTCTTCGGCGGAACCAGCGCGGAGCGCGACGTCTCGGTGGCGAGCGGCGCGCAGGTGGTGAAGGCGCTGCGGCAGGCCGGCCACCAGGTGGCGGCCATCGACACCGCGCGCGGCACCCTGGGCCCCGCGGAGGAGCAGCGGCTGCTGACCGCCGGCGTGTCGCTGGTGCCGCCGGGGGAGGACGAGCTTGCGACGATCCGCGCCGGCACGTCGGGGTCGCTGCTGGGCGGGGCGGACCTGCGCGAGATCGACGTGGTCTTCCTCGTCCTCCACGGCGGCACCGGCGAAGACGGCACGATTCAGGCGCTCCTGGACCTCACCGGCATCCCCTACGTGGGCAGCGGCCACCGCGCCAGCGCCACGGCGATGGACAAGGACGTCTCCAAGCGCCTGTTCCGCGCCGCCGGCATCCCCACCCCCGACTGGCTGATGGCGCCGGCGGACGCCGCCCGGGTCGAGGCGGAGCTCGGCTTTCCCGTGGTGGTGAAGCCGAACAAGCAGGGCTCCACCGTGGGGCTCACGGTGGTGAAGGAGGCGGCCGCGATCGACGCCGCCGTGTCCGAGGCCTTCCGCCACGACGACGAGGTGATGCTGGAGCGCTTCGTGCCGGGGCGGGAGCTGACCTGCGGGATCCTGGGCGGCCAGGCGCTGGCCGTGGGCGAGATCGTGCCGCGGCGCGGCGAGATCTTCGACTACGAGAGCAAGTACCAGCACGGCGGGGCGGACGAGATCTTCCCCGCCGAGCTGACCGAGGCGCAGACGCGGACGGTGCGGGAGCTGTCGCTGCGCGCGCACCAGGCGCTCAAGCTGGAGGGCTTCAGCCGCGTGGATTTCCGGATGGACCCGGACGGCGGGCTCTGGTGCCTGGAGGTGAACACCCTCCCGGGGATGACGGCGACGAGCCTCCTGCCGCAGTCCGCCGCCGCGGCCGGGATCGCCTTCCCCGAGCTGTGCGAGCGCATCTGCCGCCTCGCGCTGGAGAAGCACGGTCGGCCCGCATGACGCCAGGCGCCTGAGGGGGTGGAGTCCGGCAAGGGCATCTCACGCAGAGCCGCAGAGACACGGAGGAGAGAGGATGCGTCTGAAGGACAAAGTGATTTTCGTCACCGGCGGCGGCAGCGGGATGGGACGCGTGGCCGCGGAGTCGTTCTGCCGCGAGGGCGCGCGCGTCGCCGTGGTGGACCTCCCCGGCGACGCGGGGGAGGAGACCGTCGGCATGGCGAAGGCCGCGGGGGGCGACGCCTTCTTCGTCCCCTGCGACGTGTCGAAGGAGGGCGACGTGCGCGACGCGGTCGCCGCGACGGTGGCGCGCTGGGGGCGGCTGGACGCGCTCTACAACAACGCGGGGATCATGATGGAGGAGGACCGCTCCGTCCTGGACACCGAAGAGTGGGTGTGGGACCGCACCTTCGGGGTGAACGTCAAGGGGATCTACTTCTGCTGCAAGCACGGCATCCCCGAGATGGTGAAGAACGGCGGGGGATCGGTGATCAACATCGCCTCGTTCGTGGCGCTGGTGGGGTGCAGCGTGCCGCAGGACGCCTACACCGCCAGCAAGGGCGCGGTGATCGCGCTGACCAAGTCGCTGGCGGTGCAGTTCGGGCCGCAGGGGGTGCGCAGCAACGCCGTCTGCCCCGGCCCCATCGAGACGCCGCTGATGACCGAGTGGCTGCTGAAGGACCCCGAGGCGAAGCGCATCCGCCTGGCGCGCAACCCGAGCGGACGCTTCGGCCGCCCCGAGGACATCGTCAACGCCGGCATCTACCTCGCCTCCGACGAGTCGAGCTGGACGAACGGCGCCGTGATCGTGCTCGACGGCGGCATCACCAGCAACTACTTCTGAGGCTGCGGCAGGCGATGGACTTCGTGGCGCTTCGGTCGGCCCCCAATCCCCGGGTTGGAAACCCGGGGCTGGAACGGCACGAAGTCCGCCTTCGCGGACTGCGGCCCCGCCATCCTCTCGGGCCCGCGCCGTCGTGCTCCCCTCCCCATCCCCGCCGCCGCCCATGACCCGCCCGCGCATCGGCGTGGCCCCGTGCTTCTTCCACGCGGACCCGGAGCGGCCGATCTTCAAGGGGAAGACCCTCCTCTACCTGGAGGAGTCGCTCTCGCACTGGCTGCAGCGGGGCGGCGCCCTTCCGCTCATGCTCCCCACTCCGGCGGCCGGCGTCTCCGCGCGCGACCTGCTGGCCGAGGTCGACGGGCTGGTGCTGCAGGGCGGCGCCGACGTCTGCCCCGGCTGCTACGGCGAGGAGCCGCTGCGCCCCGAGTGGAGCGGCGACTCCGTCCGCGACGCGTACGAGATCGAGCTGGTCCGCCTCTGCCTGGAGGCCGACAAGCCCGTGCTCGGCGTCTGCCGCGGGATGCAGGTCCTGAACGTGGCGCTGGGCGGCACCCTCTGGCAGGATCTCGCCACGCAGCGCCCCGACTGCGGCACGCACCGCGAGTGGACCGTCTACGACCAGCTCTTCCACGCGCTGGTGATCGACCCCGGTTCGTGGATGGCGGGGCTCTTCGGCGGGGCGGCGGGCGGGCGCGTGAACAGCGTGCACCACCAGGGCGTGCGCGAGCTGGGCCGCGGCCTGCGCGTGGAGGCGGTGAGCGCCGACGACGGCGTGGTGGAGGCGGTGCGCTACGATCCCTCGGGCGACGCGTCCGCGGAGACGGCGTCGCCCTTCGCCTATGGCGTGCAGTGGCACCCCGAGTTCCAGGACCCGGCCGACGCCGCGCTCCTCGACGGCGGCCCCATCCTCTCCGCCTTCCTGCGCGCCGTCGGCGCGCGGCGGGGCGGGCACACCGTCGCCGCGGCCCCCGCGGCGGGAGAGAGCCGATGCTGAAGGTGGTGAACCCGGCCACGGAGGAGGTGATCCGCGAGCTGGAGGAAGACACGCGCGACACCCTGCGCGACAAGGCCGCCGCCGCGCGCGCCGCCCAGCCCGCGTGGGCCGCGCGCCCCGTCGCCGAGCGGGTGGAGTGCGCGCGCCGCTTCGGCGAGCTGCTGGCGGCGGAGCGCGACACCCTGGCCGCCACCCTCACCTCGGAGATGGGGAAGCCCCTCGCCCAGTCGCGCAACGAGCTGAACGCGATGGCGGCGCGCATCGACTTCTTCGTGCGGCAGACGGAGGGCGCGATCGCGGACGAGGTGGTGCTGAGCGAGGCGGGGATGGAGGAGCGGATCGCCTGGGAGCCGCTGGGCGTGGTCGCCAACGTCAGCGCCTGGAACTACCCGTGGTTCGTCGGCTCCAACGTCTTCCTCCCCGCCCTGCTCACGGGGAACGCGGTGCTGTACAAGCCGTCGGAGTTCGCCACGCTCACCGGCCTCGCGATCGCCGACCTCCTCTACCGCGCCGGGGTGCCGCGCGAGGCGTTCGCCACCGTGGTCGGCGGCGGCCCGGTGGGGAAGGCGCTGCTGGAGGAGGAGATCGACGGCGTCTTCTTCACCGGCTCGTACGCCACCGGCCGCGCCATCGCCGAGACCGTGGCGGGGCGGCTGATCCGCGTGCAGCTCGAGCTGGGCGGCAAGGACCCCGCGTACGTCTGCGACGACGTGGACGTCGCCGCCGCGGCCGCCGCGGCGGCGGAGGGCGCCTTCTACAACGCAGGGCAGAGCTGCTGCGCGGTGGAGCGCGTCTACGTGCACCGCCGCATCGCGGAGGAGTTCACCGCCGCCTTCGTGGACGCGGTCCGCGGCTACACCGTCGGCGATCCGATGGACGAGGGCACCTACATCGGCCCGCTCGCGCGGCGTCCCCAGCTCGACGTGCTGCAGGACCAGGTGAACGACGCGACGGCCCACGGCGCGAAGCTCCTCCTGGGCGGCAAGCCGCGGCAGGGGACGGGGTGGTTCTACGAGCCCACCGTGCTCGCCGGCGTCACCCACGAGATGAAGGTGATGCGCGAGGAGAGCTTCGGCCCGGTGATCGGGATCATGGAGGTGGAGGACGACGACGAGGCCGTGTGGCTGATGAACGACACCGAGTACGGCCTGACCGCCGCCGTCTACACCCCGGACCGCACGCGGGCGGAGCGCGTGCTGCGGCAGGTGAACGCGGGCACCGTCTACTGGAACTGCTGCGACCGCGTCAGCCCGCGCCTCCCCTGGACCGGCCGCCGCCATTCCGGCATCGGCTCGACCCTTGGCATCGTCGGCATCCGCGCCTTCGTGCAGCCCAAGGCCTATCACCTGAACCCGAGCTGTGGCTGATCCCAAACCGCTTCTCAAATTGGCCTTGCAAAAAGACGTCATCCTGAGGACGGCCACGCAGAACCAGGTTGCACGAAGCAGCTGGCAGTCCGAAGGATCTATCACCGCGGAAGCGACAGGCCGGCCGTGTCGCCGACGAAGTTATAGATCCTTCGGTCGCCGCCAGGCTTCCTCGACGACGCGGGTCCGGCGCGGCGGCTCCCTCAGGATGACGTCTTCTTTGCACAACCAATCTCAAGAGGTGGTATCATACGGAGACGCAGAGGCGCGGAGAGACGCGGCCGGCTACTCGCGTGTAAGAACCAGGTAGGGATTCAGGTCGCGGCCGTGCCACCAGCGGTTCGGGTCGGTCACGGTGTAGACGCCGAAGTGCAGGTGGGGGGCGGATGCGCTCGCGTTGCCGGTATGGCCGACGTAGGCGATCACGTCGCCCTGGCGCACCAGGTCGCCCTCCTTGATGGCGGGCGCGTAGCGGCTGAGGTGCGCGTAGAAGTAGATGGTGGTGCCGTCCAGCCCGCGCTCGTAGAGCGAGATCCCGCCGAGGCCGCTGGAGTCGCGCTTCACGATCACGCCGCCGGCCGCCGCCAGCACCGGCGTCCCGTCCGGCGCCATGATGTCGATCCCCAGGTGCTGCCGCCCGCCCGAGCGCGGCGCGTGGAAGGAGTCGCGCAGCTCCGACCGCCGCACCCCCGCCACCGGGATGGCGATCCCCCGCTCCGCCGCCGCCTTCAGCGCCTCGCGCGGCTGCACCGAGAGCACCAGCGCGCGCCCGGTTACCGCGAGGTACACCAGCACCCCCGCGACCACGGCGCCCTCGAGCCACGCAGCCGCGAGGAACGCCGTCCGCCAGCTCATCCTCCCGCTCAGATAGCGCATCCCGCCTCCGGTTAGATCCGGAGACGGGAGGCAGGAAGCGAGCCCAGCGAGGTCGGGCGAATAAATTCGCTGCAACAAAAACACGAAGTCCGCCTTCGCGGACTCCACCTTTCGTGCTGCCTCCGCCGCGGTGCGCGCGACTTGCTTCACCGCAACCGCGGTCCGCGTACCTCGGCTGATGGGAAGCCTGTCGCGTGCTACAGCACCTCGGATGCACCACAGCCGGTAGTCCGCGAAGGCGGACTTCGTGTGGTTGTTGCAGCGGAAAGCTGTGAACAAATCGGACTGATTTTCAGCAAGCAGTAGCGAGATCAATCAGTCCCGCTTGGCTACTCGACTCTCGACAATGTCCACCCATTCGGGCGACTGCATTCCTTCCGCCGAATAAGCCGCTTTTACCAAGTCAAGGATTTGCAAGATCGTTCCTTCCGGCGCCGGTACCCGGCCCATGAGCCTCCGAAGCAGCATCATGGCATCGGCTGCCGGAAGGCTCTCAAAGCCGAACTCCTGATAGGACCAGGCTCTGAGCTTTTCCCTGGTCTTGCCATAGGGTTGGGTCCCCTCCAGAAAGTTCTGCAACCCGGTCGGTGACATTCCGAGGCGTGAGGCGACCGCGCGTAGCGTCGAGCGCTCGACCTCGTCCCGAAGCACTTGCCGGTAGTGCTCAAACTCTCTCGGCTCTGCCAATGGTGACATGCTGCCCTGTGGCGTTTGGCAACCAAGTAAAAAGCGACGGATGCTAGGGGCGAAGGGGCATACGCCGGCCGGCAGTTGCATCCCCTCCATACAATTCAGTCTCGACAACTTCGATCAGAGGCGTCAGAACCGGAGCGAGCGATTCTGCCCACTGCGTTATCCGCTCTGCCGCAGGCCCGACTTGCCCGCGCAATTCAGGCGGGAAGGCCGAGTCTTGCTCCATCATCGCGAGAAGCCGCACGGCGCGGGCGAGCTCGCCTGATTCGGGGATAATGTCGCCGTAGCTTAAGTCGCCCTCGTTCCAGCCGCTTCGCGTAGGCAGGAGCTCAAGACAGTTTTTGGCGATGTCGCGGAAGTTGTCGGTGATCTGAAAATTGATATACCGGGCAAGGTCTGCCATCCCTTGTAAAATCTGGCCTGTCTGCCTTTCAAGCCTCTCGCTCTCAAGCTGCAAAGGCCGGATCACAGCCCAGCCTTCCTCAAGATGGGCAAAAAGAGCTACGTACATCGGCCGGTCCTCGTCCGCTACGGATTCCGGAATCCAGGCCAAAGCCTCGGTCCAGTAGTCAGTGTAGATCGTGCAGGCAGGCTCGCCAGCGCGTCTCATGGCTCGGCTCGTAATCATTGTTCCCGTTTGGGTGAGGAGAGAATCGAAGCTATGGCGACGAAAATGAGCAGAGGCGGGAGGGGTCCGAAATCGGCGGGTCTTGGCGGTTTTTACTTTGGTGCGGTCTCGTGGCGGCAAGGGTATGTGCTGAATACATTGTTTACTTGTGGCCCGCTTCCTTCACCTTCCCACTTAGGGACTTCTCATTATGCCAAAGATGCGCTGTGTACTGTTCCTGCTGGGCCTGGCTGCTCTTTCGGCTTGCGGTCAGCCAGTTGCTGTGCCGGCTGTCTCGACCGCAGCTCCCAGGTACGACGGCGGGCTGACGTTCGGCGGAGGCGGGCTCGAAGATCCGGGCGATTCTACATCCACTCTCGGAACGACTTCGACGCAATGCACAACCGAGGCGGAGCGCGGCGGGTTGACCTTCGGAGGCGGTGGCTATACCGCTCCGCCGCCCTGCACGCCGTAATTACGTTCCGGCGTCGAGATTGCCGCCTGACCTTGGTTCCCAGCGTCGCAGGCGGGCCGCCAATCGCCGGGTCAATGCAGCAGTCTCGGCGTCGGGCGCGGTTTCTTTCTCGGGTGGCACGCGCCGCCTGATGACGTCGATCAAGACAAGGGCGGTTTTGACAAGCTCCGGGTCAGGCTCACCCCGCGCCTGCCTGAGCGCATCATCGGCATAACTTGCTGCCTCCTGCCACAGGCCGAGGCTGCGTGCTCCCTCTGCAAGCCCGATTAATGCCCCCGCTGCCCGATCTGGATAGTGCGGGATGAGCTTTTGGATAGCGCTCTCGGCTCTTTGATAATCCTCCCAGGCGCCGGCCCCTCCAGCGGCGCGAGCCGCGGTTCCGAGAACCAGGACCAAATCAAGCGGCCGGGCGATCATCCGCTCGACGCGGCGCAGCACTCGAAGGGCAGACCCGTAGACGCCTCGGCGAAGCAGGAGGAAGGCCCAGTCGTGGCCGAGGTACGGCAGGAGGGAGTCGTGCACGGGATAGAGCGAAAGCGACTTTCGGGCGAAGTAAACTGCAGCCGTGAAATCGTCGGTCTCGGCCCCGAGGGCAAAGAGGTAGTGAAACGCTCGCGCGGCCTTGCGGCGCCTGCCCGTACGAACGGCCCGGCGGGCCGCCCGGAGATAGGCGCTGCGTGCTTCGGCGAAGTTGCCGAGCTTCTTCATGAGGGCGCCGTAGCCGGTCAGGGCGCTGATGAACGCCTTTTCGTTTCTGGCTCGGATTGAGAGGATGAAAGCGCGCTGATACCAGGCAGCAGACCGGGAAGGAAAATCTTTGACATTGGTTATCCGACAGGCAAAGCCCGCGTCCGATGCGTAGGCCGCATCGGACGGGTCAGCCCAGGCCGCCGCTTCGGCGAAATGAGCGGCGACAACGCTTAAGCTATGCCTGTCAGCGTAGCGGTAAACGGCCTGACAAGCGCCGGCTACTTCGCTCTCTTGAATCGCTTCGGGCTCGCGGTGGAGCCGCATGAAGACGTCGAGGGCAGGTACTAGTTCCGGCGCTTCAAGTACTGCTGCCGTGTGGCGCGCGGTGAGTTCCGCCGTAAGCGGGGGGAAAATACCAGCTCGGCTTTCGGAAGGGCTCTGCGCCCAGAGGAGCACATCACGAATTGCCCGCCACAAGACAACGGCGAGCGTGCCGTCCACGCCTCCGAGCAAATCGAAGTCAGCTCGCGGAGACGGGGCGGGAGGGATACAGTGGCGACGCCCGGCACGCGACGGCGTAGGCTGCATTCAGGAGAAAGGTAAGTGGACAAAGTAACGCTTTACGACACATTAATGCCGGATCGAACCTGGCGCCACTAAGTAGACGCAGAATGCGCCTATCCGTTTTTGGCTACTTTGGCACCATTTACAGAGCGCACAACTCCACGCATCATGCACAACGCGTTAAAACGCCGTTCGCCACTTTCCCAAAGAGAGGGGACCATGCCGGGACCAAGAAGACCGAACAGGGCATTACGGCTGACGAGTGGATAGCCAATCCGGGATGCGCTTCGCGAAAACGTCTCAGTCTACAGTCTTCGTTCAACCGCCCGCGAGCTGAAGATGAGCCCGACACGCCTATGCCGCGACAGAGGAATTGCGAAACACCATCGCGCGGCTTCGGCGAGACGAAAATGCGTGAGAATGGCAAAGAGGAGCACGGCTGCGGGGTCTGACCCCTGCGGCCGTGCTCCTTTCGACGAAATGACGTTTACAAGCTGCTGCAATCGGTCAGACGAGGTTGCGTCAGCCGAGCCGTCCATGCTGGCGCTGCCCCTGGTGATAGTCACACCGTGTAGCCTCCGCCGACCGTTCCGGGGCTCGTGAAGGTGATGCGGCCGTTTTCATCGGTTCGAGGAGAATCCCGTGTGACCATTCGGGGATTAAGGGGTGACAGGCAACGCTCGTCCCAAGTGGGTTACTAAGACGAGGACTTGGTGGGTCTAGTCTCTTTGGTATCTCTGCTGCGCTGGCGACGTACCCTGTTTTTCCTGCGGACAGGACGAGTTTCCCCTTGAGCAACCCGTACCTTATTCACTCCAGCGATATAGCTACGGAACAACCTCACCTTCTCTCGTTCCGTACAACTGGGCGAAAGACGTAACGGACCCACCCGGCAACGAGCCCTACTCGCCGCAGTCAAACGGGATCGTCGCCGTCACCGGGGTGGAGGCCGTCTGGCCGAGGACGCGCGCCGACAGCCGCAGCCGGCGGCACCCGGTGCCGTAGAGCCAGAAGGCCACGTAGGTGCGGCCCTCGCGGTTGACGATGCCGGTCTCCTCGGCGCGCCTGAAGACCTCGCGGCCGCCGGCGGTGACGGTGAGCTCCACCTTCCGCGTCGGCACGTAGCTGCCGGCCTCGCCGCGGACCACGACCGTCACCAGCGTGGCGTTCGACGCGCCCCCGGCCCGCCCCTCGCCCGCCGGCGTGTTCCACAGGTCCACCGGGTGCGCGATGATGTCCGGCGAGAAGGTGCCGCGGTCCGTGAAGAAGAGCTGCGCCCGCAGCGACAGCCGGTAGGGCGGCGGGGCCGCCTGCGCCCGCCCGCGCGCCGGGGCGGCGAGGGCGAGCAGCGCGCAGGCGGCGAGCACCGGGATCGTCTTCATCGTTCTCCGTTTCCTCTCTGCGGCTCTGCGTGAGACCCGTGGTTCAGGGCGCGTCGGCGTGCGCGGGGGCGGAGGGAGCGCCGCCCAGCGCCACCACGACCTCGTCGAGCCCGGGATCGCCCTCGAGCACGAAGACGGAGCCCTCGACGGGGATCACGTCAGGGAGCGGGGTGCCGGGGGTGAGCTCGCCGTGGAGGGTGAGCAGCCCGGCATGGTCCGTCCCCAGCTCCAGCTCGTCGGCCGAGCCGAGCATCCCCGCCGACTCCTCGCCGCGCAGCTTCCCGCGCTTGATCTTCCGCCCGTTCGGCAGGGTGGTGCCGCCGCGAACCACCGGGTAGAAGGCGTCCGCCCGCACGTTGTCCGCGCCGGTGACGATCTGCAGCCGCTGCTCGGTGCCGTCGTCCACCACGCACACCTTCAGCCGGTCGGCGTTGGGGTGCTGCGTGACGGATTCCACCCGGCCGACCACGATCGGCCGCAGCAGCTCGGCGAGCGGAACGACCTTCGAGACGGTGAAGCCCGCACGCCCGAGCCGCTCCGCCACGTCGTCGGGCGATGCGGGGAGGTCGGGGACGCGGGAGCGAAGCAGGTTCGAGCTGACGTTCACGGGAGGCTCCGACGAGGGTTCCGGTTGATGGGCGTGCCAAGCTACCGCCTCCGCGCCTCGAACGGGAGATGAGAAGGTGCGGAAGTGCGGAAGTGCGGAAGTGCGGAAGTAAAACGCCGGCCGCGCATCGCTGCGCGGCCGGCGGGGTGACGACGATCATCTCCGCTTACTCCGAGTCGGCCTCCGCCTCGGGCGCGGGCGCGGGGGCGGGAGCCGGGGCTTCTTCCGCCCCGCAGACGATGTTGATCGCCTCTTCCACCAGCTCGGGGCGAAGGCGCGGATAGAAGCGGTGCGCGACCTCCTCCACTTCCACGCGGGGAGAGCCGGGACGCACGGCCGACCGGATCGCGTTCACGCGGGAGTCGCGGAGCGCCGTGGCGGTCCGCTCCGCCAGCCGCTTGCGGGCGGCGGCCAGCTCGCTGGGAAGGTCGATGTCGATATTCGACAAGAAACAGCCTCGTGGCAAGAGGATGAAGCGGCCGGCGCGCACGGATGCGACCGGCCACGGCTCGGCTGTATCGCCGTTGAACTTCGTGTACCCCCCATCGGCCGGAACGCTCCACCGGCCGGGGTCCGCCCCGTCCCGCCCTCCGGACTACCCGCCCTTCGGCTTGCGGTCGAGGTTGCGGATCGGGCGGCCGGCGGCGGAGTCGGCGATCAGCGTGGCGAGGCGCTTGGCCCGCGTCTCCTCCTTCTTGGCGCTGATCACCCACCAGGTGGCCGTCCGGCGGTACCAGGGCGGGCAGGACTGGAAGAAGTCCCACGCCCCCGCGGCGGCGCGGAATTCCCGCGCCTGCGCCTCGTCGAAGGCGATCTCGTCCTTCTGCTCGAAGGAGTAGACGCCGGACCGCTCGCCCGTGCGCCCCTCGAACGCCGCCAGGCCAGCGGGACGCATCCGCGCCTCCGCGATCAGCTCGCCGGCGCGGCGGATGTTGACGTTGCTCCAGAAGCTGCGGCGCTGGCGCGGGGTGAAGCGGATGGTGTACGCCTCTTCGCCCAGGCTCCGCCGCACGCCGTCGATCCACCCGTAGCAGAGCGCCTCGTCCACCGACTCGGGCCAGGTGATGCTCGGCCGCCCCGAGCCCTTCTTGTAGAAGCCGACCAGCAGCTCCGTCTCCGTGGCGTGGTGCTCCTCCAGCCAGGCGCGGAACTCCGCCGGCGTCGCGAAGAAGGTCGGCTCCACGCCGCGCCGACGCTCAGCGCGGGTGGGCTGGATGCGCGGAATCCGCCGGCACCGGAGCCGGCGTCTCGTCGTGCGTGAGCACGCGGATGGCGCCGACGGTGGTGTACTTGCCCAGCTTCTGCTCGGCATCGTGCGGGGTGAGGAACTCCACCAGGCGCACGTTGGCGACGGGGATGTCGCGCAGGTCGTCGACACCGTCGAGCTGGGCGCCGTCGAAGAACACCAGCAGGCCGCCCATCCCGGTGCCGGTCATGTCGGTGGACTGGTGCATCAGCCACATCCCGCGCTTGGACTGGATGAGCTGGTACACGGTGGTGGCGCTCGACGTGGCGATCTCGTCGGCGCGGATGCGGTTGCGGTCCGTGCGCTGGCGCTGCGCGTGCGCGGGCGAGGCGATCGAGCCGAGAACCAGGGCCAGCGCGGCCAGCCAGGCGAGCTTCTTCATGGGTCGGTTTCAATTGGGGGGTGAGAAGCGAGCCGCGGAACCGGGGTCAGCGCGGCGGCGTGGTCCTGACCTCCACCTCGCGGCGCTCGGCCGACCAGTCGGAGCTGAAGGTCTGCGGCACCTGGATCCAGGCCTTCACGCGGCATCCGTCGAACACGTACGGCTCGAACCGGGCCTGGCGCCAGGTGCGCACGAGGAGCCGGTTGACCTCGGCGTTGCCGCTGTTGGGGTGCACCGTGGTGACGGCGCCGTCTTCGTCCACCTCGAGCAGCATGCTGGCGGTGCCCTGGATGTTGATCCCCTGCTCCAGGAACATCCCCAGCGTGGTGCGCATCCGCGCGTTGAACTGCGCGGCGTTGCGCAGCGGCGTGAGCTGCCCCGGCTGCAGGATCATCACCTGCGTCCCCGCCGGGAAGAGGCCGCCGCTGCGGAGGGTTTCCCCCAGCTGCTCGGCCGTCTGCCCGGGCGGCACCATCACCGCCACCCGCTGCACGCCCTGCGACGCGCAGGTCGGCATGCCGGCCGCGGACGCCTCCGCGGCTTCCTGCGCGGCGCCGGGCGACGCGAGCACGAGCCCACCAGCGGCGAGCGCGAGAATGACGAGAGCGTGGCGCATGGAAGTCGGGCGCGGGGAACATCTGTCAGAGCGTAAAAATCGCTCAATCCGCGCCGATCCGCCAGTCCCGGTGCGGCACCCCCGGAGAGACCGCCTGGCCTCTCCGTGACCCTGCGTCTCTGCGTGGGACGCGTTGGCTACGCTGGGTTCACGCGGGCGACGTAGAGTCCGCGACCCGACGGACCCTCCGCTTCGTAGCGCGCCGGCAGTCCCGCCTGCTCGAACGCCTCCAGCGTCTCCGCAACCGTGAAGAGGCCGAGCTCGTGGACCTCGGTCAGGTGCTCGATCCCCGTGGCGCGGCCCAGGAGGTAGTGGAAGTGCAGGCGTGAGAGCCGACCCTCGACCTCCACCCGGGCCATGCGGCAGACTTTGAGCCCCTCCGTCTCGGCCGTGTCCAGGCCGATCCGGCCCGGGATGATCGCCTCGGGCGGGAACCACGGCTCCACCAGCACCACGCCGCCCTCGGCCAGGTGCGCCCGGAAGCGCTCGAAGGCGCGCCGGAGGTTCTTCAGCGTGCGCACGTAGCCGATGGAGCTGAAGAGGCAGAGGACGGCGTCGTAGCGGCCGGGGAGCTCGAAGGAGGTCATGTCGCCGGCGTGGACCCGGCCCGGCGGGAGCTTCCGTTCGGCGATGCGCACGAAGTCCGGCTCCAGGTCCAATCCGTCGACCTGGTAGCCGTGCTCCGCGGTGAGCAGGCGCGCGTGCTCCGCCGTGCCGCAGGCGACGTCCAGCACGGTGCGCGCGCCGGGACGCTCGCGGGCGATGAGCTCCGCGAGCCGGCGCGCTTCGGCGGGATAGTCCTTGAAGCCGGAATAGATGAGGTCGTACAGCGCCGCGGATTCGGAGAACACGGGGAGCACTCGGCGGGCTGGGGTGAACGGGCCGGCCCTGTACGATAGCGCGGAAGCGCGGAAGTGCGAGAGTGCCGTTGCGCACTCCCGCACTTCCGCACTCCCGCACTTCGGTTGAGGCGGTCCTCAGCTCGCCTTCCGCATCAGCTCCGTGCGCAACTCGGCGACCCAGCGGGGACGCGCGCGGCCGGTGGCGTCGTAGCCGCGGCCCAGGCAGTCGAGCACGCAGTCGGCGGCCTCGCGCCGCGGCTCGCCGGGGAGGTCGTGGGTGAGCACCGCGATTGCCGCGGACGCGTCCTCGTAGTCCACCTCGCCGGTGGGGAGCGCGGCGTGATGGATGTACCACTTGCGCAGCCGGCGCAGCGTGGGCGAGTAGGGAGCGGTTCCGAGCAGGAACTTCTTCAGCCCGGTGGGGCTCATCCCGATCTCGCGCGCGACGCCGCGGAGAGAGGTCTGCTGGACCCGCGAGGCAGCCATGGTGCGCAGGTGCTGCACGGTGGCGTCTCGCGGCTGGCCGAAGGGGAGCGGAAGGGTCGAATCCATCGTGGGGGGCCTCCGTGCGATCGGAAACGGGCAAACCGCTTACGGTGTATCTACGGTAAATATATAACCGAAGATATACCGAAGCAAGGCTTGTCTCCCACGAAAACATCTATCTTCCGAACGCTCAGGCCACTTCGTCCATCTCTCGATTCGCCCCCCGTCGAACGACTGTATACGTCGCCTGCGTTTCCGCCGTGGCGAAAGACGAGCGGTGGGGAGAGAGACCCACTGGCTCTCTGTGACTCCGCGACGTCTCTGCGTGAGACGCTTTTGCTACGCCGGGTACTTCGCCGCGAGCTTGCGCACCGTGGTGACGCTCCGCGCGGTGGTCGGCATCGCCAGCGCCTTCTCCAGGCTTCCGGGCTTGACCAGCGAGTCGCTGAACCGGCCGCGGCACCACCAGTAGAGCTCGCGGCCGTGCACGTGGAACGCGTCGTACTCCGTCTGCAGCGCCGCCACCTTCTCCCGCACCTCCGCGCCGGGCTCCGTCTTCAGGAAGAGCACGTGCATCGTGTGCCCCTCCGGAAGCGGGTCGGCGGCGGCGAACGGGCGGTGCGCCGCGGCCGCGGCGATCTCGGCGGGCGTGCGGACCATCGTCGCCACCTCGTAGCCGAGCGACGCCTTCAGGTGCCGCTCGACCGTCTCCTCCAGCTCGCCCGTGTCGGTCGACGGGGATTCGAAGATCACGTTGCCGCTGGCGATGAACGACTCCACGCCGCCGAAGCCGAGCGCCTCGAAGAGCGAGCGGAGGTGGTCCATCTTCACCGTGTGGCCGCCCACGTTGAGCGCGCGCATGAACGCGACGTAGCGCTGCATCGGTCCTATCCGAGGCCTGTTGATTTTCTCTCCGCCCTCGGGTTCTACATGGGGTCTTCCCCAGGCGAACCCTGCTGGCGCCGTCGTTGTCCGCGCAGGCGGACTGTGTGCAGTTGTAGCGGCGACTTCAGTCGCCTAATTCACCAATCCCATCACCAGATGCCGGGGATCAGCCTCCAGCGCACCCGGGCGGTGTAGGCGTCGTAGCCCTCGAGCGTGCGCCGGAGGAAGCGTTCCTCCAGCACGATGCGCACGGCGAGGATGGCGATCGGGACGGCGGCGAGCAGCGCCCCCGCGTACGACTCCAGCCAGAGGCACATCCCGACCAGCACCGGGATGATCCCCGCGTACATCGGGTGCCGCACGACGGCGTAGACGCCGGTGTCGACCAGCGTGTGCCGCCGCTCCTGCTGGTGCCGCACCTCCCTCGCCGCGAACGGGTTGGTCCTCAGCACCAGCGCCAGGATCCACCACCCGGCCGCGAACAGGACGATCCCGGCGGCGGAGACGGCCGCGGGGGGCCGGGGGAGCAGGCGGAGGTGGAAGACGTCGACGGAGCAGAACGCGATCAGCGCCGCGAACGAGGCCATGAACGAGAGCAGGAGCACCCGGTCCACCAGCGGCTGCCCGCGGTGCAGCGGCAGCTTCTGGCGCTCCGCCAGCAGCTCGGGGTTCACGCGAATCGCGCCGGCGGCGCCGATGGCGCGCATCACCAGCAGCACGCCCAGCAGCACCCACGCGCGCCACCAGTCCAGCGTCCCCGCCGGCGCGAACAGGAGCACCGTGAAGAGGCCGACGTAGACGAGGATGCCCGCGGCCGCCCGCAGCGCCGTCATCGCCGGCCGGCCCGGATCACTGCGCGGGGAGGGTGTACTCGAATTCGTAAGCGTGCTTTCCATCGGCGATGATGATGGTCATCGTGCCCGCGAGGCCGGCGAGCTGGCCGGTACCCGAGTCCGGCACCACGGTGATCACGAGCGTCGGCGCGCCGCGGTTCATGGTGCCGCTGTGCTGCAGCGCGAAGGTGCCCGTCCGCCCCTCGAGCGTGCCGGTGACACGCTCCATGGCGACGTACCCGGCCGAGCCCTCGACGTCGGTGCGCACGCCGAGCATCTGCCCCCTGCTCGTCCCCTCCAGGTCGCCGTGGAACTGCTTGTCGAGCGACAGCCGCCCCACCGTCGGATCGCCGACGCCCTCTTCCGGCGCCTGGGGGGTCACCTTCACCTCGAACGTTCCGCTCGCATGGTTCGTCACGACGTTCTCCCTGTGGGGTGCACCCGGAGCCGGCGATCCGCCCTGCGCGCCCGCCGCCGTGGCGAACGACAGCAGGACGGCCGCGACCGCGGCGGCGCGAGCCCGGTTCTTCATGCCGGCTCCGGTGGATGATGTGCGCGCCCTCCACCGTGGCGGGCGCGCGTCGCGAGAAGAGTTAACGGCGGCGGAGTTCGCGGACAACGGCAGAAGCGATATGATACCGATCCAGGTTCCCTGCACGTCTCCGGGCGAGTCGATCTTTTCGGGGTGCGAACGATATGGCGAAGCTGTGGGCGAGCGACGCGCGGCAGGAGTGGCAGGCCGCGCTCGACGCGTACGAAGAGGTGATCGAGGCGCAGGGCGTCACGCGGCTGCCGGAGCTCGACCGGTGGTACCGCGACGAGCTCCCCGCCGCGATCGCGGGGCGGCGCGCCGCCCACGTCACCCACGACGAGCTGGTGCGGGTCACCGAGTGGAAGATGACGCGCGGGATCTGGCGCCCGCGCAACCTGGCGCTGGTGCGCGGCAACTCGCCGGAGAAGGTCGAGCGCACCAGCGCCGGCGCGCTCGCCGCCATCCCCGATCCGAAGCTCCCGGTCGCGCGGCTGGCCGAGCTCGCCGGCGTCGGCCCCGCGACGGCGTCGGCGATCGCGGCGGCGGCGGCGCCGGAGGTCTATCCCTTCTTCGACGAGCTGGTGGCGGCGCAGGTGCCGGGGCTGGGCGAGATTGCCTTCACCCCCGCCTTCTACGCGAAGTACGCCGACGCGCTGCGCCAGCGTGCGAGCGACCTCGGCGCCGGCTGGACGCCGGTGATGGTCGAGCGCGCCCTCTGGGCCCACGTCGGCGGGAAGAAGGGGACGCGCGGGCGGTAGAAGGCGCCGCCGAGGCTCTCCGCGTCTCCGCGTGAGACCCGCTCCGTTCAGTGCTTCACCACCATGCCCTGCCCCCACGGCAGCGCGACCACCGTGTCGCCGCGGCCGGCGAAGTACGCCTCGAAGGTGCGGCGGACGGCGGGATCGTTGTAGTCGTCGCCGACGATGATCCCGCCGGGGAGGAGCCGCGGGTGGAAGAACTCCAGCGCGTCGCGCGTGCTCGGCTCCAGGTCCAGGTCGAGGTGCACGAACGAGAACCGCTCGTCCTCCAGCCCCCGCGCGGTGTCCGGGAAGACGCCGGCGTGCACCTGCACCCCCGGATACGGCGCCAGCAGCCGCTCGACGCCGGCGCGCGTGCCGTGGACCGCCCCGAAGTGCCGGCGCAGCTCGGCCGAGCGCTCCGTATCCCCTACACCTGCTGGGGCCTGCAGCGTCTCGAAGACGTCGAACAGGCGCAGGGGCACGTCGCCCTTGGCCTCGCAGATCAGGCGCGCCGACGCGCCGGCGAACACGCCCGCCTCCGCCATGGTCCCGCCCAGGCCGCGGCACGCCCGCACGCACGCCAGGATCTGCAGCGCCGAGGCGTCCTGCACCAGCAGCGGCGCGAGCGCGTGCGTCTCGCGGATCAGCGCCAGGTCGCGCCGCCCCGCCGCGTCGGCCATGTGCACCACGGCCGCCCCGCGCCGCGCCAGCAGCGTGCGCAGGAGGCGGCCCTTCCAGCTGTAGTCGCTGAGCATACCGGCTTCGGGAGGATCGAGGGCGGTCCGCGGCGTTCAGCGCAGCGGGCGCCAGGGATCGCGCGGGTTGAAGTGCTCGTACACCGCGCGCGACACGGCGCGGATCAGGCGGTGGCCCTCGTTGCCGGGCTCGTAGCTGGTGTCGGCCTGGTCCTTGGTGATCACGCTGAGCACGTAGTCCCCCGAGGGCGCGTTCACCAGCAGCACCTCCGAGCGCGAGCGGTCCACGAAGCCCTGCTTGGAGGCGGCCTGCACCGTCGGCGGGAGCTGCGAGAGCGCCACGCCCTTCCAGTAGCTGTTGGTGAGCAGGCGGTACATCTCCTCGCTCCGGCGGGGGCTCACCGCGCGCCCCTGGCGGATCATCACCAGCGCCTCGGCGATCTCGCGCGGCGTGGTCTGCCCCCAGCCGTAGATGGAGCGCGCCGCCTCGCGCCCCGGGGTGCGCGAGTTGACGCGCGTCTGCTCGAAGCCGTGCGCCGCCAGCCACTCGTTCACCGCCGCCCCGCCGCCCACCAGCGCCTGGATCCACAGGCTGGCCACGTTGTCGCTCACCGTGAGCATCAGGAAGGCGAGCTCCGAGAGCGGGAGCGTGTCGCCCGCCGCCATGTACCCCGCCACGTCGGTGCTCTCCACGTAGCGGTAGTGCAGCGTGTCGGGGTACGGCACCCGCGCGTCCAGGTCCAGCTTCCCCTGCTCCACCTGGTCGAACAGGGTAAGCAGGATGGGCACCTTGATCATGCTGGCGGTGGGAAACACCGAGTCCGCGCGGAGCTCCGCGGCGGCGCCGGTGCGGAGGTTCCGCACGTAGATGCCGACCTGCCCGTGGAAGCCGCGCGCCAGCGCCTCCAGCCGCGCCTGGAGCGCCCGGTCGGTGTGCGCGGCGGGGGCGGTGCGCTGCGCCCGGAGCGGCGCGGCCGCGGCGAGCGCGAGCAGGAGCAGGGCGATGCGGTTCAGCGTCCGGGGCATGGAATCGCGCGGGTTCGAGCGGTGTTTGGTACGGCGTGGACGGCACCCTTGCGGGCCGGCGCGGCGAACGTAACTTCGGAGCACGTTCCGAATGGATCCCGAAGCTGCGGGGGTCCGCGGACATCGTCTCGAAGGCCCCCTCGACCCCAACCCGCGCGAGGTTTGCCATGTCGACCGCAGCTCCCCCGACCGCCGCAGCCATCACCCCCGAGGCCCTGCTGAAGCACTGGCAGGGGCACCGCCGCCTCACCCGCCGCGTGATCGAGGCCTTCCCCGAAGACCAGCTCTTCACCTTCTCCGTCGGCGGAATGCGCACCTTCGGCGAGCTGGCGATGGAGATGAACAGCATGGCCGAGCCGATGGTGCGCGGCACCGTCACCGGCGATTGGAACCTGTCGTTCGAGCGCGAGCCGAAGCCCAAAGCGGAAGTCCTCCGCGTCTGGGACGAGAGCACGCGGGCGATCGACGAGCTCTGGCCGCGGATCCCCCCGGGCCGCTTCCAGGAGACGATGACGGCGTTCGGCCAGTACGAAGGGATCGTGCACGACCTCCTGCTCTACGTGATCGACAACGAGATCCACCACCGCGGCCAGGGCTACGTCTACCTGCGCGCCCTCGGCATCGAGCCGCCGCCGTTCTACGAGCGCGACTGAGCGTCAGGTCGGCAAAACCATCTCACGCAGAGCCGAAGAGAACGCCGCCGTGCCTCTCCGCGGCTCTGTGTCTCTGCGTGAGATGATCTTCTCGACCCCCTATTCGTCCGGCTCCTCGTCGTCCGCGAGGAATCGCGCGCGCAGCCGCTCCGCGGGGCGGACGGGGCCGAGGCCGGAGAGCTCCTCGTCCTGCGCCACCGCGCGCCAGAACGCCTTCTCGTCCTTCGCCGTCCCGAGCACCACCCAGGGCGGCCCGTAGCGGGTCTGCGCGACCCAGAGCTCCACCTCCACGCCGCCGGGGCCGTCGCCGAGCGTGTCGCCGACCGGGCGCGACTGCAGCTCGCCGACCAGGCGCGCCGTCACCGGCGCGGCCGGCGAGTACGCCGCGAGGAGGGCCTGGCGCCGGTCCTCCGCCCCGTCGAAGGCGAAGTCGTACTCGCTCGCGTCGGCGTTGCGGAAACCGGCCTGCCGCACGCGCAGCAGCAGGTGGCGCGGCGGCGCGGCGCCGCCGCCGTCCAGCCTGTACAGGCTGAAGATGGTAAGCGGAATTCCCATCCCTCCCGCTCCGATGCCGCGGCCGGGAGTCCGCGAAGGCGGACTTTGGGCCGTTGTTGCCGCGATTTCAATCGCCTTTTACAGCCGCCGTGGCCGCTCAGGCGCCGCACTGCCCGCCGCCCGGGAGCGGCGGCGAGGGCTGGGCCATCAGCGCCTCCACCGCGTCGGGGTCGCGCGGCACGCCGCCCGAGAGCAGCTCCACGCCGGTGTCCGTGATCAGGTAGTCGTCCTCGATGCGCACGCCCAGGTTGGGGTAGCGCTGCATCACCGGGCGGAGCCGGGCAATCATGGCCCGGTTGCGCGGGGTGTCGGGAAGGCCGTCGAAGATCGTGGGATCCACGTACACGCCCGGCTCCACGGTGGTCACGTCGCCGGGGCGGAAGACGTTGGGCGCGTCGTAGTACTGCGCGGGGTCATGCACCTCCAGCCCGATCCCGTGGCCGCCGAAGCCGTGCCAGGTGTAGAGATACACCTGCGGGCAGCCGTTCGCGCAGCGCCCCGGGCCGTCGAAGGTGGCGCCCGGCGACTCGATGAGCCCCAGCCGCGCCAGCCCGGCAGCCACCACCGCCTGCCCCGAGTCGCTGGCCGCCTGCTCGGTGCCGCCGGGGCGAACCTGCCGCACGTAGGCCGCCTGCGCGTCGAGCACGATCTGGTAGATGGCGCGCTGGTCGGGGGTGAAGCGGCCGGTCACGGGGAGAGTGCGGGTGACGTCGGCGGAGTAGTGGCCGAGCGAGGTGGCGGCGTCGATCACCACCACCTCGCCCGCCCGCAGCGTGCGGTCGTTGCGGTCGTAGTGCAGCGCCAGGGCATTCGGCCCCGAGCCCACGATGCTCCCGTACCCCGGCCGCTCGCCCCCCAGCCGGCGGAAGGCACCCTCCAGCACCGCCTGGATCTCCCCCTCGGTGCATCCGGGCGCCATCGCCCGCATGGCGTCGCGGTGCCCGGCGGCGCTGATCTCGGCCGCGCGGCGCAGCAGGGCCGCCTCGGCGGGGCTCTTCCGGGCGCGCAGCTGCGCCAGCGCCTCGTCGGCGCCGTTCATCACCACCAGCCCCGGCCGGGCGCCGCGGAGAGACCGCACGAACGACGCGCCGCGCGTCAGCGAGTCTTCTTCCGCGTTCTCGGCGGTGTGCACATCGGCCACCAGGTAGAGCGGAAGCCCGGACGCGGCGAGCGAATCCACCGCCGCCCGCAGCTCCGCCATCGGCCGCCCCGCGATGCCGGTGCGCGCCTGCGCCTCGTCGGGGCCCGTGCGCGCCCCCACGAAGCGCTCCATCCCCCGGTTGCGCGGCACCAGGAAGAGCCGGGCCGACGCCGCCCCGCCGCGCTTCACCAGCAGCAGCACCGCGTTGGGCTCGTGGAAGCCGGTCAGGTACTCGAACGAGGGGAGCTGCTCGAAGGGCGGCCAGTGCCGCACCGGCTCCACCTCGCCGAACGCCACCACCGCGCCCGAGTCGATGCGCGCCAGCAGCGCCTCGCGCCGGGCCGCGTACTCCGCCGGCGCGATCTGCGCGGCGAGCAGCGCGGGCACCGCCACGATGGCGGCGAGAGTCGCGGCGATGCCGCGAAGCGTGCGAATCGGGATCATCGGAGCCTGGGAGATGGAGGATGAGAATACAACCAGCGTGCGCCCGGAGTGGGCACGAGGCGCCCGGCCAGGTACGCGCCGGACGAAGAAATCGGATGGATCGCCGGACGAAGACGGGTCGCGGTGCCGCCGTCCAGCCGGTCGAGCGGGAAGATGGCGAGCGGCATCCCCATCCACCGTCCCTCCCGCCCCGATGCCGCGGCCGGGAGTCCGCGAAGGCGGACTTTGGGCCGTCGTTGCCGCGATGCCGCGATTTCAATCGCCCTTCTCCCGGCCCTTCCCGGATGAGGACCGGATCCCCACCGGCAGTCCCGCCGTGACCCGCGGCGGCCGCTCAGGAGCCGCAGGTGCCGCCGCCCGGGAGCGGCGGCGACGGCTGGGCCATCAGCGCCTCCACCGCGGCGGGGGCGCTCGGCACCCCGCCCGAGAGCAGCTCCACCCCGTTGGCGGTGATCGCGTAGTCGTCTTCGATGCGCACGCCGATGTTCGCGTAGCGCTGCATCACCGGGCGCAGCCGGGCGATCATGGCGCGGTTGCGCGGCGTGTCGGGAAGGCGGTCGAGCCTGGACGGGGTGACGTAGATCCCCGGCTCCACCGTGAACACGTCGCCGGGGGCGAAGACGTTGTTCGGCCTCGCGTAGTACTGCGCGGCGTCGTGCACCTCCAGCCCGATCCCGTGGCCGCCGTAGCCGTGCCAGGCGAAGAGCTCCGCCTGGCGGCAGCCGCCCGGCCGGCAGGGGTCGCTCGAATCGAAGAGCGCGTCCGGAGCTTCGACCAGCCCCAGCCGCGCGAGCCCCGCCGCCACCACCCTTTCGCCAGCGTTGAAGGCGTCGAAGAAGCTCTTGCCCGGGGCGATCTCCTTCACGAAGGCCGTCTGCGCGTCGAGCACGAGCTGGTAGATGGCGCGCTGGTCGGGGGTGAAGCGGCCGCTCACCGGGAGGGTGCGCGTGACGTCCGCGACGTAGTGCTGGTAGCTGGTGGCGGCGTCGATCACCATCACCTCGCCCGCCCGCGCCACGCGCGTGTTGCGCATGTAGTGCAGCGCCAGCGCGTTCGGCCCCGAGCCCACGATGCTCCCGTACCCGGGGCGCTCGCCCCCCATCCTCCGGAAGGTGCCCTCGAGCACCGCCTGGATCTCGCCCTCGTTGCAGCCGGGGGCGAGCGCACGCATGGCCTCGCGGTGGGCGGCGGCGCTGATCTCCGCCGCGCGCCGCAGCAGCGCCAGCTCGGCGGGGCTCTTCCGGGCCCGCATCTGGAACACGACGCTGTCGAGCGACTCCACCCTGAGCCCCGGCCGGGCGCGCCCGAGCGCCGCCGCGAAGCTCGACCCGCGGGTGAGCGAGTCCGCCTGCGTGTACTCGTAGGCGGGCACGTCGCTCAGGGTGTACAGCGGCAGCCCCGAGGCGAGGAGCGAGTCGACCGCGCCGCGCAGCTCCTTCAGCTCGCCCCCGGGGATGCCGGTGGCCGCCTGCACCTCGGCGGGGCCCACGCGTGGGCCGGAGAACTGCTCGCTGCGGAAATTGTGCGGCGGCACGTAGATGCGCGCGGACGACGCGCCGCGGCGCTTCACCAGCACCAGCGCCGCGTCGGGCTCGCCGAAGCCGGTGAGGTACTCGAACGCCGGGTGCTGCGCGAAGGTCGGCCAGAAGTCGACCGGCTCCACGTTCCCGAACGCGACCACCACGCCGGAGTCCATGCGCGCCAGCAGCGCCTCGCGCCGCGCGGCGTACTCGGCCGGCGCGATCTGCGCGGCGAGGTGGAGCGGGAGGGCCGCCGCGGCGACCGCCGGCAGGACGGACTTCAGGAGGGCGCGGAATCGGTGCATCGAAGTGGCTCGGAGAACGGGATGGGTCGATGGCGATGGGAGGACGGGCGCGGGCGGAGCGCCCGCACCCGTGGGGATGCGCCCCGGCGGGCTACCGCACCAGCACCCGCCAGCCGTGCGCGGGGATGTCCAGCCTCCCCGCCGCGGCGAGCGGGACGCGCGCCTTGCTGAACCAGTCGGTGTACGCGCCGGCGCGCGCCAGCCCCTGGTACCGCACGCGGGCCGGCGCGTCGCCGAAGTTGACGGCGACCAGCACCGTGTTTGCCCCCCGCGTGCGGGTGAAGGCGTAGACGCGGTCTCCGCCGTTCGTGCGCAGCGCCGCCTGCCGGGCGCCCCAGGGGCCGTTCGCGAGCGCGGGCTGGGTGTGCTTCAGCGCGAGCATGGCGCCGTAGAAGGCGGCGAGCGAGGGGCCGTTCCAGTCCACCGTGTCCTTTTCGAAGAAGCGCAGCCGCCGGTTCAGGCTCGCCTCCTGGCCGGTGTAGAGGAGCGGCATCCCGTTCTGGGCGGTGGCGCTCAGCACGAACGAGGGGAGGTGGTTGGCGCCCATGCGCTCGAACTCGGTGCCGTTCCAGCTGTTCTCGTCGTGGTTGCTGGTGAAGTACATCCGGAACGCACCCCGGCCGTAGGCGCTGTCCTGCCGGGCGAAGTAGGGGCCGAGCTCGGCGGTCCCCTTCTTCCCCTGCGAGATCTCGTTCAGCAGGTGGTGCAGCTCCCACCCGTAGGTCATGTCGAAGGCCGCGTGCATCTCCGGGCTCTCGGCCTCGGCCAGCAGGAAGAGGTCGGGGCGCACCGCCTTCAGCGCGCCCCGCGCCTGCATCCAGAAGTCCATCGGCACCCCGCCCGCCACGTCGCAGCGGAAGCCGTCGATCCCCATGCGATCCAGCCACCAGCGCATCTCGCCGATCATCGCCCGGCGCATGGCGGGGTTGCCGTAGTCCAGCTCGGCCACGTCGGTCCAGTCGGTCTCGCGCCCCTCGTTGTCGCGCGCGTTGGAGATGGAGCCGTCGGCGCGGTGCACGTACCAGTCGGGGTGCGCGGCGATCCACTCGTGGTCGTGCGCGGTGTGGTTGGCCACCCAGTCCAGGATCACCTTCATCCCCTGCGCGTGGGCGGCGTCGACGAAGCGCCTGAAGTCGGCCTCGGTGCCGTGCTCGGGGTTGACGGCCGTGTAGTCGGCGATGGCGTAGTAGCTCCCCAGGCTCCCCTTGCGGTTCTTGTGGCCGATGGGCTGCACCGGCATCAGCCAGAGGATGTCGACGCCGAGCGCCTTCAGCCGCGGGAGGTGCCGCTGCAGCGCCGCGAAGGTCCCCTCCGGCGTGTACTGCCGCACGTTCACCTCGTAGATGGTCGCATTGCGCGACCAGGCCGGGTGGAACGCGGGGTCGGCGCTCGGCCGCGCCGCGGCCGCCGCCTGCGCCGACGCGACGTTCGGCGCGAACCGGGGCGCCGCCGTGCAGGCCGCCAGCGCGAGCACCACGGGGAACAGAACGGATCTCATCACGATGCGGGCTGGGGAGCGAACCGACGGAGCGGGTCGAGCCTGGGTGGATGGGCGCACGGGAAAAGCCGGCACCTTCAGTGTGCATCCTGCGCCGCGGGAGCACCAGAGGCGCGCACCCGCGGCCGCGGCGCCCTCTCGGGCGCCGCGGCCGAGGACGCGCGCGGACGTCAGGGCCGCAGGCTGAAGCCCACCTCGACCGAGAGCGGATCGCGCCTCTTCATCCCCTTCGCCTCCATGTCCACGCGGAGCAGCAGGGGGGTCCGGGCGAGGGGGAGCTCGAAGCGCAGCCGGGGCGTGAACCCCACGCCATGGCTGGAGATCATGTAGGCCGGCTCCCACTGCAGCCAGCAGGGATGCGGTCCCTCGCACCCGGCCAGGATGATTGGAAAACCGACCAGCAGCCCTCCGCCGCTCCAGCCGTCGGGCACGTCGGAGGCGTGGCGCCACCCCACCGTCACCCCGCCCGCCGTCCCCGGCGAGGGATGGATCAGGTACCCCCCGCGCACGTCGAACATGCTCACGCCGCCGGAGAGGTGGTAGCGGTCCAGCCGGAGCTCGCCGTACGCGCCCAGGGCGAACAGCTCCACCCCCGCCGAGTGCGCGAAGGCGACGCGCGACCCGCTCACGATGGCGCCGCCGGTGAGGTAGCCCGAGACGTGGTCGCGCCAGAAGCCCAGCGGCTGGTCGTCATTCATGCAGGCCCCGGGCATCAGCAGCAGCGCCGAGGGCGCGACCACGAACACCGCCATCGTCACCGCCAGCCCGCCGTGGTTGGGGCCGCGCGCGCGGACCGAGTCCGCCGAGGTGGGGTCGCACCGGTCCGGTTCGGCCTGCTGCCCCGCCGCCGGCCGCGCGAGGGCGGCGGCGAGAACCGGGACGATGCAGGCCAGGCGCATCAACGGCTTCCGTGTCATTGGCTTTCTTCCGTTCCCTGTCCGTGTCTCCGGCGTCTCTGCGTGAGACCGCCGTTGCCGTCAGCCGCCGCCCCGCGCCGCTTCCGCGCGCGAGGCCTCGGCGTCGAAGTGCGTCCAGACCCGCTCCACGTCGCCGGGCGAGACGTGCACCGGCGTCCCCGCCAGGATCCCGGTAACGTGGCGGAAAGGGCGCCCCAGGTGCATCCCGCTGGCGTCGATGCTGAACTCGCGGATCTCCTTCTCGTGCTCCGACCCGCGCATCTTCAGCACCGTGATCCCCCGCTTCATCTCCCCGAAGGTCTCCACGTAGCGGAGCAGGACGATGGAGTCGGTGAGGGTGGAGATGTGGCTCTCGGTGATGGAGGTGCCGCCCATCAGGCTGGGGGTGGTGGAGGTGAACAGCCCCGTGATCTCCTGCTGCTTGATGAACGAGGTGATGCCGATCACGAACTCGCGGAAGGCCTTCAGGTTCCCGCCGCGCTCCAGCGCCGAGAGGCTGTCCAGCGCCACCCGGTTCGGCCTGAACTCCTCGATGATCGCCTTGATGCGGATCAGCCAGTCCTCCAGCCCGCACACCTCGGGGTAGTCGCACACCACCCGCAGCCGCCCCTCGCGCTCCATCCGGTCGAAGTCGATCCCCCACCCGGTCGCGTTGCGGAAGAGCTGGTCGCGGCTCTCCTCGAAGGCCAGCAGCAGGCAGCGCTCCCCCGCCGCCGCGCCCCCGGCCAGGAACTGCGCGACCGTGAGCGTCTTCCCCGTTCCCGTGGCGCCCGAGACCAGCGTCACCGAGTCGCGGAAGAAGCCGCCTCCGCACATCGCGTCGAGCTCCCCGTTCCCCGAGGTGATGCGCACGTCGGAGGAGCGCTGGCGGAGCTGGATGGCCGAGAGCGGGATCACCACCACCCCCTGGTTCCCCACGATGGTGAAGGGGAACTCGCCCTTCTGGTGGCTGGTGCCGCGGAACTTGAGGATCTCGATGGTGCGGCGGCGCCTCTCCTCGTCGAGCACGTTGCGCAGCACCATCACGTTGTCGGCGATGAACTCCTCCACCCCGAAGCGGGCGATGGGGCCGTAGTCCTCCGTCCGCTCGGCGGTCATCACCGCGGTCACCCCCATCCGCTTGAGCGCCGAGGCGATGCGGAAGAGCTCGCGCCGCACCAGCGACTCGTCCTGGAACTGGCTGAACATCGCCCCCAGCGAGTCGATGGAGACCCGCTTCGCGCCCACCCTGCGCACCGCGTTCTCCACCCGCGCCAGCAGCGCCCCCAGGTCGAAGCTCCCGGCCTCGATCACCTCCACCTCGGGGTCCGGCGAGGCGTCCACCAGGGCGAGGGCGCCGTCCTGCTCCCACTGCTCCAGGTCCCACCCGAACCCCCGCATGTTCTGCCGTACGTCGCGCGGCGGCTCCTCGAAGGTCACGAACACCCCGTTCTCGCCCGCCGCGATCCCGGCCGCCAGGAAGTGCACCGCGAACACCGTCTTCCCGCTCCCGGCGGTGCCGGAGACCAGGGTGGTGCGGTTCCGGGGGAGCCCGCCCTCGGCGATCATGTCGAAGCTCGCGATCCCGGTCGCGAGCTTCTGCACGGCTTCGCGATGGAGGTGCTGGGTCATGCGTCGTCGTCTCCGCCGGCGGTCGGGGTCTCGGGCCACACGTCGAGGCCCAGCAGCACCTTCTCGGTGTCGGACAGGTCGCCGATCACCCGCCGCAGCGGCGGCGGGAGGCGCTTGATCAGCGTGGGCGTGGCCAGGACCTTCTCGTCCTCGGCCAGCTGCGGGTGCTCCAGCACGTCGACCACCTGCATCTCGTACTGGCCGTGCAGCTCCTCCTCGCAGATGCGGCGCAGGTTCGCGATCGCCTTCTCCGAGCGCGGCGTGCGGCCGGTGACGTAGAGCTTGAGGACGTAGTTGGCCACGGGCGTTTCCTTTTCGGTCGCGCTCGCCGCGTCGGCGTGCGGGGGCTGCGCGAGGGAGGGGAGGGGCGGCGGCGGGGCCGGCGCGGACGCGCGCACCTGCTCAAGCTTACATCCGCGCGCGGCGAGCGCCAGTCCGCGCGGCGCACAGCTTGCCATAGAGGGGCCACCGATCGCCGGACGGCGCGAGGCCGCAGCTACCGCAGACGGGCCTGGAAGGGTGAAGACCGACCGCTCTCGACCCACCGACGCCGCCGCGGCACCCGCAGACAGGGGTGCCGCGGCCTCCGCGTCGCGGCTGCGTGCGGCGCTGGAGGCGAGCGAGGCGCGGTTCCAGGCCATCGTGACGCGCACCGCCGACGGCATCGTGATCGTGGGCGGCGACGGCCGGGTGCGCTTCGTCAACCCCGCGGCGGAGCGGCTCTTCGGGCGCACCGCGACCGAGCTGGTGGGGCAGCACTTCGGCTTCGCCGTGCTGGCCGGCGAGACCGCCGAGATCGACCTGGTGCCGCCCGGCCGCGGCGAGCCGGTGGCCGCCGAGCTGCGCGCGGGCGCCACCACCTGGGAGGGCGAGCCGGCGCAGGTCATCACCCTGCGCGACATCACCGACCGCAGGCGCGCGGAGGAGCGGGCGCAGCGGCTGGTGCTGGAGCGGGCGGCGCGCGAGCAGGCGGAGCGCGCGAGCGCGCGAGCGCGCTTCCTGGCCGAGGCGGGGGCGGCGCTCGACTCCTCGCTCGACCCGGAGGCCACGCTGCGCGCCCTGGCGGAGCTGATCGTGCCGCGCATGGCCGACGGGTGCGCCATCGACCTGCTGGAAGGCGCGCGCATCCGCCGCGTGGCCGGGGTGCACGCGGAGCCCGCCGGACAGGCGCTGCTGGACGAGCTGGGCCACCGCTTTCCGCCCGATCCGGACTCGTCGCTGCCGGCGGCGCGGGTGCTGCGGACCGGCGTCTCCGAGCTGCACGCGGGCCTCGACGCCGGAGGGCCGGGCCCGCTCGCGGAGCGCGAGGACGAGGCCGGGCTGCTGGCGCGGCTCGGCGTGCGCTCCCTGATGGTGGTGGCGCTCCCCGCGCGCGAGCGCCGCCTGGGCGCCATCACCTTCCTCTGCGGCGAGCGCGACTTCGACACCGACGACCTGGCGCTGGCCGAAGAGGTCGCCAGCCGCGCCGGCCGCGCGCTGGAGAACGCGCACCTCTACGAAGCGGCGCTGGCGGCGAACCGCGCCAAGTCCGACTTCCTGGCCGTGATGTCGCACGAGCTGCGCACCCCGCTCAACGCGATCATCGGCTACGCCCAGCTCATGCTCGACGGGATCGGCGGCGGGGTGGATCGGGAGCAGGGCTCGCGGCTGCGGCGGATCCACGCCTGCGCGCTGCACCTGCTGCAGATCATCGAGGAGATCCTGGCCTACGCGCAGATGGAGTCCGGCCACGCCGAGGCGCGGCCGGGCCGGGTGACGGTGGGCGAGCTCGTGGGCCAGGTGGCCGCGATGGCCGAGCCGCTCGCGCGCGAGAAGGGGCTGGAGCTGCGGATGGAGATCCCCGACCCCGACGCGGCGCTCTTCACCGACGCGGGGAAGCTGCGGCAGATCGCGCTGAACCTGCTCGCCAACGCGGTGAAGTTCACCGAGCGGGGAACGGTGGCGTTGCGGGCCGAGGTCCCCGGCGACGAGCTGGTGGTCGCCGTCTCCGACACCGGCCCCGGGATGGCGGCGGAAGACCTGGAGCGGATCTACGAGCCCTTCTGGCAGGCGGAGGACCCGCTGACGCGCAACACGGGGGGCACCGGCCTGGGCCTCAGCGTCTCGCGGCGGCTCGCGGAGATGCTCGGCGGCACCATCACCGCCGAGAGCCGCCCCGGCGCCGGGAGCACCTTCACCGTGCGCGTCCCGGCGCGGCTGTCCCCGACTTCGCCGGCGGATCGCGCCTCGTAATACCGAATCCGCCTGATCACTTTGTGTTACGCACCCAACCCAACGACGTCATCCTGAGGCCGGCCAGGCTGCAGCTAGCGTCTGCGGAATGACTTGCAGGCCGAAGGATCTATAACCGCGTCAGCACGTGAATCAATGAGGTGCACCAACGCTATCCCCGGATTTGGTATAAGGCGGGTAGATCGCCAGGCGACCCGGTGCAGTGTCGCCACCGCCGCTGCATGAGCATCCCGTGATCTCCGGCTCATCTCGACCCGGCGGGCGTCCTCGAAGCACGACGGGGCCGCGCGCGGAGCAGCTCATACCGTTTCTGATGATTGATTGTGCATTTCAGGCAAACAGATTGGTCTCACCCAGCCCAGAGGACCAGAGGAAACACGCGCAGTTCTCTGGTCCTCCGGGTGAGGCATTTTCCTCTTGTTATACCAGATCTGCCGATCGACTGTGCATTCCTCATAGAACTGAAAGACGGTCTCACGCAGAGGGACCAGAGAAAAGAATTCAGTTCTGGTTCCTCTGGTCCCTCTGTGTGAACCATTCTGTTCGGCTGAAATGCACAATTAATCAGCCGAAGCGATATTAGAATACACAACTGATCGGCGAAAATGGTATCAGCCTGGATCCTGCAAAACAGATGTAGTAAACAAAGCGAGCACCGCCTGGATGTCATAGATTGCAAGGAGTTCCGACCAAGGAAACCTTCCAACCTGTGCCACCCAGACGGTGCGAAACCAACGTATTC
>Ga0207694_10000628_pt1 | contig 32015 bp, 19 predicted proteins | sample KBSC34metaG_FD_184353 | JGI IMG/M metagenome (GOLD analysis project Ga0207694, IMG submission 184353) | Corn rhizosphere microbial communities from Kellogg Biological Station, Michigan, USA - KBS C3-4 metaG (SPAdes) (version 2) | ecosystem: Host-associated > Plants > Roots > Rhizosphere > Soil... | reverse complement strand
GAAAGCAGGACCACAAATTCCCGGGCGTCCGAGTTTCGGTGCGTGGCTTTCCTACGGCATTGGCAGCGAAAGCAAGGAGCTGCCGGCATTTGTGGTCCTGCTTTCCGGCGCCGCGAATCCCGATGGTGGAAGCGTGTGCTGGGAATGCGGATTTCTACCCACTATGCATCAGGGAGTGGCGTTTCAAAAGACAGGCGAACCGGTCAACTTCGTTTCGAACCCGGAAGGGATGACCGCAGAGACGCGGCGGCGGTCACTCAACATGATCGGCAGACTGAATCAAGATCATCTGGAGACGATGCAAGACCCGGAAATCTCCACGCGCATTGCTGCGTATGAGATGGCGTTCAAGATGCAGACGAGTGTGCCGGGGCTGATGGAGATCGCGAGCGAGCCTGCTTCGATTCACGAGTTGTACGGCACCACGCCGGGACAATCGTCATTTGCAAATAATTGCTTGTTGGCGCGGCGCTTGGTGGAGCGTGGTGTGCGGTTTGTGCAGCTCTGCCACCGCAACTGGGACATGCACGGCCTGAACTATAACGAGGACGTGATCAATAAGGCGCCCTTGGCTTGCCGCGAGACTGATCAAGGGTCCGCCGCATTGATTAAGGACCTGAAGCAGCGAGGCTTGCTGGAGAGCACGCTGATTATCTGGGCCGGCGAATTTGGACGCACGCCCATGCGGCAGGCAGGTCCTTTTCTCGGACGCGACCATCATCCGAAGGGATACACGATATGGATGGCGGGCGGCGGTGTTAAACCGGGGATCAGCTACGGCCAGACCGATGAGTTCGGATATAACGCCGTCGTCGACCGTGTTTCGGTTCACGACTTAAACGCGACGGCGCTGCACCTGCTAGGCATCGATCATAAGAAACTCACCTATCGCTTCCAAGGGCGAGACTTCCGTCTGACCGATGTCGAAGGCGAGGTCGTCAAACCGTTGCTCGCCTGAACCGAAGGCTAGAACACTAGTTTCAGGCTGAACTGAAGCTTGCGCATGTCGATTCCGCTCCGCGTATTTGTGATCACGCCGAAGGTGCCTGTGCCGGGGATCGCGAAACCGTTGGCGTCCTTCTGATTCAGAGCCAGGCTGCTGCCGGGGTCGCCGAAGTTCGGATGATTGGCGCAGTTAAAACACTCGAAGCGGAACTGCAAATAGGTACGCTCGCTAAAGTTGAAATTCTTCAGTGTGGAGAAGTCCCAAGCGAAAATCCCCGGGCTGATGATGGTGTTGCGGCCTAGATTGCCGAAGGTGCCGAAGGTCTGAAGCTTCACCGATTTGATATTGAACCACTGCGCCGTGTTCGGGTCGGGTACCGATGAGGAGGCGCCGAAAACTGCATCGGGCCGATCCTGGCCAACATTGGTATTGGCTTGATTTACGCCGTCCAGAATCATGACGGGGAAGCCGCTCGACTTGCTGATGATGGAGTTTATTTGCCAGCCGCCCAGAATGTGGCTGGCGAAACCGTGATTCAGGAATGGTTTCCCCCTCCCGGCCGGTAATTCGTAAAGGATGGAGCCAACAAACCGGTGTCTGGTATCGAAATCCGACAGTCCGTATTCACAAACAGCGCACCATCCGTTCGCGGCTTGCCGGACCACGTTGGCGCCGTTTTGCGGGCTGATCCCGCTGCCTGCGTCGAGCGACTTCGAGTAGGTGTAGCTGAGCAGGAAAGACAGGCCGCTGGAAAGCCGGCGCGTGAGCTTGACGGCGCCAGAGTTATAGCTGGAATAAGAATTCCCGCTGGTCATTTGAATGACTGAGAATTCCGGAAAATCCTGGCGGGAGGCATTCGTCCCGGTGGCGCTGGGAACCGAGCCGTTGTACGACATAAGGCGTTGCAGGTTGCTGCCCGTGGAGCCCAAATAGCCAACTTCTAAAACTGTCGAGTTGGATAGCTGACGCTGGATGTTGAAGGTGTACTGATGGACGTAAGGCGTCCGGCGGTCGGGATCGTTTGCAAAGCCGAGTGGGCTAGTTATGCAAATGTAGGGAGGGCTGGGAACTCCGCAGACCGAGGAGCCCACGCTGGTGTTGTAAGGATGTTGCCAGGTGAGATTGTGCGTCGTGACGTCGGCGAAATCATCGGTTCTGCCAGCCAGGCTGCGGGCACTATCGAAAAACGTATTGTTGGTGTCCTGGGCGTAGAACATTCCATAGCCGGCGCGTACGGTCCACTTCGCGGTGGGGCTCCAGGCCAAGCCAATGCGCGGCGCGAAGTCGTTCCGGTCGGCGTGGATGAGCGTGGAGTAGCCATAGCTGCTATCGCAAACCGTTTTGATACCCAGGTCGAAGCGGAGAAAAATCTCGGGAGGATAGAACGTGTTCTGGCCATAGGCGGCGCAATCGCGCGCGTAAAAGGGATGCAGCGCGGCCTTTTTAGCAGGGTCGTTCAGAATGAGAGCGGGATCGCCTTGATAAGGGACGATGGTGTTGACCAGGCTGTCACCCCTGCTGTTAGCCGGGGGCGTGTACTCGTAGCGCAAGCCCGCTTCAATGGTTAGGTTGGGCAGAATCTTCCAGCTGTCGTTGATATAGTATGCCTGGCTGGTGGTCCGTAACTGAACGTTTGCGAAGGCAGCCGTTCCCGAGTTTCGCTGAATGTAGCCGAGCATATAGTCGCCAAAGCCGTATCCGGTGGCCTGCGTCTGAAACTGTATTCCGCTGCGGGTATTCTGGTTGCCGAATTCGTTGTAGCGATCGCGACGAATTTCGCCGCCGAATTTGAAGGAGTGAGCGCCATGCGTCCAGGAAACGCCGTCGATGAACTGGAAGGTATGGTCGGCGGCCGCAAACGGCCCCTGGATGCTGTCACCGAAGGTGCTGTAACCGGCAACGGTTACGTTGGGTGTTCCCCACCCGATCGGCGGCGGGTTAAAATAGAACGGGATTTTGAGTTCTTCGATCAAATTCCTCTGAAATGCAAGCTCAGTTGAAAGAGTATTGTGATAGCCCAGATAACCGGCCCTAAACTCATTGACGAGTGTCGGTGAGAAAAGACGGGTATTGGAAATCACGATCTGTTTGACTTGGTTGTTCACGGTCAATCCGTTACGATAGAGACCCGCCGTGTATGACGTATCGTCCTGCCAGCTATAGCGGCCGAACCAGCTGGATTTCGAACTCTCCACAAAGTCAATACGTTGCGTGAATTGATCTTTGTTGGAGAAGTTGTTCTGTAGTGACAAATAGTTGTTTACCAAGCCGGCGCCGGCGATGTTCGGTAGCGGGTAGAACTCCAGCAAGCCCACGGAAACCGGATTCAACCGTGGCCCGGGAATGATGTTGCCGTTGAAAGGAAGATTTTTATTTGTTGGATCCGTGATGGCTAACTTCGGCAGCAACTCCGAAAAATTGCCGGTGCGCATGGCCGCCGAGGGCACGCTATACAGTTGTTGGGCCTGATTGCGCAGTTTGAAACCTTCATAATTAGACAAGAAGAAGAGCCGGTCTTTGCCATTAAAAACTTTCGGGATCTGCACCGGGCCCCCCAGCACGAAGCCATACTGGTTCCACTTGAAGGGCGCGGAAGCGGGTACTTTGCTGGTGAATGCAAAAGGGCGGGCGTCGAGTTTGTTGTTACGGAGGAACTCGAACACCGTGCCATGGTAGCCATTGGTGCCGCTCTTGGTTGAAACGTTCACCTGGGCTGCTTCCCGTCCGAACTCGGCTGAGTAAATTCCGGTCTGCACTTTGAACTCCTGCAACAGGTCGACGGAGGGCAAGTAAGCGTAGGTATTCCAATCAATGTCCGTGTTGGAGATGCCGTCGAGAGTGTAGTAAGTGTGTTCCCGGCGCAGGCCGGAGATGGAGATGGATACAGCAGCGCGTTCACTGCCTCCACGCGTGCTGGCGAAACCAGTGTTCGAGGTCTGGCCGGTGACGACGTTGGGGCTCAGCGCGATCAGTGAAATGAAACTGCGGCCGTTCAAGGGGAGGTCCTCAATGCGTTTTTGCTCGATTACGGTCCCGATTGTGGCGTTCTCGGTATTGAGCATGGGTGCGCCGCCGGACACCTCCACCGCTTCCGTGACGGACCCGACATTCAGCTTGAAATCGATGCGCGCCGTCTGCTGCACCTGCAATTGAATGCCTGTGTGGATTTCACTCTGGAAGCCTTGGCGGGCAGCCTTGACGTCGTAGAGCCCCGGCGCCAAGGATGCAAAGGTATAGTTGCCGCTGCTATTGCTGGAGGCACTGCGAGTGAAATTGGTTTGGGGGTTGGTGACTGTCACGTCGGCGCCTACGACGACGGCTCCGGATGAGTCGGTAACCAGACCACTGATCTCGCCAAAGGTTTGACCGAAGGCTCGCGTAGACAAGACAGCAAGCAACAAGAAAACGAGCAGCAGCGCCTTACGCATGGACGTGTCCTCCTAGCTAAAAAACATAGGGCTAGGTGAGTAAATGCGTTGTTCGCCCCACCCCGGGCCCGGACCAAATCCCCGTCTCAGAATCCTCGTGACTGGCGGCTAGTATATGCACGCTGGCTGGCAGGGTAAATAGCTATTTAGAGCCCCCGGAGGTTCGGGCGAAGCGGCCGTACTCGCAAGACGCATGCCTCGGCTATTTCGTTTTTGGCGTTACTACTTCTTGGTAAATCGCCATCCAGTTGCCTTCGCTATCCGGGAAGTGTGTATACTTCGCATGAAATACCGTATCGTTGGTGAGCGGCTCGGGAAGGTCGACTCCGCGGGCTTTCAGTGTGGCGTAGGCTTTATCTGCGTCCGCGACGGAAAAGACGATGTGTGCCCAGCCTTGGGCGAGGAGATGATCTTTCGGAGCGCTGGCTCTGCTGGAACCTTTGCGCTGGAGTAAATCGACTCGATAGCCGGGCACTGTCATGATGGCAATTTCGGTGTTGGGGTCCAAGGCTCGCCTCTGCGCCATTTTGAAGCCGAGTTTATCCTGGTACCACTTGATGGCGCGATTTAAATCGCCGACCGAGGCGGTGGCGTGATGCGAGGTCAACTTCAGCGGGTCGTCAGGTGTTTGCGCGGAGAGCGCGCACGTTGCGAAGACGCTTGCGGCAAACAGCGATACTCTTGCGATGTGAATCATGGCTATTTCTTTGGCTGTTGCGCGCTCAGATCCTGGTAGATCTCCAGCCAGTTGCCTTCACCATCCGGGAAGTGACTGGTTTTTATGTGGAGCGCCTCATTCGTGCTTACGGGCTCGGGGAGGTTGACTCCACGGGCCTTCAAAACGGCATAGGCGCGGTCGGCGTCGGGAACAGCAAAGACAATGTGAGCCCAGCCCTGGTTCATCACGTGATCCTTCTGGTCGGGGACCTTAGCGGATCCTTTGCGTGCGATCAAGTCGATGCGATTGCCGGGCATGGTCATCCAGGCGATTTCACTATTTGCATCCAATTTCCGGCGGAGCGCTACTTTAAATCCGAGCTTATCCTGATACCATTTGACGGCTCGGTCTAAGTCTCCTACCGACGCGGTGGCGTGGTGGAGTGACAGTTGTAACGGCTCCGCGGTCGATTGCGCGCTGAGGGTGCATGCTGAAGTACCGATTGCCAGGAGGGCAAACCATTGCGTTAGATTTTTCATAACTATTACTCGAGGGCGAAGACCATTAGGGTTCCACCGACGTTCGTATAATCGGCGAGCGACGCCGTCAGTCCTACGGCGCCCAGTCCTTCAGTTCCTTTTGTCAGGCCCTCTGCGAGACCGATCGCGGCCCATCCGCCGACGCCGCTCAGCACCGCGACGTACTGCTTGCCCTTGTGCGTATACGTCATCGGATTTCCGATGATCCCGGAGGGAGCGTGGAATTGGTAGAGTATTTTTCCGTTCGCTGCGTCGACCGCCTTAAGCCAGCCATCCAGAGTGCCATAGAAAAGCACGCCACCATCGGTGGTCAAGGGGCCGCTGTAGTCTTGAAACATGTCATTAATCGCCCACTTCGTTTGTCCGGTGACGGCGTCAAAGGCGATGAGCCTGCCGCGAACATTTCCGTGGTCCGCGGGGAACATGCTCACAATGGCGCCGACGTAGGGGAACCCGCTCTTGTATTTCACGCTGAAGGCCTGGTAATCCATGCAAATGTGGTTGGTGGCGACGTAGAAGAGTTTGGTCTTGGGATCGTAGGAAGCGGGTTGATGATTCTTGGCTCCCTGAGCGGCGGGACAGATGTCTTTGACGTTTACATCTTCCTTGGTCATCTTGTCCGGGTTCAACACGGGGCGGCCCGTTTTTAGATCGATCTCACTCGCCCAGTTGGTGGAGGGGTCGAATTTATGCGCTCTTAGTAGCTTTCCGTTGCGCCGGTCGACCAAGTACGAAAAACCGTTGCGATCGAAATGCGTCAGTGTCGGGACGGTGTTTCCATCGACGACGCTGTCCGTGAGTATGCTTTCATTGATGCCGTCGTAATCCCAGGCGTCGTGAGGCGTCATTTGATAGGCCCAGGCCGCTACGCCGGTGTCTGGATTGCGGGCGAAGAGCGTGGTTGACCATTTGTTGTCGCCTGGCCGTTGCCCAGGATTCCATGTACCGGGATTGCCGGTTCCATAGTAGAAGAGATTGAGTTGGGGATCGTAGGTGTACCAACCCCAAGTTGTACCGCCGCCCAATTTCCATTCGTCGTTTTGCCAAGTCTTCAGACTCGAGTCCTTACCGACGGGTTGTTGAGTGGCGCCGTCGATGGTTTTGTTGGGATCGACTAAGATGTCTGCGTCGGGACCGACGCTGTAAGCCCGCCAGGCGAGTTTGCCGGACTTAAGATCGTACGCGGAGATGTGGCCGCGAACACCGTATTCTCCGCCCGCGATTCCGACGATGACTTTATCGCGGACCACGAGGGGCGCCATGGTCATGGTCTGGCCGAGCGCAGGGTCGCCATTTTGTGCGCTCCATACAACTTGACCGGTCTTAGCGTCGAGGGCATATAGGTGCGTGTCCAACGTCGTCACCAGAATCTTCCCGTCGGCGTAGGCTACGCCGCGGTTTACTAGATCGCAACAGGCGACGGACGGCGCGAATTTGTCCTGCTCCGGCGCGAATTTCCAGGCGATTCGTCCGACGTTGTCGAGATCGAGGGCGTACACGAAATTGGGATAGGAGCTTTCGAAATACATCATGTTGCCAATCACCAACGGTTGGCCCTCCTGCCCACGGAGGGTGCCGGTGGACTGCGTCCAGGCGACCTGCAGCTTCGCGGCGTTACGAACATTGATCTGGTTTAGCTTGCTGTGGCGAATCGCACTGTAACTGCCCAACGGCAAGACCCATTGATTGGGATCCTGAGAATGGGTTTCGAGCGATTCGTCTGCAGCAAATAGAATGGGGGCAATGGCGATCGCTGTACAAAGGGAAATCGCCAGGCAACGGAGTGGTTTTAGGTGTCTCATTGAAGTCTCCTTGTAATGCTTCAATCCGCTTCTGAAGGGGGTCTCCCGGATGGCACAAGATCCAGGCTCCGTCCCTTCACATACTGGTAAATCTGATTCACTTCCTGCTCGCTGAGAAATCCGGCCCAACTCGGCATGCCCTTGTCTTTTCTACCAGCCATGGATGTATTGAGAAACTCCTGGTGGGTCATATTGGCCGTTAGTGAGCGGCGCAAGTCGGGCGCAAGCTGACCGCCTGTGGCATCTTGCCCATGGCAGCGAAAGCAATACGAATTAAACAATTCGTATCCCCGAAAAACAGACTTGGTGACTTTGGGGCTGGCGCCTTCGGCAAAGAGAGGGAAATCTAACTGTGCGGTCTTGCCGTCCTTCAAGGTGTATGAGTACAGCTTGGTTTCTGTCTGCGTCCCCGGGTCAGAGGTCGATTGCAGAGAGAGAATCCAGGCAACAATCGCGCTGCTTTGTCTCTCTGTCAAGTCTTTGTGTGACGGCATGGCTATAGTGCCCCAATTGCCGGAACTTCCTTCGCGAATTCTGGTAGCCAGTTTCGCCGGCGCGTCGTTTTGCCTCGCGTAACGTTTCGCGATTGCATCGTAGGCAGGTCCCACAATTTGCCGGTCTACGGCGTGACAGGAGGAGCAGTCACTTCCCTTCACAAGGGTTTCTCCCGTTTGTGGTGGGGGCTGGGCTATCGCTAAGACAGCGGACACAAGTATTGGGCCGATCATTGCTCGCCCAAAGTCTTTGCCGGCTACATTCGTCACTGGTCGCCTTTCGCGTGTTACTGCACGGGTGTATACAACTTCACGCCGCTCTCCGCTAGAATCGCTGCGAGTTCGGTTTCGTGTTTTCGAATCACGTCATCGAGCCGTTCCTTCAACGCCGTATTGCCGGCGCGAACTCCCATTGACATGGGAAAGGCATACTGCTCCGGCGATCCCAGGGCACGCTCATTCGGAACAGCCACCACTTCCAGGTCTGAATTGTTGCGCAGGAAGTAACCAATCGCCGGCTGCCAAGTGATCAGAACGTCGATTTTCCCGGTCTTCAAAGCATCCAGCATGGCGGCGGGCGACTGCTCAGTGTCCTCCGCTATATCGAAGCCGACAGCTCCGGGAAGCATGCTGCGGATCTTCAAAGCGGTTTCCACCGGTGTCTCCCGCTCGAACCCGATCTTGACTCGCTTGAGCGCGGGCGCATCCATGCTCTTAATGTCGTAGTTCCTGGACTTCGCAAACACGAATACGTACGACGAGACATAGTAGGGCCGCGTAGTGAGCTCTTCGCGGCTTCCATACGGAATGTTCATGACGACGTCACACTTATTCGCGTCGAGCGTATTCGCGAGGAACTGGGGAAATCCTCCGTGACCTCGAGAGTTTGCAAAGGTGTATTCCACCTTTTCGCCGAGCGCGGCTGCAATTGCTTCCGCAATTTTGTTTTCGAATCCTTCTCCAGCGCGGTTCGAGAAGGGCGGATAATCGGGATCTGCGCAGACGCGCAATGCCTGCAGGGGAGGTGGTTGCGCAAGCAGGCACACGCCCGCTATCGCCAGCGGAGCTAGCATGGTCTGCAAAACGCCTAGCGGGTGGCGACTACTCTTCATGTTTGCCTGCGTGAGTATAAGGCGGCGAATAGACCGTGTCAAACCCCCTGCAGGTTGAAGGAGCTGTTGAGGAAGGGGCTCTAAATGGCCATTTACGCATTGGTTGGGAGCAAATATACTCCCCATGTTCTTATGAGGCCAGGAGCTGAGTCCTTCTATGTCCAGTGCTGTTCGACAACTTCTTGATAGCCGCTCAAGCTTGCGGAAGCGCTCTCTCGTAAAGCCAGAACTGAAAAAGCCTGGCTATGATTTGGAGAAAATCTCAGGCGAGATCGCTTGGTACGAAGAGCAAGCCCGCAACAGCGCTCGACTCACTTTGCAGTACAAGTTGGAAATTGGCAAGAGACTGGTACGCGCCAAGGAACTGTTGCCGCATGGCCAGTTTCTTCCGTGGGCACAGCAGCAGTTTGGTTGGACGCCACGGCACGTTCAGAATCATCTCATCCTTGCGGAGAATGCGAAACGTGTTTCGCATTTGCCGGCAGGGGCCAGTTTACGGCTCGCGTTGGCCTCTATTAGAAAAGCCGACGCGGCACCTGTCTCCTGCGGGAAAACGCTTGAGGTTGTTAAAACGGTTCAGCGTTTGCACCTGATCGGCGAGATTCGCGAAGGGGCGCTTGATGCCGAGCGCTTCCTGATTGAGATGGAGCGTCTCGCCGCACAATTCGGCGCCCCGGACTCCAGATGGAAAGCTCGCTGGGAGATTTCCAAGGATCCTAGCGGCGCGTAGCTCTAACGACTATTTCTCCATTGATCAGGACCGGGGGCTCGAAATGGCTATTTACCCTTGCGCGATCCGCGCATATACTCGCCCCCGACCTTGGGTTTTCTTCTGAGGTGTGAGTCTGCGGGGTTTTCTTGGGGGAAGGGAAGCGGGTGACTTATGCTTACAAGACTAGCATTGCTATTCGGCGTGCTCGGTATTTTGGCTCTGCCCTCATTCGGGCAGACGGCCGGCGAAATCAGCGGCGTGGTTACAGACTCGAGCGGCTCGGTTATCGCGGGCGCGACTGTGAGTGTCACGAATCCTGAAACGAATTTCACGCGGACTGGCAACAGCAACGCGAGTGGCAATTACACCTTCCCATCGCTTCCTCCGGGGCTCTACAACGTTCGGGCGGAGAGGCAAGGATTCCAAAGCGAAGTACACAATGCAATCGAATTGCAGGTTCAGCAAACCGCCCGCATCGATTTCCGTTTGAACGTCGGCGCGGTTACGGAGACTGTCGAAGTTACCGGCGGGGCTCCTCTCCTCAACACTGAGAACGCGACGCTGGGAACGGTCATCGAGCAAAAACGCATCGAAGATTTGCCGATAAACGGCCGCAGTTTCGTCTCGCTGATCGCGCTCAGTCCCAACGTTACGACGGGGCAAACCTCCACGGGCGGCATTGCCAGCGCGCGTAGCGGAGGGGAGCGGGGTGGTGTGTCGTTGTCTATCGCGGGCCTCCGCCGGGTTTACACCCAATTTAGTCTGGACGGCGTTTCCAATACAGACATCGACTGGAACACTTATGCGTTTCTTCCATCGATTGACGCTCTGCAGGAATTCAAAGTGCAGACGGGTGTCTATTCGGCGGAGTTTGGCCGGCAAGCCGCTCAAGTGAATATTTCTACGAAGAGTGGCACCAATTCGTACCACGGGACTGTCTTTGAGTTTTTACGCAATAACAAACTTGATGCCCGGCCTTACGGTTTCACAACGAAAGTGCCGGTTTCCGCTCCCTTCAAGTGGAACCAATATGGCTTTACTCTAGGCGGTCCGGTGCAGATCCCAAAAGTCTTCGACGGCAAGAATCGCCTGTTTTTCATGTCAAATTATGAGGGCTTCAAACTGCGCGCCGAGGCGCAACAGACTTTCAGTCTGCCTTCGGCGGCCATGAGGACTGGGAATTTCTCGGAACTGCTTCCGGGCATCGTCATCAAAGACCCGACGAAAAACAACGCGCCTTTCACAGGCAACATCATTCCCAGTCAGAGATTCCATCCCACTTCGATAGGCTTGCTCGAGTTCTTGCCAATCCCCAATATCCCCAGCGCTGGATTGGTCAATAACCACTTGGCGTTGTTGAATAATACTTCCGACAAAACCCAGTTCAGCCAGCGCATCGATTTTGTGGAAAGCCCGAAATCAAGTTGGTTTGGCCGCTATAGCTGGCAGGACGACGCGGTGTTCACTGCCGGTCTCAAGTTAAACGGCAAGACCGTGGGCGATCAAGTAAAGCAGGTTGTTATTTCCAATACGCGAATCCTCACGCCGAACTTGGTGAACGAATTCCGGGCCGGGTATTTGGGCTTCCACAACCAGAATTTGTCGCAACTGGCATTTCAAAGAAACATCGTCGATGAGCTCAAGATGCCGCTCTATCTGAATCCACCGCCGAACGCTTGGGGAATCCCTAATGTGACCATCCAAGGGTTCACTGGGGGCGGCACTAGCGGGGGAACTTTTGGGGACAGCATTCAAGCGCCATGGATTGCCAATGATCACACGTTCCAGTGGATCGACGGCGTTTCTTGGACGCATGGCGCCCACTCCCTGAAATTCGGCGCCGAAATTCGGCGAGATCGCTACAACGAAAACGGCAACCAGAATCCGCGAGGAAGTTTCACTTTCCAAAGTCAGGCCACGGGCTACGGCTTCGCCGACTATATGCTGGGCTACATTCAGGCGGATTCAGATATCGGTGCGTTGGCTGCCGCCCAACTGCGGGCTACCAGCCAAGCCTACTATGTCAGCGATAACTGGAAGGTTCGGCCCAACCTTACGATTGAAGCGGGCCTGCGCTACGAATACACGCCGCCTTGGACCAGCCGGGGCGACAACCTGGCGAACGTGATCATCCCTCAGCTTCTGATCGCGCCCGGCCCCGGCCCCCAGCCTTTCATGGCTCGCGATTGTGCCGCTTACGGGCAAAACAATTTCTATTATCCGGAGACGCCGGTAATTCGCCTGGACCAGGCGCTCTTGCCGCAATGCAACAGCAGCTTCGGGGGGACCACGCTGGTCCGCGATGACCGGAATGATTTTGCACCTCGCCTAGGCATTGCTTGGAGCCCCACAGCAAAATGGACCATTCGCGCAGGCGCCGGTGTCTTCTACGTGCAGGACGAGACCAACACTTATTTCGACATGGCGCGGAACCCTATTGGGCGCACCAGCGACGTAACCGACATTACCACTCACAACCTGACTTGGGATCGTCCGTTCAATACGGTTGCGGGTTCGAACAAGTGCGGTGTTCCGGTGCCTCCGTTTATCTGCATCACGAATCCTCTTGGATTTTCAAACGAGACAGACCGGCGGACTCCTTACATTTACGAATATGAATTAAACATTCAGCGCCAATTGAGTAACTCAACCGTTTTGGAGATTGGCTACCTGGGTTCGCAGGGACACAGGCTGCAGGGCGCCATGTTGTTCGGGGCCGCCGTTCCGAGTGCCACGGGCACGATTCTTTCGCGCAACCCCTATCCTGCGTTTTCCACCATCCAACAAACGACAGGCAATGTTCACTCGAACTATGAATCGGGATCTCTCAAACTGACTCGGCGGCTTTCTCATGGACTTTCGTTCCTGGCGGGTTACACATTCTCGAAGTCTCTCGATTCGCAGAGTGCGATCGGCTCAGAGAATGGAGTTGCGCCGCGGCAACCGCAAAATGGCTGGTGCCGCAGATGTGAATACGGCCTGTCGGACTTCGACACCCGGCACCGCTTCGTCGCCTCCGTGCTATACGAGCTGCCGGTTGGCAAAGGGAAACAGTTCCTGAACCGCGGCATCGCTTCCACCCTGCTGGGCGGATGGCAGTTGAATTCCATCATCACGAAATCCAGCGGGTTCCCGGTGACCATCCTTGACGGTGTGAACCAGACCAACAGCAATACGAATATCGACCGTCCCAACGTTGTTCCCGGGGTTTCACCAAAACTGGACAACCCGACTACAGCCCAATGGTTCAACATCGCGGCTTACAAACTGCAGCCCTTTGGCACGTATGGCGATGCGCAACGAAACTCGGTCATCGGGCCGGGAATTTTCAGCTGGGATTTTTCGACACTGAAGAATTTCAACTTTTCGGAACGCGCCTTTCTGCAGTTCAGGTTCGAATGCTTTAACTGTGCGAATCATCCGAACTTCGCTGACCCGGGCGAGCGCCTGTCCTATAACAAGCTCGACGCCAACGGTTTCGCAATCCCCGGCACCGGGACATTCGGCGCCATCACTGCGACCCGCACTGGAATCGATATGCGGCAATTGCAGTTCAGTCTGAAGCTGGTCTTCTAGGGGGGAGACCGGCCGCTCCCATAACTCCTGGATTTGAGCCTCTGGGGGCTCTAAATGGCCATATATTCAACGTGTTGGTCATACGTATACTGTGACCGGTAGGAAACGTGCGTCTCGGCACGGAACGGGGAAACGCCTTATGCAAATGGCTCGAAGATTTGAGATTGGTTTGGGCTTTTCGCTCTTGCTCGCGGCGAGTTTAGGGGCACAGGAAGCGATCCCGCAAACGATTCAATTCAATAGAGATATTCGCCCCATCCTATCCGAGAACTGCTTTACATGCCACGGACCTGATAAGAGCCATCGTACGACCGTTTTTCACTTCGACATTGAAGAGTCGGCCAAGCAGGATTTAGGGAAAGGCCACTATGCAATCTTCCCAGGAGATTTGGAGAAGAGCGCCCTGATCCAACGCATAACCGCCCCGGACGAGCGGAGGCGGATGCCGCCGGCAGCGACTGGCAAGAAACTTTCAGAGCATCAAATTGCGCTTTTGAGCGCGTGGATCAAGCAGGGAGCGCCTTGGGAAAAGCATTGGTCCTTTGAGCCGCCCAAACGGCCGGAAGTGCCGAAGGTGGCCGATTCCGCCCGCGTGCGGAATCCCATCGACAATTTCATCGTCCATCGCTTGGAGCAGGAAGGTCTTAAGTTATCTCCCGAGGCAGATCGTGCGACGCTGCTGCGACGCCTAACGTTGGACCTGACTGGAAAGGGACCGACGACCGCGGAAATGGACAGGTTTTTGGCTGATAAGTCGCCGGATGCTTACGAGAAGCTGGCGGACCGGTTGATGCAATCTCCGCACTACGGGGAACGGATGGCATTGCCCTGGCTAGATGCGGCGCGCTATGCCGACACCAGCGGTTATCAACAAGATCACGAACGGTTCATGTGGAGATGGCGCGATTGGGTGATTGACGCGTTCAACAAGAACATGCCGTTCGATAAGTTCACCATCGAACAGCTCGCGGGCGACTTATTGCCCAATCCTACGCTCGACCAAAAGATCGCTACGGCCTTTAATCGTAATCATCGTACGAATGCGGAAGGTGGCATCGTGGCGGAAGAATTCGCGGCGGAGTATGTGGTTGATCGAGTGGCGACTACTTCGTCAGTGTTTCTGGGAGTGACGCTCGGTTGTGCGCGCTGCCACGATCATAAGTACGATCCTTTCACGCAAAAAGAGTTTTATCAGCTCTTCGCGTATTTCAATAACGTGCCTGAGTTGGGCCATAGCCGGCGGGGCAATAGCAACCCGCACATTCAGGCACCTACGCCAGAGCAACAAGCGGAATTGAAGAAGTACGACGATCAAATCGCGTCGGCGAGTGCGCGGTTTACAAAGTTGCGACCTGCGCTGAATGCGTCCGAATCGGCATGGCTCAAATCCATTGCGAATGCGCCAGCGATGCAGTGGGCACCCTCGCGCGGCTTGGTCGCGCATTACGCGTTGGATGGAAACCTGGGAGGAGAACCGGCTCCGAATGGGAAGCCTCTCCCGGAATCCAAATGGGAGGGAAGCGGGCAATTTTCAAACGGCCTCATGGGACAGGCTGCGAGCTTTGACGGGAAGAGTCATATTGTGCTCGGCGACGTTGGGGATTTTGACTACATGAATAAGTTCACGCTGAGCGCGTGGATCTTCCCGACGGCCGGTACCGGCGCCATCGTCAGCAGATTCCAAGGCGAACCACAGGGGAAAGGGTATACGCTCCAGCTCAAGGATTCGAAGGTGGAGGCGATTTTTGCCTTCCGCGTTCCGGATCATGCTTTGCGGGTGGAGACGGACAAACCGATCGAGTTGAACCAATGGCATCATGTGATGGCCAGTTATTCCGGTAGTCCGGAAGCTCGCAATCTGACCGTCTATGTGGATGGGGTGCCGCAGACGGTGAAGGTTATTATGGATATCCTCACCGAGTCCGTGAGCATCAAGGCTCCGCTTAGAATCGGTGGCGGCGGTGGGCCGGAGAATCAGTTTCACGGTCTGATCGATGATGTTCGCATTTACAATACCGAGCTGAATGCAGAAGAGGCGGGGATACTCTCTGTTTCGAAATCTCTAAATGAGCTGGCCAAGGTGTCACCTGGGCAACGTAGTGCTGCGGAATCGAATAAAGTTCGGAGCGCGTTTCTGGATAGCTCGTCGGTTCCTGCCGAGATTCGAAGCGCCTTCGGACAGGTTTCGAAACTACGCGAGCAGCGTGCGAATTATGACGAAGGTATCAGCACATTGATGGTGATGGAGGAAATGCCGACGCCTCGCGAGACGCATGTTCTGCTGCGCGGTGCTTACGATGCTCCGGGGGAGGTGGTGACTCCGGGCGTGCCCGCGATTCTGCCTCCGATACCGGCGGATTTTCCGAAGAACCGGTTGGGATTTGCAAAGTGGCTGGTGGATCCTTCGAACCCGCTGACGGCGCGGGTGGCGGTCAATCGTTTCTGGCAAATGTTTTTCGGCACCGGCATTGTGAAGACTGTTGACGACTTTGGTTCTCAGGGAGAGTCACCGTCGCATCCGGAGCTTCTCGACTGGCTGGCGACGGAGTTCGTACGCACGGGCTGGAACGTCAAGGAAATGCAAAAGACGATCTTAACCAGTGCGACTTACCGGCAGGCCTCCGAAGCAACTCCGGAAATGGTGCAAAAGGATCCGGAAAATCGGTTGTTGGCTCATGGGGCGCGCTACCGGTTGCCGGCCGAAACGCTTCGGGACCAGGCTCTTTCGATGGCGGGTCTCCTGGTAGAGAAATTAGGAGGCCCGTCGGTGAAGCCCTATCAGCCGGAAGGGTTGTGGACGGATCTCACGCAGCAGGGACAGTACGTGCAGGAGCATGGCGAAAATCTTTACCGCCGCAGCTTGTACACGTTCTGGAAGCGGACAATACCACCGCCGTCCATGGCCAATTTCGATGCGCCAAGCCGGGAAAGCTGTACGGTGCAGCGCGGTTTCACGAACAGTCCGCTGCAGGCGCTCGACCTGATGAACGATGTTTCCTATCTTGAAGCGGCGAGAGTGCTTGCGGAGCGAATGATGAAGGAAGGTGGTGCGACTGCCGAGCAGCGCATTGCTTTTGCGTTCCGGCTGGCCACGGGACGGCTTCCCAGCGCCGGGGAAAGCCGGGTTCTTGCGGAGTCGCTCCATTATTCGCTGGTCAAATTTCAGACGCGTCCGAATTCCGCTATTAAATATCTGAAGGTGGGAGAACATCCGCGCGATCAGAAGATTGACGCTCAGGAACTGGCGGCTTACACCACGATAGCGAGCTTGATCATCAATCTGGACGAGACAGTTACCAAGGAATAATTGCATGGAGAAAATCCTCGCCGAAGCTCAGTTGAATATGAACAGGCGGCATTTTTTTGGGCGCACCGCGTCTGGATTGGGGATTGGCGCGCTGGCCCATCTTTTGGGGCAGGATCTTTCCGCGCAAGAGAACCAAGCCGTTGGTGGCCTGCCGGGCCTGCCGCATTTTGCGGCTAAAGCCAAGAGAGTCATTTATCTGTTTCAGTCCGGGGGGCCGTCGCATCTGGATCTTTTCGACTACAAGCCAGGCGTGGCGAAAGTGAGTGGCACGGATTTACCCGAGTCGGTTCGCGGTGGGCAGCGGCTCACTACGATGACGTCGATGCAGGCGAGCTTTCCGGTTGTGCCTTCGCTATTCAAATTCGCGCAGCATGGCCAGTCGGGAGCTTGGCTGAGCGAGTTGCTTCCGAACACGGCGCGGGTGGCGGATAACCTGTGTTTTATTAAATCTCTCTACACTGATCAGATCAATCACGATCCTGCGGTGACCTTTGCTCAGACTGGATTTCAGCTAGCGGGGCGGCCTAGTTTGGGTTCGTGGATTAGCTATGGTTTGGGTACCGAAAATAAAGATCTTCCCGCGTTCGTGGTGATGATTTCGGTGGGCTCCAGCGATCAACCTTTATATGACCGATTGTGGGGAGCAGGTTTCCTGCCGAGCAGATACCAAGGCGTAAAGCTGCGATCCGTTGGCGATCCGGTGTTGTACATTTCGGATCCTGATGGGTTTGATCGCGAACAGCGCCGGCGCTTCATAGATGACCTGGATAAGCTCAATCAAATCGGACTCGAAAAGTACAGCGACCCTGAAATTGGGACGCGCATCGCACAGTACGAGATGGCTTTCCGGATGCAGACGTCGGTGCCGGAGTTGACCGATCTTTCCAAAGAACCGGCGAGCACTTTCGAGCTGTATGGCGAGGATGCCAAGAAGCCCGGTACTTTCGCCGGCAATTGCTTAATGGCACGGCGGCTGGCGGAGCGCGGAGTCAGATTTATTCAGTTGTATCACCGCGGCTGGGATCATCACAGCAATTTGCCGGCGCTACTGCCGGTTCAGGCGAAACTCGTGGATCAAGCCTCTGCTGGGCTGATAGAAGATCTGAAGCAACGCGGACTTTTGGACGACACGTTGGTGATCTGGGGTGGAGAATTTGGCAGGACGGTCTATTGTCAAGGCAAGCTGACTCCTACCGATTACGGACGCGATCACCATGGGCGCTGCTTTACGATGTGGATGGCTGGGGCTGGAATCAAGCCCGGGATGTCTTATGGCGAAACCGACGACTACGGTTACAACATTGCGAAGAACCCGGTCCATATCCACGATGTGAATGCGACTATTTTGAACCAACTGGGAATCGATCATACACGCCTGACCTATAAGTATCAGGGCCGCAATTTCCGGTTAACGGATGTGCATGGTGAGGTGGTCAAGGGGATCGTATCTTAGTACAATTTCAAGCGGACAGGTTGCAGATGTGAGAATGGCACGAAAAACTTTGGGATGGCTTGTGATCGCATGGTTCGCGTGCGGTGTCGCCAGCCCCCAGGCGACCGAGCGCGCGTTGCTCGATAAGTACTGCGTCACTTGCCATAACGACCGCCTAAAAACGGCGGGACTCACTCTGGAAAAGCTGAATGTCGAAGATGTGGGCAGTGCGCCTCAGGTGTGGGAAAAGGTTGCGCATAAGGTTCGGACGGGCCAGATGCCTCCGGCTCGGTTGCCGCGTCCGGATCAGGCGGCGTCGGAGAACTTCGCTTCCTGGCTTGAAAGTGGGTTGGATCGGTCGTCGGCGGCTCACCCAAATCCTGGCCGGATATCGCTCCATCGCTTGAACCGTAATGAGTACGCCAATGCCATTCGCGATTTGCTGGCTCTGGACGTCGACGCGCGGTCACTGCTGTTGGCGGACGATGTCGACCAGCATGGCTTTGACAATATCGCGAGCTCTCTGACGGTCTCGCCGGCGCTTCTCGAAGGATATATCTCGTCGGCTCGAAAAGTTAGCCGTCTTGCGATCGGAGACACCAAGGTTGTTCCGGTTTTTGAGACTTACGCGATTCCCAGCGGATTGTCTCAGGAAACCCGGATGAGCGAAGACTTGCCGTTTGGCTCACGAGGCGGCATCGCTATTCATCATCGGTTTCCGGTTGATGGAGAATACCTGGTCAAAATCCGCCTGCGACGGCAATTGTACGGCTACATTTTGGGACTCAGCCGGCCGCACCAGATCGAGGTGCGCGTGAACGGCAAGCGAATCCAGGTATTCACGGTCGGGGGCAACGCCCCGGCCAACGGGTCGCCCGCCAGTTTTGCCGGAAACATCATGGGAGATCCGCAGTGGGATTTGTACATGCATGAGGCCGACGCGGGATTGGAAGTGCGTTTTCCGGCGAAGGCAGGTTTGGCCACAGTCGGCGTGTCTTTCATAAATGATGTGGCGGAATCGGAAGATATTCCGCAGCCGCGTGAGACAGGCTTTGGCTTGGCGGTCAATGAAATGTTTGACGGCAATCCGGCCGTGGACAACGTCATTGTGGGCGGGCCCTACAGTCCTAAGGGACCCGGTGAAACCGTGAGCCGGCGCAAGATATTTGTGTGTCATCCAGCGGCTTCGTCTGATGAGCAGTCCTGCGCTCGGCAAATCTTGTCGACCATCGCCCGCCGCGCTTATCGGCGGCCGGTTTCTGAACAGGAAGTAAAAACGCTCTTAAGCTTCTACGACACGGGGCGGAATCGGGACGGATTCGAGGCTGGCATTCAGTTGGCTCTCGAACGAATTCTTGCCGATCCAAGTTTTCTATTCCGTATCGAGCGTGATCCTGCGGGTGCGCAGGTGGGCACGGTGTACCGTTTGAGCGATCTTGAATTAGCCTCACGTTTGTCGTTCTTCTTGTGGAGCAGCATTCCCGATGATGAGTTGCTGGACTTGGCCGTGCAGGGGAAGCTCAAAGATCCGCAGGTATTGGAACAACAGGTACGGCGCATGATCGCCGATGGCCGCTCCAATGCATTGATCGACAATTTTGCCAATAATTGGCTGGAGCTGCGCAAGCTGAGAAGTGCTACGCCGGACGCCAATCTATTTCCAGAGTTTGACGAAAACCTCCGGCAGGCCTTTCAAAAAGAGACCGAGCTTTTTCTCAAGAGCCAAATGCGGGCCGATCGTGGAATCGTAGACATGTTGACGGCGGACTACACCTTCGTCAACGAACGACTGGCGCAGCATTATGGGATTCCGAATATCTATGGAAACCATTTCCGGAGAGTGACGCTGAATGGCGATGAACGTGGAGGCTTGCTGGGGCAGGGCAGCGTTCTCATGGCGACGTCCTATCCGAACCGTACCTCGCCGGTGATTCGGGGCAAATGGCTGCTCGACAACATTCTTGGAATGCCGCCGCCTCCGCCGCCGCCCGATGTTCCCGCTCTGAAGGACAGCGGTGCTAATGGAAAAGCCACTTCGGTACGCGAGCGGATGGAGGAACATCGCAAGAATCCCGCTTGCGCCTCCTGCCACGTTCGCATGGACCCGCTGGGTTTTGCTCTTGAAAACTACGACGCGATTGGGAAGTGGCGCACTTCGAGCGATGGTGTTGCGGTGGATGCCACCGCCGCTTTCCCGGACGGCACACAATTTCGAGGAGTGGCCGGTTTGAAGACGCTCTTGGCGAGCCATCGCCCGGATTTCGTGGCGATCTTTACCGAGAAACTTCTGACATACGCTCTGGGCCGTGAGGTCGAGTATTACGATTACCCTGCGATTCGAAAGATTATGCAGGAAAGCGCGGGCGGCGATTACCGCTGGTCGTCCGTTCTGGTAGGCATCGTGAAGAGTATGCCGTTTCAGATGAGTGTCGTGAGAAGCGCTCCGCCGCAGAATGAGATCCAAAGGAGTTCCGCAAAATGATCATTACCAAGAAGGCTCTTTCTCGCCGCACAGTTCTGCGCGGTATTCGCGCCGGGTTGGCGCTGCCGCTTTTAGACAGCATGGTGCCTGCATTGAGCGCCTTCGATAAATCGGACGCGGCTCCGGTGAATCGATTCGGCGCTGTGTACCAGCCGAATGGAATGAATATGCAGAACTGGAGTCCTACGGCTGACGGGACTGCTTTCGAGTTGCCGCCTACATTGAAGCCTCTGGAGCCATTTCGCGACCGCTTGCTGGTACTGAGCGGATTGAACAGCAAGCCTGAGGTGATGGCGGTGAATTTGCCGGTGGGCTTCCATTCACGCGCGAGCACGCGATTCCTGACCGACATCCAGCCGAAGCCAACCGAGGGGTCCGACCTGGTGGCGGGTGTTTCCATGGATCAGATTGCAGCCCGCCAACTGGACCAGTACACCCAACTCGGATCGTTGGAGTTGAGTCTCGAACCTGCTGATTCCGGCGGCGCTGGTGATCCTGGGTTTAGTAAGGTCTATGTCGATACCATTTCCTGGCGCGGCCCCACCACGCCGTTGCCGATGGAGAATAATCCGCGAACGGTTTTCGAGCGGATGTTTGGCGACAGCGGAACTACCGATCCGGCATCCCGGCTGGCCCGCATTAAAGAGGAGCGCAGCATTCTGGATTCGGTGACTGAGGCTGCCGCCGATCTTCAGCGCGGACTCGGTGTGAGCGATCGTTCCAAACTCAGTGAGTTCTTCGCGGCGATTCGCGACGTCGAGCGCCGAATCCAGAAGGCGGAAGAGCAGAACGGCAAGGAGCTGCCGGTAGTAGACCATCCGGCGGGGATTCCGGCTGGTCTGACGGAGCATGCCAGGTTGATGTATGACCTGCAGGTACTGGCTTACCAATGCGATTTGACCCGAATCGTAACCTTCATGCTGGGCCATGAATTTAGCGGGCGGACTTATCCTGAGGTTGGTGTGCCGGATGCTCATCATGCCATTTCGCACCACCAAGGGGATCCGGAGAGGTTGGCCAAGCTGGCTAAAATCGATCTGTTTAATCTCACGCAATTCACTTATTTCCTGGAGAAGATGCGAGCGACTCCGGACGGGGACGGCTCGCTGCTGGATCATTCGATGATCATCTATGGGGCGGGCATGAGCGATAGCAACGCGCACGATCCGCGAAATCTGCCCATCGTGCTGGTCGGTGGCGGATGCGGCAAGCTCAAGGGCGGGCGGCACCTGCAGTTCGCTAAAGATACTCCGCTGGCGAATCTGCATGTGACGCTTCTGGACAAGCTGGGCGTTCATGTGGATAAACTCGGGGACAGCACGGGCGAGTTGCCGCAGCTCGGCGGCTAAGCATATGAAGAAGACCACCACTATTGGACTGGTGTTCTTGATTCCGTTCGCCGGTCTTCTCGCCGCGAGCGATGTCCGGGTCGTGGAAGCCGTAAAGAACCAGGACCGCGCTGCCGCAAGAGCGCTGTTGAAACAGCACGCCGATGTGAACGCGGCGCAAGACGATGGAGCGACCGCGCTGCATTGGGCGGCACATTGGGATGATGCGGAAATGGCGGACCTCCTGATTCGAGCGGGCGCCCATGCGAATGCCGCGGACGACTTGGGGGTGACGCCGCTCGCTGTTGCCTGTAACAGCAACAACGCGGCGATCGTTGAGAAATTGCTTACGGCCGGCGCTAACGCGAACGCTGCTACGTCAACGGGCGAGTCGGTCCTGATGACGTGCGCACGCACGGGTAACGCCGATGGCGTAAAAGCCTTGCTGGCGCACGGCGCTGAAGTAAATGCGCGGGAGAAATTGCGGGAGCAGACCGCATTGATGTGGGCGGTGTCGCAACGTCATCCCGCCGTGGTACGGCTCCTGCTGGAACACGGGGCGGACGTTCATGCGCGGACTCGCGTCAGTCATCAACTGGTCGTCAGAGATGTGGAAGGCGCTCGATTCGTTTGTCCACCCGATGTGACGGAGGAGTCTCGACGCAAGAGTACTTACAAGATTGAGGCGATTGCCGGAAGCCGCGAAATACCGAAAGTCGTCTGCAATATGGCCGACATGGCAGCGAAGGGTGGCAGCACACCGCTGTTGTTTGCGGCACGCGTGGGGGATGTGGAATCGGCAAAGCTGTTGCTGGCTGCCGGGGCAAAGGCGAATGACGCAGGCCCGGATGGCAACAGCGCCCTGGTCGTCGCAGCGTATAGCGGGCAGCGGGAACTAGCCACTCTTCTGCTCGACAAGGACGCACGGCCAAATGCAGCTGACGGCGGGTATGCGGCCTTACATGTAGCCATCCTGAGAGGCGATTTGGAATTGGTAAGGGCGCTTCTCTCCCACGGTGCGGATCCAAATATCAGACTCACCAAGGGCACGCCGGTATTGCGCGACAACGTTGATCTTCATCTCAGCGGAGTTCTGGCAGGGGCCACGCCGTTTTTCCTGGCTGCGAAGTTTGTCGAAGTAGAGATCATGCGAGCGTTGACGGCCGGGGGCGCGGACCCGCTCATGGGATCGAATGACGGCACATCACCCTTAATGGCGGCGGCTGGAGTCGGCTGGAAAGTTGCGGCTTACACCCGCCGGGACAATGCGACGCCCGGGTCGATTCCGCCACCGGCGGATGACGATCGCGCTCTCGAAGCCGTCAAGCTGGCGCTCGATCTCGGCGCCGATGTGAACGCATCGAATGAAGCGGGCGATACGGCTCTCCATGGTGCTGCCAACGCCGGATACGCTGAGGTGATTCAGCTCTTAGCCGCCAAGGGGGCGAACCTGAATGCGAAGAACAGGGCGGGCCGCACTCCTCTGGATATGGTGAAGGTCGACCTCGAAGGCACTAAGGGACGGCATGAGGTTAAGAGCGCCGAAGCCGCGCTGCTCAAGCTGGGAGCTCGAGACGAAGCAGCTGGGTCTAAGTAATTTTCCGGGTCATGCAGGTCACTGCAAAGGGAGTTACGCTGTGAGGAGACAATGACCCGGGTGTTGAGCTCGCGGCATAGGCAAAGCGACAGGTGATACGCAGAGTCCTAGGTTTGATGCTGATTTTCCTCAGCGGGAAAGCAGCATTTGCGCTCGATACAGGCGACGCCGCCACCCGCTATTCCCGCACAATCTGGAAACAAAAAGACGGTCTACCGCAAGACACGATCAAGAAAATTGTGCAGACAGCCGACGGTTACCTGTGGCTGGGGACCGAGGAAGGGTTAGCGCGGTTCGACGGCTACGACTTTACCGTTTTCAATAAAGACAATGGCGATTTGCCTTCGAACTCCGTCACCGCACTCGCGGCCGGAAGCGACGGCTCGTTGTGGGTGGGAACGGCGGAGGGCCTGGTCCATTACGCAAACAAAAAGTTCCGCACTTACACAACCAGCGACGGGCTGGCCGTTAATTTAATCAGCGACCTTTACGTGGATCATGCCGGGACGCCGTGGATTGTGGCGGGTGGAGTTCTCTCGCGCTTTGACGGTAGCAAAATTATGCTCTTCGCATCGGCCAAAGACATTCCGTTCACGGTGTTCACGGTTTGCGAAGACCGACATCATGTCTTGTGGGTTGCGGGATTTAGCGGCCTGGCGCAGTGGAACGACGGGAAGTTCATCTCGGTGATTGATTCCGCAACCATGGGCGGAAATTTGGTAACAACTCTGGTAGCCGATGCAAATGATGACCTGTGGATGGGCGGAACTCGCGGCGTTGTGCGCCGCTCGGCGAACGGGAAGGTCCGCAATTTCGACACACGCGATGGTTTACCTCATGATTTTGTACGTTCACTCACTGTGGATCACAACGGCGTCCTCTGGGCGGGTACCAATTCCGGCTTCGCACGCTTGCGGAACAATCGGTTTTCTACCTTAGAGGGCCCGGAAGGGCGTGAGCGGGATTCCGTCTGGTGCCTGTATGAAGACCGGGAAGGGAACATGTGGGCCGGCGCCGTCAACGGACTCAGCCGTTTTCGGCACGACGTGTTTACATCCTACGGCGAGAGTGAAGGGCTGCCGGGAGACGATCCGGTTACCGTGCGTCAAGACCACCAGGGACGCATTTGGGTAGGGTTCCACAACAACGGGCTGGTGTTGTTTTCGCCCGACGGCCATCATCAAGCATTCACCACGCGCAACGGGCTGCCGAGTAACGAAGTTTTCTCGATTCGCGAAACCCGCGACGGGACACTGTTGCTGGGGACCCGCGGAGGGCTGGTGCGGATTCATGATAAGCAGCTCAGTACTTTTAGTCCGATGGACGACCTGGGGCGCAGCATGGTGCTGGATGCGCTGGAGGACTCCGCCGGTAGACTTTGGCTGGCGCTGCCGAGCGGGCTGGGCCAACTACAAGGTGAGAATCTGCGCATGGTGCTGCCGGCTGGGGGCTCGTTACTGGACAGTTGGATGGTCTCGCTGTTCGAGGCCAAAGACGGGACGCTGTGGACGGGGACTTACGGTAAAGGTCTATGGCAGATTCGCGGCAAACACAAACAACAGTTCACCACCGATAACGGTCTTTCGAGCAACCAGATCCGCTCTCTCTACCAGGACCGCGAGGGAACCCTGTGGATTGCGACTTTCGGTGGAGGTTTAAATGCGTATCGTGACGGCCACTTCCTGCATTTCACCGCCAAGGACGGACTGCTCAGCGACAACGTCTCGAACATCGTGGATGACGGGGAATCGTTATGGCTGGGAACGACGCGCGGGATCAGCCGAATTTCTAAGCAGCAGCTCCGCGACTTTTCAGACCACAAAATTCGTACGCTGCAGCCAACCAACTACGGAGTAGAGGATGGCTTAAGGAGCGCCCAGTGCGCACCGGGGTATCCTGTGGCCGCAGGTGGGAGCCGCACTTCCGATGGCCGCCTTTGGTTCCCCACCAGCCGCGGCCTAGCGGTACTCGACCCCGTTGCTCCCCAGCAACCGCAGCCTGCTCCTGCGGCTCACTTAGTTCAGGTATCCGTGGATGGAAAGCCAGTGGACTTTTCACAGGCGCTGCGATTTCCTCCGGGAAGCGAACGAATTCTGATTCGGTACACGTCGATTCACCTTACGGCTCCCGAGCGCGTCCAGTATTCGCACAAGCTCGAAGGACTGGACGCTGACTGGGTCCTGGCAGGCCGCCGCCGCGAAATCAATTACAACAGCCTGCAACATGGAAACTATCGTTTTCTGGTCCGTGCAGAATTGCCCGGCGGGCCGGTAACGGAGGCAGACTACGGCTTCGAAATCCTGCCTAAGTTTTACGAGACGACGTGGTTTCGTCTGCTGGGTGTGGTTACGCTCATCATGATTATTCTTGGCATTTACCGGCTGCGCGTGCGGCAACTCCGCTACCGGTTCGCGCTGATGCTGGAGGAGCGCGCGCGACTCGCCCGGGAAATCCACGATACCCTGGCTCAGGGCTTTATCGGTATCTCATCGCAATTGGAGGCGGTGGCTACAGAGTTGGTCGACGATGGAAGCTCGGCGCGTCAACATTTGGATTTAGCGCGTAAAATGGCGCGTCACAGCATTACGGAGGCGCGCCGGTCGGTGGTAGACTTGCGAGCTTCCGTCCTAGAAGGACAGTCGCTCGCGGAGGCGCTGCAATCCGGCGCGCAAATCTGGACCGCGGGCTCGGGAGTGGAGGTTGACGTGGATGCCTCGCTTGCAGGTGGAAGTCTCTCCGATGAAGTGGAGCAGCACATGCTGCGAGTTGCGCAAGAGGCCGTGACCAATATCCTGAAGCACGCAGGAGCCAGCCGAATCCTGATACAACTTCAGGTGGAAGGCCCTAATGTCTGGCTACGAATCATCGATGACGGGCGAGGGTTCGAACCACATGACACGTTCTCCCCAGTGGGCGGGCATTTCGGATTGATAGGCATGCGGGAACGGGCCGAACGATTAAGCGGAGAGTTGCACCTGACCACGGGTGCGGGTAAGGGGACGCGGGTCGAAATGCGGGTGCCTCTGCAGTGATCACGAAAATCCGCATCTTGGTGGCTGAAGACCACTTGGTGGCTCGGGTGGGAGTGACCACGATTGTCAACGCACAGCGTGACATGACGGTGGTGGCTCAGGCGGCAAACGGCCGCCAGGCGGTGGAGTTGTACCGCAAGCATCTGCCCGATGTTGCTTTGCTCGATATGCGAATGCCGATTATGTCGGGTATCGAAGCAGTATTGGCCATACGATCGAAGTCTCCGGGAGCTAGAATTATTGCGCTGACCACTTACGCGGGAGACGAGGATATAAGGCGCGCGCTTGCCGCGGGGGTGCAGTCTTATCTGACCAAAGACGTTCCGCATAACGAACTGCTGAAGGCCATTCGCGCGGTTCACGCGGGAGAGTCCTATATTCCGGCGGCGCTTGCGGTGGCTGTCGCCGCTCAGGGGACTCGTCCCAATTTGACGGCACGGGAGCTGCAAGTTCTGGAGTTGATCGTCCTCGGCTTGGTAAACAAACAAATCGCGTATTCGTTGAGCTTGGGCGAATACACCGTAAAAAACCACGTCAAGAGCATTTTGAGCAAGCTGAATGTTCAGGATCGGACGCAGGCGGCTACGGAAGCGATCCGGCGCGGGATTATTCATCTTTCGTAGGGCTGCGCGCGGCGTACGTTTGGGGGCTCCAAATGGCCATAGATCCATCATTCCGCGCCGGGTATACTTGCGTGCAGCCTGCCTGTATACGCTAAGGAGCGAGCACAAATGACCTATCCCGTAAAAACTCTTGCGATGTGCTTGCTCATCGGATGTGTTGCGCCTGTGCCTGCTGGGGACCGGCAGGAGTTCCTGTTCTGGAGTGCGTCGCAGTTGGATAACATCGAAAAAAAGCTCCATCTGCACCTGGACGAGCCGGGCAAGGGTGCGAATGAGAAATTGATGACGTCCCCGAAGCTGTCCGCCCTGATGGCATACCGGGAGGGCATGCCGCCCCAGGCAGAGATCCATCAGAAGCTGGGTGATTTTGCGCTCATTCGGGACGGCGATGCAGCCGTTCTGATCGGCGGCAAGATAGCGGATGGAAAGCAAAGCGCTCCTGATGAAATTCGGGGAACGATCACGGGTGGGACCATGCAGACACTCAAGGCCGGCGACGTGATCTATATTCCTCCGAATATGCCACATCAATGGCAAATTCAGCCGGGTAAGCGCATGTACCTTGAGCTTTTTAAGATTCAACCGAAATCAAGCGGGACTGAGCAGCCGAAGTACCTTTACTGGAGCGCCGGTCAGCTTGCTGCATTGGATAAGAAACTGAAGTCCAGCGTGGATGCCAGCAAGAGCTCGCATGAGGATCTGGTGACTGAACGCTTCAACACTGTTGTTGTTCATCGAGAGGGATCGGCCGGTTCGGAGGTGCATCAGCACTTGGCGGATTTTGATATTGTCCGTAGTGGCCAGGGATTCATGGTTCTCGGCGGCAAAATGGTGGAGGGGAAGCCCACCGGGCCTGGAGAAGTGCGCGGAAAGTCCATCGAAGGTGGAACCAAACAGCGAGTGGCGGCCGGCGATTTGTTGTATATTCCGGCTAATATGCCACATCAGTTCCTGGCTGAACCCGGCCAGCAATTCGACGTCATGGTGCTGAAAGTTTGGGTGCAAGACTAGACAGCGCGACGCCACATGGGATTTGCTCGCACCACAATTTTTACTATTGCAGCAACGCTACCTGTGTTGCTTGCACAGTCAGCGGGCGACTGGCCAATGTACAACCGGGACTTGGCTGGTACGCGTTATTCTCCATTGACGCAGATCAATGCTGAAAACGTTTCGAAGCTGACCTTGGCATGGTCGTATCGTTTGCGCAATGCTGCGGAACGCGCCAAACCTCGGCTCAACTTCGGCACATTTTCCGAAGCGACTCCGCTGGTCATCAAAGGTGTGATGTTCGTTACCGCGGGGAACCGGGTGTTGGCGTTGGATCCCGATACCGGCAAGGAGATCTGGCGCTACCAATACAAGGGCACGCAGGTCTCGAAGCGGGGAGTGGCTTATTGGCCTGGCGATCGTGATTCTCCTGCGCGGATTCTCGTGACGGCCGGAACCAAGATGTTGGCTTTGAATGCGGAGACGGGCCAGCCTGTGCCTGGATTCGGCAACGAAGGCGTGGTTGAAATGGTGGTCCCGTATGACGGCGTTCCTACCATATATAAGGACATGGCCCTGGCAGGAGCTAGCGTGGGTGAAATTCCCGTCGGTTCGCCGGGGGACACACGCGCTTATGATGTCCGCTCCGGCAAGAAGCTGTGGAGCTTCCACTCCGTGCCGCAGCCGGGCGAGCTTGGGCATGACACTTGGGAAGGCAACAGCTGGCAAGGCCGTTCGGGAGTGAACGTTTGGGGTTACACGATGACTGTCGACGAAGCCCGCGGCATTATCTACATGCCCTTTGGAGGTCCTGCCGCGAATTTTTATGGCGGAGACCGCAAAGGGTCCAACTTGTTCGGCAATTCGCTGGTCGCAGTGGATGCGGCCAGCGGCAAACTTAAGTGGTATTTTCAGGCCATCCATCACGACATCTGGGATTGGGATTTGCCGCCTTCTCCGGGGCTGATTGACATCGTAAGAAACGGTCAGAGCGTTCCCGCACTCGCGCAGGTGACGAAGTCTGGATGGATGTTCATCCTGGATCGCGTGACCGGGAAACCGGTCTTTGGCGTGGAGGAGCGTCCAGTTCCGAAGAGTACGGTCCCTGGCGAGGAGAGTTGGCCTACGCAACCATTCCCGGTGAAACCGCCGGAGTTGTCGAAACACAGTTATAGGCCTGAGGATTTGGTCACTGCTCAAGATACGAATGCGGAACACGCAAAGGCTTGCCAGGAAGTCGTGGAGAGGAGCGGTGGAGTCTATAACGATGGTCCGTATACTCCGTATTTGTATCGGCCTCCGGGGGCACCTCCGAAAAGTACGGTGGCATTTCCAGGAAATATTGGCTCAGTGAACTGGGGCGGAACGGCTTCCGACCCCAAGTTGGGATATGTCTTTGTGAATTCCAACGAATCCGGGGGCATCGGCTGGATTGAAAAACAACCGGGGAACCAGTCGTTTCCTTACGACAAGAACACTCTATACGGCGGTGGGCCGGGGCCGCGCTTTGAGGCGGTGGTGAAAGACGCCAAGGGCCGCATTGACCGCGACAAGACGTGGCCTTGCCAGAAGCCGCCGTGGGGTCATCTGACTGCTGTAAATGCCAGCACGGGTGAATTCGCCTGGCGTGTGATTTTAGGCGTCACCGATGAATTGCCGGAAGGGAAGCGAGCTACCGGGCGCTTAAGCCTGGGTGGACCCATTGTGACTGCCGGAGGGTTGGTGTTCATCGGAGCCACGAACGATCACCGTTTCCGCGCCTTCGATTCCAAAACGGGGAAGGAATTATGGGTGACCAAACTCGACTACAGTGCCATGTCCGTGCCCATGACCTATCTTGGCAAGAACGGAAAACAGTATGTTGCGGTGGTGGAGGGTGGCGGCGTCGACGTCGGTGGTGGAGATGATAACAATAACGAGTCACTGGTGGTCTTTGCATTGCCCTGATATGTTGCGTTCGCTGACGCGAGTGTTGGTCGTCGTCGTTGGGATTTGCTTGCCGGCCGCCGCTCAGTGGATCAACCATCGCGCAGCCACTACCCCGCGCACGAAAGATGGCAAGCCAAATCTGGCGGCCGCCGCCCCGCGGGATAGCCAGGGCAGACCCGACCTCTCTGGAATCTGGCAACGGATTCCACCAATCAATATGCCCGACAATACGGGTTTCGATAATGGTTTGCAGTATTATGTGCCCGACGGCTTCCAGATTCCCTTCCAACTATGGGCCGACGCACTGTATAAAGAGCGCTTTCGAAAGTTTGGGACGGGGAGGCCGTCCGAACGCTGCCTGCCGCACGGGATTCCGGATGCAATGCTGGTGCCAGCCCCTTTCAAGCTCATTCAAAACCGCGGGCTCACTCTGATCCTGTACGAAGAGTCCAATCACTTCCGCCAGATTTTTACCGATGGACGGCGGCATCCTTCCGATATGAACCCCGCTTGGTTCGGCTACTCGCTCGGCACGTGGGAAGGTGAAACTTTTGTTGTCGATTCCGTCGGCTTTAACGATCTGACCTGGCTGGATGATAGCGGGCACCCACACACCGATGCTTTGCACACGATTGAGCGCTTCCGGCGGCAGGACTTCGGCCATATGGAACTCGAGGTAACTATTGACGACTCGAAAGCGTATACCAAGCGATGGTCGGCGAAGATTCCGTTAGGGCTGTTGCCTGACACGGAGCTGATCGAGGATATTTGTGCCAACGAAAAAGACGTTGTCCACTTGCAAGTTAAGTAAAGACGGCGTTCGACAGGAGAGTAGAGAAATCAATGCGCAAGCGGCTTTTAGGAGATACCGGCTTAAACGTACCGGTGATCATGCTGGGTGGGAATGTTTTCGGATGGACGATGGATGAAGCGGCTTCTTTTGACCTTCTCGATAGAGCCGTCGACGCAGGTTTGAATTTTATCGATACAGCAGACGTCTATTCGAGCTGGGTTCCAGGACATACCGGTGGCGAATCGGAGACCATTCTCGGTAATTGGTTCAAGAAGACCGGTAAGCGGGACCAAGTCATCCTGGCTACCAAAGTAGGGATTGAGAAAGGGCTTGCTCCCAACTACATTCAAGAAGCGGTGGAGGATTCCTTGCGCCGATTGCAGACCGATTATATAGACCTTTATCAAGCGCACAAGGACGACCCGAAGACGCCTCTCGAACATACTCTCGGCGCGTTCGATCGATTGATCCAGCAAGGGAAAGTTCGTTTCATTGGGGCGTCCAATTACAGCGGCGCACGTGTTCGCGAGGCTCTCGAAGTGAGTAAGGAAAACGGCTTGCCTGCATATCAGACGCTGCAACCCCACTACAACCTTTTGGAGCGGGAAAAATACGAAGCCGATCTTGCCCCGGTGGCACAAGAGTATGGTTTGGGCGTCATCCCTTATTTCTCGCTGGCATCCGGATTCCTTACCGGGAAATATCGCAGTAAGGCAGATCTCGCAGGAAAGACGCGCGGCGGGATGGTGGAAAAATATCTGAATGACCGCGGGTTGGACGTGCTGCAAACTCTCGACTCGATTGCGAAGACGCACAATTCTACGCCTGCTCGAGTCGCGCTGGCGTGGCTGCTGGCACGCCCGGGTATCACGGCCCCGATTGCGAGCGCTACCACTGCGGATCAGCTCAATGAACTGGTGGAGGCATCGGAGCTAAGTCTGGAACGGAGCGCCATCGAAAAGCTGTCAGCTGCTAGTGCTGCGGCTACGGCTTAGGAGCGTCGGCCGGGTTCACAAACGTGGTCCCTGCCGGACCTACAGCAGTACATTCGAGAACCGCCTCCTGCCCTGCGTGCCGGCGAAGTGGGCGGTCCCGGCGGGTTCCGTGTAGTGACTGCCGGGAGGCAGGGCTTTGAGGCCAGCCTCGCTGCGCACACTCCCGTAGCCGAAATACCAGAGCCCGGACAACACAAAGCAAGATCGATTGTCAGGATGTGAGTGTGGCGGAATGACGGT
>Ga0207694_10000626_pt1 | contig 32133 bp, 23 predicted proteins | sample KBSC34metaG_FD_184353 | JGI IMG/M metagenome (GOLD analysis project Ga0207694, IMG submission 184353) | Corn rhizosphere microbial communities from Kellogg Biological Station, Michigan, USA - KBS C3-4 metaG (SPAdes) (version 2) | ecosystem: Host-associated > Plants > Roots > Rhizosphere > Soil... | reverse complement strand
ATCGCCAAAGAACGCAAACCGACGATGTACCTGCTGCCGTACGGGATTCCCATCTGCGTCGGATCGATCATGTACTTCGCGTACGCGATTGGTTACGGATTGGTATAAGTCTTTTACTGAAAATAAGATCGGACGGTCGGCGCGAGGGTAGTTGCCTGCCGTTCGACATTCAGTCTGCAACGCGCGAGTGAAAAACCTATTCTGAACCCAACGCAATCGCGCATACCGCCGACCCGCGGCCGGGTCCGTTTCGAAACAGGGATTTCGGTGGAAACGGACGGCATCAACACTGGCAAGTCGGTATTGAACCGACTATATTTCTCCTCCCTTCGCGAACCCGTGGCGCGCGAAGTGAGGGTCTGTTTGGTGCCGCGGCTTTGATTTCTTTGTGGTTTTGAGTGACATGCCGAATACTGACAGTGCCAAACGCGCCCTTCGCAAAATGGAACGCCGCCGAGCCAAGAATCGTCACGAACGATCAACCTTGCGTACATCGGTAAAGAAGGTTCGAACCACGGCTGCCGCCGTTTCGACCGGCGGAGCGAAGGTGGAAGACGCCAAGGCCGTCCTGCAGTTGGCAATCAAGCGACTTGACCAATCTGCCGCCAAGCACTTGATTCACGCGAACAAAGCATCACGCGACAAGTCTCGCCTGATGAAGCTCATCAATAAACTGTCGGCGCCCGCCGCTCCGGCTGCTCAGTAGTTTCAGGCTGATCCAATTGGATCTGCCTTGCTGCTGACGAGAATCACAACAGGCCCGTCTTCCAGATGAAGGTGGGCTTGTTTGCTTTCATGATCAGTCGCCGGCTTGCGGGTTGCGAACTTGGTACAAAGCAAAACAGTCCCGGTCCTGTGGACCGGGGCTGTTTGCGTTCTCGTGTGAATTGGTCGGATTTCGACTGAGGATCAAGCCGTTTTCATCGCGGCACCCAGGATCTGGCTGGTGCTGGGACGCATGACGCGCGGGTCGACTTGTTCGCCCTTTTGCAGCGTCGCACGAATGTCCTTGCCCGAGATTGACACCGGCTTTTCGCCCGGATGCTTTTCAGTCAGATCAACACGACCGGCCGATTCATAGTAGGCAGCGAAGCCGACCTTGATGGGCTTGATCTGCAAATCGCCGCCCAGCTTGTCGAAGATCTGGTGCGCATCGAAATCGCCCCAAATGTTTTCGCCGTTGGCATACGGCACGTCGGCGTGCTTGCGGCCGATGATGATGTGCGTGTAGCCCATATTCTGGCGGTAGATCGAGTGCATCACCGCTTCCTTTGGACCGCCGTAGAACATCTTGATGTCCAGTCCCAGCAGGACGACTCGATCGGGTACCGATTCCTTGCGTGGTCCCCACAAAGCCTGATCGCTGTCGCCGTCGCCCAGTTGTCGTTGCTGGATCAGAGCTTCGTAGGTGGCCATACGAATCTCGGCATTCACATCGTCGCCTTTTGTCTCGCCGATCAGCGGGTTTAGCACGGCCAGTGCGTTCTTCCCTTCACGGATCAGGGTTTCGAGACCGTGCACGAGAGCGTATTCGTGAGCCCGGTGCAGCGGATTGCGAGTCTGGAAGGCAACAGCCGCGTTGCAGCCCTTTTCCGCCAGCAATTTTCGAACTTCGGCGGGTGTCAGGACGTACTTGCCGAACTTAGCATTCTTGGGCTGCGGCAGGACTCGGATCTCGCCGCCGATCAGGTGGGAATTGGCCTTTTCACCTTCCAGGACCATCGCGGCACCGGGGTGATCGATGCGGTCGGTCAGATAGACGCTTTGCAGGTACTTCAGCTTTGGCCAAGGATACACGTCCTTGACCTCGAGGATCGCGGCGACTTCACCATCGGGTCCACAAAGACTGACCTTTTGTCCGACAGTCAATCCTTTTGCCACTTCGGCCGTGACCGGGAATGCCACTGGAATCGTCCAGGCATATTTCTTTCCATTGCTCTCGATGCAGCATTCATCCAGCACTTTGTGATAGACAGCACTGGTCATCGGACCGGTCAAGGGGCTTAGAGTTCCATCTCCCAAGCGGTAGACAGTCGACAGATCTGCGGCCGAGACAGGGACCTTGGTCAAGCCGGCGGCTTCGGCTTTGAATGCGTCAATGTCGTTTGCACCGACCGTACGGCACACCGGGGCGGACAATCCACCATGAGGAACAATCAGATCGGCCATAAGATTCCTTCGCGAATGACTAAGGGTGATGGTAGAGGGCTGTCGGGCTGAACCTGCGGATCGTGCGGTTCACCGCCTCAACCGTTGACCTTCAACCCTCAAACAGAACTGCCGACCAGATGGGTGCGACCGTCGAAACTTAGAGAAAGTCGCAGGAAACTTCAAGCCGCCTTTCCCGATCCCATTATCGGGAACGGCCAGACTGACGTTTGATGGCGAAATCCCGTGAAATTCAGGGCTGGATCGACGCAGGGTTGATACGTGCATCGGCCGCGATCCGTCGAATCACCAGCAAGTTGTCGGTATGGAATCGAACGTCGATGCGATCGGGTAATGTGATCGTTTCTCGCGTCGCGAGGACGTCGAGTAACCGGTTCCACTGCTCGTATCCCATCGCCTGACGCGGCCAGCCCTGGCGTCGCCAGATCTCGCGAAAGACTTCGCGAACCAAATGATTGGGCTGGCCCTGTAATGGCGCGATATTGATGCGGCAAAGGTCGGCCAGCCGGTCTGTCAGGCACTTCGCCAACAGGTCGCTGGCAGCCTGCTGAATGACCTCGTCAACCTCACGCGCTTGTTCCGCGAGGCGACACAGCGCCTGATCCACTTGAGGATTCAATTGTTCGCGCAGCAACGGCAAGATGACGTGACGCAGACGATTGCGAGTCAGACTTGTGTCTTGATTGGTCGCGTCGGTTCGATAATCCTGGGCCAATTCTTGCAGATAGTCCTCGATTTGTTGTCGGCGAACCGAAAGCATTGGCCGCACTAGCCTCAAGCCCGATGCTGTCTGGCGCACTGACGGAATCCCGCGCAGTCCGGCCAGCCCCGTACCGCGCACCAGGTGATGCAGCACTGTTTCCGCTTGATCATCGGCCGAATGGCCCAGTGCGACGACGGAGCAGTTCAGCGTGCTTGCAGTGGTTTCGTAGAAGCGATGTCGCAGAGTTCTGGCGTGTTCTTCCAGTCCAGCCTGACCGAGCGACAACGTGTCGCTGGGCAGTTCACCGATCTCGACTTGACAGCCGTGTGCGTCCGCCAGTGATTTCACCCAAACCGCATCGTCGTCGCTCGCTGTCCGACGCAGTCGATGGTTCAAATGAGCGACGCAGACGACAAGCGACAGTTCGCCCGCCAACTGCAATGTTCCGCGCAGCAATGCCACGCTGTCCGCGCCGCCGGAAACGCCAATCAGCAGCCGTTGATTCACGACTCCACATCGGGAAAAGCCGTTTCGTAAGTCGCTCAGGAAGCCGGTACTTTTCGACGACATTACTTTGCCGATTCCGCATCCGCCGCAGGCGGTTTATTCGCGTCCCATGATGCGTTGCGAATAGGCGTGTTATTCGCGTGTCGACCGCGACATCCCATTTTCAACGCGCGAGCCCCCCAACTATTCTGAACCCAACTCAATCGCGAATCCCGCTGACCCACGGCCGGGTCAGCCGTTCCGTCCGATTGCAACATCCCATTTCAACGCGCGAGCGAGCCAACTATTCTGAACCCAACCCAATCGCGAATCCCGCCGACCCGCGGCCGGGTCAGTTACTTTAGCACAAAGTTCAGGGAATTGGTGGTTCGCTTGCGACTCAGTTCGTCAACGATGGTCAGCTTGAGCGAATAGGTTCCCGTAGACAGATCTTCGGGGATGTGGAACTGGTAATTGTGGAAGTAGTCGCGTCGAGCATTACGGCAGAGGTCTTCTGTCGGAGGGAAGTTCTTTGTCCAGACGATGCGGCCCTTTGAATCCAGGATTTCCAGTTGCGATTTCAGCGAAGTTCGATATTCACCATCGACAGTGGGGCTGCTGACAAAGTTTTCGATTTCTGTGTACAGCAGCACCTCGTAGCCCGGCGTGAATTCGTTTCGAGGGAACCGTTCGTAGTTACCGAAGTACGAGATTTTGCGACAGAAGGCCATGTTCTTGATCGAGAGCGACGCCTCTTCGCGCATTTGTCGCAGCGCTGCACTTAACGGTGGAACCGTCTGCGCAGCACGATCTGCGGCATCGGGGAACTGCGCCGTGTCGAGAGAATTCGACATCGCCCAGATGATGTGCTGCCAGTACTCCTGTTGATTCGGCTCGGCACCGGGTATCGCTGTTAACGCCTCTTCTTGACGCTGAGCCATCAGGTAGAGCAGTCGAAGATGCGTTTGCCGACGCAGCAGTTCTGGCGGTGCTTCGCCCTTGCTGGCAGCAATCTGTTGTTCGACGCGTGCGATCAGTTGTTCGAGTTCTTCCTGCCACGGCAACGGATTCTGCGGTCCCGTGGAATTGGTGACCGCCTTGCCAGTTGACTGCTCGGCATGATTCATTTGCTTCAGCGGTTCAACGGACGGCAGCTTGTTGTTGCGAACGGGGGCGACGGGCTCAGCGGCGCGCTCCATGGGACGATGCGCCCAAAGCGGAATTCGCGATTCCGGTTTCTCGTCGCGGCCGCTCTTGATGATAATTGCAGGAGGCGTCGTCGCGCTGGTGATGGTTGGCGTCGAAGCCTTATTTGGACGACTATCCGAAGCCCTGGCCGTCGGTGTTTCGTCAGGGAATTCGACGCCTTGCAATTGAACGATCGTATTTGATTTGGCGTCCACCGGTTCGGTCGAGCCGATGAAGTGCGCGGTGGCAATTGAGTTGTTGTCACGCGACTCGGTTCCCGCCGTTTGTTGAATCGGACCGCCCGGTGGTGTGTCACGCCTCGCGCTCGAAATCGTCGGCACATCGGATGCTGTGGATTTGGCGGCGGCCTGGCTTGGTCCGATCAATGAAGGCTTTGAATGGCTCGATGCCACGTCGTCATCGATGGCATTCGAATGGCCCGGCACGAAGAGGCTGGATGACGTTCGAGAACGATCTGGTTTCTGCGTCTTGTCGACTCGACTGACATCTTTCGCAGGTTCAGAAACAACTCGCTGCGTGCCTTGAGGTGTCTTAAACGTGATTCGATCGTTCGTTGCGAACGAGTCCGACTTCGAACCAGACATGACGCAACCCGTCGCCATCAATAGGCTCAGTCCGATCATCAGCGGACCTACGACGGATCGCATGAACATAACCACAAAAAATACCGCGACAGCAGTAGGATTCACTGGTAATGATCGAACACGATAAACCACTGTTAACCGGCGAGTTACAGCCGTTCAACAGACTGGTAGTCTCGATATTCGGACGGGAAAACGGCAATTCGAAATGGCAAGGGATGGGAGGGCGGAAAACTAGCCGAATCTGCCGAAACCAACAACCCCAACCGTGTCCAAGTATGCCCCGATTCGGCTGTTGAATGTCACCTCGCAGGAACGGTGAATACTGCTCGGTTGACAGCGGAAGATGGAGACTTCAGGGAGCTTGCGGAACCGAAAGGCCGATCACGATGGTCGAAGCAGGTGGATTCGAATGGCAATGCGCGACCGCTACCACTGAACTTCTCAGTCTGTTCAGTCTGTTGTCACGAGCAATTCTCGGTTGACTGATTTAGGATGCTGCACTCATCCCATTCTTCCAATTCACCACTTCCGCAGCAGAATTTGCCTGCGGAACAGATTGCTTACAGAGGCTTCCGATGAAAGCGTGTCTTGCTGAGTTCTTTGGTACGGCCATCTTGATCTTGTTGGGGAATGGTGTCGTCGCAAATGTGGTTCTCGATAAAACCAAAGGCCACGCCGGGGGCTGGATCGTCGTGGCGGCCGGCTGGGCTTGTGCGGTTTTTTCTGCCGTCGTTTGCACTGCCGAGTTGAGTGGTGCTCATTTGAATCCAGCCGTGACCGTGGGGCTGGCACTGAATCAACAGTTCGAATGGAGCAATGTACCTGGTTACCTGATCGCTCAGATGTTGGGGGCTGTCCTGGGAGCCGTCTTGGTTTATGTGTTTTATCACGATCACTATCAGGGGACGGAAGATGCCAACGCGAAGATGGCCACATTTTGCACCAGTCCAGCGATCCGAAATCTGCCGTTGAACTTTGTGTGTGAAGCACTGGGAACGATGGTGCTGGTGCTGGCAGTTTTGTCATTTGCGGCCCCCATCATTCCCCTGACACAGGGCGACGTCGAAAGTCGGATCAAAGTCGGCCTGGGATCCGTAGGCGCCGTGCAAGTCGCGTTGATCGTGTTCTCAATCGGATTGTCGCTCGGCGGGACAACCGGATACGCAATTAATCCCGCACGTGATGTAGGACCTCGATTCGCTCACGCGCTGCTGCCTGTTCCGGGCAAAAGAGACTCCGATTGGGGATATGCGATCGTGCCAGGATTGGGGCCGATCGCCGGCGCTGGACTGGCTGTTTTGCTGTTCCAATTGATGAACGTGTGGAATTGACTTCCTGCCCATCTCCGAACAGACATGATCAGCTTGTTGCGTTTTCAGAGTTATTCGGTTGGGAAACTCGCGAAGACAAATCCGCGATCCGATACTCCAGGCGCGAGAGGTGCTCTCTCGCGACACCTTCTGTCGCCAGCACGCGATTCCAGAGATTGATCGAACTTGCCAGCAGAAAGATCAGCATTCCCATCAGCGACCAGAGGACGCTATTCAGCGATGGATTCTGGATGCCCAGATAGACCAGCACGAATGCGATCGCGGCACTAATGCCGACAAGCGCCTTGCTCATGCTTTGCATGGTTCGTCGTGGCTCCGCGCCCCGACGCAGAATATATAGTATCCAAGTCGCCATCGGGACGAGACCCACTAGGTTCAAGCCCCAGATCCAACGGTGATCAACATCCAACAACAGACCGCAAACTGCTCCTGGAATTCCAATTGCGATACAAGCCAACGTCAGTGAGTAATACAGTTTGTGGCTGCGAGGGAGCGTTGGTTCGACGATCAAGGCGAGTTCTCGCTGGAATCGTTCTTGCCGTTCCAGACTGATCGGCTCGGCATTAAAGAGATTTTCACGCAAACTATTCCCGGGCGACATCACGTTCTCCTTCGTTGAGGATTGTTCTGAGGGCCTTCTTCGCATGGTGCAGCCGCGACTTGACCGTTCCGGTTGGAAGTGACAGTACCGACGCGATTTCGTCGATGGTCAGTTGTTCAAGAAAGAACAGCGTAAGAACCTCTCGATGTGGTAGAGACAGATTGGTCAGGCCGGCGTGGATCGCCGCAGCGTCATCGGAAGTGAAATTTGGCTCGCGATCCATGTTTTCTAATGATGGCTCGATGGCGGCATACAGCCGAAGGTCGGCTTGGCGGTGACGCAGGAGCGCCAACGCGTGATTCCGAGCTGTTCGATACAGAAAAGCGGGAAGCGACCGGGCGTCTCGAAGTGTAGGCAATGCCTTGAAGACAGACGCCCACGTCTCCTGGACCAGATCCCAGGCATCGTCCTCCGATCCCATCATCCGTCTCAGGTAATACAACAAGGGCTTCTCGAAAAGTGTGACCAACTCGTTTGCCGCACGACGATCGCGCCGCTGGCAGCGGATCACAAGCAGTTCGCAAAGGATCAAGTCTGCATCTGTCATCATGGCCTTCCTGATCGTACTTCGAACGCAAACAAGGATGCGCGAGCCACCAGAAAAGTTCTAAGACACGGTGTGATCCAAGTGAGTTTTTCGGAAGATGCGGTTGCGTACTCACCGTCAGTCTGACGGACCGCTGATCGAACGAAACATGCGTTGCCGACGATTTTGAATCCCGCCAGATTGTGGCCAGCCGTCGTTTTCGCTTAAATCCGACATTACGACGGTTTTCAATAGGCGAAACCATTCAGGTTCAACTCTTCGAGAAATTTCGAAGTTCAGCACAGCGAAGATCAGGAGTGACTGCCATGACGGATCGACGGGGAACTCAACGGGATCAACGGCGCCGAGTCGGGCGGACAGGACGTCAGCGAGTGTTCTCGCAACTCACCCATTGCCAATTGGCCCTCCTCTTTCTGACGGGCGTCTTTGCTGTTGGATGTGGTTCGAAACCGAATTCAACGCCTGCCGCAGCGGGCTCTGCGTCAACTGGTTCTGCAGCCACGTCGACGGCGACAGCCAGTGAGACGAATTCGACAACGACGACTGGTGATAGCACGTCCGATTCGAAGGCGAGTGCCCCGGCCGCCCCGGCGAAATCGAAGGCCGAAGCGGCGGCGACGAAACCCGCTGGCTCCAAATCAGAACCCGCGTCTGCCCCGAAAAAAGTGGCCAAGCCGGCGCCAACACCGACGGCCGACCAACTGGCCAAATGGGCGATTCCGGAATTCTCGCCGCTGCAATTGGTCGCCTGCCATGACGGTTTTGGAGATCCATTATTGCAGGAAATGGCGATCAGTCCGGACGGAAAACAATTCGTGCTGGCGGGTGGCAAACTCACGCTGTGGAACATGTCCGATTCGATGCCGACGATCGATCTACTGTCGGAATTCAAACCGGATGAGGTGGAACGACCGATCCGCTGTGTAGCGTTTTCACCCGACGGCAAATTGCTGGCTGCGGGAGATCAAAATGGTCGCTTGCGCATCTGGGCTCTGCCGGAACTACGACAGACGGCTTCCATCCGTGCTCATGATGCTCGGTTGACGCAACTGGCGTTCTCGCCGAATTCGCAATTGCTCGCAACCACCAGCTATTCGGGCGAAGTCCGCATCTGGAAGTCGGAAGACGGCAAACAGACTCAAAAGTTCAAGGCGAATTCGCAGGAAGTCTCGCGTCTGGCGTTTTTGTCGGACACATTACTGGCCTGCGCGAGCAGTGAAACCAACATCTGGAATGTTGAAACCGGTAAGAAAGAGACGGTGTTGAGCCAGGGGAACGTGATGGGGCCCGCGTTGGGCTTGTCGCACGATCGCCAATCCCTTGTCTTCGCGGACACCGATGCCAAGGGCGTCATTTGGGATGTCCAGAAATCGGCTCCAACCGGGACGGAACTGCGCGGGCTGGGGCCGCATCTGATCAGCATCTCTTCCGACGGGAAATGGCTGGCTGCCTACTGCCATGATTCGAACATTCGCATTTGCGATGCCGCCAAAGGCCGGGTCGTGCAAGTGATTGATGCCGACGGCGGGCGGACGTCCGCCATTGGTTGGCTGCCCGATAAGAACGTCCTGCTGGTCGCGTCCGAAAACGGCCGATTGCGGTTCTGGGGGCCTGCCGATTCGGCGAAAGACTTGGGACTCGAATCACTGTCGCCTCCGGCTACGGCAGCTGTGCCTCAGCCGTCTGAGAAACGATCAATGAGCTCGGCTCAGTTGAATCGTGTGATCGACCTGCGTTCATTCCCACGCTTGCCAGACGCCGTTCCACAATGGGGAAGTGGCAGTGTCGCCACGTATAGCAGCAACGCGAAGCAAGACGAAGCAGAGTTATTCTATCGATATTTGTTGGGTAAGTCCGGATGGACCGAAATCGATGCCGATCCGTCCATGCCGGGGTTGTTGTTTACCAAAGACGGGTGTCGCTTGAGTGTCTCGTTGTCACCCGCGCAAGCAGTCCCGGGCGGCGGTGAAGGCAGTTTGCGGGTCAGTCTTCATTTCTCGGGTAATTACGATGCCAGGTGGCTGCCAAAAGTCTCACCCATTGATTCGAATGCGGTCTTCGCATCAACGTCGACGGCCATGTATCGCACGAAGGCCAACTTTACGGATGTCGAAGTGGGGATGCTAAAACAGTTCCACGCCGCGGGATGGACGGCCTATTCAAGACTTGACGCATCTGGTCATGAAGATCCAGAAACCCGCATGCTATCACTGCTGCAGGGCGGGAGCGTCATGTCGGTGTTAATTGGACGGCCAGCCGACGCAGCAGACCAGCTCTCAGTACAGACAAGCATCATGATTTCGAACAAATCGCTGCCGATTCCAGCCGATTCTGGCTGGATCGAATTTGATTCGTCCACGGATCTAAAGATGGTTGCCAACACAAAGCAGGATCTCATTCACACGATCGAGTTTTATGACAAGCAGATGGCTGCGGAGGGCTGGATCGCGCGAGATGCTGGTCGCAAAATCGATGAAGAACGCGCCTGGCTGCCCTACATCAGGGGCCAGCAGGACGTGCTGATTCGCCTGGTCGCTATGCCGGAAGGCCGGACACGAGTGATCGTGGGCGAGGCAGAACGTTCATCATGGCAGTTGCAGGAATCCAAACCAGAAAAGGGATCCGATGGGTCACAAAAGCCAGGAATCGAAGCGGCCGATTTTTCGATCCCCAAAGATGCGACAAATCTGAAGTACGATGTCGATCAAAAGCAGATTCAGTTCGATCTACCAGGATCGTCGCCGATGAAAATCGGAGATCTGTTTGTCAAACAGTTCGAAAAGCTGGAATGGAAGCGCGAAGGTACAGGCGTGGTGAGTGACGACTATGTCTTCATCACCTGGTCCAAATCGAAAGCCGAAATCCAACTTCGCGCGCGTGGTGATGCCAAGATGGGATCGGCCATGATCAGCGGCGACGGGTTACATTGGACCAAGCCATTGCCCACCGCGCCAGTGAGGATCTCGTATGAAACATGGCTGCGTCGAGATCACAAGGATGCCACACTGGACAGGCTGGACGAATTCGCGAAGGACATGAGCGCGATTCCGACTGGTAAGTGATGTGAGGACGTCGAGGCGAGGTCTTGCGGGCCTGGTTTCAAACACCCGAACGATCGGCGCGCCAGTTCGACAACAACTATGCCGTTGTGCCATCCGCGCCGGTCATCCTTCCAAGCGGCGTCGATGAATTCATCGACTCATTGCTTCAATGGTGTCATTTGCAATTGTAGGGTCAGCGAAACTCATCGGCAGAAATTCCTTTCGGGGTCATTCGACCTTTCTATTGTCCCTGTCAGACTTTGCAGCTCGTGATAGTGCGCGTTCCGGCCTACGGTATCGCCAATTGTGGGTCGTTCCACTGGGCGGCGACCCATCATCAATTTCGCGACGCAATTCTTTGAATTGTCTCTGTAAGATTCTGGATTGAGCTGTGTGTGTTCTGTTGAAGGGCAAACCAGATGACTCAGAATCCCAACACGCGGCCAAGTTTAATTCTGCGACTGCAGAACGGTGGTGACGCGTCGGCATGGGACGAGTTTGTCGCGATCTATCGACCGATCATTCTGCGACTGGCAGAAAAAAGTGGCTTACAACTGTTCGATGCCGAGGACGTTGCTCAGAAAGTTCTGTTGTCAGTGTCGCAGCGAATTTCAGAATGGAAGTTCGATCCAGAGCGAGCGAGATTTCGTACTTGGCTGGCTCGCGTGGTTCGGAATTCGACGATCAATGCCATCGTCCGCCGGCCAATCGACCGGGCCATTGGTGGAACGACCTGCGTTCGATCGTTGAACGACGTGGAATGTCACCGCGATGACGTGTCGGCGCAACTCGATTTCGATTGGCGTCTCGAATCGTTTCGCTGGGCGGCAACTCAGGTGAAACAAGAGGTGCATCCGGCGACATGGGACGCATTCTGGCTGACCGCTGTTGAACGGATCGATCCTGCGGAAGTGGCGAGAGAGATCGGCAAATCCGTCGGAGCCGTTTACGTCGCACGCAGTCGAGTGATGCAGAAGATTCAATCTCGATTGCGCGAACTCGACGGCACTGAGGCAGCAGAAACGGAATCGCCGAGCGAAGGAGAAACCGAGTGAATCGTTCGATCACGGGCTGCGATCGCAATCGAATCCAGCGACTGGTGGATGACCGATTGCCAGAAGAGGATCGACTGTCGCTGGAAGAACATCTGAGCCACTGTTCAAGCTGTCGATCATTGCTGGATGAAGCGGTTGCGACCCCACAGAGCTGGGATGAAGCGCGAACTTTTCTCTCCGAGTGGAGCGAACCGGATCCGGCTCGAGTCTCGACAGAGAATGTGGCTCTCTACAAAGGATTGCTCGGCCCAACCGATGATCCCCGGATGTTGGGACGCATCGGAATCTACGAGGTTGTCGGGATTCTGGGCGCGGGCGGCATGGGTGTCGTGTTCAAAGGTTGCGATCCGACGCTGAATCGCTATGTCGCGATCAAGATGCTGTTGCCGATGTATTGCCAGAATGGTGTCGCACGGCAACGGTTCCTGCGCGAAGCCCAATCGGCGGCGGCCGTGATTCATGACAGTGTCGTTGCGATTCATTCCATCGACGAATGGCAGGGCATCCCCTACCTGGTGATGACCTACATCCGCGGCGAATCGTTGCGACAGAGGTTGAATCGTCGTGGAATGCTGTCCGTGCGGGAAGTGTTGCGGATCGGAACCCAGATCGCAGCGGGACTGGCTGCGGCTCACTCGCAAGGCTTGATTCACCGGGACATCAAGACAGCAAACATTCTGCTCGAAACGGATATCGATCGCGTCAAGCTGACAGATTTTGGTTTGGCGCGCGCGGTGGATGATATCCATCTCACGCAATCGGGCATCCTGATCGGAACGCCGCAATACATGTCGCCCGAACAGGCACGGGATGACCATCTGGATTATCGTACCGACTTGTTCAGCCTCGGCAGCGTGTTGTACGAAGCCTGTACCGGACGAGCGGCCTTTCAGGCGGCGACCAGCTATGGAACGCTGCGCAAGATCGTCGAACACTTGCCGCCTTCGATCCGGCAATTCAACGCCGACATGCCTGAATGGCTCGACGTGATCATCGCGAAACTGATGTCCAAAGATCGGACTCAGCGGTACAGCAGCGCAGCGGAAGTGGAATCGTTACTGAAGCAGTGTCTGGCACACGTCGAACAGCCACTCCTGGCTCTGCTGCCTGTGTCTGTCTCACGTGGGAAAACGTTCTCGGCCTGGTTTTCAACTCGATCTGGGAGACTTTTTATGTCAATCGCATCAGTTTGTCTGGCAAGCGTCATGGGCTGGTTGTTGATGTTGAGCCTGGGGCAAGTCGGTCCTGAAGGTGACGACGCGGGCGCCGATCAGGCTGCCAATGCTCAGGTCAGATCGAGGCGAGTTCCTGAGGCAGGGGACTCGGACAAGGGTGAGAAAGGCTCGACGACCAAGGCAGGCAATTATCGAATCACCTTCATCGACGCGGCCGACGTCAGTCGCATGACGATGTCGACGGAATTCGACATCGGGCGTCTGAATGTGCACCAGCAGGGGAATTCATTCAATCTGTCGTCGAACAACGGTGAGGCCAATATCTCGGGATTCACCGGCGGTGCCGGCGGCGGCTTTGCCGGTTCGTTCAACAAGCCCAATCTGGGACTCGCCTTCAAGATCACCGCGCTCAAGCCCGACGCCGATCACTTTGTGGAACTGAGCAATACGGTAAAAGCTGTCGACGATCAGGGGCAAGTGATCGAATCCAAAGGAATGGGACCGTCTATTCAGCGGTTTGCCGAGTTCGAAAACCGTGTCCCCGGGACTCAGGCCCTTTACTTGTTCCAGCCGTCGCGTGATTCAATGTCGATCGCGAAACTGGAGGGCGAACTCCTGATCATTCCCGGACGTGTTCTGTCGGTCACCTTTGAAGGCGACAAACCTCAAACTCAGAAATCCGGCAAAGAATCGATTCAACTGGAATTGCTTGATTCGAAGCCGGACGGCATTCATGCGAGCGTCATCTTCCCGCCACCACTGTCCAGCAAATCCGCTCGCACACCTCAGGAAAAATTCCAGGCGATGGTACAGAATCGTGGCCTGCATTCCGCGATCCTTGAGGATGATGCCGGCGGCCTTCATCCGTTCGTAGGAGCGAGCAATGCAGGCGGTGGTGTCTTGTCATCCGTCACAACAAACTCGGGCGGTGGCGTTGCTTCGGCCGTGACGGTCAACGGCAATGGGGTGCAAGGATCGGCGAAATCAACCGACACCACGAAGCAGTTATTCACCTTCGCCCCGCTACCTGAAGGTCGCTCGATCAAGGCGATTCATGTGAAGATGAAAGATCGTACTGGTGAAGCGAAAACCGTTGCCTTTACTCTTGAAAATCTACCGCTGAATTGACGGTTGTTATCTGCGGCCTCAACTTCCAATCCAGACGCAGTTCAAGGGCGATGGGATTTCCATCGTCCTTACTGCTTTGGCGGCAACGGTCAGCTTGCTTTTGCCTGAGAAGCGATGGTCGGCCATCTGTACCGGTTCACTACGCCAATTTGATCCAATCAGACAGAATCGACGTTTCCCGTGTCGTGGTAAGTCGTATTCACCCTGATTGATCGAGGAATCTATGCGAACCTGTTACGTCTACGCCTTGATTGCAACGGTCGGTATCGCAGGATGTGGTCAACCCTTGGCCAGTAGTTCTTTGTCTCGGAAGCTGGGATCCAATTGCGTGGTCCAATTCCGCCGTGGCGATGGTCTGGGGGCGGGCGGAGGAAACCCCGTGCCTCCGATGACCAACAACATGAATGGTGCCGACGTATCGGTCGGCGGAAAATTGACGTCGGTCAGTGATCTGTGGGTCGGGCTGCAACAGGACAAACGGGAATTCTTCATTCCACGCGATGCCATCCTGCTGATCGATTTCAACAACTGAGCTGCGATGGTCTAGTGCACGTGCTGTTGTGCCCACTTGATGAAGTGTTCGATGTTTGGACCATCAGTGTGTCCACCGTCATGCTGCCGCCACGCCAATTGTCCTTCCAGTAAGCCGACGTTCACGGCCGGCATCTTTTCGGTGTGATAATCGTCAGTCGTTCCCAGATCCTTCGCACCGAGCAGGCGATAGACGGGGCCTGCCGCGACCGAGGCCATGTAACTCCCCTGTTGATCGAGCCATTTGGCATCACCCTTCTCGGGAATTCCATAACTGATGAATGTGGCTCGCGGGGCGCACAAGGCGATGAGTTCGTGCGAGTCCACCGGCAAATCGCCAGGAGTCATGGCACCGAAACGGGATTCCGCAGTCCCATATTTCAAAAAATTACCTGCCATCCAGTGATACTCACCCGAGCCCGTCAGGTTTTCGACGGCCTCACCAAAATTGCGGCGGTGTAGTTTGGCTCCGCCTTCGCCTGATGACCCGACGAGCGACATCGCAAAACGCTGATCAAACGCCATCGCCACCAGTGCCGCTTTGCCGTAGCGCGAGACACCCTCGATTCCGACGCGTTTCGCGTTGACGGCTGGTTCCGTTTCCAGGTAATCGAGCCCACGCGAGGCACCCCAAGCCCACGCTCGCAATGATCCCCAATCGTCTGGCTTACGTGGCTGGCCTTTGTTCGTCAGCCCGATGATGCCGCGAGTCAGACCGGCACCATTGTCAGCCTGAATGCTCGGCGTGTTGATCGTCACAAAGCCCCATCCGTTCTTGATCAACAATTCAGACCTCGACGGACCTTGCGGAGCGAATCCTGGCGGAAGTGCGGGTGCAGGGCCACGTCCACCACGGCCGCCGAAGCCAAATCCGAAACTGAACATCATCAGCACTGGAACAGGAGTCTCCGAGTTTTTGGGAGTCGTCAGTGTCATCGAAATCGCGACTTCGATCGCTGGGCAGGCAGAATTGTCGACACGGCCGACCAGCTTTGTTTCGATAACGGGAATTTCCGCGATCGTCAGTTCGCGCGTTTCTGTGACGGTCCAGGTCACACGGGGAACATTCGCTGGAATGCGACCGTACACTTCGCGTTCGAAGTCTTCGACGATTTCCGGCCGACGCTTGTCTCTCCAGACCTCTGGCGTCGTGACCTTCTCACCATTTTTCAATGTCAGGATCTCGGGCAAATTGGGATAGGGATTTGCCAGGGACTCATCATAGTTCGCGTGGTTTGGCGCCGTCTCTTGTCCGCTTGGCCCTGGACGCAGTTTTGTAATTCCCAGTTGTTCCATCATGTTTCGATGGTCTTCCTGAGTGGTCATCGTCACCGGTGCTGGTCCTGCTTCGGACTGCGCGATGACGGATGATGAGTACGCAAACGCCAGATTGGCGGTGACAAATCCAGCCAGGACAAGAATCCGCTGCATGATCATCGATCCGATGTGAAAGAAGTGACGGAGAGATCCCGCAGAGTATACCGGCAAGTGATCCGGCTTTCGCAAGCCCGTCAGAGTGGTCTCCCTTGAGTGGGGGATGCGATCGACCTGACGATGCAGCGCGACTTCCGACGATTTCTGGAAAGATCATCGAATTCGGACCCGCAATGCACGGAATCTGAAAGTCTGATCACCAACGACCTTTCACTTCCACAAGATCCAACAGAACCTTTCGCAATGGTTAGCGTTTTTGCAGCGGAATCATTCGGCGCAATGGTGAATACCGTGTTGATTCAATCGGCGACTTCGTGGTGTTGGGTGCGGAAACCTCTGGACCAGGCTCGAACGCCGCAATGCACAAATCGTCCACCATCAGTTCACCCAATCCGTGTAGCGCCAACGTCACCGTGACATCCTGGCTTTCATTACACGGGCGTATCAACTCGAACTGTTGCCATTCTTGGGTCGAGTTGAGATGGATCGCCCCGGCCTTGCCTAATAAGCTATCGTAAATCATCGCACCATCGATGCTGCCGACGAGCGGCGTTGGGATCCGTACCCAGCCCGTAATGCGTACCACCTGCCCCGCCGGAACACTGACACCTGGCGAGATCATTGCCACGGGCGCCTTTGCAATCAGCGACGGTAAGGCTTCCCCTGAGATCGGTCTCGCAGTCAGCTTCAGACAGTACTCGCCCTGTTTGGCGACACGATACAAATCGGCGTTCGACTGAACTGAATCGACGAGTTCCTGCACATGCCTCCAATGCTCGGCGAGCATTGTACTCAGGTCTTCAAACTCACCCGACGGCAGCAAGTTCCGCTTACTTTCGGCAGGATCGAGATTCTGTAATCGCCGCGTCAAGCGCCAATATTCTGGTAACGATTGGAACGATACAGCCCAGGGTATGGAGGTCGGTGAACGCTGACGCTTGACCGCATTCTCCCAGTGTGCTCGTTGTAAATAACGGCCGTACTGCAAAGCCTCTGCGGCAAACAGGCGTGCGTCGGCATATTGGTGCGCCTGCAACGCACTTTCCGCCTTGTCGAAGTGCAATTTGGCGTCACCCAGCCACTGCCACGAATCAAGTCGTTCCGCACCCAGACTCTGCAGAGTTTGATCAACCTGACGAACTCGTTCGAGTTTCAGCTTGGCCAAATCGACAGACACGCGAGCACTGCGTTCCTGGATCGAAGCAATTTTCTGATTCAGTTGCTCGACCATCGAATGCTTCGAAGTGATCAACACGGCAGCTGTTTGATCAAACCTTGGCAACTTGATCAGGACACCACCTGCGGCCGGCTCGCGCTCCAGATTGCGTAACTGGCCAGTCGTCGTGATTTCCCAGGCTGATGCCGTTTCACCTCCGCCAGGAACAATGATCGAGACATTCCGTGCCGTCATGGGACCGGGTGTGAACTGTGCATTCTCTTCCAGCCACATGGGTAACAGCAGCGCCCCTTGCTCCGTCCGAATCATGGCGGCATGTTGTTCGCGTTCCACCCTTTTTGCTAACGGTCCGCTCGCTCGCCCCGTGATCTCTTGACGATTGGATTTGGTCGCATTCGGCATTCGGTCATTACGCGGCGCATCAACTCGAAACGAGACCAATTGGGGCGTTCCTCCCGCGGTAATCCACGGTTCAAACAGTTCCAGTTCCAGATTCAATTGCGTCAGCGTCAACAGACGCTCGCGCGCGGCCGGAGTGTCCTCGTCCAGGGGAGTGGTCGTCCAATAACCCAGACCGCGGCAACCTGCTGCCAATGCCGCGTAGACTTGCAACCGAATCTGTTCAGGTTCGAGCATCGGAGGCGCTTCGAGTCCTTGTGACATCTCGGTCAAGGCAGACGCGACTTCGGTTTGAATCCATGTCCAGCAGAACGTATCGGGGCGTGCCTGGCTTCGCCGCTGAATCAGCCAATCGCGATAGTCGACGAACGAGCATCCGGTATTCACCATGTGACGGCTGATGCCCAGCAGATCGACATGACGCGAGCAGAATCGTTCGTTCTCGATGACGTCTGCTGCAATCGGACGTTTATTAAACTGGCGGTCGGCGTTACGAATCTGATTGGCCCAACTGGCAATCCGTGGCCGCCCATCTGGTTTCAGTCGATCACCGAGCATCCAGAACAAAACGGGCGAGGTATTGGACTGAAAAGGAAGCAGACTGGCGTCGTCGGAATCAAGCGGTTCGCCGTCGAGTCCTTTCGCATAGGGTGGCACTGACGTAATCCACAGCCCCTGCCGACGTAACGGCCCTGTCACCGCGGGGTTGTCATAGTCCGCGACCCAAACGACGTTCATTCCCGCCGACGCCAACAGTTCTGGCCGCTCCTGGTGACTCTTGATGATGCGAGGAAAGAATGGCTTTTCACCAACCTGCAACCGATGCAACGAAAACTTGACCGGTGACGGCGACTGAGGCGGACCACTTTTCGTTTCGTCACGCGCATGACTCGCTTGTTCAACCTCAGGAGAGTTGACCGTGTCTTTTGAACGGAACCGGACCATTGGACTGAGGACCATGTCGTCCAGAAACAGATCGGCCTCACCGGGCGGCAATTGCGCATCGAGAACGACACGCTCGACATACATCACTTTGGGATTGATGGCGATTTGTTTTCGCGCGCGAAGTTGGCGCAATTGATCGCTGACGGCGCGGTCGCTTGTGCGACACTTCAATTGCTGCCACTGGCCCGTGCGCTGATAACTGTCACCGGGCACAAACATGACGACAGGCTTGTTTGTGTCAGGATCGATGATCTCGGGCAGAATGACCAGGACTTTCAATAGAAAGCCGTTGCAATTCGATCGAACCCACAACGAAGCTTCGAATTCGTCGAGTACCGTCGATTGCGGGACCGGGTGATCCAGGATCACCTGCGAGTTTTCGCGGACCACATTGAATCGCACAAACTCGGCACCGCCCGATTGGCCCGCTCCGCGACGGCGCTGGTGAATGGCGACGGAGGTGTCCTTGGTGCGAGTGGCTATTTTCCACGACGGAGCGGGTCCTTCGAATTCTTCCAGGAATTCCTCACCACGACTGATGACAGGGACCAGGCAAAGGGTGATCACAACAGCGAGCGATCGCAATGCGAGCCGGTTTTTCCTTGATTGCCCAGACATCCATGTCCCGCTGATCGTTGTATTTCGGTTAACTGCTGCGACAGGAACGCCCCCTGGCCAAGTCTGTGGAAATGCTCTCCACGCCACACTCAGCTCGGCCTCCCAGTGGAGCGCCCGCCAACTGAAGAACTCGCACTCGCGCAGATCGATCCGTCGCGTTAAGTACCTGAATGTACAAGACTTTGCAAAATATCACTAGGCCAATCCGACTCGTCTCACAGCACATTTGCGGTACAGGTTCGCTTCCGATGACTGCCATAAGTTATTTTGGAGAAATTGCTTATGAATTCCGTTGTGAACGGTCCGCCAGCAAGGCAAAATCGTTTCCGCAATCATTTTTCTCGCAGAACGGGCCATTTAGGCGAAAAAAGGGTAAAGCGTGAGCCTGAATTATCGACTTCCGGACACCGAAACGGCTGAGAAAGACGAATCCGTTCCCGAGGAACTGGCTGAACTGGGTCGGTTGGTCCAGGCCGGAACGGCGGTATCGCACGCAGACTTGTTGGCGGCGTTTCAAAAAGTGTCCGAGTCAGTTCGCCGCAGACATCGCATCCTATTGCTGGTGCAGGAAGCCCTTTCCCAGTTGCGACTGGACATCAAGTACTTGATGTTCGACCTGGAAGTAACCAGAAAAGAACGCGACGAACTGCGCGAGCAACTCGAAGGCCGCTGATCACAGCAGGGATTGCCCCAAAGTGGGACGAATAAGTCTGTCCCCTGGCGCAGCACACGCGTTAAACGTACCAACACGAAAAGCCCGGTGTGATTCACACCGGGCTTGAACGTTATCGCGATCAGGATCGGGCGATGGAGCAAGTGCCGTAAATCATTCCCGAGGAATGACTATCGCCTACTTGCGGTGACGGATCTTGCTGCGCATTTTTCGCTTCTTTCGTCCCAGCTTCCGTCGTCCCTTGCCTGTCTTCTTGACACCCATTCGCCGCAAGCTCCCGTCAATTTCGTCGAAAAAGAATTCCGTTCGAACACCAGAACCGAGGACGATAGCAGGCGATCCCTTTCGGTACAAGCATGAACTGTCTGTTGAGTGTCCACCTTGCGGTGAATTGCTCCCAGACGCATGATTGACGCACTACCGCTGAATCGCGGAGTTCTCAATTCTGTTGGCCGTCAAGTCTGTTGGAGAGATGCAATAGAGATGCGATTTGCCCCGCAAATACAGCTCTTTTCCAACAATGGCGGGTGATGCCGCAAATTCTTCGTCTAACGTATTGATCGCCAGGATCTTAGGTTGGTCATCATTGCTGACGACCGCAGTCTTGCCATCAAGGTCCGTGACATAGACGCGCCCGCCGGCGGCGACGGGTGACGCGTAAATGTTGCCGAGTCCACCGAGGCGAATGGCTCCTGGCTTATCCACGCCGGTCGTCGCGTCGACTCGAGTGATGACACTCTGATAATGAGTCAGAAAATAAACCGAGTCGCCGTACAGCAACGGGGACGGAACATACGGCGTCCCACGGTTCCGAGTCCACGCGATACGATCCGTACCAGTGATGTCACCTCGGGCTCGATCCAGGCGAATCGAAAGAAAGGCCTTCTTTTCATAGCTACTGCCAACGAACAACATGCCGTCGCCGGCAACGGGAGTGGCCACGATGTTTGACGACAGGCCGCTGCACTGCCAGATCACATTTCCTGTTTCGGGATCGTACGCCCGGACACGATTTGTTCCTGCGACGATTAATAACGCCTGACCGTTGTTCTCCGTGATGAGGGGAGATGACCACGACGTTTCTTCGTCGCGATCGACTTTCCAACGCACTTGCCCCGTTCTTTTGTCGAGGGCCATGACAAAGCAGGGACCGTCGTGATCCCAATTGATAAAGATCAGATCTTTGTAGAGTACCGGCGAGGCGCTTTCGCCGTGCCCGTGTTTGGTCTGCATCTGACCAAACTGCTTCTGCCACTTCACCTCGCCCTGCATCGTCAGGCAATACAGTCCGTGTGAGCCAAAGTAGGCATAGACATGTTCTCCATCTGTCACGGCCGAATTGGATGCCAGACTGCCGGTGTAATGACCGCCTTCGTGCGGAACTTTCTGATGAACGGCCTTTTTCCAGGCGATCTTTCCATCGTTGCGATTGATAGCCAGCACGACAAAGTCATGACGATGAGTGACCGGGACACCGTCATGCGTTCCTGGCGCCGTGCTGTGCTTCGGGGGTAGCGGATCGCCGACGGGAACGGCCGTGGTCAGAAAAATCTGATCGCCCCAGATGATCGGCGTCGAATGCCCCTTTCCGGGGAGAGTGCTCTTCCAGCGAATGTTCCTTGTCTCGCTCCATTCAATGGGTGGATCGGCGTTGAGGGCTGCACCCGTTCCGAGCGGGCCTCGCCATTGAGGCCAATCGTCGTCCGACGCGAACAGCCGGTCGCATTCCACGGAGAGCCAGCCGCCAACCAGAACCAGCATCATCAGGCGGCGAAGGTTTCTCATGGCGAGTGCATCCTGTTCGTTGAACGTTCCTCAATCCGCTCTACGCTCGCCGGGCCTGTTTCGCTGGATCTAAGCCGACGACGACTTTTGGAAGTTGACGGTGACCGTCGTCCGGATGCCTCCGCGAGGTGTAAAGCTGCCAACCAAGGTCATCGAACGCGGTTGCGTCACGGCAACCAGATCGTCCAGGATCTGATTCGTGACCGCCTCGTAGAAAGCGCCATGATTGCGGTATTGCTGCAAATACATCTTCAACGACTTCAGTTCGTAACAGAGTTGATCTGGAACATAAGTCAGTGTCAGAGTTCCAAAATCGGGCTGGCCAGTTTTGGGACATAACGACGTGAATTCGGGGCAAACCGTCTCAATGGAATAGTCGCGTTGCGGAAATGGATTGGGGAACGTTTCAAGCAGATCACGGAACGACATAGTAGCGAAAATCCTGGACTCAACGGACAGTTGTAAATTGGACTGAGACTGCGAGGCCACATACGTCCCACGAACCTGAATTTTGCAATCTGGGTGGGAGGGGCGGACTGACTTCAGCCGGGCGAGATCCTTAACGCCTCTCTCAAATCGTCAAAGTGGCCGGGCCGAATTGTAGTCGTCCGACCGCAGGTTCCAACGCAGCGGAAACCAAAACTTGCGTCAATCCGCGCCGAACCACCGATTTAGGGCACGAATTGGCGGGCTTTCGACGTGGCTCCGGCAACTCTTGCCTGCCTTCGTGTCCGTTTTACGTTTCTGACACAATTCCTTTGGGCAACAGTGTTCCCTTCATCTGGACAGCCAATTCTCTTTCACTTATCAATCGCCCGCCAATCTCCTTCCCAATTTCAATTCAATTCGGTTGCGCCACATAAGTGGTGTCATCCTTTCGTTTTGCGGAGGCAACATGCCAGCCGTCGTCGGTCAAGGTTCGCGCAGTCTCGGTGCCGCTTCGCTTGGGTTGGTCTTTCCAATCCTGGTGATGTTGTCGGTGCTGGTGCTGGTCGCTCCTGTGCCGCCGATGCTGCTCGATCTGTTGCTCGCCGCGAATGTTGCCGCCTCGGTCTTGATTCTGCTGACCACGATCTCGGTCCGCAGGCCACTCGAATTCAGCGTGTTCCCATCGCTGTTGTTGTTGACGACGCTGGTGCGTTTGGTACTGAACGTGGCTTCGACGCGGTTGATTCTGACCCGAGCCCACTCGTCCGGAACCGATGCAGCCGGCGCCGTCATCGAAGCGTTCGGTCGGTTTGTGGCTCAGGGACAACTGGTTGTCGGCCTGGTTCTGTTCGCGATTGTGGTTGTCATTCAATTCGTCGTCGTGACCAAAGGAGCGACGCGGATCAGCGAAGTTGCAGCGCGATTTGCCCTGGACGGAATGCCCGGCAAACAGATGGCGATCGACGCCGATCTGTCGGCGGGATTTATTGACGCGGAACAGGCTCGCCAGCGCCGAGCCGAAGTCGCCGAGCAGGCTGATTTTTATGCGGCCATGGATGGGGCCGGCAAATTTGTCCGTGGCGACGCGATCGCCGGCATCCTGATCACGCTGATCAACCTCTTTGGCGGTCTGGCCATCGGGGTCATCCAGCACCGAATGTCACCCGCCCGCGCTGTCGAGGTCTTCGCGACGTTGACCATCGGCGACGGTCTGGTTTCGCAAATTCCAGGATTCTTGATCGCGGTCGCCGCAGGATTGCTGGCAACACGTTCTTCGCGTGAATCCAGCCTGTCTCAGGAAGTCGTTCATCAGACATTCCGTGAACCGACGGTCTTGTTTCTGGCGGCGGCCTTCATTGGTGGTTTGGCACTGACGGGACTTCCGATGCTGCCATTGATGGCACTGGGAATTGGTTGCCTCTGGATTGGCAGCCAGATGTTGAAACAGAATCAGTCTGCACAATCGGCAACAACTTACAACATTTCAACATCTCCGCTCGCAAACTCTCCGGCTGCAATTCCAACAAATCGTCAACCACAGCCGATCGGTCGACAGGCTCGCCCCGAAGATAAGTTGGCGATCGAACCCATCGAGCTGGAACTCGGCTTTCGCCTGATCAAGCTGGCTGATCCGGACGCGGGTGGTGACCTGATGGATCGAGTCACACAGCTTCGCGGTAAGATCGCGCAAGAATTGGGCATCATTCTTCCCAAGGTGAAAATCCGAGACAGCCTGCGGCTGAAGGATTTCGGTTATCAAATCAAGCTGCGGGACGTCTCGGTTGCCACCGGCGAACTGCGAACCGATTCACTGCTCGCAATCAACCCAGGATTTGTCAGTGACGACCTGGTTGGGAGCGATACGATCGAGCCCGCGAGTGGTCGTCCTGCCAAATGGATTGAGCCCGCTCTGGCCGAACATGCCAAGACGTTGGGTTACAAGGTGGTCGAACCAGTCGTCGCCCTGGTGGCGCACCTGGCCGAAACGGTGAAATCCCACGCCGACGAAATGTTGACCCGTCAACATGTTCATCAGTTACTCGATAACTTGCGGCAGACAGCTCCGAAGGTCGTCGAAGAACTGATCCCGGAAATATTGAAGCCCGCTCAGGTCCATCAGATTCTGTGCAATTTGCTGCGGGAACGTGTTCCGGTCCGAGACCTCGAATCGATTCTCGAGACGCTGGGCGACTACGCGGACCGAACCAGGGACGTCGTTGTCCTGACCGAATACTGTCGCGACGCCCTAAGTCGCACCATCTGTCAGCAATATCGCGATACCAACCGCGTCCTTCACGCCGTCACGTTGGACCCTGCTCTGGAAGACGTCCTCGCAGACGGATACCAATCCGGCGAACGCGGGTTGGTACTCACCGTAACGCCTCAGGTGATCGAAGGTGTCACGCAAGAACTGGCTCGACAGGTCAACAAGCTGGTTCGGTCAGGCCATCAACCGGTTGTGGTCTGCTCTGCGACAGTCCGTCCGGTCTTGCGATCTCTCTCGAGAGACAGCTTGCCAAAACTGGCGGTGCTCAGTCTGCAGCAAATCACACGCGACACGCTGATTCAACCGCACGGTCAGGTTCCGATCAATTCCATCAAGCTCCCACCAGTTCGAACACACCTCGATAAAACGATTCGTCCCCTGGCAGTGGCAACACACTAGTCCCGTCGATCAATCCCGTTCGCGAGAAAACTCACCGAGTTTCGATCATGCAACACAAGATCCACACATTCCGAGCAGCGACAATGGACGAGGCGCTAGACCTTGTCCGTCGTGAGCTAGGTCCGGACGCGGTCGTCCTGGATTCCCAGGAAGTGGCGTCGCGTCGCTTGTTGCCCTGGTCGTCGAACCGGCAGGAAATCGAAGTGCGAGCCGAGCGCCAGGCTGCTCTGCCCAAAGCAGCAGCGCCGTCGGCCAAGCCCGCGCGAGTGATCAGAACGCTGGCAGAATCGTTGTCGGCAAATCCGCCAAAAACTCCGTTACTGCCGCCGATTGTGGCTCCCGCATTCGATTCGCAGGACGATTCCACTGTCGAGAATTCACGCGCCGGTTCGAAACCAGCCGAATCGCCCGGCGACGTGGTGTCTCAACCACGATTGACGTCCGCCCAGGCCGACGGTGATTCTGCCGGATTCGCCAAGAGTTTGGGAACTCTGCAGTCGATAATGGCCCGATTGGCAACGCAGGATCGTCCCCACACATCTGACGTTCCCGTAGAACTCTATGCTCAGTTCCTGAAGCTCTTCGAAGCGGGCATCGAAGACGATCTCGCTCGGGAACTGACCGTGCAACTGAGGCAGCATCCCGCCATCGATGTAAATACCTCTGCCGATACGATTCAAGCGATTTTGACGGCGATGGTTGAACGCGAGTTACGCTGTGGACCGCCGATTCAACCGAAACCCGGTCGGCGCGAAATCGTGGTCCTGGTCGGTCCCACCGGAGTGGGCAAGACGACAACGCTGGCCAAACTGGCGGGTCACTATCAACTGAATCTGGGTCTGCGAGTCGGGTTGATCACTTTCGACACCTGTCGCGTCGGTGCGTTTGAGCAAATCCAGACGTACGCCGACATCTTGCAGGCCCCCTTACGAGCCGTCGCATCCTCCGATGACTTGAAAGCGGCCATCGATGAACTGGACGATGTTGATCTGATTCTGATTGACACCGCCGGTCACAGCCCGCGTGATCTGAACAAACTGAATCGCCTGAGCGAGTTTGTGAAGGTGGCCTCGCCCGATCACGTCCTGCTGGTCGTGTCGGCCACAACCAGCACCAAACGATTGAGTTCAATTGCGGATCAGTTCGCGAGTGTCACTCCCACGTCACTCGTCCTGACAAAACTCGACGAAGCGGACAACTGGGGAAATCTATTGTCGATCGCTCGCCAGATCCCGACACCAGTCAGCTACGTCACGACCGGCCAGGATGTTCCCGCACAGATTGAACCGGCCCACCCGACTCGTCTGGCAAAACTGATTCTGGGACGTGACCAGATTCCGCCTAGCAGCCTGTTGAAAAAGGGGTCTGACCCTATGGAGGGCTCCGTGAATTGCCTTAAAACCTGATGCCCGGCGAGGGTCTGCCCCCGTTTTCAACGGGCTGACAGCACCCGCGTTCAACACGATCACAACCATTTGACCACGAACCATACTAAGACCACCGATTGCTGATGCCACAAACTCTCACCACACAGTTGCAGCGGCCCATCACGGGTGGCGAACAAGCCCGAGAACTACGGGCATTGGTCGCTCGTCGATCGGCAATGCCCGTCGCGCGACCGACAGCGGCGCAACGGTGTCACAGAATTGTGGTCGCGGGTGGTAAGGGTGGTGTCGGGCGTTCCGTCATTGCCTTAAACCTGGCGGTCGCACTGGCTCAGCAAGGTCATACCGTCGGTCTGTTGGACGGCTGTCCGAACTTCGGAAACATCGAACTGCTGTGTGGTCTCAACAGCTATTGGAACCTGTCGCACGTGCTGCAGGGATCACGCCAGTTGACGGATATCGTTCAGTCCGGCCCCGGCGGAATTCAGATCATTGCCGGTGCGGGTTGCCTGGTGGAACCTGACTTCGAATTCGCACCATCTGCGGGAACAGTCGGTCAGTTGCACCGATTTGAGCAATCACTCGACTGGATGATCGTTGACGCCAGTGGCGCAACGGCGCGGATGATCCGCCGCTGGGCAGCCACTGCTGACGACGTGTTGATCGTGACAACTCCCGAACCGACCGCTGTTGCCGAAGCGTATGCTTCGATCAAAGCGATGGCTTACGCCGGCCGGTCGCGACTGGGGCTGATCGTGAATCAAGCCGAATCACCACAGCAGGCACAACAGATTCTCGACAATCTGCAACATGCGGCCCGTTCGTTCCTGCAGGTTGACCTGCATCGTCGTGGCTCCATTCCGCGCGATACGACGATTCCGATATCGGTGAATGCTCGTCAGCCCTTTGTTCTGAAACAGGACGAAAATCCCGCAGGCAAGTCGCTGAACGAATTGGCTCGCAGATGGACTCGCACTTCGGCAGATTCTGCCGCCAACAGTTACTTCGATGTTTTCTTCCAGGCCAGCGGTGTTCGCGTCGGGAATGAATCGGAACGCTTTAGGCAATCCGAATGATGTTTTGTTTTTATCCAGAATTGTTCGTTCGAAATCCGGTTATGACCTTCAGGGGAAATAAATTGAATTGATTCACACTCAAGGCCGCGCAGAGCCGATAAAGATCTGGCGGGGAATTGCCGAGCGGTTTGTCGTGTCCGCAAACGACTGGCCTCTGGTGATTTCAGGAACGGGACAAGGATCGAGGGATGTCAGTTCGCATCTGACTGACGCACATTCCATTTTTGTCGACAGCCTTCAAGGATAATTCTTCAACACGAACAACAGACCTCGGGCCCAATCCAACCTGTGATCAAGGCTCGTGATTTACGTGCAGTGAAGAATTCTTCGAGACGGAAGACGGTGATAAACGCTCGATCAATTGACGACACGAAATGACAAGCTAACCACGGGCGCGAGCGTCGACGCGAGCACCACGACATGAGGTCGTGAGCGTCGTTGGACTCACCATGGAGGGTTCGATGGTAATGAAGGTGGCGACGGAAGAAGAGATCGCTCAAGTCTGGCTGGACTTCAAGCGAGATCAATCTAACCAAGACTTACGCAATACTCTGATCGAGCGATTTCTGCCACTTGTCCGCTACAACGCGGAACGTGTGTGGGCCAAGCTGCCAGACGGTGTGGATCTGAACGACCTGATTTCGGCCGGAGTCTTCGGACTGATGGACGCGATCGAGGCCTTCGATCTGGACCGTGGCGTCAAATTTGAAACCTATTGTGTTCCGCGAATCCGCGGCGCAATGCTCGACGAACTGCGCACGATGGATTGGGTCCCTCGTCTGGTTCGTAGTAAAGCGAGTAAACTGGAAGCGGCTCGCAAAGAAGCCGAAGCGGAACTCGGCCGCCCCCCTTCCGACGCCGAAGTCGCGAAGAAGATGGGCCTGCCGATGGAAGAGTACGACAAACACAAGTCGGAAGCGTCCGCCGTCAATCTGGTCAGCCTGAACAAGAAGTGGTACGAAACGGACAGTTATAAAGACGTCCGTGAAATCGATATCATCGAAGATACCAAGGGTGAAGATCCCACCGACGGGATCCAGAAACGCGACGTCATGAAGCTGGTCACCAAAGGCCTGAATCGGAACGAGCGACTGATCATCATCCTGTACTACTACGAAGAACTGACGATGAAAGAGATCGGCACCACCCTGGGGCTGTCCGAATCTCGCGTCAGCCAGATGCACTCCAGCATCGTGGCCCGCCTGAAAGACCAACTGAACCGTCGCCGTCCCGAGTTCGCCGCTCAGTAGTGCGATGTCCGTTTCGATATCAAAACCTCGACCGCCGCAAAACGGTCGAGGTTTTTTTCTGCGCGGTAGCAGATTTGACTCGGTCGAAGTGTGTGACTGTATGGCTGCGATGGCATCGCCCAGGATTGTGGACTAATGCATCGTCACAACGAAAACTCGGTGCACCACTTCTCGCTCCGCCAGTGCTCTCAACTCGAAGCGGAAGTAGAAGACACTGGCGGAGCCAGCGGCACACGACCCGAAAAACAAGATTTGACAACTCGCCGAATTTCCTTGCATCACGGCCAGACCTGAAGTCCGAATTGACCTGTTTCCCGAACCTCGCGTATACCCCTGATAGAACGTCCTATAGAAAGGTGGTTCGCGCCATGAGTTCTTCCGTGCCCAATCGATCCGGTTCATCAACGGCATCATCTGCGTCGCGCGAACAATCGGTGGCCAATTCGGCGACCCCGTTTCAGCCGCTTCCGGCCGCCGAAATCGAAAAACTGTTGAAGCTGCGTTCCACCACGCACGGCACCGACGAGGAATTGGGACCAGGCGACGTCCAGTACTTGCGAGGGAGTTCGACAACTCAGCCGGTTCATCCGTCTCCAACGCGCGAGCGAGCCACCTATTCCGAACCGAACTCAATCTCAAACACAGCCGCCGAACATGGGAAAGAGTTGATAGAAGAACAGTCAAGCAGTCGTGACTCGATCGCACGAAGTGCGACAGCCGCGTCACCGACTCCAACGCGCGAGCAGCATTCCTATTCTAAACCCAACTCAATCGCGCACCCCGCCGACCCGCGGCCGGGTCACCCTGCCGATCCGCGGCCGGGTCTGAGTCTGGAGGATCTGGGTGACCTGGAACTTGATATCTCGATCGAATTGGGGCGTGCTGAGCTGTTGATTGAGGACGTTTTGAAACTGCGTGAAGGTTCGGTCGTGTCCCTCGACAAGCTGGCTGGCGATCCTGTGGATATTGTCGCGAATGGCCGACTGGTCGCTCGAGGTGAATTGCTGGTGATCGAAGGCAAATTCGGCGTGCGGCTCAGCGAGGTGATTTAGCAGCCCGTTGAAAAAGGGCTCTGACCCTTTGGAAGGCACCGCAAATTACCTCACAAAGCTGGTGCTCGGAGAGGGTCTGACCCCTTTTTCAACGGGCTCCTCTGTTTGTTCGTTCCTGGTTCGCACCTGCCAATATCGGCGTCCAGGCGAGGGACTCCCCCAAGGCGCAGCCGTTGGTTTGATCCGTCTGCCGCATCTGATCGCCTTCGTTACCTTCGTTGACTTCTGTTCAAATTCCCGGATTTAAACCCCTACAAATTCAAAGTCCGCTCAGCGAGGTGATTTAGCCGACGAATTCTTGCCTCGTTTCGTCGCGGGCGGATTGACATCGCATTTCAGGAACGGCCGCAACTTCTCGATCAGTTTCGGTCCGACGCCACGCACTCGATCCAGTTGTTCAATCGTTTTGAACGGACCGTGCGCGTCGCGATCCTCGACAATCCGCTTGGCCATCTTCTCGCCAATGCCGTCGAGCTGAGCCCACTCGACCCACGAAGCCTTGTTGATGTCGATCGAATAGAAATATTCGCGAGGTTGCTGGCTGACGATTTCGATCTCGGACTTCCATCCACCCGACAACTTCCAGCGAAAGATGAGTAGCAGAACGACCAGCGCGATCAATAACACTCCGAGCAGCAGTTGATCCGCACGATGCAGCCACATCGTGATCTGGCTGGCCGGTCGATCTGCCGGACGGACGGGATTCGCTTCCGCGGACGATTTGCCATCCGGCGACGTCGGTACTTCAATGCGAACGGACGTCGTGCCGTTCGACAACGTCGGCCCGCTCGATTCGATCACGATGTCGTGCTGGTCGGTCATGATGGCGGTCAGTCTTCGGACTTGAGAGACCACACGAACTGTTTCAGTGCTTCGAATTGCTGGCGAGCGTCGCCGCCTTCGATCTGTTTCACCGCTGTCGTTCGCAAGTCAGGCGCGAAGCGGGGCATCCGTGATCCGATATCGTAACGCGGCGGATCAAACAGTTGACGCAGCGCGAATTCCGGCCTCAGCCGATCACGAGTCTGCACGAAATTGATTCCCAGCGCGAGTTGCGTGGCCGCATCACCACGCGGTTTGTCTTTCCCGATGGCGTGACACTGCCGGCAATCGAGCCCTCCGTCGCGCAAGGTCAACTGACGTCCCTTTTCGATCTGAACCGGATCAAGATCCACAGGTAGCGACTCCGCGAAAGGAACGCCGTGTTCGTCAGCCAGTCCGTGCGCAATCAGGCTGGCGTACGCGGGAAAGCTGGGCATCCGGGCGACGATCCAGGGGCGTGGTTTGTGGCTGATTTCTCCCTTGATCATCTTTTCGATCCAGGGTCCTTGCAGCTTTTCTCCGACCCAGGTCAGTTGTGGGACCGCGTCCAGCATTTTTCCAGAACCTTCCTCAGCCACAATTTCCGGCCATGAGGCCGATGTCGCATCGCGTGCATGACATGCCGTGCACCGCAACGAAGTGATCAGCCTGGAGACATGACCACCCGCAGCCTCAGGGCGGACTGCTGCTCCCGCAGCCTTCGCTTTGACGAATGCCAGCAAAGACTCGCGCCGCCCCTCTTTCCAAGCGAACACAGGTGCTTTCGATCCGAGTGTCGGAGCTTCGGCCAGGCAACCACGATCTGCCTCCTTCACAAACGCGCTTTTCACGTTTGCGGCGGTGACGGCAGTCTTCGCGGAAACCTGGTGGCAATTGCTGCAACGCAGATCCGTGAACAGTTTCTGTCCGAGACTTCGATCACCCGCCTTTCGGTCAACGACCTGCAAGCGCCCTTTGGAATTCTCATTCAAATAGGCGGCTAACGATTTGGATTCGTCATCGGTCAGGTGGAAATCAGGCATCTGACTACCAACGTGCAATCGTTGCGGTTCGCGCAGGTATTGTTCCAGTTGTGTTCCAGTCAACTTTTCGCGGATGAAATGGAACGACACTCGATTCCAGTCGGGATTCGGATCGGTTGCATCGAACGTATGGCAGGCGATGCAGCCCAGCCGTTCGTACAATCGTGCCCCTTGTTCCAGGGGCGTTTCCTTCGACTCGACGGAGCTCGTCTTCGATTGAGTGTTCCTGTTCGATGGAATGTCGCTTGAGTCATTCAACGATTTCAAATAGGCCACCAGATGGTCCAGGGTCGCACCGTCACTGGCAGAGACCAGCCGCGGCATCGTGGCATCGGCTCGTAAGTGGGCGGGATTCAGTATCCACTCTCGCAACCAGTCCTCACTCAGACGACTGCCGACGCCGACCAGCGAAGGAGCCTGCCGCAATCGTTCGACGGCGGTGGCTCGTGCGTCAGTCTCGCTGTCACCGGTGTGGCACGTATAACAGCGTTTCTCCGCGAACAGGCTTCTGCCGGTGGCGAGCTGCATTTGAGGACCGGCCACGGTTTCATGCTCGGCCGTTTCGTGATCGGCAGTTTCATGGTAGAGCGCCGTCGCGGGAATCGCTTCGCGGGGAAACTTGTCCGATTCCCATAGCAGCCGAAACGGAACGTCTCGTTGCGTTCCCGTCAGGCGCAGTCGGAATGGCAGAATGCCCTTGTTCAATCGGATCGTCACGGGCTGCTGCCCAATCGGATATGTCTGACCGTCAACTTCCAGCGTCGCTCCATTGGCGGTGGCCGTGCTGAAACGATAACTGTCCGTCGCCGGAACCCTCAAGTACCCGGCAAGTGTCTGCGCG
>Ga0207694_10000625_pt1 | contig 32139 bp, 25 predicted proteins | sample KBSC34metaG_FD_184353 | JGI IMG/M metagenome (GOLD analysis project Ga0207694, IMG submission 184353) | Corn rhizosphere microbial communities from Kellogg Biological Station, Michigan, USA - KBS C3-4 metaG (SPAdes) (version 2) | ecosystem: Host-associated > Plants > Roots > Rhizosphere > Soil... | reverse complement strand
CTTCGTGCCCTCCTACGCCACCATCGGCGTGCTGGCCCCGGTGCTGGTGCTGGTCGGCCGCCTGCTGCAAGGCTTCTCGGCCGGTGTGGAACTGGGCGGCGTGTCGGTCTACCTGGCCGAAATGGCCACGCCCGGCAACAAGGGTTTCTATGTGAGCTGGCAGTCGGCCAGCCAGCAGGTGGCCATCATCGTGGCGGCGGCCATCGGCTACATGCTCTCGACGACGCTCACCCCGGCCCAGGTCGGTGACTGGGGCTGGCGCGTGCCGTTCTTCATCGGCTGCCTGATCGTGCCGGTGCTGTTCGTGATCCGCCGCTCGCTGCAGGAAACCGAAGAGTTCATGCGCCGCAAGCATCGTCCGAGCACCGGCCAGATCTTCCGTTCCATGATCGAGAACTGGAAGCTGGTCATTGCCGGCATGATGCTGGTGTCGATGACCACCGTGTCGTTCTACCTGATCACGGTGTACACCCCGACCTTCGGCAAGAACGTGCTGAAGCTCTCCACCGAAGCGAGCCTGATCGTGACCTTGTGCGTGGGCCTGTCCAACTTCATCTGGCTGCCGATCATGGGCGCGCTGTCGGACCGCATTGGCCGTCGCCCGATCCTGGTGACCTTCACCGTCCTGACCATTCTGACCGCCTACCCGGCCGTGAACTGGCTGGTGCATGACGCCAGCTTCGCCAAGATGCTGATGGTGGAACTGTGGCTGTCCTTCCTGTACGCCAGCTACAACGGCGCGATGGTGGTGGCCCTGACGGAAGTGTTGCCAGCCGAGGTGCGCACCGTAGGCTTCTCGCTGGCCTACAGCCTGGCTACCGCCGTCTTCGGCGGCTTCACGCCCGCCATTGCGACTGGCCTGATCGAAATGACCCACGACAAGGCAGCACCTGGCCTCTGGATGAGCACGGCTGCAGTGTGCGGGCTGATCGCCACACTGATCCTGTATCGCAACAAGGCGGCACGGCAGGCAGTGACGGCCTGAGACAGGTTCTTGTACTAGCTATTGGGATGGGCCGCAGAAATGCGGCCCTTTTTTGTTTGGTCAGCGTCCGTGATCGAACCCGATATTCTCAGGTAGTCCTGATTTCTTCAAGCAGACCGGGATGGCGATCCAGCAGCCTGAAGAGCTTCACCAGTGAAAGCGGCGGCTTGGCCTTCCCGTTTTCGTAGCGGGAAAAGGCATTGACGCCGCCGCCGAACAACTCGGCGGCCTCACGCTGGTCCAGATCAAGCTTGCGTCTGACCCGCGTGATATAGGCCGGGTCGACATAGGCGGCGTTGACCGTGCGCTGGAATTTGCCGATTTGTGCGCTGTAGCGGTCGCCGTGTTCACGATCAAGCAGGACTTCGCCGCAGGCCGGACAGAAATCTCCCGTCACCGCTTCAATGAGGGTGCTCTGCCCTTTGTAGATATAGGGCAGATTGCGCGTCTCGCGGACCAGTTCAGCTGCACCGCAGCAAGGACATTTCATTTCATAGCTCCTTGAAGGAAACGACAAGCACATCATCTACCACGCTCAGCTTGAGATACACCTTGACGCCGCTGGCAAGCCGAGGGTGGTAAACGTCCTGCCAGATGCGATGGTCGGCGTGCGTGGTCATGCTTTTATGGAAATCACGGACGGACAGCCCGAGAATCACCGCACAGATGCCTTCCAGATCGTCGATGCCGCAAGCCCGCGCACCCTGAAAGGCCGTAGCGGTCACCCTCACCCTACCGGACTCGACCCAGGAGCATCACCTTTTAAGAGGGCAGTTCTGGATTCTAATCAGCAACAATATTTCTTATTCTGCGAACTTTTTAGCGGTCTCTGGAAAGAGCATATCAAGATGCTTTTCCCGATCAGCCGGCTCTCCTAACTCTCCGTTTCCAAAAAGTGATGTTGATGCAATTGCTTGTGCTCGAGCATTAATTTCATGAATTAATCGAATTAGCCTAGTGCGAGTGAAGTACCCGTTGTAACCATTCTCGATTTTGGCTAAAAGCCGACTAGGATTTGCTCCATGTGCGACACCGTCAGAATCGAGAAGATACCGATTAATAGTCACCAGCACACCGCTAAAGTGCTTACTCCAAAATCTTGGTACCGTTTTAATGATTGAGACACCATACTCACAGTGTCGGGTGGACTGTGGCGCCTGGAATCTATCAAAAAATAATTTTAGAAATTGGAAATCGCTAAAAGATATTGATGCAGGCGCGTCTTTAGCGCTGGTTGCATACAACGTGATCGGCTCGTTAGTATGGGCTACCAATCCGGTCAAATAGCCCAACCCTGGATGATGTTGCGCACCTTCCCTGAATTCTCGCGAATACTGTGCATCTAGCTCGAAAGGTGTCTCCACTGTAATCATAAAATCATCTAACAATACGAATCCACTTGTCTTTGGGTATAGCTCAATGTTCGCTGCTCGCCCATTGCGCTCAAATTCATCGACCGTTTGCAAAATCCATAGTCCATCACCATACAATTCAACTCGCGAGGCAAAAAGCAGAGGCAATTTATATTTCGCCGCAAATCGCTTGTAAGACTCAACCATCTTATTACTTATCTTGCCCGTCTCCAGCTTTGCCGTTGTTTTTACCTCCACAAAGCAAGAGTATTCGCCTCGCTCTGTTCTGAAGGTGACCAAGTAATCAGGGATTTTTAATGACTCGTTCCCAATAGGGCTCTGTCTGTTGAATTGCACTAAAAACTGACCCACTTTCCCCGGAAATTTGCATCCTAAGTTGACCCATGTTTAGACCACAATCCTGCTCATGACAGCGAGCAGGAGAACGGAGTGATAGACGTGGCCCTACTTGGATTCATTCGACGCTGGTACATCAGAGACCGCATATCGATTAGGGAAATCGCCCGCAGGCTCGACATTTCCCGAAACACTGTTCGTCGCTACATTCGAACGGAGGCGATTGAACCTTCCTATCCCAGCAGGAAATCATCGAGTTCGCTGGACGAATTCGCGCCCCAACTCACCGCCTGGTTGAGCGCTGAGGTAGTCAAATCTCGCAAGCAAAGACGAACCCTGAAACAGATGTTCCTGGACCTTAAGGAGTTAGGCTATAAGGGGTCGTACGACCGCGTCGCAGCCTTCGGAAGGCGGTGGAAGGTGGGTCAGATGGAGAGGGTCAATTCTGCGAGCAAATCAACAATCGAGGCTGTAAATATTGCGCGACCCCATCGACCAATATTGCCAAATGGACAGAAAAATTCGAATCCAATATTGCTCGTGATGAGCGTAATCTCCAAAGGCTGCGCGAGCAGAATTGGCGAATGGTTGTCATATGGGAGTGCGGACTGAAACATGGAGATCCTGCCGAGGCGCTTTCCTGGTTGCCCGATGTAGTTCGCGACTTTGGGATCGAGTACGTCGAATGGCCATCGCTCTCTTGACGGTTTGGATGCGATGGCATTGATCGGTAGGCTGTGGGTCAATTTCACCTTGATTCGTTTGTGCTAACCAGCAAGCCGAGTTGATCACGGATATGAAAAAACAAAAAACCCGCCCTTCTTTCGAAGAGGCGGGTTTTTCGGACGGCGCCGCATACGCATGATTGCACATGCAGCGACGGGTATCTGGTGGTGATAGGTGGACTTGAACCACCGACCCCAGCATTATGAGTGCTGTGCTCTAACCAGCTGAGCTATATCACCAGGAGGCAAGCCCGAGACTATAGAGGTCCAATCGCCTTCTGTCAATACTTTTTCCGCATTTCCCTCTTAATTTTATCCACAGGCCCCGGCAGCTCATCCGGCGCGGCGTTCCGCCAAGGCTTGCTGCACCCGCGCCAGCACCTCGGCCGTAGCCTCCGGGCGGTTGCAGTCGATGCTGATGCGCTCCGGCATGGAGCGCAGCCAGGTCAGCTGGCGCTTGGCCAGCTGGCGCGTGGCGGCAATGCCTTTCTCGCGCAGGGCCGTGGCATCGATGCTGCCGTCCAGGTATTCCCACATCTGGCGATACCCGACACAACGCATCGACGGCAGCCCCAGATGCAGGTCGCCCCGCGCACGCAGAGCGGCGACTTCACGTTCCAGCGCGCCACCGCGCAGCATCAGATCAAAGCGCAACGCAATGCGCTCATGCAGTACCGCACGGTCAGCCGGTTCCAGCGCCAGCGGCAGCATCTCGAACGGCAGCGGCTCAGGCGGCTTCTGCGACAGCAAGGACGACATCGGCTGCCCCGTCAGCAAGCTGATCTCCAGCGCACGCTGAATGCGCTGGCTGTCAGTCGGCTTCAGTCGCGCAGCCGTGACCGGGTCCAGCGTCGCCAGGCGCGCATGCATGGCCGGCATGCCGATCCGTGCCGCCTCCTCATCCAGTTGCGCACGCAATGCCGGATCGGCCTGCGGCAGCTCATCCAGGCCGTCGCGCAACACCTTGAAATACAGCATCGTCCCGCCCACCAGCAAGGGCAGCTTGCCGCGCGATGCAATCTCCAGCGTAAGGCGCAGCGCATCCTGGCGGAACTGCATGGCTGAGTAAGCTTCGGTCGGGTCGATGATGTCGATCAGGTGATGTGGCACCGCAGCCAGCTCTTCCGGGCTGGGCTTGGCGGTGCCGATATCCATCTCGCGGTAGACCAGGGCCGAATCGACGGAAATGATTTCGCAGGGCAGGTGGCGGGCAATCTCCAGCGCAGCGGCAGTCTTGCCGGACGCAGTGGGGCCCATGATGGCCACCGCCAGAGGCAGTTGCAGGGTCATCGCACGATCCTTACTGGCCACGCAGGAAGAGCTTGTCCAGATCCGACAGGCCCATCTGGGTCCAGGTCGGACGGCCGTGGTTGCACTGGTCGGAGCGTTCGGTGGCTTCCATCTGGCGCAGCAGCGCGTTCATCTCCGGCAGCGTCAGGCTGCGATTGGCACGCACCGCCGTATGGCAGGCCAGCGTACCGAGCAGTTCGTTGCGGCGCTCCAGCAAGACACGCGAACCACCGTATTCGCGCACATCGCGCAGGACGTCGCGGGCCAGCGTCTGGGCGTCAGCGTTCTTCAGCAGCGCCGGGACGGCACGCACGGCCAGCGTGGTCGGGGACATCACGGCAATGTCGAAGCCCAGGGCCGACAGCGTTTCCTGATGTTCTTCCACCGTGCCCACTTCCACCGGATCGGCATAGAAGGTGACCGGGATCAGCAGCGGCTGCACGAACATCTCGTTGCCATCGAGCGCGGTCTTCAGTTGTTCGTAGAGGATGCGTTCATGTGCGGCATGCATGTCCACCACCACCAGGCCGGCCTGGTTCTGCGCCAGCACGTAGATGCCATGCAGTTGCGCCAGCGCGAAGCCGAGCGGGAAGTCGCCGTCCGGCAGGGGGGCGGCGGGCTGTGCAGCGGACTGGAAGGCTGCGCTGTTGAAGCCTGCCGCCGCATTGCCACTGTCGCTCTGCCCGGCAGGCTCGCTGCGGAACATGTTGCCGTAGGCCGCGCGATCCTGGCGTACGCCATAGCCGCCGCTACCTTGGCCACCGTTGCCGGCAAAGGAGAACGGACGCGGTTGTTCAGCGAACTGGGCGGAGAAGCTCTGCTGTTTCTGTTCGCGCATCCAGGGCAGCGGGGCATTCGGGCCACTGGCGGGAGCGGGCGCGCCCTCGGCGCTCTCGGTCTGTTGCTGCGGCAGATTGCCGAAGGACACGGCCGAGGTCTGCGCCAGCGCGCGCGAGACCGCGTGGAATACGAACTGGTGCACCGCGCGGCTGTCGCGGAAACGCACTTCGATCTTGGACGGGTGCACGTTCACATCCACCAGCGCCGGGTCCAGCGTCAGCGACAGCGCATAGGCCGGATAACGGTCCCCATGCAGCACATCCTGATAGGCGGCGCGCACGGCGTGGGTGAGCAGCTTGTCACGGACGAAGCGGCCGTTGACGTAGAAATACTGGCCATCGGCGCGTGCCTTCGAGGCCGTCGGCAGGCCGACGAAACCATGCAGGCGCAAGGGGCCCGCACTCTCGTCGAGCGGCAGGCGCGCATTGGCGAATTCGTCGCCGAGGATGTGGGCGCTGCGCTTGGCGAATTCACCGACGTTCCAGTGATCGACCGTCTTGCCGTTATGCGACAGCGAAAAACTCACATCCGGACGCGCCAGCGCAATACGCCGCACGACCTCGGCGCAGTGGCCGTATTCGGTCTGTTCGGACTTGAGGAATTTGCGCCGCGCCGGGGTGTTGAAATACAAGTCCTGCACGTCGATGGTCGTGCCCTGTGCGCCTGAGGCCGGGGCCACGGTACCGAATTGGGAGCCGGTGATTTCCCATGCATGCGGTGCATCGGCGGTGCGGCTGGTTACCGTGAGCTGGGCCACCGAGGCGATCGAGGCCAGCGCCTCGCCGCGGAAGCCGAGGGTGGAGACATTCTCCAGGTCGGTCAGCGACGCAATCTTGGACGTCGCATGGCGCGCCAGTGCCAGCGGCAATTGCTCCGGTGGAATGCCGCGTCCGTTGTCGGTGATGGCGATGCGCTTGACGCCGCCTTGCTCCAGGCGCACGGTGATTTGCGTGGAGCCGGCATCAAGCGCGTTCTCCAGCAATTCCTTGACCACGGCGGAAGGACGTTCGATCACCTCGCCAGCGGCAATCTGCGAGATCAACTGATCGGGCAGGGCCTGGATGGGGCGGTGGGACGGGGCGGCAGCCGGTTCGGAAGCGGGGGAGGAGTGCGGTGCGTTCATGGCGGGATTATACCTGCCGACGCCAGGGGCCGGATGTGACGAAGCCGCCCGGAGGCGGCTTCTTGGGAGCGGATGCGATCAGGGTTTTCTGCAGGGCAATCGTTGGATCGCCGCGCAGAAAATCATGCAAACGATATAAATGATTTACACACGGAAGGTGCTCACTGCGGCAGCCAGGCGCTCGGCCTGCTGCTGCAGCGATTGTGCAGCGGCTGCGGCCTGCTCCACCAGCGCTGCATTCTGCTGGGTGCTCTCATCCATTTGCGCGATGGCACGGTTGATCTGGTCGATCCCTTCGCTCTGCTCGCGGCTGGCGGTGGTGATCTCGCTGATGACGGTGGAGACGCGCTGCACGCTGGCCACCACGTCGTTCATGGTGTTGCCGGCCTGTGAGACCAACTGGCCGCCACCGGCCACGGTCTGCACCGAGGCGTCGATCAGTTCCTTGATTTCCTTGGCGGCCGAGGCGCTGCGCTGGGCCAGCGTGCGCACTTCGGTGGCGACTACGGCGAAGCCGCGTCCCTGCTCACCGGCGCGGGCCGCTTCCACCGCCGCGTTCAGGGCCAGGATGTTGGTCTGGAAGGCGATGCCGTCGATCACGCTGATGATGTCGACGATGCGTTGCGAGGAGCTGTTGATGGCATCCATGGTCTGCACCACCTGACCCACGACGTCGCCGCCGTGGCTGGCGACTTCCGAAGCGGAACCGGCCAGTTCATCGGCTTGAATCGCGTTGGCGGCATTCTGCTTCACGGTTGAGGTCAGCTCTTCCATGGCCGAGGCGGTTTCTTCCAGGGCACCCGCTTGCTGCTCGGTACGCGAAGACAGATTGAGGTTGCCGGCGGCGATCTCGCTGGCGGCGGTGTTGATTTCTTCGGTCCCGGCACGCACGCTGGAGACCACTTCCGACAGGCCCATGCTGATACCGTTAAAGGCGCCCATCAGGCGGCCGATCTCATCGCTGCTGTGTACGTGCAGGCGAGTGGTGAGGTCGCCGCCGGCGATGCGGTCGGCGGCATTGCACACCGCATCCAGCGGGCGGGTGATCATGCGGTTGATCATCACCGTCAGGATCGCGCCCAGCACCGCCAGGAACAGCAGGCCCAGGCCGATGTAGAGATTGCGCATCGAGTTGACTTCGCGCGTGATCTCATCGACCGCCGCTTCACCGACGATGACCCAGTTCCACGGGGCATAGTGAGTGAAGACGGCGATCTTCTGGCGGCCGTCGCTGCCGGTGTAGCGCAGCTGGCCTTCCTTCTGCTGCACCAGGGTCTTGATGTAGGTGTTGCCGCCGGCATCCTTGGCCTCGATCAGGTTGCCGCCTTCTTCCTTGCCTTCGCGCGGGGCACCGGCAATCATCACGCCCTGGTCCTTGCCTTCGCGGCCATTGAGCGCGTAGAAATTGCCGGTCTCGGCGATCTTGAGCGACTTGATCTGGTCCTTCAGCGCCTTGACGTCGGCCGAGATGTCGATGCCCACGTAGAGCGCGGCGATGATCTGGCCGGCGTCATTCTTGAAGGGCACGTACTTGGTGATGTACTGCTTGCCGAACAGGGTGGCCACGCCGCTGTAGGTCTTGTCGGACTTCAGGGCGGCATAGCCGGGATGGGCACGGTCAAGCAGGGTGCCGACGGCGCGTTCGCCGTTTTCTTTCTTGACGGAAGTTGACACGCGCACGAAGTCATCGCCGGTCTTGGCGAAGATGGTGGCGGTCACGCCGGTGTGGGCGGTGAAGCGGTCGGGGATGGAGAAATCCATGTTCAGTTCGCGGCCATCATTGGACAGCACCGGCGTGGCGCGGTCGCCGATCTGCACGGTGCGGCTTTCGTCCAGGGTGAGCTTGCCGAATTCCTTGTCGAACATGGTGGAGAAGCGGTCCACCTGGCTGTTCACCGAGCGGTCGAAGATGCCCACCATGTTGGCCACGCCGCGCGCGTCGTTGCCCATCTGTTCGATGGAGCGCGATTCCACCATGCGTGAAGCGGAGTAAGTGATCAGCATCAGTGCGATCACGAAGACGATGCCCACCAGGGCTACCGTCATGGCAGTCAGTTTTGCACCGACCGAGCGATGGAACAGAGATGCGCTGCGCGCATCAGACATTGCATTAGCCATGGCTGTTGTTGTTCTTGAAGTCAAAGGGTGTGGAAAAGCAAATACCGAACCAAAACCATCCGAGGACCGATGGCGATCGCTGACTACGCGCTCATCTCGCCATCGTTTGCCCTCCTTCTTTCCGTCTTCCGGAAGGTCCTGCAACACAGTGCCTGCGTACCGATGACAGCTTGGCCGGAGGAGCGGCATGCTGCATCGAATTGCCGAAACGGCAATGCAACGCGGTCACTCACGTCAGGGGCCTTCCTTGCAGGGAGGCCCAACGTTCATGCTGAAATCACGGTACTTGCGGGGAAGCGAGTCAGTATATCGTCAGCATTTTGCGCTGCATCAAAATACTTCGAATGTTTGCGCCCACATGTAACTGTGCTGTTGTTTTTCCGGCGAGAAAGTGCCTTTTTTGCATGGAACTTTCGATTGTTCTTGCCTGCTTGTATTTCCTTCTCTCCAAGTTCAGCCGCGCGGTCCTGTCGCCCCCGGTGGAGCGGCATTCTCGCCACGGTAATCCCGCACCCAGCTTTCGAGCTGATCGGCCGACATCGGCCGCGAAAAATAATAGCCCTGCGCCACGTCACAGCCCTGGCTGATCAGCAGCCGGTATTGGTCGGCATCTTCCACACCTTCGGCCACCACGGTCAATTTGAGGCTTTCGCCGATGCGGATGACGGCGTTGGTGAGGGCACTCACCGCTTCGTCCTTGGCCATGTCGCGCACGAAGCTCTGGTCCAGCTTGAGTTCGGAGACCGGCAGCTTGCGCAGGTAGCCGAGGCTGGAATAACCGGTGCCGAAGTCATCCATGGCCAGCGGAATGCCCAGCGCATGCACGGCGGCGATGGTCTGGTTGGTGCTGGGGTTGGTATCCATCAGCACGGTCTCGGTGATTTCCAGCGTGAGGTCGGTCGGTGCCAGGCTGTAGCGGCGCAGCAGGCCGGTGAGAAATTGCGGCAGGTCGAGATCGTGGAAATTGGTGGCCGACAGGTTCACCGAAACCGACGGCACCTGGATCCCGCGCCGCCGCCAGTCAGCCAGCTGGAAGCAGGCCTCTTCCAGCGCCCACTTGCCCAGCTCGCCGATCAGGCCGCATTCCTCGGCAATCGGGATGAAGCGGCCCGGCGAGATCTGCCCCAATTGCGGATCGTGCCAGCGGGCCAGCGCTTCCACGCCGTGCAGGCTGAGGTCGTGCAGGTTGATCTGCGGCTGGAAGTGCAGTTCGAAGCTGCCGCCGCGCAAGGCATCACGCAGCGCGCCTTCCAGCACCAGGCGTTCTTGGGCGAGGCTGTTCATCTCCTCGCTGAAGAAGCTGAAACGTCCCCGGTTCACGGCCTTGGCCTGGTACATGGCGATGTCGGCCCGATGCAGCAGGGTCTCGATGTCGTGGCCGTTGTCGGGGAAGATCGCCACGCCGATGCTGGCCGAGGGATTGAGCGGCGTGCCGTTGATGTGGCAGGGCATGGCCAGCCGTTCCTGGATGCGCTTGACCACTTCGGTCAGGTGGTCGGTGTCGTATTGGGTCAGCACCACCACGAACTCGTCGCCGGAAAGACGGCCGACGATGTCCGAGCGGCGCGCCTGTGATTGCAGCCGCGTGGCCACCGTGCGCAGCAGTTCATCGCCGGCCTGGTGGCCCAGCGAATCGTTGACCTGCTTGAAGCGATCAAGGTCGATGAACATCACCGCCACCATACTGCGGTTGCGCTCGGCTGCCGCGATCGCCTGCCCGGCCTGTACCAGCAGCAGGCTGCGGTTGGGCAGCCCGGTCAGCGAATCATAGAACGCCAGCTGGTGGATGCGCGCCCGCGAGGCTTCGCGTTCGATGGCGAGCGCGCACAGATGCAGGCCGGCATCCACCAGCAGGTGGTGGAAGGCGCTCGGCGCGCGCGGCTGGCGATAGTAGAAACCGAAAGTGCCGATGACCTTGCCATCGGCCGACTTGATCGGGGTCGACCAGCAGGCCTGCAGGCCGTGGCTCAAGGCGATTTCCTTGTAGTCGGCCCAATGCGGATCGGTGGCGATCTCTTCCGAGACCACGCTCTCGCCGGTATAGGCGGCGCTGCCGCAGGAGCCCACCAGCGGACCGATCTGGATGCCCTCGATGGCGCGTGTGTAGGCTTCCGGCAGGCTGGGCGCGGCCAGGGTATGCAGGCGGCCCTGTTCATCCACGCGCAGCACCGAGGCGATCACCTCGGGTGCGACGCGTTCCACTTCTTCGCACAGCAGGTTCATCTGCTCGGCCAGCGAGGAATCGCGGGCCATGGCGTTGAGCACACGATACTGCAGGACTTCATGGACCTTGGTATTGGTGATGTCGGTCATCACGCAGACCGCATTGATGAGCTTGCCCTGCACATCGAGGATGGGATTGACCACCGCCGAAATCCAGACCGGCTGTTCGTGCAGGTCGTGGATCAGTTCCTCGGTGTGGAAGCTGTGTCCCTGCAGCAGCTCGCCATGGCAGCGCTCGATCGACTTGACGAACGTCGGGTGACTGGCAAACAGCTCGCGTGGCAGCTTGCCGATGGTCTGCTGGCTCTGGAAGCCCAGCATGCGGGTGAACCCGGTGTTATGGAAGACGATGCGGTTCTGCTCGTCGGTGATGAGCACGGCATTGTCGGTTTCGTTGATGCCCAGCGAGAGCAGGTGCAGGTGTTCACGGTCGCTCTTTTCGCGGGTGACGCGGTAGGTGACGTCGTTGCCGATGCAGATCACGCGCTCGGCCTTGCCCTGGGGATCGAGCAGGGGCGAGTAGGTGGCTTCCCACCAGATCGTGCGGCCACTGCGCGTGCGGCGCGGGAAACGGCCGGAGAAGAAGCGGCCACTGCAGACATCGCGCCAGAAGATCGCGTATTCCTCGCTGTCGGCATAGCCGGGCGGACACAGCACACTGTGCGGCTGGCCGATCAGGTCGTCGGCCAGGTATTCCATGGTTTTGAGGTAGTTGCGGTTGGCCGCCAGGATCATGCCCTGGGGCGAGAGTTCGACCACGCCCAGCGAGCGGTTCAGGGCGCTGAGCACATTGTTGCTGTGATGCGAATCGTCGATGTGCGAACTGATGTCGGCCGCCACCGAGATCACCTTGCGCAGCTGGCCGCTGCCATCCAGGATCGGACTGCACAGGGCTTCCAGCCAGACGATGGTGCCGTCGATTCTGCGCCGCTGCAGCGTACCGGCGATCACCTCGCCCTGGCGCAGGTGCTGCCAGAAGCGCTGGTAGTCCTCGGTCTCGACAGAGAGCGGGTCACACAGCATGCGGTGATGCTGGCCCACCACTTCATGTCGCTGGTAGCCCAGCATGCCGAGGAATTTGTCGTTGGCATCGAGGATGCTGCCATCGGCAGCGAATTCGAGAATGGCCATGGAACGCCAGAGCGCGCCCAGCAGCGCCTCGCGTTCCTCCTCGCGCAGGCGCTGGTGATCCCCCTGCGGCTGCGACGGATTGATCGAACTGGCCCACGAATGACTCCTGGCTCCCCATACAGCGCCCCCTCTGGCCGGTATTGACGCCCGTGCGTCTTGCCTCATGCAGTGCGGAGTTGCGATTGCCCGGGTTCCCCGTTTTCCCCGGTGGCTTCCATTTGCCCGTCCGTCAGCGCCGTCCCGTCTGCCTTACCGCCAGCGACCGCGCCGCGGAAAGGCGCAGAACATGCTTGATGATGCATATTTGCCTCATCAAAACTGAACGAACCTGACATTGATCATATGCCAAATCCTTCCGGTTGTGCGTGCGTGCGGCGGCCTCGCCGGGCCGCCACAGAACGCTCTGCGAGCTTGTGTGAGGATCTTCTTGCGGCAAGTTTCCTCAAGGATTTTATCGGCCGGTATCCGGGCTTCTTGAGTTGCGGCGGGGTGAGTGTTGTATGATGCCTGCGCAGGTGCGCGAGATCGCTTTGACTGTGCGATAGGTCCCGGCGGAGTTGCTGAAGGGAAATATCCGGCCGCGCGGCGATGGGGAGCCCCGGCCTTGATGAATCACCAAAGATTGGGCTTTATGGATTATCTGCAGTGGCTGGACGTGCTGGTGCACGTGGACAAATATCTGGGCGTCCTGATCGAGCAGTACGGCCCGCTCATTTATGCGGTGTTGTTCCTGATTGTCTTCTGTGAAACCGGGCTGGTGGTCCTGCCCTTCCTGCCGGGGGATTCGCTGCTGTTCATCGCCGGTACCTTCTGTGCGCTGGGGGCCATGGACATCTGGCTGCTGATGGGCCTGCTCATCGCCGCCGCGGTGGCCGGCAACACGCTCAATTACTGGATTGGCGGCTGGGTCGGACAACGCGTCTATACCCACAACTACCGCTGGCTCAACCCCGACGCCCTGCGCAAGACCCACACCTTCTATGAAAAACACGGTGGCAAGACCATCGTGATCGCCCGTTTTACCCCCATCGTGCGCACCTTTGCGCCCTTCATCGCCGGCGTCTCGGCCATGAGCTTTGCGCGCTTCCAGCTGTTCAACGTGCTGGGTGCCTTCCTGTGGGTGGTCAGCCTGGTGGTGCTGGGCTACCTGTTCGGCAATATTCCGGTGGTGCGGGAGAACCTCAATACGCTGGTGCTCATCGGCATCGTCGGTGCCATCGTTCCCATCGTGCTGGGGGCGCTGTGGCAGCTGTGGCGCAAATTGCGCGGCAAGCGCAAGGTCAGCAACGCCTGAGCGCCGCGTCCCCGGTGCACCGACGCCGCACCCGACAAAAAACCCGGTCTGCCAGAGCAGGACCGGGTTTTTTGTTGTCTGCCGCCTGAAGCGCTACTTCAGGTCAGCCGGTTCTTGGCCAGCGGCGGGTTCTTGGCGAAGTAGTTGCGGATGCCGGTCAGGATGGCATCGGCCATTTGCTCCTGATAGCGCTCGTCGGTGAGCTTGGCTTCTTCTTCCGGGTTGGAGATGAAGGCGGTCTCGATCAGGATGCTGGGAATGTCCGGAGCCTTCAGCACGGCAAAGCCGGCCTGTTCCACCGCCCCCTTGTGCAGCTTGTTGATGCCGCCGATTTCCTTCAGCACCGCATTGCCCACGCGCAGGCTGTCGTTGATCTGCGCCGTGGTCGACAGGTCCAGCAGCACGCTGGCCAGCTGGCGGTCATGGGTCTTGATGTTGACCCCGCCGATCAAGTCGGCCGAGTTTTCCTTGTTGGCCAGCCAGCGTGCGGCGGTGGAGCTGGCCCCCTTTTCCGACAGGGCGAACACGGAAGAACCGCGCGCCGTCGGCTGCACGAAGGCATCCGCATGGATCGACACGAACAGGTCGGCCTGCACCTTGCGCGCCTTGACTACGCGCTGACCCAAGGGCACGAAGAAGTCGGCATCACGGGTCAGCATGACGCGCATGTTGGGGTATTGCTCGATCTTGCGTTTGAGGCGCTTGGCGATGGACAGCACGACGTCCTTCTCGCGGTTGCCGCGCGCACCGGTGGCACCGGGGTCTTCGCCACCGTGGCCGGGATCCAGCGCGATGGTGATCATGCGGGTCAGCTGCATGCGCGGCTCGTCCGGCACCACCTTGGGGTTGCGCTCGGTCTTGTCTTCCGGCTGCGGCTTGATCTCGGCCAGCGGGGCCGGATCGGGTTTGGGCGGTGCGGCCGGGGCCTGCGCCAGCGGCGGGGTGGCCGGGCTTTCCTTGTTCCACTCGCCCTTCTGGATGAGGGCGGCGATCGGATCGGGCGGCGCGGCCGGGTAAAGGTCGATGACGAAGCGGTATTTGTACTCGCCCACCGGGGCCAGGGTGAAGACCTGCGGCTTGATCTCGTCCTTCAGGTCGAACACCAGGCGCACCACGCTGGGCCGGTTCTGGCCCACGCGCACCTGCTTGATGTAGGGGTCGTTGGGCTGGATCTTGGCGACCAGGTCCTTCAGGGTGCTGTTGAGGTCGATGCCCTCGATGTCCACCACCAGGCGCTCCGGGTTCTTGACCACGAAGTGGGTGACCTTGAGGTCGCTGTCGTTTTCCAGCGTGACGCGGGTGTAGTCCTCGGACGGCCAGACACGCACGGCCAGGATCTGCGAAGCCAGGGCGGGCAGGGGAGTGACGACGGAGACGAACAGCGCGCCGCCGGCTTTGAGGATGGTGCGGCGGGTTTTGGACTTCACAGGTTGGGAGCGAATTTCAGTCGAGCGAGGCATTGATGACCCTTGTCGGACAACGCACGCAATTCTACATCACGACCGTCCCCTGCAAGCGACAGGTTGACGTGTATGTCCGGTGGCGGCAACACCGGATCGCCCTTTTCAGGCCATTCGACGATACAGACGGAGTTTTCGTTGAAATGTTCACGAAAACCGGCATCGAGAAATTCTTCCGGGCTGGCCATGCGGTACAGATCGAAGTGGATGACTGTTACCATGCGGCCTGCGAAGGAAACTTCATAAGGCTCCGCCAGCGTGTAGGTCGGGCTCTTGACCCGCCCCTGGTAGCCCGCCGCATGCAGCAGGGCGCGCGTGAGCGCGGTCTTGCCGGCCCCGAGGTCGCCGTGCAGGTAGATCGCCAGGCCCGGCGCCAGCACCTGGGCCAGGTCGGCCCCGAGGCGGGCGGTGGCGGCTTCGTCGGGCAGGTGGAGGTGGAGTCGCTGCATGCTCATGCTGTTCTGGGTCATCCGGGATGGTTCGTTACAAGGTTCTAGTCTGAAGGTTCAAGCGCTCATGTCCATTCACCCCACGCCTGCCGATCCGATCGGGAGCACTGCCATCGCCGATCCCGCCGGCCTGGCGGCGCTGGCGGCCGCCATCAAGGCCTGGGGCCGGGAGCTGGGGTTTGCCGAGGTGCGCATCGCCGATGTCGACCTGTCGCACCGCGAGGCGGGCTTCCAGGCCTGGCTGGACAAGGGTTATCACGGCGAGATGGATTATATGGCAAGCCACGGCCTGAAACGGGCGCGGCCGGCCGAACTGGTGCCGGGCACGGTGCGCGTGGTGAGCGTGCGCATGCCCTACCTCCCGGCCGCCGCCGATCCGGATCAGCCCGAGCAACCTGACTGGCGTGCCCGCGAAGAGGCGCGCAGCGCCGATCCGGCGGCCGCCCAGGTCTCGATCTATGCACGCGGACGCGATTACCACAAGGTCCTGCGCGCCCGCCTGCAGCAGCTGGCCACCCGCATCGAGGGCCGCATCGGCCCCTTCGGCTACCGCGTCTTCACCGATTCGGCCCCGGTCATGGAAGTGGCCCTGGCCGAGAAGGCCGGACTGGGCTGGCGCGGCAAGCATACGCTGCTGCTGCATCGGGAGGCTGGCTCGATGTTCTTCCTGGGCGAGATGCTGACCGACCTGCCGCTGCCGGTGGATGAACCGGTCACCTCGCACTGCGGCCAATGCAGCGCCTGTATCACGGCCTGCCCGACCGGGGCCATCGTCGCGCCTTATGAACTGGATGCGCGGCGCTGCATCTCCTATCTCACCATCGAACTCAAGGGCAGCATCCCGCAAGACTTGCGTCCGCTGATCGGCAACCGTATCTATGGCTGCGACGACTGCCAGCTTTACTGCCCGTGGAACAAGTTCGCCCAGCGTGCCAGCCTGCCGGACTTCGATCCGCGCCATGGCCTCGACCGGGCGAGCCTGGTCGAGCTGTTCGGCTGGAGTGAAGAGGTCTTCCTGAAGAACACCGAAGGCAGCGCCATCCGCCGCATCGGCCATGAACGCTGGCTGCGCAACCTGGCCGTCGGGCTGGGCAATGCGGCCGATGCGCCCTCGCACCGGGGCGATGCGGCCATCGTGGCGGCTTTGCGGGCGCGTCTGGATCATCCGTCAGCGCTGGTGGCCGAGCACGTGGCCTGGGCGCTGGCCCGTCATGGCGTTCATGGAGTCGCAGGAGCAGATGGAGTAGAGTGACCCCTCCCAATAAGGAGGAGACACCCCATGCCCAGACTGAATCGCGCCGTCCTGCTGGCCAGCGCGCTGGCTGCGAGCCTGCCGCTGGCGGCCAGTGCCCAGCCCGCATCGACCGAAAAGATCGCCATCCCCGGCCTGCAGCAACGCGCCGAGATCCTCATCGACCGCTGGGGCGTACCCCACATCTATGCCGCCAGCGAGCGCGATGCCTTCTTCATGCAGGGTTTCAATGCCGCACGTGACCGCCTGTTCCAGATCGACCTGTGGCGTCGGCGCGGGCTGGGCCAGCTCTCCGAAGTGTTCGGTCCCGCTTATCTGCCTCAGGACCGTGCGACCCGGCTGTTCTTCTACCGCGGCGACATGCAGCGTGAATGGGCCGCCTATGGTCCCGGTGCGGAAAGCGTGGCGCAGGCGTTCGTGGAAGGCATCAATGCGTATATCGATTACGTCTCCCTGCATCAGGAAAAACTGCCTTACGAATTCCGCCAGCTGGGCTATTTGCCGGCCAAGTGGCAGGCCGAGGACGTGGTGCGCATCCGCAGCCACGGCCTCACGCGCAACCTGCAAAGCGAAGTGGCGCGCGCCAAGGTGGCGTGCGCGGCCGATCTGAAATCCGATGAAATCCGCTCCGGCCTGACCCCGCCCTGGACCGCCCGGATGCCCGAGGGCCTGGACCCCTGCCTGCCCAAGGACCTGCTGCAGGTCTTCACGCTGGCCACGCAGGGCGTGCGGATTACCAAGGAGAGCCTGAACGCCGCCACCACGGCAGGCGACAGCCAGCTGGTGCGCATCGAGCCGGCCGTCAATCCGGAAGAGACCATGGAAGGCAGCAACAACTGGGTCATCGCCCCGTCGAAATCGGCCACCGGGCGCGCCATCATGGCCAACGATCCGCATCGCGCCTATTCGGCCCCGTCGCTGCGCTACATCGCCCACCTGAGCGCACCGGGCATGAACGTCATCGGGGCCGGCGAACCGGCCTTGCCGGGCATCTCCATCGGCCACAACGGCAGCATCGCCTTCGGGTTGACCATCTTCAACATCGATCAGGAAGACCTCTACGTCTACCAGCTCAATCCCGACAATCCACAGCAATACCGCTATCAGGGGCAGTGGGAATCGATGCGCGTACTGCATGAACCGGTGCGCATCAAGAACGGCGCACCCGCCGTGGCCGATCTGAGTTTCACGCGCCATGGTCCGGTGATCTATGTCGATCAGGCCAAACACCTGGCCTACGCAGTAAGGTCGGGCTGGCTGGAGCCGGGCATGTCGCCTTACTTCGGCAGCATCGCCTACATGCGCACGCGCAATTTCAAGGACTTCAAGCAATCCATGCTGAACTGGGGCGCGCCGACCGAGAACCAGGTCTATGCCGACACCCAAGGCAACATCGGCTGGGTGCCGGGCGGGCTGGCACCGAAGCGGCCCAACTGGGACGGGCTGCTACCGGTGCCGGGTGACGGGCGATATGAATGGTCCGGCTTCTGGCGCGGCGACCAGCTGCCCTCGTCCTACAATCCGGCGCAGGGCTGGTTTGCCTCGGCCAACCAGATGAATCTTCCTGCCGATTACCCCTACCGCGAGCGCAAGCTCGGATTCGAGTGGACCAACAATTCGCGCTTCACCCGCATCAGCGAAGTGCTGGCCAGCCTGCCCAAGGTCTCGCTGCAGGATTCGATGCGGCTGCAGAACGATGACCTGGCCATCCCCGCACGCCGCCTGGCCGCCTTGCTCAAGCCCTTGTCCTCCGATGACGCCAACACCCGCGCTGCGCTGGCCATGCTGGGCCAGTGGGATTACGTGGAACGCAGCGAGTCCGCGCAGCCGGCGCTGTACGAAGTCTGGCTCTCGCGCCATCTGGGCAAGGCCTTCAAGGAAGCCGTGCTGCCCAAGGCGGCTGCCGATGCGATGGGGGCGCCTGATACGGCAGTGCTGCTCGATACGCTGGAAAACCCGGTACCCGCCTTCGGCGCCGATGCTGCGCAGGCGCGCGTCCGGCGCGATCAGGTGCTGCTCGCCAGCCTCGGTGCTGCCTGGGCCGAACTGGTCAAGCTGCAAGGTGCGGATCCGGCGCAATGGCAATGGGGCAAGCTGCACCACAACCTGATGGCGCATCCGCTGGCCGATGTGGTGGATGAGGCGACCCGCAAGAAGCTCAATGTCGGACCCATGCCCAAGCATGGCGGGGCCTATTCGCCCAATCAGTCGACCTATCGCGTCAATGATTTTCGCCAGACCAACGGGCCCTCCTTCCGCGTGGTGGTGGACGTAGGCCGCTGGGACAATTCCTGGGCCGTCAATGCCCCGGGCCAGTCGGGTGACCCCGACAGTCCGCACTATCGCGATCTGGCCGACAAGTGGTTGAAGGGCGAGTATTTCCCGCTGCTGTATTCCCGCGGAGCCATCGAGAAAGTCACCGAGCACCGCATCGTGGTGCAGCCGGTGCGCTAGACAGCAGGGCTGGCCTGGTGCGGCAGGATCAATGCACCAGCGCCAGCCAGAGCGGAATGGTCAATGCCGAGAGCAGCGTCCCGAACGAAATGAGGAAGGCCGTGAAGGGCCCGTTGCCGCCCATGCGTGCGGCGAGGATGTAGGCGCTGGAGGCGGTGGGCAGGCTGCAGAACAGCACCACGATGCGCCACTGCAGCGGTGGCAGCTGCAGCAGCATGCCGATCAGGTAAGCGGCCAGCGGCACCGCAACCAGCTTGATGACGATGAACCAGGCCACTACCGGCTTGCTCTCTTTCAAGCCCGACAGCAGCAGTCCGGCGCCGACCATCAGCAGGCCCAACGCAATGGAAGCCGCGCCCAGCCGCGAGAGCACCACGCTGGCCACTTCCGGCAAATGCAGCCCTAGTGCAGAAAACGTCAACCCGCCAGCAGTCGCCACCAGCAAGGGATTGCGGGCCAGCTCGCGCAGCAGGTTGCTGTTTTTTGCCGCCAGCGCATGGACGGCCGCGATATTGCACAGGGGCACGCCAAAGCCCAGCAGGATGGCCATCAGGCCTGCGCCTTCTTCCCCCGCCATGCGGGTGGCCAGTGCCAGCGCGATATAGGAATTGAAGCGAAAGGCGCATTGCATGCCCGACTCGTAGGTCATGGGCGTGGCGCGCAGGAAGGGTTTGCCCAGCCAGGTCAGCGCGATGCCCACCAGCAGCGCCGCCACGCCCGTCTGCACCATGCCGCCGGTGACCGAGAGATCGACTTTCAGGCGCGCCGTCGAATAAAACAGCAGCGCAGGGAAGAGGATGAAATAGACCAGCTTCTCCATGCCGGCCCAGAATTCTTCGCCCCAGTTGGAAATGCGATGGATCAGCAAGCCCAGTGCAATGAGGCTGAAGTCCGGCAGCAGGAGGTTGAGGATCTCCACGTGCTTACTTCAGCAGGCGTGCCAGCTCGACGGCAGTCTTGACGTTCATCTTGTCGAAGATGTGAGCGCGATGAACTTCCACGGTGCGCATGCTGATGCCCAGCTCATCGGCAATGACCTTGTTCATCTTGCCGGCCAGGATCAGGTCCAGCACTTCGCGCTCGCGCGCGGACAGCGCGGCCAGGCGGCTCTGCACGGCATCCTCGGCACCGCCGGCGCGCGAACTTTCCAGCGCTTCCAGCACGCGGTCCATCAACTGGTTGTCGTTGAAGGGCTTCTCGAAGAAATCGAAGGCACCGTTCTTGAGCATGTCCACCGCCATCGGCACATCGCCGTGACCGGTGAGGAAGATCACCGGACGCCGGTGCAGCAGGCCCTTGGTCTTGAGTTCATTGAACAGCGCCACGCCGCTGGTGCCGGGCATGCGCACGTCCAGCAGCAGGCATTCGCCCTCGGCGTCGATGCCGCTGGCATGGGCCAGTGCACCCAGCACGGCGGCACCGCTTTCATAGCCGATGGCGGCGATATTGCGCGAGCGCGCCAGCCAGGTCAGCGAATCGCGGATGATTTCTTCGTCGTCGACTATGTGCAGCATCGGTATGCGGGGCGGGAATCCAGTGTGGGAGAGGCGTCTCGTTATTGTGGCTGTCCGCTCTGGGCGGGCAGCGAAAACCGGAAGATTGTACCGCCTGCCGGGTTATCGGTGTAAGTGAGCGTGCCGCCGTGGAATTCGATGGTGGTGCGGCAGATGTTCAAGCCCATGCCCATGCCCTCGGCCTTGGTCGAGAAGAAGGGAGAAAACAGGCGCGCCGCCACTTCTTCGGCAATCCCGTGCCCCTGGTCGATCACCGAGACCGTGACCGATTCTGCACCATCGTCATTGCGGGTCAGCTCGGCGGTCACGCGCAGGATGCGACGCGCGGAGGGAACGGCGGCCATGGCCTGGATGCCGTTGCGGGTCAGGTTCAGGATCACCTGCTCCAGCAGCACCTGATCGCCCAGCACAGGCGGCAGCGACTTGGGCACCTGCCATTGCAGCACCACGAAGAACTGCTGGGCCTGCAATTCGATGAGCGGGGCCACGTTGTCCACCAGCTGCCGGATCTGCAGACGCTGGCGCGCCGGTTCGCGCTTCTTGACGAACTGGTGCACGCTGCGGATCACGTGGCCGGCGCGCTGGGCCTGGGTGTGGATCTTTTCCAGCGCCGGCTGCAGCGCCTTGGGATCGGCCTGGCCCTGCTGCATCATGTTCAGCGCCCCGGTGGTATAGCTGGAGATGGCCGCCAGCGGCTGGTTCAGCTCGTGCGCCAGGGTCGAGGCGATCTCGCCCATGCTGGCCAGGCGGGCGCTGGCCTGCAGTTTTTCTTCCTGGGTGCGGTTGAGGTCTTCGGCGCGCTTGCGTTCGGAAATGTCGAGGATGGAACCCATCCAGCCAGTCTGCTTGCCATCCTGGTCCACCAGCGGCGATTCGAAGATCAGCACCGGGAAGCGCTCGCCGTCGCGGCGCTGGAAGATGGTCTCGAATTGCGGCGTGGCGCGCCCGGCCAGCACGTTGGAGAAACGCTCCTGGTATTCATCCATCGCTTCCGGCGCCCAGTAAGGCATGGGGGGGATCTTGCCGACCAGTTCTTCTGCCGCGAAGCCGACCATCTTGCAGAAGGCCGGATTGACGTAGGTGATGCGGCCCTGCAGGTCGCGGGCGCGCATGCCGGTGACCAGTGAATTTTCCATCGCGGCACGGAACACGGCTTCGTTGAGCAGGGCCTTCTCGGCCTTGGTGCGGCGGTTGATGTCGCGCCACAGCGCCCACAGGCTCCACAGCAGACCCAGCGAGAGCACGATCACCGAGCCCACCAGCAGGTTGGGCAGCAGCTTGGGTGCGCTCTTGGTGCTGTTGGTATGCAGCACCAGCGTCAAGCCCGGCAGCTCCAGTTCACGCCGATGGGTGTAGACGTTCAGGCCCGGTCCGCCCGAGGTGCGGCGCGCCACCACGTTGTCATCGGTATCGGTGAGCGAGATTTCATTGTCCTGGGCGAACCACCACGGCACCATCTCGTTGAGGATGCGTGCCACCGCATAGCTGGCCACCAGGCTGCCGATGTAGTGATTGTCATGGAACAGCGGCACGTGATAGTCCATCAGCATCGGCTCGGCGATGCCGGGCGGGATGGCCGGCGGGCTGTAGAGCGGGCGGCGCATCTGGCGCGCGCGGTCGGCCGTCATCAGCGAGGGTTGCGAGAGATCCTTGCGGCTGATCGGCAGATCATCGGTTGAAGCGACCGGATGGCCTTCGGCATTGAACCAGGTCACGCGATAGAACTCGCGGTTGTTGCGCAGCAGGGCGTTCAGGCGGCTGCGGAAATGATCCTGATGCAGGCGGCCGTTGCTGATCTCGCGGCCGATGATGCGCATGCTCTCGTCATCGCGGCTGAGCTGGAAGCGGATCGCCTGTTCCACCCACAGCGAATCGGCGATCAGTTGCTCCAGCCGTTCGCTGGCTTCCATCTGCTGTGCCTGGCGCGGCAGCCAGATCAGCGTGGCCAGGAACAGGCACACCAGCAGGAAAGGGATCAGCCAGCGCATGGTGGTCTTGCGGCCGGAGGCCTGCAGCTGCGAGGCGGCATCGGGCTGGGGAGCGATCGGGGGCGGCGGGACGGTTTTCATGACGCCGCCAGTGTAGCCGCGCCCAAAAGCTTGCGCCAGCTTCCTGCGTGGCGGGAAGTGGACGGCAGGGACATTGTGGTTAACCACACTTGCTCCGTTTTGGTGAGGCCGCGCAAAATTCGCCAGCACAATCCGGTCCCCGCCAAGACCGGCCTTAGTCCATAAAAATTACTAACTAAATCATTTCCATCTCATTGGGGAGACAAGCATGAAACTGAAGTCCATCGTCTTTGCGCTGGCTGCGGCGACTGTCGTCAATGCCGGCCTGGTTGCCAGCGCTTTCGCGCAACAGCCCATCATCATCAAGTTCAGTCACGTGGTGGCCAACGACACGCCCAAAGGCAAGGCCGCCGAGCGTTTCAAGGAGCTGGCCGAGAAGGCCACCAAGGGCCGCGTGAAGGTCGAGGTCTATCCCAACAGCACCCTGTACAAGGACAAGGAAGAACTGGAAGCCCTGCAACTCGGTGCCGTGCAGATGCTGGCGCCGTCGCTGGCCAAGTTCGGTCCGCTGGGCGTGAAGGAGTTCGAGGTCTTCGATCTGCCCTACATCTTCCCCAGCAAGGACGTGCTGTACCGCGTGACCGAAGGTCCGATCGGCAAGGACCTGTTCAAGAAGCTGGAGCCCAAGGGCATCACCGGCCTGGCTTACTGGGACAACGGTTTCAAGGTGATGTCGGCCAACAAGCCGCTGCATCAGCCCTCGGACTTCCGTGGCCTGAAGATGCGCATCCAGTCCTCCAAGGTGCTGGATGCCCAGATGCGCGCACTGGGTGCCAACCCGCAGGTGCTGGCCTTCTCCGAGGTCTACCAGGCGCTGCAGACCGGCGTGGTCGATGGCACCGAGAACCCGCCCTCGAACCTGTACACCCAGAAGATGCATGAAGTGCAGAAGCACGTCACCGTCTCCAACCACGGCTACCTGGGCTATGCGGTGATCGTCAACAAGAAGTTCTGGGACGGCCTGCCCTCCGACGTGCGCACCCAGCTCGAAGGCGCCATGAAGGATGCGACCAAGTACGCCAACGCCATCGCCCAACAGGAAAACGATGCTGCTCTGGCGGCCGTCGAAAAGACCGGCAAGACCACCGTCTACCGCCTGACCGATGCCGAGAAGGCGGAGTGGCGCAAGGCGCTGCTGCCGGTACAGCAGCAGATGGCCAGCCGCATCGGCAAGGACCTGATCGACGCCGTCAACAAGGAATCGGCCGCGCTGGGCCAGAAGTAATCTCCGTTGACTTCAACGGGCGCCCGCCTTCGCAATGAAGCGGGCGCATTGCAGACAAGAACAATCCGAACAAGCAATGTCATGGGCTGATACCACTGCGGTATCGGCCTGCTGGCGCAAGGAGACTTCATGAAGTTACTCGACCACCTGGAAGAGTGGCTGATCGCGTTCCTCATGGCCGCGGCCACCTTTATCATTTTCGTGGCGGTGGTACACCGCTACGCCTCGGGCCTGGATATTCCCTGGCTGCAGGACCAGCTCATCCAGATCAACATGAGCTGGGCCCAGGAGCTGTGCATCTTCATGTTCGTGTGGATGGCCAAGTTCGGCGCCGCTTACGGCGTGCGCACCGGCATCCACGTCGGCGTCGATGTGCTCATCAACCGCATGAACACCCCGTGGCGCAACAAGTTCGTGCTCTTCGGTCTGTTTGCCGGCGCGTTCTTCACCGGCATCGTCGGGACCTTCGGTGCCGAGTTCGTCTACGACATCGCGCAGCACGACAGCACCTCCGAAGTGCTGGAACTGCCGATGTGGATCGTCTACCTGGCCGTGCCGCTGGGGTCGTACCTGATGTGCTTCCGTTTCCTCCAGGTCGCATGGAATTTCCATCGCACCGGCGAGTTGCCCAAACATGACCACGCCCACGTGGAAGGTCTGGACGAAGAAACCACCGGAGGTAAAGCATGAATGCACTGATCATTTTCGTCTTGCTGTTCGGGCTGATGCTGACCGGGATGCCCATCTCGATCTCGCTCGGCCTGACGGTCCTGACTTTCCTGTTCACGATGACCGAAGTGCCGATCCAGTCGGTGGCGCTGAAGCTGTTCACTGGCATCGAGAAGTTCGAGATCATGGCGATCCCGTTCTTCATCCTGGCTGGCAATTTCCTCACCCACGGCGGTGTGGCGCGGCGCATGATCAACTTCGCCACCTCCATGGTCGGTCACTGGCACGGTGGCCTGGCACTGGCCGGGGTGCTGGCCTGCGCGTTGTTCGCAGCGGTGTCAGGGTCGTCACCGGCGACCGTAGTGGCCATCGGTTCCATCATCCTGCCGGCGATGGTCAAGCAGGGTTTCCCGAATCGCTTCGGCGCGGGGGTGATCACGACTTCCGGCGCATTGGGGATCCTGATCCCGCCTTCCATCGTGATGGTGATGTATTCGGTCTCAACCAACACGTCGGTGGGCAAACTCTTCATGGCGGGTGTAGTGCCTGGCGTGCTGCTGGCCTTCCTGCTGGGGCTGACTACCTGGTACCTGGCGCGCAAGAACAACTACCCGCGCCTGAAGAAAGCCACTTGGGCGGAGCGCTTTGCGGCTTTCCGCAAGAGCGGCTGGGGTCTGTTCCTGATCGTCATCGTCATGGGTGGTATCTATACCGGCAAGTTCACTCCGACCGAGGCGGCGGCCATGGCGGCGGTGTATGCCTTCTTCATCGCGGTCTTCGTCTACAAGGACCTGAGCCTGAAGCAGGTGCCCAAGGTGCTGCTGGATTCAGCCTCGATGTCGGCCATGCTGCTCTACATCATCACCAATGCGGTGCTGTTCTCCTTCCTGGTGACCAGTGAAAACATTCCGCAGACGATGGCGGCATGGATCACCGATTCGGGACTGGGACCGATCACCTTCCTGCTGGTGGTCAACATCCTGCTGCTGCTGGCCGGTAACGTGATGGAGCCTTCGTCGATCGTGCTGATCCTGGCACCGATCCTGTTCCCGGTGGCGATGAAGCTGGGCATCGATCCGGTGCACTTCGGCATCCTCATCGTGGTCAACATGGAAGTGGGGATGTGCCATCCGCCGGTGGGGCTGAACCTGTATGTGGCCTCGGGCATCACCAAGATGGGCATCACCGAACTGACCATTGCGGTCATGCCGTGGCTGCTGACCATGCTCGGTTTCCTGGCGCTGGTGACCTACTGGCCGGGCCTGTCGCTGTGGCTGCCGAACCTGATCTACAACTGATCCGCAGCCATGTCCTGAGACGATGAAATCGGCGCCGTTACCTGGGTTGCACCAGGCCGGTGCCGATTTCGTCAGATGTCTGTCAAGTTGCTGAAAAGTATGTTGGTTTTGCCCTGAAAAAGTGCTTTGAGACGGCACAAAGTGCTGCTAAAGTGCGTGCTTTGCTGAATCGGCACCGTGTATTTGCCGCCCTGGCAATCGAGTTTTGTTTTAGGTTTTTTTAGTGAGTTGTTGATGTACTTGCCTTGGCGGCGACCCCTCCGACACATCGGTCCGGGCGTGGCGAGGCAGCACCGAATACAAAGCGGGTGGTGCATGACAAACGGTATCAATACCGGGAAACTGAGGAGACGTGCATTCGATTGAAACCGTTCAAACGGTCGGGAATGCATCTGGAGTATTTTGAAGGCGCATCCGTGGATGCGCCTTTTTTCTTTGTGTCGCGTGGTGCTGATGATGCGTATAAATCGTTTATACGGTTTATATGTTTTACCTCCCGCACGCCGCCGTCAGCCCAGTACCCGCTCCCCGTGTGGCGTCGACACCACAGCACGCAGGCTGGCCTGCTTTCCTTCCTGCAACACGATACGCGCATCGTCCAGTCCGATGGCCCGGCATGCGGCCTGCAGATCCTGCGCGGCGGGATGTTCCAGAACCAGTTGCTGCAAACAGCATCCGCGGTCGGGCAGGGCGCTGGCCGGGTGCGGCTGGCTGAGCCACTGGATCAGCGACGGCATCACGCCCTCGCAGGCCAATGTTCCATCGGCGGCGATGGTGATGAGCCAGTCCAGCGCACCGCGGCTCATGGGTTCGATCACGCCCGGTGAAACGGGGCTGGCCGCCACGGCCGCCGCGATATCGCTGGTGCGGGCCACCCAGTGCGCCAGGCGGGGCGCAGCGTCCTTGCCCAGATGATCCATGCCGAACCAGCGCGGCCGCTCGGGCGCATCGGCGTTGGGGTCGATGGTGATGACTTCGAGGTAGAAGCCTTCGCCCAGCGACAGCAGTGCGTTGTGCGTGCCCAGCCGCACATGCTGGCCGCCGATGCGCGGTGCCATGGAAACGCCCAGGCACTGTTCCACCCAGACCATGCCGGATTTGAGCGTGGGGGCGGTGATGACCAGGTGGTCGGGTTCGGTGTGCAAGGGGGCGGTGCTCATGCGGTCTCCATCAAGTTTTGCCTGATGGTATCAAGCCCGCGCGTGAATTGCTTACAATAGCTGCCCCAGGTCCATGCCACGGCTCCCGATGACCCCAGCAGATTCCCAATTGTCCGCCCTGTTTTCCGCCGTGGTGCACACGCCCTTCGGCGGCATGGGGGTGCGCACCCAAGCCGGGGCCTTGGTCGAGATGGTCTACCTGCCGCCGCACTACGCCGAGAAGGACGCCACCGATGCCGTGGCCGCGCAGGCGGTGCAGCAGATCACGCGTTATCTGGCTGACCCCGCTTTTTGTTTCGAACTGCCGCTGGTGAGCGTGGGCAGCGCCTTCCAGCAGCGCGTCTGGCATGCCATTGCCGAGATTCCCTGTGGTCAGGTGCTGACCTATGGCCAGGTCGCCAAGCGCATCCAGTCCGCACCGCGCGCGGTCGGACAGGCTTGCGGGGCCAACTGGTATCCGCTGGTGATCCCCTGTCATCGGGTGACGGCGGCGGGCGGCCTGGGCGGCTTCTCGCATCATGACGATGAGGATGGCTTCCACCTGGAGGTCAAGCGCTGGCTGCTGCGCCACGAAGGCGTGGCGGGATACTGAAGAAGACGCATGGGACGCACCACACCAAAGATCGAAGCCCCGTCCGTGAGCCGCGAGGCCATCGACGAATTCTGTGACAGCCTGTGGCTGGAAGATGGCCTGTCCAAAAATACGCTGGACGCCTACCGGCGCGACATGACCTTGTACGCCCACTGGCTGTATCAGGAGCGCGCCAAGGCCCTTTACGAGACGCAGGCCGAAGATCTCAACGCCTATTTCGCGGCGCGCCACGATGAGACCAAGCCCAGTTCCTCGAATCGCCGCCTGGCGGTGTTGAAGCGCTTCTTCCAGCTGGCCCTGCGCCAACATCACGTCACCGCCGATCCCTGCCTGAAGCTGCGCTCGGCGCGCCAGCCGCAGCGTCTGCCCAAGACCATGTCGGAAGGGCAGGTGGAAGCGCTGCTGGCCGCGCCCGATGTGTCCACACCGCTGGGCCTGCGTGATCGCGCCATGATCGAGCTGATGTACGCCAGCGGCTTGCGGGTCTCGGAACTGGTGACCTTGAAGAGCATCGAGGTCGGCATGAATGAAGGCGTGCTGCGTGTGACCGGCAAGGGCAGCAAGACGCGCCTGGTGCCGTTTGGCGAGGAAGCTGGTGCGTGGATGGCGCGCTACCTGGCCGAGGCGCGCAGCCAGATCCTGCAGGGACAGATCGATGATGCGCTCTTCGTCACCGCGCGCGCCGGGCCGATGACGCGCCAGATGTTCTGGACCCTCATCAAGAAATACGCGCTGCAGGCCGGTATTACGGTGCGCCTGTCGCCGCACACGCTGCGCCATGCCTTTGCCACGCACCTGCTCAACCATGGTGCCGACCTGCGCGTGGTGCAGCTGCTGCTGGGGCATGCCGACATTTCCACCACCCAGATCTATACCCACGTCGCACGCGAACGCCTCAAGCAACTGCATGCCGCACATCACCCCCGCGGCTGATCTTGCGGCATAATGTGCGCCCATGACGGCCCGGCCGGCCTGTGCGGCCGGTCAGTGTGCCGTCAGGAAGAGACCGATGAGCGCCAAGAAAGAACACATCTCCGAAACTCCCGCCACGCAATTCCTGCGCAAGCAGGGCGTGGCGTTCACCGAGCATCCCTACGCCTACGAGGAGCACGGCGGCACCTCGGTGTCCTCGCGCGAACTCGGTGTGGATGAGCATGCGGTCATCAAGACCCTGGTGATGCAGGACGAGGCCGCCAAGCCGCTGCTGGTACTCATGCATGGCGACTGCAAGGTCTCCACCAAGAATCTGGCGCGCCAGATAGGCTGCAAGTCGGTCGAGCCGTGCAAGCCGGAGGTGGCCAATCGTCATTCAGGTTTCCTGATCGGCGGTACTTCGCCCTTCGGCACGCGCAAGACCATGCCGGTCTATGTGGAGTCGACCATCCTCGAACTGGACAAGATTTACATCAACGGCGGCCGGCGCGGTTTCCTGATCGGCATCGATCCGGCGGTGATCCTGAAAGTGTTGCCGGCCAAGGCGGTGCAGTGTGCACTGGCCGATGCAGTGTGAACCGTCACGCTCAAACTTGACGACACTTGACGCGCGCTGACGCCGCTCCCCGATAACAGAGACAACAGAAAGCAAAAGCAGAAAGCCCCACCTCATGTCCAACATCCTCTTTGCCATCGCGGCCTACCTGATCGGTTCACTGTCCTTTGCGGTGCTGGTGTCCAAGCTGTTCGGCCTCTCCGATCCGCGCACCTACGGCTCCAAGAATCCGGGCGCGACCAATGTCCTGCGCAGCGGCAACAAGAAGGCAGCTGTGCTCACCTTGCTGGGCGACGGTTTCAAGGGCTGGCTGGCGGTGTGGCTGGCGCAGAAATTCGGTCCGCACTATGGCGTGGACGATACCGGCATCGCGCTGGTGACGCTGGCTGTCTTCCTCGGGCACCTGTGGCCGGTGTTCTTCCGCTTCGTCGGCGGCAAGGGCGTGGCTACTGCACTGGGCATCCTGCTGGCGCTGAACCCGTGGCTCGGTCTGGCCACGCTGGCGACCTGGCTGGTGGTGGCCTTCGCCTTCCGTTATTCCTCGCTGGCAGCGCTGGTGGCAGCGCTGTTTGCACCGTTCTATTACGGCCTGCTGTTCGGCACGACCGATGGCATCCTGCTGGCCGTGGTCGCCATGGCGGCACTGCTGATCTATCGCCATCGCAAGAACATCGGCAATCTGCTGGCGGGCAAGGAAAGCCGCATTGGTGACAAGAAGAAGGCGGCCAAGTAAGCCTGCCGATTGGAATGAAAAGAAGGGCCGCCATTTGCATGGCGGCCCTTTTTGTTTATATCGTTTAAATGATTTACGTGATTCAGGCGGTGGTCGTGTCTTCCTGTCGCTGCGGCGGCCGCAACTCATCCAGCGGCCAGCGCGGACGCACGCCAAAACCGTATTCCTTGCGCGCCGCACCCGGCTCCTCACGCAGGCGCATGGCACCGGCGAAGGCGATCATGGCACCGTTGTCGGTGCAGAATTGCAGCTCCGGGTAGAACACTTCATAACGCCGCTTGGCCGCCGCCGCATTGAGGGCCGCGCGCAGTTGCGCATTGGCACCGACGCCGCCGGCGATGACCAGACGCTTCAGGTTGGTCTGTTTCAGGGCCGTCATGCACTTGGCCACCAGTACGTCCACGATGGCATCGACGAAGCCGCGCGCGATGTTGGCCTTGTCCTGTTCGCAGATGTTGGCGCTGTGCTGCTTGACCACGGTCAGCACCGCCGTCTTCAAGCCCGAGAAACTGAAATCCAGATTCTTGGAATGCAGCATCGGACGCGGCAACTGGTATGCGCCTGGATCGCCGAACTCGGCCAGGCGCGAGATCGCCGGTCCGCCCGGATATCCCAGTCCCAGCAGCTTGGCCGACTTGTCGAAGGCCTCGCCGGCGGCATCGTCCAGCGTCTCGCCCAGCAGTTCATAGCGGCCCACGCCATCGACCCGCATCAGTTGCGTATGCCCGCCCGAGACCAGCAGCGCGATGAAGGGAAAGCGCGGCGGCTTGCTCGCCAGCAGCGGCGAGAGCAGGTGACCTTCCAGGTGATGGATACCCAGTACCGGCTTGTCCAGCGCCAGACCCAGTCCGCAGGCCACCGATGCGCCCACCAGCAGCGCCCCGGCCAGTCCCGGTCCTTGCGTGTAGGCGATGGCGCCGATGTCGGCGGCTTGCACCTGCGCATCGGCCAGGGTTTGCTGCAGCAGGGGAATGGCGCGGCGGATGTGGTCGCGCGAGGCCAGCTCGGGGACTACGCCGCCATATTCCTGGTGCATGGCAATCTGCGAATGCAGGGCATGCGCCAGCAGGCCGCGCTCGGTGTCGTACAGAGCAAGGCCGGTTTCGTCACAGGAAGATTCGACGCCGAGAACTAACATGGGGATGGACTCAATGAAGCCGCCGCAAAAAAGCCCGGTGGGGGCCGTGCGGCAAAGGCGCTATTGTAATGGAAACCCACCGGGCAAGCGCCCCGGCTGCGGCAGGCGGCGGTTTTGGTGTACCCTTCGGCCATGCAAAACGATGCCCACATTCCTGCTCCGGCTGCGGCCGTCGAGCCTGTCGCCAGTGCCGCTGCCCCGTCACCGGCCCCGTTCGCAGCCGCCCGTTTCATCAAGGAAATCGGACGCGGCAAGGACGGTGCCCGCAGTCTTTCGCGCGAGGATGCGCAACTGATGTATGCCGCCATGCTCGATGGCCGCGTGAGTGATCTCGAACTTGGCGGCATCCTGCTGTCCATGCGCATCAAGGGCGAGTCGGTCGAGGAGATCGCCGGTTTCCTGGCGGCCGCCGAGGCCTCCTTCACGCCCCTGCATGCGCCGGCCGGTCCCTATGCGCCGGTGGTGCTGCCCAGCTACAACGGCTCGCGCAAGATGGCCAATCTGACGCCGCTGCTCTGCCTGTTGCTGGTGCGGCGCGGAGTCCCCGTGCTGATGCACGGCGTCACCCACGATCCGCAGCGCGTGACCAGCGCCGAGATTCTCACTGCGCTGGGGGTACCGCATGCGGCCTCCGCCGCCGAGGCCGAAGCGCGCATGGCGGCCGGCCTGCCGGCCTTCATCCCGATTGCTGCGCTGGCCCCGGCCGTGTCGCGCCTGCTCGATCTGCGCCGCATCCTCGGCGTGCGCAACTCCACGCATACGCTGGTCAAGATCATGCAACCGTTTGCGCAGCCCGCCTTGCGTCTGACGTCGTATACCCATCCGGAATATCTGGAGATGCTGACCGACTACTTCAGTCACGCTGCCCCGCATGATCGCGGCGACGCCTTCCTCATGCGCGGCACCGAAGGCGAGACCGTGGCCAATGCGCGGCGCGCCCAGCGCATCGACTGGTTCAGCCGCGGCACCCGCACCGTGCTGGTGGAAAAGCAGAGCGTGGCGGAGGAATTGCCCGACCTGCCCGAAGGCCAGGATGCCGCCGCCACTGCCGCCTGGATCAACGAGGTATTGGCGGGGCAGCGCCCGGTACCGCAAGCCATCGCCGAGCAGGTCGATCACTGCGTCGACGTGGCGGCACGCGTGGGAAATTGATGCACTGCTGCGTGGGAGATTCGCCACAGCCACTCCCGTCACGCGGG
>Ga0207694_10000623_pt1 | contig 32207 bp, 29 predicted proteins | sample KBSC34metaG_FD_184353 | JGI IMG/M metagenome (GOLD analysis project Ga0207694, IMG submission 184353) | Corn rhizosphere microbial communities from Kellogg Biological Station, Michigan, USA - KBS C3-4 metaG (SPAdes) (version 2) | ecosystem: Host-associated > Plants > Roots > Rhizosphere > Soil... | reverse complement strand
AGCTCCGGTGTGGAGTAGGGGTTCGGCTGCTGCTCGTGCGGCAGGGCGATGTTGAATCCGATCGAGGCTGCCCCGGCATCGGCCGCGCCGCGGTTGGCCGCCTCCATGATCCCCGGTCCGCCGCCGGTGGCGATGACATTGTCGCGCAGGTCTCCATCGTCGCACAGCGCGCCGCCGCGCTCCGACACGATGCGGCCGAAACTGCGCGCCTCGGTGTAATAGCGTGATAGCGCGATTTCGCGCTCGGTCTTCGCCGCCTCGGGTGACGGTACCCGGGCGCTGCCGAAGACGATGACGGTGGAGCGCACGCCCCAGTCACGCAGCGACAGCTCCGCCTTCTCGTATTCCAGCATGAAGCGCGTTCCGCGCAGCTCATCGCGCAGCAGGAAATCGGTATCTTCGACCGGCAGGCGGAAAGCGGGGTTGGGCGGGCCGTTGTTCGGCATCTGCGACTCTGGACGATTGACGGTTCGGCGGAGTCTACGCCGGGCGCGCGCCCTGCCGGAAGACCAAGAAAAAGGCGGCCGAAGCCGCCTTTTCCCCACCTTCCCCGGTGGTCGTCAGCCGCCATAGGGCGGCTTGTTCGCGTCGCTCGACGAATTCGGCTCCGGCGTCGAGCTGCCATAAGGCGGCGCGCCGGTCGCGCCGGCCGGCTTTCCTGTGCCGTTTTGCGGCACCGATCCCGGCTGCGGCATCTGGATCGCCTTGCGCCGTTGGCTGATGCCTTCATTTCCGGCCGTGCTCGGCGAAACCGGCTTGCCGACCATCTGGCCGGGACCCGCGTCCAGCGCCTTCGACGTGCCGTTGCCGACGGTATTCGGCGGTGACGATTCCTGCCCGAATGCCGCCGTTGCAGCCAGGGCAAGGACCGCCACGCCTGCGATCATAACGAGTTTCATCGGAAACCTCCCGATGTTGCAGCTTCGCCGAGGCAGTTCGCCCCGGCTGTACGACTCCAACGGAAGGCGCGTTAAGGCGGTTCCCCGTTAACGATGCGCGGCCAGGGCTTTCTGGATTTCCTGGTGCATCAGTTGCAGCGCCCATTCGTTCTTGCCGAACAGCAGTTTCTGCAGCCCGCCGGCCTTCAGCGCCGCATGGGCGGTGGTGACGCCGAATGGGAAGTCCTGCTTCTGCACGACGGTGTGGGCGCTCTCCCACACCCGCTCATACATCGCAGCGTTACTGGGCTCCGAGAGGTCCAGCCGGCTGTAGGAGGCGTGGCGGACCACCGACGTGTCCACCGTCTTGGGCACGATCTGATAGAATTCCGTCACCTGCGGCGTGTTGATCAGCACCGTGCCGGGGAACAGCACGTATTTCACATGGATGTGGTTCTCCGGCACCCAGGTCTCGACCGGCGTGCCTTTCAGCTGCGTGCTGATCGATTTCAGCACCGTGCAGGTGCGCAGGTGCTTGCCCATCTGGTCCACGGTGTTGCAGTTGCCGTGATAATAGGTCGCCAGATTGTCCCGGTGGGCATAGTTGAAGTGGTAGGATTCGAGGAAGGTCTCGAGCACCAGCTTCCAGTTGCCCGCCAACGGGATCGGCGCGACCTTGCCGCCGGAGAGCTTGTCGAAGCCCCAATGCGGCAACTCGGCATCCAGCTGCGGGCCGATGAACGCATCCCAGTCGATCTTGAGCCCCGCCTTGGGCGCGACGAAGATGATCCCGTGCCGTTCGATCGCGTCCAGCGGCACCAGCCCGTGCTCGGCCTTGTCCGGATCGCCGAAGCTGGAATTGCAGCTGATGCCCTTGAGCTTCCCGTCCAGGTCGTAGGCCCAGGCGTGATAAGGGCAGGTGAAGCCGGCGCCGGTATTACCGCGCTCGTCATAGACCAGCGCCGCACCGCGATGGCGGCAGGCATTGACATAGGCCTTCACCTGGCCCGCCTTGCTACGCGTGACGATGGTCGGCGTGCCGAAATCGTCGATGTTGAGGTAATCGCCCGGATTGGCGATGTCGCGCGACAGGCCGGCGACGAAGGGCGTCTCGTCGAAGATGGCGCGGCGCTCGGCGGCGAAGATATCGGGGTCGGTATAGTTGCGGGCGTCGACCTCCATGAAGCTGTCGGTCTCTTCCGGCCGGCCCTCGTCGGCCAGCGCGATCAGCCGCTCGGCGAGGTTCACCATGGTCTGGCGGTTGGCGTCCTTCATGCCGCCGCTGTCCATGCGAGCCGTCATGTCGGTCATCACGCCGACGACTTCCTCGTCCGTCATCTTCAGCTTGAACATAAAGTCCTCCCGCCTGGCTATCTGGCTTGGTCGTACAGATCGTTTGCGCGCGAGATTAGGCCCGGGGGCAGGGGGCGGGCAAGCGCGGAAGAGTGACATTTCTTCCCTCCGCGCCCTCTACGATTCTCCGCGTTCTCTGCGTTAAACTCATGTTCGTTGTCGGGCTTTTTGCCGGTTAGAATTTTTAACGCCGAGGGCGCAGAGAATTGCGGAGGGCGCTGAGGTTATCTCTCAGGCCCCGAATTGTTGAACTGTCGGACAGAAACTGCGATTGTCGCGGCCTTCCTTAAAGGTGCCTGCCATGACCGAAGCATCCCTGCCGCTCAAAAAGCTGTTCGACCTCACCGGCCGGGTCGCCATCGTCACCGGCGGTTCGCGCGGGCTGGGCTTCCAGATGGCCGAGGCGTTGGGCGAGTTCGGCGCAACCGTGATCCTGACCGCGCGCAAGCAGCATGAGCTCGACGCGGCGGTCGAGACGCTGACCGCACAGGGCGCCAAGGCCGCGGCCTGGGCTGGGGATTTCAGCAAGGACGAGACGGTGCCGGCCTTCATGGACTGGCTGAAGGCCAATTACGAACGGATCGACATATTGGTGAACAATGCCGGCACCAGCTGGGGCGCCGATGCCGAGGATTACCCGATCGACGGCTGGAACAAGGTGCTGTCCACCAACCTGACCGGCCCGTTCCTGCTGACCCAGGCGATCGCCAAGCAGTATCTGATCCCGCAGGGCAAGGGCCGGGTGATCAATATCGCCTCGGTCGAGGGCTTGCAGGGCCATCACGTCTTCATGGGCGGCATGATCGGCTATAGCGCGGCCAAGGGCGGCATGGTCAACCTGACCAGGGGGCTGGCTGCCGAATGGGGCCGCTACGGCATCACCGTCAACGCCATCGCGCCCGGCTATTTCCCGTCCAAGCTGACGGCTGTGATCCTGCAGAAGATCGAGGGCTTTGTGGTCGAGAACACGCCGATGGGTAAGCTCGGCAACGACAATGACCTGAAGGGCACCGTCCTGCTGTTCGCCTCCGATGCCGGCGGGCATATCAGCGGCCAGGTCTTGGCCATCGACGGCGGCGCGACGGTCATCTGATCCGTGTCCTTCGTCGATCCCCGCAACGTCGCCTTCTGGCTCTATGACTGGCTGGGCGCCGACGCCCTGACCGGCCATCCGGCCTATGCCGACCATTCGCGCGAAACCTTCGATGCGATCCTGGAACTGGCGGAGAAGCTGGCGGCGGACCGGTTCGCGCCGCACTATAAGAAGTCCGACCGCATCGAGCCGACCCTGGAGAACGGCGTCGTCCGCGTGCTGCCGGAGATTCGCGAGGCGATCGCGGCCTATGCCGAGGCCGGTTTGTTCGCTGCTTCCTTCGCGCCCGAGCATGGCGGGCTCGGCCTGCCGCATGTCGTTGACGCGGCGGCGATGGCGCATTTCATGGCGGCCAATGTCTCGACGGCCGCTTTCCCGATGCTGACTGCGGGCAATGCGCGGGTGCTGACCAAGTTCGGCAGTAAGGCCCAGATCGAAACCTTCGCCCTGCCTGAGATCGAGGGCCGGACGATGGGCACGATGTGCCTGTCGGAGCCTCAGGCCGGTTCCTCGCTGGCCGATGTCATGACCCGTGCCGTGCCCGACGGCGAGGACGAGCTGGGCCCGCGCTATCGCCTGACCGGCAACAAGATGTGGATCTCCGGCGGCGACCATGACGTTACCCCGAACATCATCCATCTGGTGCTGGCCAAGATTCCGGATGCCGACGGCAAGCTGCCACCGGGTACTGGGGGCATCACCCTCTTCATCGTGCCCAAGGTTCTGCCGGACGGCACCCGCAACGACGTCACCGTCGCCGGCCTCAATCACAAGATGGGCTACCGCGGCATCTCCAACTGCCTGCTCAATTTCGGCGAGCGGGACGGCGCCGTCGGCTGGCGGTTGGGCGAGGCGGGGCACGGGCTCGCCATCATGTTCCATATGATGAACGAGGCGCGCATCTTCGTGGGCCTCGGCGCCGCGGGCCTGGCTGCGCGCGGCTATCGCCATTCGCTGGATTACGCACGGGACCGGCTGCAGGGCCGCCCGGCCTCGGCCAAGGACCCGGCCCAGCCGCAGCGGCCGATCATCCAGCATGCCGACGTGAAGCGCATGCTGCTGGCCCAGAAGGCGTTCGCCGAGGGCGCGCTGTCGTTGATCCTGTTCTGCGCCCATCTGATCGACCGCGAGAAAGTGGCCGGGGACGAGATCGAGCGGGCGCGGCTCTCCAACCTGCTTGGCCTACTGACGCCGATCGCCAAGAGCTGGCCCTCGGAATTCGGCCTCGCCGCCAACGACCATGCCATCCAGATCCATGGCGGCTATGGCTATACCCGCGACTTCGATGTCGAGCAGGTCTATCGTGACAACCGGCTGAACCCGATCCATGAGGGCACGCACGGCATCCAGGCGATGGACCTGCTGGGCCGCAAGATCATCCGCGACAAGGGCGTGTCGCTGGCGGCGCTGGGCGCGGAAATCGCCCAGACCGTTGCCGACGCCTCCGCGATCCCGGCGCTGGCGGGGCAGGCGAGCCGGCTGGGCGAGGTCTGGCAGAAGGTGGACGATACGGTGGCGGTCCTGCGCGCGGTGAATGCCGATCCGCTCGCCAACGCCTCGCCGTTCCTCTCGGCCTTCGGCCATCTGGTCGTCGGCTGGCTGTGGCTGGACCAGGCGGTCATCATATTCAACGATACCGCCTCGGACCGCGCCTTCCGGGAAGGAAAGCTGCGCGCCTGCCGCTATTTCATCGAGGCCGAGCTGCCGAAGGCGATCCCGCAGCTCGAACTCGTGGCGTCTCTCAACGATGCCGCCGCGACGATGCCGGAGGATAGCTTTTAGAGCAGATCGTGGTCAGGAACTGACCGCGTGAAGATGCTCGCCAAACGAAAACTTAAACCGCTGGTTGTGCGCTGCGCGCATGGCCGCTGCGACGGACCGGCGCTTGATTCCGCACTGCAGTAAGCGATTGTGCCTACATGGATGTTTTGGAGGATTATGATGCGTGAGGTGTTTCTGGTCTCCGGCGTACGCACCGCGATCGGTACGTTCGGCGGCTCGCTCAAGGATGTGGCGCCGTCCGATCTGGCGACCAAGGTGACGGCTGAGGCGCTGGCTCAGAGCGGTGTGGCCCCGGCCGATGTCGGCCATGTCGTGTTCGGCCAGGTGATCCACACCGAGCCCAAGGACATGTATATTTCGCGCGTCGCGATGATCAACGCCGGCATTCCGGTCGAGACGCCGGCCCTGACCGTGAACCGCCTGTGCGGCTCCGGCGTGCAGGCGATCATCTCCGCCGCGCAGTCGATCCTGCTGGGCGATTGCGAGATCGCCATCGGCGGCGGCGCCGAGAGCATGAGCCGCGCGCCCTATCACGCGCCGGCGATGCGCTGGGGCGCCCGGATGGGCGACGCGGCGATGGTCGACGTGCTGCTCGGCACGCTGAACGACCCGTTCCACCGCGTCCATATGGGCATCACGGCCGAGAACGTGGCCGAGAAATACGGCATCAGCCGCGAGCAGCAGGACGAATACGCCCTGCTCAGCAACCAGCGCGCCGCGGCCGCGATCAAGGCCGGCTATTTCAAGGACCAGATCGTCGGCTACGAGCTGAAGACCCGCAAGGGCGTGACCGTGTTCGACACCGACGAGCATGTCCGCCACGACGCCAAGCTGGAGGACATGCAGTCGCTGAAGCCTGCCTTCAAGAAGGATGGCGGCACGGTCACCGCCGGCAACGCCTCCGGCATCAATGACGGCGCTGCCGCGGTGGTGCTGGCCAGCGGCGAGGCGGTGAAGCGCTTCGGCCTCACCCCGATGGCCCGCCTGGTCGGCTACGGCCATGCCGGCGTCGACCCGGCCTATATGGGCATCGGCCCGGTGCCGGCGACCAAGGCCGCCATGGCCCGCGCCGCCCTCAGCGTCGGCGAGATGGACGTCATCGAATCCAACGAGGCCTTCGCCGCCCAGGCCTGCGCCGTGTCCAAGGAGCTCGGCTTCGACCCGGCCAAGGTCAACCCGAACGGCAGCGGCATCTCGCTGGGCCACCCGGTCGGCGCCACCGGCGCGATCAACACGGTGAAGCTGGTGCACGAGCTGAAGCGCACCGGCGGCCGCTACGGCCTCGTCACCATGTGCATCGGCGGCGGCCAGGGCATCGCCGCGATCTGGGAACGGGCGTAAGCCCATGCGCCGGCGCGGGTTAGTCCCCGCGCCGGTCCCGCTTGGCCGCCGACCATGACCGCCACCTCGCACAAGGCCGGCGGATCGCCGATCGTGCCCGTTGCGGCTCTGATCGGCGGGATCGTGTCCGTGCAATATGGCGCGGCGCTGGCCAAAGGGCTGTTCGCCGCCGTCGGGCCCGAAGGGGCGACGACTCTCCGTCTGATTTTCGGCTCGCTGATCCTTGCTGTGCTCATGCGGCCGTGGCGGGTCAGGGTGTCCCGCGCCGTGCTGCCGTGGCTGGTCGGCTACGGCGTGTCGGTCGCGGTCATGAACCTGCTGTTCTATATCGCGCTGAAGACCGTGCCGCTGGGCATCACTGTGGCGCTGGAATTCACCGGGCCGCTGCTGGTGGCGACGCTGCAATCGCATCGCAAGCTCGACATTCTCTGGGTGCTGCTGGCGATCGCCGGCATCCTGCTGCTGTCGCCGCCCGTGCCGACCGACCATCCGGTCGACCTCTTCGGCGTCGCTTGCGCGCTGGGTGCCGGCGGAGCCTGGGCGGTCTATATCGTCTTCGCCCAGCGGGCGGGTGCCGAACTCGGGCACCAGACCGCCGCCATCGGCATGAGCATCGCGGCGGTGCTGGTGCTGCCGGTCGGGCTGGTTCATTCGGGCATGGCTCTGTTCCAGCCCTCGATTCTGGCCAGCGCGGTTGCCGTGGGCATCTTCTCCAGCGCGCTCCCATTCACCTTGGAGATGGTGGCGCTGACCCGCATGCCGGCGCGCGTCTACGGCATCATCGCCGCCCTCGACCCGGCCGCCGGCGCGCTGATGGGGCTGGTGATGCTGCATGAGGCGCTGACCGTGTGGCAGTGGGGCGGGATCGCCGTGGTGATGATCGCGGCGGCCGGTTCGGCGCTGACCATGCGGGCACCGAAGGCGTTGCCGGAGCAGGTGTCTTAGGGCGGGGTTGCGGGTAGATTTCACCCTCACCCTAACCCTCTCCCCGCCGCCGGAGGCGGCATTTGCGTTTCGCAGAAGGCGACCACAGGTCGCCGGGGGAGAGGGAATCACTTTCATGTCCCTCCCCCTTGATGGGGGAGGTGAGGAGAGGGTGAAATGTTGGGACATCACAACTCACTGGGGAAGCACCATGAAAGGCCTGAAAGACCGCGTCGCCATCATCACCGGCGCCGCCGACGGAATCGGGCGTGGGGTCGCGCAGCGGTTGGCCGAGGATGGGGTGCGGCTGGTGCTCACCGACATCGATGCGGCCGGCGTCGAAACCGCCGCCGCCGAACTCAAGGCCCAGACGGGCGCGCAGGTCGAATTCCGCACGGTGGATGTCTGCAACCGGGAGCAGGTGCAGGGCATGGTGGCGTCGGCGGTCGCATGCTTCGGCACCGTCGACATCCTGATCAACAATGCCTGGGGCGGCACGCGGCAGGGGCGCTTCGAGGGCAAGAGCGACGCCGAGATCCAGCGCGGGCTGGATATGACCGTGTTCGCGGCGAAATGGGCGATGCAAGCCGCCTTTCCCGTGATGAAGGCCAAACGCTGGGGCCGGATCGTCAGCATGTGCTCGCTGAACGGGGTCAACGCGCACATGTATTCGGCCGATTATAATATCGGGAAGGAGGCGCTGCGGGCGCTGACCCGCACGGCCGCGCGGGAATGGGCGAGCTATGGCATCACCGCCAATATCATCTGCCCGGCCGCGGTCAGTGCCGCCTATAAGCGGCTCTATAAGACACAAGGCCCGATGCTCGACGCCATGGCCGCGCAGAACCCGATGGGCCGCATGGGCGATCCGCATGACGATATCGCCCCGGTCGTCGCCTTCCTGGTCAGCGACGAGGCCCGCTACATGACAGGCAACACGCTGTACGTCGATGGCGGCGGCCACATCAACGGCGTGGCCTGGGCGCCGAAACTGGCCGAGGAAGACTAAGCCGGCGTCTCGGCGACCTCATCCGTCCATACGGTGAATTTCAGCAGTTCGTTCGGCCCGAACGTCGTCGCGATGGCGACGTCCGAGGCATCGCGGCCCCGGGCCATCAGGATGCGGCCGATGCGGGGGATGTTGTTGCGGGCATCGAATGTATACCAGCGGCCGCCGAGATAGGCTTCGAACCAGCCGGCGAAATCCATCACGCCCCAGGGCGGCGGCGTCCCCATGTCGCCCAGATAGCCGGTGCAATAGCGCGCCGGGATGTTCATGCAGCGGCAGAAGGCGATAGCCAGATGGGCATAGTCGCGGCAGACGCCGACCTGCTCGTTATAAGCGTCCCAGGCGGTCTTGGTCGGCCGCGCCTGCTGATAGTCGAACTTGATGCGGTGATGGACATAATCGCAGATCGCCTGAACCCGCGCCCAGCCGGGCGGCGTGTTGGCGAACAGCGCCCAGGCGATCTCAGACAGGCGGTCGGTTTCGCAATAGCGGCTGCCCAGCAGGAAGACCAATGTCTCCTCCGGCAGGTCCTGGATCGTGTGTTGCTGCGCGTCGGGCGCAACGTCGTCGACCGCGCCGGTATCGTTGACCAGGCCTTTGGAGGCGATGCGAACCTGCCCGGCGGGCGCCACGATCCGCGTGCACCAGTTGCCGAAGCCGTCGTGATAGCCGAGGACCGGCACCGGCGGATCGACCGTCAATATGTCGGGGATGACGATGTCGGCGACGCGGGAGGGATGGATGTGCACCGTCAGGATCATCGGCGTCGGCTGAGGAAATCGATAGATCAGTTCGTAGCCGACGCTGATTTGCATCACGCTCTCATGGGTCAGTGGGATGGGGCGGTGTTGCCAGGCGGCGATCGCGCTCGAGGTCGATCGCCTCGAGCTGGCCGGATGCGATCGCCCGTTGATCGGGCGCGGCGGTGCGCGCCAGCTGCTCTATCCGTTCGCGCAGCCGGCTCAACTCGTCGTCCGTAAGGAATGTCAGGCCGGCGCTCATGCTGTCTTCTCCGCCGGTTAAAAGTCATCCTACCAGCCATTGCCGCCGGCGGCCAGACCGCGCGCCTTTTGGGTTAATCGCAGGCCATCGTCTGCGGCGCGTCGGCGCCGGGATGTTCCTCGTTGCGGTGAAGGACCTGCTCGCATTGCTTGAGCCCAGCCGCACCCAGCCGCAGCACCTCGCGTGAGCCCAGATACTGGCATTCGACGAAATAGGCCCAGCCCGGCTCGTCATCCAGCACCCAGATATTGTGCCATGCGCCGCCGCGCCGAAAGGTCTGGTCGGGCGCCAGATAGGGCGGGGCGGCATCGTTGATCATGACCCCGGTCCGCGCCCCCAATATCGCCGAGCGGACCAGTCGGGCGTCGGCGCGCATATTCCAGTTCGCCGGCGCGATGTTGGGGCATTCGAGCTGATGGTGGTTCGACATCGCCGCCCTGGCGGGGGCGATCGCCGCGAAGCTTGCAAGCAGAATGGCCGATAGTCGCAGCATCGGGCTTTCAATCCGGGCTGATGTCACGGGGTCAGTTGTGCGGGCTGCCGTGCGGCGGATCAACGGAATTCGACCGGAACAGTTCCACGGCGCCGGTCGCAACCCGAAAAATCGCTGTTCTCTTTCCGTCCGGGTAATAAGGCCTACGATGTCGACTAGTCAAAATTGAGTATATATTTTCTGTATTCGTAGAAAATTATATAAAATATCCAGGTAAATGAGTCCAGGAATTATGATCCAGCTGTATCTATAAGTCGTAATAAAATAAAAATGCTGGACTCTTTCGGTTCGGCTCATAAAATAAGGAGGCCTGCTGCGAGATGCGCAGGCGAAGTCCACCCACGCGAGTCTTCGCGCGGCCCATCGCGTACCGATAACAATAATCGACAGACAATCTGCAGGTGGAGAAAACCGATGTCCGATTTACTGAAAGCGGAAGAGCTTGATTCTGATCTGATTTTCCATTGGCGCTGGTTCACCGACCCGATCAGCCCCTGGATCCTGCAGGAGCTGGGGGAGATCAATCGGGCTGCCGTTGTCGAGGTTCAGCTCGAACTTCAGAAAAATATCTACCAGGCGAAAATCGCCGCTGTGGACAAGCTCCTCGGCGGGATGCGCCAGCGGACCTGACAGGTCCCATCGCCGGCGGCGCCGCGGCTTAGATGCTGCGACGCCACCGGCACGATTTCGTGAAAACCATCGCGCCACCCAGAAGAGGAGTGCGCAATGAACACCATTACCGGCGGCCGCCCCGAGGCGGAGCCGCATATGATGAATTATGTCCGCGGCGCCGGGCGCGTCGTGCTGGTCGGCTTCCTGGAACAGGAGAATCTCGGTCTCGGCTATCTCGCCGCCACGCTGCGGCGCGAGGGGCGTCAGGTGACGATCGTCGATTTCCAGGAGGATCATCGCACGATCCTGGAGGTGATCCGGCGGGAGCAGCCGATCGTCGTCGGCTTCTCGCTGATCTTCCAGTTCTATGTCCACCGTTTCGGCGACCTGATCCGCTATCTGCGGGAGAACGGCGTCGATTGCCATTTCACCATCGGCGGCCATTTCCCCAGCCTCTCCTACCAGCACACGCTGGAGCTGATCCCGGAACTGGACAGCGTCGTCCGCTTCGAGGGCGAACAGACCCTGGTCGAGCTGGTCGATACGATCGAGGCCGATGGCGACTGGCGCTTCCTGCTGGGCATCGCCTTCCGGTCCGGCGGGGAGGTGATGGCCAATGCGCTTCGTCCCCTGGTGCGGGACCTGGACGACCTGCCATACCCTGAGCGCGGCCAGCGCCCGATGTCGGTACTGGGACGCAAGGCGCTGCCCATCCTGGCCAGCCGGGGCTGCGTGCGCACCTGCTCATTCTGCTCGATCCATGTCTTCTACCGCTCCGCGCCGGGCAAGGTGGTGCGCACACGCAAGCCGGTCGAGATCGTGCGTGAGATGCGCATGCTGCATGACGAGCGGGGCATCACCGTCTTCCTGTTCCAGGACGACGATTTCCCGCTGTTCGGCCCGGTGTGGCAACGCTGGACCCGCGAGTTCATCGCCGAGCTTTATCGCGCCGGCCTCGCCCGCAAGGTGATCTGGAAGATCAATTGCCGGGCCGACGCGGTCGACCCTGTGCTGTTCGCGGAGATGAAGGAGGCGGGGCTCTATTACGTCTATATGGGCCTGGAATCCGGCAGCGAGGACGGGCTGGAGACGCTGAACAAGGACATCACCGTCGCCGAGAATCTGCGCGCGGTCGAAATCCTGAAGTCATTGGGCCTGGTCTACGAATTCGGCTTCATGCTGTTCGATCCGTCGACAACCTTCGATTCCGTCCGCGACAATGTCGCCTTCCTACGCCAGATCGCGGGCGACGGCTCGGCCTCGGCCGCCTTCTGCCGGATGCTTCCCTATGACGGCACGCCGATCAAGGACGTGCTGGCCAAGGAGGGACGGCTGAAGGGCGATGTCTGCGACCCGGATTACGATTATCTCGATCCGCGGGTGGATGCGTATTTCCAGGCGCTGACCGGCCTGCTGCGCCTCACCGGCTGGATCCACGGCAATCCGGGCCTGTCGCCCCAGCTCAAATTCGCCTGGAACGAATACGGCATCATGGAGCGGCTTTTCCCCGGCCTGCCCGATATCCAGGATTACAAGAAGGCGCTGAAACAGGTGACCGCGGCAAGCAACGCAATGCTGTTCCAGGTGATCGAGGATATCTCCTACGCCATCACCGAAAACCGCCCGCACGACTGGACCTCGGACCGGCTGCGGACAGAGGGCGCCCGCTTCATCGCCCAATTCCGCGACGCGCGGGATGGGTTCGTGCTGCGCAATCAGGATGTGTTCCGGGCCGCCCTGGCGGAGCGGGAGGCGGTGAGCGCGTAGGAAATCCGTTTATCCGCAGATTACGCAGATTAACGCAGATTATGATTTTTCGCTGCGCGGCTCAGAGTCGCCGGAGGCGGTAGCATTCAGATTTAATCTGCGAAAATCTGCGTAATCTGCGGATAAAATTCTTACCCTTATCCGAACCGCCGCTTCAGCCGCGCGATCGCCTCGTCCAGCATCGGGTCGGGCTTGGCGAAGCAGAAGCGGACCGTGCTGGTGTCGGGTTCGGTCACATAGAAGGCGCTCATCGGGATGGCGGCCACGCCGGCGCGCTCGATGATGTCGCGGCAGAAATCGGTGTCGTTGCCCTGGAAGCCGACCGAGCCGATATCGGCATTGATGAAATAGGTGCCGCTGCACGGCGCGACGGCAAAGCCTGCCGCCTCCAGCCCACCGCGCAGCCGGTCGCGCTTGGCCTGCATGCTGGCGGTGAAGTCGGTGAAGAAGGCGCGCTCCTTGGAGAGGCCATAGGCGACCGCGTGCTGCAGGTTGGGCGGGGTCGTGAAGACCATGAACTGGTGCGCCTTGACCACGCGCTGGATCAGCGCCGGCGCGGCGACGATATAGCCGACCTTCCAGCCGGTCAGCGAAAAGGTCTTGCCGGCCGAGCCGATGCGGATGGTGCGCTCCCGCATGCCCGGTAGCGTGATCAGCGGCACATGCGCCCCGCTGTCGAACACCAGATGCTCATAGACCTCGTCGCAGATCGCATACGTGTCCCACTTGGCGACCAGCGCCGCGATGGCGTCCAGCTCGGCCTGGGTGAACACCTTGGCGGTCGGGTTCATCGGCGAGTTGAAGAGGATCAGCTTGGTCTTCGGCCCGAAGGCGGCCTTGAGCTCGTCCAGCGGCAGCTTCCAGTCCGGCGGCTTCAGCCGGACGATCCTGGGCACGCCGCCGGCCAGCTCGATCATCGGCAGATAGGTGTCGTAGATCGGCTCGATCACCACCACCTCGTCGCCCGGATCGATCAGCGCCAGCAGCGACACCGCCAGCGCCTCGGTGCCGCCGGAGACGATCAGCGTCTCGGTCTGCCAGTCCAGCTCCAGCCCATAGAAATCCCGGTCATGCGCCGCCACAGCCTGGCGCAGCTGCGGGATGCCCATCATCGAGGGATACTGGTTGCTCTCCTCCAAGGTCGCCTTGGCCGCCTGCTCGATAATCTCGCGCGGCTCGCAGCCCTCCGGAAAACCCTGCCCCAGATTGATCGCATTATGCTGGCGCGCCAGCATCGACATCGTCTCGAAGATCGTCGCGCCGTAACGGGAGAGGACGGTATTGGCGGGTTTCATGCGGGATGCTCGGGCAGTTTGCTCAACCGTCATTCCCGCGAAGGGGGGAATCCAGAAAACAGCCAAAAGCCGAAGAGGAAACACCAAGACACCAAGACGCCAAGGGCACCCAGAAGAAACTGCATTTCCGGCTTTAACTTGGTGTCTTGGCGCCTTGGTGTTTCAAATCCTGGATTCCCGCCTTCGCGGGAATGACGCAGTGAAGAGTGATACACCCGGAGCTATAGCCCCGGAAGCCTACTCCATGCTCCAGCCGTGGCTGACGATCATCGACTGTCCAGTCAGCGCGTTGGTGGGGAAGGCGGCCAGGAAGACAGCCGCTTCGGCGACGTCTTCGACGGTGGTGAATTCGCCGTCGACCGTGTCTTTCAGCATGATCTTCTTCACCACCTCATCTTCGGAGATGCCGAACTGCGCGGCCTGCTCGGGGATCTGCTTGGCGACCAGCGGGGTGTAGACGAAGCCGGGGCAGATCACGTTGGTGCGCACGTTGTGGGCCGCGCCTTCCTTGGCCACCACCTTGGCGAGGCCCAGCAGGCCGTGCTTGGCGGTGACGTAGGGCGCCTTCAGCATCGAGGCCTGCTTGGAATGGACCGAGCCCATATAGATGATGGTGCCGCCCTTGGGTTCCTGCGCGTACATCTGGCGCAGCGCCGCGCGGGTGGTCAGGAACGCGCCGTCCAGGTGGATTGCCAGCATCTGCTTCCACTTGGCGAATTCGAACTGCTCGACCGGGGCGACGATCTGGATGCCGGCATTGCTGACGACGATGTCCAGCCGGCCGAATGTGGCGATGACTTTCGCGGTGCCCGCCTCGACTTGCTCTTCGCTGGTCACGTCCATGGCGACGCCGATGGCGTGCTCGGGCCCGCCCAGCTCGGCGGCGACGGCGTCCGCCGCCTCCTGCTTCAGGTCGGCGATGGCGACCTTGGCGCCCTCGCGGACGTAAAACGCGGCGATTGCCTTGCCGATGCCGCTCGCGGCCCCGGTGACGATGGCGACTTTGTCCTTGAGGCGCATGGCTGGGCTCTCCGCATTTTGCAATGCAGCATATCTAGCGCAGCCGGCACGAGCGAAAAAGGCCTGGTTAGCGGCCTTCGATCACCTTGTTGCGGATCGAGCCGATGCCTTCCAGGCTGGCCTCGACGATATCGCCCGGCTTCATGAAGCGGCCGCTGGCCCATGCCACGCCCTCGGGCGTGCCGGTGAAGACGACGTCGCCGGGGATCAGCGCGGCGCGCTGGTCGACATAGGGCAGGATCACGTCCAGCTTCCAGGTCATCTCCCCGGTGCGTGCGTTCTGGCGGACCTCGCCATTGACCGTAAGCTTCATGCCGATATCGGGCGTGCCGTCGCCGAACTCGTCGCGGGTGACGATCCAGGGGCCCAGCCCCGTGGTCTTGTCCAGGCTCTTGGCTGAGAACAGGTCGAAGCCGATGCCGCTGCGCTGCAGGTCGCGCGCCGACACGTCGTTGCCGACGGTATAGCCCAGCACGCTCGGGATCGGGTTGCTGCGGTCGAGCGGCAGGCCGATCACGGCCACCATCTCGACCTCGTAGTCCAACTGCTGGGTCAATGGCGAATGGTGCATGTCGTCATGGGCGCCGATGATCGCCCGGCCGGATTTCAGGAAGGCGATGGGCGCCTTGGGCGGCTCCATCTTCAGTTCCTGCAGGTGCTTCAGGTAATTGGCGCCGACGACGAAGATCTGGTTCGTCGGCTCGATCGGCGGCAGCAGATGGACATCGGCCAGCGCGACGCTGTCGCCGGTGAAATGGAGCGCACCCTCGCCGCCGCCCGCGGTCACCGCCGGGGCCCAGTCGGCCGGGGTACCGGAAATCCGCCGCACCGAGGTTCCGGCCTTGTCGACGACACCCCAGAAGATCGCGCCGTTCCGGGCGCAGCGTGCGAGTTTCATATCGGCTTCCCCATTCCCTAAATGCTTACGTATCGGCCCATTGGCGCAGCAGGTTGTGATAGACGTTGGTCACGGCCATCACCGGCCCCTGGTCGGGCGCGGTCCGCGCCAGTTGCTGGATCGCGGTGTCCAGGTCGAATAGCATCTTCCGCTGACCGTCGTCACGGATCATGCTCTGGATCCAGAAAAAGGCCGCCAGCCGCACCCCGCGCGTCACCGGCTCCACCCGGTGCAGGCTGGTGCCGGGATAGAGGATCATGTCGCCCGCCTTGAGCTTTACCCGCTGCGTGCCGAACGTGTCCTCGATCATCAGCTCACCGCCGTCGTAATCGGCGGGATCGGTCAGGAACAAAGTCGCCGACAGGTCGGTGCGGACACGGTGCGGCGTGCCGGCGATCGGACGGATCGCGCCGTCGATATGGTTGCCGTAGGTCTCCCCGCCCTCATAGCGGTTGAACAAAGGCGGCACGACCTTCGTCGGCAGGGCGGCCGACATGAACAGGGGATTGCGGTCCAGCGCCGCCAGGATCATGTCGCCCAGCCGCCGCGCGGTCGCATGGGTTTCAGGCAGCTGCCGATTGTTCTTGACCTTGGCCGACTGATAGCCGGCGGTGGCCCGGCCATCGGCCCAGTCGGCCTTGTTGAGCACATCTCGGCATTCGGCGACCTGCGCCGGGGTCAGGACGTTCGGGATGGGAAGCAGCATCGATCAGCGCAGCCCGCCGACATTCGCGTCGGTGATCGGCACGTGATTGGGCTCGGCCGCGACCCTGCCCATCCAGGCGCGGATGGCGGGGAAGGGGCCGAGATCGAAGCCGCCTTCCGGCGCCACATGGGTGTAGGCATAGAGCGCGATGTCGGCGATCGAATAGGCGGTGCCGACGAACCAGTCGCGCCCGGTCAGGTGCTGCTCCATCACGCCCAGCGCGGCGACACCGTCCTTGCGCTTGACCGGCAGGGCGATCTTGCGGAACTCGGTCATCTCGACCTTGTGGGTGATCCAGAAGCGGACGGTCGCGACGTTGGGCTCGTGGTTGTACTGCTCGAAGAACAGCCACTGCATGACATGCGCCCGCTGCAGCCTATCGGCCGGCATGAAATGCGTATCCTCCGCCAGATAGCAGAGGATGGCGTTGGACTCCGGCAGGAATCGCCCCGGCGCGATTTCCAGCACAGGAATCCGCCCGTTCGAATTGATCGCCAGGAACTCCGGTGTCCGCGTCTCCGCCTTGTCGACATCGTACTCGAGACGCTCGAACGGAATGCCGAGCTGGGTCAGCAGCAGCCGGACCTTGTACCCGTTGCCCGAGGACATATTGTCGTGAAGCCGATACATGGCGGCGCTCCTTGTCGAGGGGCGCCGATTGAAGCTCAAGGGACGGGCGGGGGCAATGGGGTGGTTCTATCCCGCCCGGTCAGGGCCGCAGGAACACCCCGCCATCGACGGCGATCACCTGGCCGTTGATCCATTCGCCGTCGTCCGAGAGCAGCATCGCCACCATCGCGGCGATATCGCGGGGCTCGCCGAGGCGTGTGCTGCGGCTCATCGCCAGGACCATCTGCTTCATCTCCTCCGGAATGCCCGTGGCGGTGGCTTCGGTGATCACCACGCCCGGGGCGATCGCGTTGGCGCGGATGCCTTCCTTGCCCCAGCGCGAGGCGACATGGCGCATCAGCGCGTTGATGCCGGATTTGGAGACAGCATAGGACACGCGCTCGGGCTCACCGGCATAGGACGCGGCCGACGAGGTGTAGACGATGGCGCCGCCACCGCGCTTCAGCATCTCGGGGATGGCGTGGCGGGTGCACAGAAGATGGCCGCGCAGATTGACCGCGATCGTGCGGTCGAACACCTCGAGCGCCACATCGACCGCGGTCGTGTCGGACAGCACGACCTTCAGGTCGGCGGCGTTGGCGTGCATGAAATCCAGCCCGCCATAGGTCTTCACCGTCAGATCGACCAGCGCCTTGACCGAGGCATCGTCGGCGATGTCGCAATGCGCCGCGACCGCCTTGCCGCCGGCGGCGTTCACCGTTGCCGCCACCGCGTCGATCCCGGCGACATTGATGTCGCCCAGGACCAGATGCGTGCCTTCCTCGCCCAGCCTGATCGCGGTCGCCTTGCCGATGCCGGCCGCCGCGCCGGCGATGACCGCGACCTTGCCCTTCAATCCGCGCATCTGTTCCTCCCCGATCTCATGAGTTCATGCCGCCATCATAGACGATCTGGACGCGCCGGTTCTGCGGCTCTTTCACGCCGTCGGCGGTGGGCACCAGCAGGTCCCGCTTGCCCTTGGCCACGATCTCGATCTCGGATGATGGGATGCCGTCCTTCTCAAGCCGTGCCGCAACCGATTCCGCACGGCGGCGGGAGAGGCGCATGTTGTAGGCATCGGAGCCGACAGTGTCCGTGTGCCCGGTGACGGTGAGGCGCGTGACCTTGGCCGGGCCGGCATTGGTCGCCGCCTGGTCCACGATCTGCTGCGCCTGGCTGGTCAGGTCCGACTTGTTGAAGTCGAAGAACACCAGATAGCTCTTCGGCGCCGGAGCCACCGCTTGCGGTGCGGGTGGCGTATAGGGTGCCGCCGGGGCCGCCTCTTCCGTTCCAGGCTCGAACCGGTATTTCAGCGAAAAGCCGAACATCCTGGGCGGGTTGTAGGCGACCGAGCTGAACCCCGCCGTGGTCTGGAGCGGAATGACGCCGACGACATGCAGATTGTCGGTGGCGTTGGTCATGAAGAAGCCGAGATCGAACGGCTGCCCCATGATATTCGTCCAGTCCGCCCGTATGTCGAAATTCTGATAATGAGCCTGATAGTTCAGCGGCTCGTTCGCCAGCGGGCTGGTCGATTGATGGCCATACCAGGACCACGAGATCGAGGCCGACATCTCACCCCAGGCCGGGTCGATCGGCACGTGATAGGTCGGTGTGACCGAGAACTGGAACAGCGGGATGTACTGGAAGGGCGGCGATCCCACCTGGCCGAAGGCCTGCGGATAGCTGTCGTAATGCGTATAGATATACGATCCCTGCGCCGCCAGGTCGAAGCCGAGGGGCAGGTTGAAGACCTGCTCGATCTCAGCGCCCTCCAGATAGGCGCTGGCGGCGTTGGCCGTGATTGTTGCCACCGACGGCACCCCGCCCGGAACCTGGCTCGGGATGTTCTGGACGATCGAAACCTGAATGGCCTTGTAGTCGGTGTGATAGATGTCGGCGTTGGTGCGGCCGCGCACGCCCAGCACCTCATAATCGGTCTTCACACCCAGCTCGACGTCGGTCACATGCTCGGGCTGGTACTTGTTGTAGGGCGCCGGCACCGCCAGGACTGAGCCGCCAGGGCGATAGGCATTGCCGGCGCGGACATAGAGCAGGGTCTGCGGCGTCAGCTGGTAATCGAGGCCCAGATTCCAGCCGAACGAGCTGAAATGGCCGTTCGCCTGGCTGAGGCAGTTATTGTCGTGCAGGGGCACGTTGCAGTCGGTGGCGACGCCGCCGGGCGTGCGTGTAACTACGTCGTTCGGCGTCGTCGAGCGCTCGGACAGGGAGTCGAAGTCCCAGGTATAGCGGTAACCGGCGGTGAACCGCAGGTTGGGCACCCAATCGGACAGATCGTAGATCGCATGGGCGAAGACCGCCTGGCTGCGCGAGCTTTCGCGATAGTGGTTGAAGATGGTCGAGCCCAGCCCGTCCAGCACGATGGTCGTGTCGCCCAGCGGGTGGTCGAACAGCAGGAAACCGCCAACCCGCCAGTCCAGCCGGTCGTTCAGCGCCTTGCCCGACAGCTGAAGCTCTTCGGTGTACTGGACCTCGTTGTTGTTCCAGCCGTGATTGTTGCCGGGGAAGCCGAAGATGGCCAGCGGCACGCCGATCGAGCTGAAATCGTCGACGCTCAGCTGCTTGAACACCCGCGCCGCGGCGATGTTCTTGAGCGACAGATTGTCGGCGATGTCCCAGGTCGCGATGTCGGTGAAGCCGTAGAAATAGTCCTTGCCGATTTCGCTCGACGGCCGGCCCAGGATTGTCCGCGGCCCCAGCGCCTGCTGCTGGGCCAGGAGGCCCGGCAGGGTCGGGAAGGCCCCGATATGGAAGATGCCGCAGCCGCCGGGCGGCGCGCCCGGGCCGGTCTCGGCGAGGGTCACGGTATAGAGGCATGAAGGCGAATTGAGCGGCACCGGCTGGAAGCTGGCGGAAAGGCCGGTCAGCGGGAAATTCGGGTTGATCCGCGCCAGCATGTTGGAGGCGCCGTGCGAATCCTGCCAATAGCCGTCATAGAGCAGGTAGTTCTCGAAATCGTCCGTCGGCCTCAAGGTCACGCCGACGCGCCAGGCGTAATAGTCCCGGTCGTCCAGATACGAACCGTCCTGCAGGTTCAGGGTGTAGCCGTCGCGCTTCTGCATCTGGCCGGCGATGCGCACCAGCAGCTTGTCGGGGACGACCGGCACATTGATCGCGCCCTCGACCTCCTTGTCGCCGTAGTTGCCGAACGTGGTCTGAAGATAGCCCTCCAGATTGTTGGTCGGCCGCTTCGGCTGGATAGAGATCAGGCCGCCGATCGACGGCCGCCCGAACAGGGTGCCCTGCGCGCCTTTGTCGACCTCCGTCGTATCATTGTCGTAGAAGAACCCCGGGGACAGGCCGTGGGTCAGGCCGGTGGCGGGATTGGAATCGGTGCTGCTGAGCGGCACGTCGGCGAAATAGATTTCCGTGCCCGCGAGGCCGCGCAGCCTGACCTGGCCCGAGAAGAAGGCGTTGGGGTCCGACAAGGTCTGGCTGATCGCGAGCGACGGAACCACTTTCGACAGGTCCCGCAGCTCCTCGACGTGCTTCTTCTCAAGCTCGGCCTGGGTGAAGGCGGTGATGGCGATCGGCACCGTCTGCAGCCGCTCTTCCCGGCGCCGCGCGGTGACGACGATCTCCTCCATCCCCTTGGCGGCGTCGGCCGCGGGCTGATCGGACTGTGCCGCCGCCTGTCGGGCGCCCGAGCCCAAGACAAACATCGCAGCGGTGGCGCATAGCGCCGTCGTCAAACGTGCAGACATGGTTTCCTCCCTGTTGGACGTTCCGTTTCGCGGATGCATCCGGTCATTGCGGGCGCTTTGGTTTTCAGGCGTGGATCGCCCGTCATCCGGCGCCCGTCACCTCGCAAATTGCCCGTCAGCCAAGGGCCGCCGTGCGCAGCTTTCCGTCTTCGCCTCGCTCCAGGCGGATGCCCAGCTTCGATCCCGGAACCTCGCCCGCCCTCAGCGTCGCCATGTAAAGGCCAGCATAGAGCGGCGGGATCTCGTCCAGGCCGGCGAAGACGTCCGCATTCGTGCGCACGACCGGCGGCATGTTGCCGTCGAGGTCTGTGAAACCGTACCGGTGGGCCAGCTCGGCGCAGATCAGGTACTGGCCGGCATAGCGCATCGGGTTGGGATCGGTGAAAATGGCGAGCACTGCCCGGCCTGAGAAGCGCGGCGTTTCCGCGACGCACAGATCGACGCCCATCAGCTCCATCCGGCCGTCCGGCGTGGCATTGGACACGGCCAGCATCGGCTCGCTCTTGACCAGGCCCGGCCAGATCGACGTCACGACCACGTTATGCGGCGTCAACTCGATCGCCGTGTCGTGGGTCAACTTGTTGAGCGCCGCCTTGCACGCGCCATAGGGGGTCGACAGCAAGTATTCCTCGCAGCCGATCGACGACACGTTGACGATCATGCCCTTGCCCTGCCGCACCATCAGCGGCGCCGCCATCTGCGATGCGATGAAGGCGGAGCGCAGCCCGACATTCATCGTGCTGTCCCAGACCGCGGGCGACAGTTCCCAGAACGGCTTGCCGATGGAGTCGTGATAGTCCTCCATCGCCGTGGCGTTGTTGACCAGCAGGTCCAGGCGGCCATGTTCGGCCTCGATCCGGTCGAACACCCGCCTGACGGCCGCGTCGTCCGCGTGGTCGCAGGCGATCGCGGTGATCGTGCCGCCCAGCGCGGCGGCTTCCGCCACCGCTTCCTGCAACGTGCCGAACAGCCCGGGCTGCGGCGTGACGGTGCGTGCCGTGACGTAGGTGATGGCGCCGGCGGCGGCCAGCTCGACCGCGATACCTCTGCCGATACCCCGGCTGGCGCCGGTGACCAAGACAACCTTGCCCTCAAGCGGACGTGACGACGCCATGTAATCCTCCCCAGTGCTATGCTTCGCGTTACGGCACCGGCCGCTCGCTTGACAGGTGACAAGTGCTACAATTTGGCCTTGACAGCTGTCAAGCGATTCCTTGACATGTGACAAGTGGATTCTCGGAGGCATGGATGACGGCTCGCAAAAGCGCCGTGGCGGAGAGCGGGACGAAGGTCGCGGGGGACGCGGTGGCGGTCCAGGAAACGATCCTGGAGGCTGCGCTCGAAGCCTTCGCCCAGCGCGGCTATGACGGCGTGTCGGTGCGGGAGCTGAACCGCCAGATCGGCGTCAGCCACAATCTGGTTCATCATTATTTCGGCTCGAAGGACGCGCTGTGGCGGGCCGCCATCGATCACGGGTTGAGCCGGGTCAACGACACGTGGCGGCTCGATGATCTGGGCGGGCTGACCGATCTGGAGAAGATGAAAGTCGGCCTGCGTCGGTTCCTGGAGGTGATTGCGCGTGCGCCCGCCATCCAGCGCATCATGGAACATGAAGGCGCGGTCGGCGGCCCTCGCCTCGACTATATCGCCGAGCGCTACATCGTCCCGTCCCTGGGGCCGGGTCTCGCCCGGTTCGAGGAAACGACGCAGATCGAGGCGCGTGACCTGAACCTGGCCAGCGTCGCGCTGCTCACCGCCGCCGGCGCCACCGCCTTTTTCACCCAGGCCGCGCTGGCCCGGAAGATCGGCGGGCCCGATCCGTTTTCGGAAGAGGGCATCGAGCGGCATATCCGCACCATGATGACCGTTCTGTTCTATGGCGTGCTTGGACGCCCTGACGACGCTGAAAAAGGGGAGGATTGACGATGCAGGCGAGTGCGACGATCGGAGCGGCCGACTTTGCCGAGAAGAGCCCGGTTCCATCCCGGCCGGTGCAGTGGCGCCGCACGGGCCAGGCATTCCGCGCTCTCGTCCTGCAGCAGGGCAACGTACTCGACGCCACCTATTCGGTCGTCGATGCGATGGGCGGCATGTGCGAGGAGCGGCTGTTCCAGAAATTCCGTAAGACACCGGAAGGACGGCGGCTGCTGGCGGAGCGGCCCGACCTGCCGCGCATCCTGACCGACCATCAGACTTTGGCGAAGCTGCCGGAGGGAACGCTGGGCCGCATTTTCGCCGACGTTTGCATCGGCGCCGGGATCAATTCGATGGCCCTGGTCGAGGCGCAGCGCAACATGTCGCGCGACTATGCCAGGCTAGACCCGGCCCGCCAGTGGTTCAGCGACCGGCTGACGGTCCTGCACGATCTCTGGCATATCCTCTCGGGCTATGCCACGCAGCCGCGCGGCGAGGCTGCGATCGTCGCCTTTTCCTATGCCCAGGGGCTGGACTACCGCCCGATCCCGCTCTTTATGGGCCTCAGCGTCGTCATGCGGGTCGCCCGCATCCGCGAGGTCTGGCAGGCTTACAGGCGCGGCCGCCGCACGGCGTCGCTGGTGCTGCAGCGCTATGAGGAACTGCTGCCGCTGCCGCTGGAGACCGTGCGGGAACGACTGAACATCCCGGATGGCGCGGCATGGCATGGGCCGCATCGCGGCGAGGGCCTGCTGGCCTGACGGCTGCCGCCGATCTTCAGCCGGCCGCGAAATTCCCCTCGCAATAATCGTCCTCCGTCAGGCGGCGGCCGAAGCCGCGCGGCGTATGGCTGCTTGCGTCGTGGAGACGGGACGCGCCTGACATCGCGCCGGCGATCAGGTTCTGTGTCGCCTGCATATCCGGCGCGTGCACGAGGCTCAATAGCGCGCTGCGCTCGGTCCTGGCCACGACATCCAGCACGCTGGTGACTTCATCGGCGGAGAGGGCGCGGCCCGCGATGCTGCGATGGGCATCCATCGCGAAGACCAGCGCCTGGGCCTGCGGGCCGATCATCTCGGGCCGCCCGGTGCCCTGCACGACACGTATCATATTGGCCGCCAGCTCGCGCATTGCGCGTTCCACGCCGCCCAGGGCGCGCTCGCGGCCCATGTGGGCCTGGAAATCGTAATCGACGACGATATGAGGCTGTACTCGCACGAATCGCTCCAATCGCTAGGCCGGGTACCGAAATCGGGTGCCGGGCCGCATGTCAAAGACGAGCCGACGATGGGGCGGGAGGAGGTTAAAGGTCTTGAAATCCGTGGATTTATTTTCTGAAATTTTCTAAATTCAGCCCTGGCCGAGGCGATTTCCGCCACGGTTCGCGATAGTGCGGGCGCCGATGATCGGCTCGGGGATTGCGCCGATGTCTGCCGACGCGAAACGAGATCGGGCGGGCCGACACTATGGAATTGGCTGATCGACAAGCCGGCGACGCACCGCCCAGCGGTGCATCGGCGCGGCTCTTCAGCTTCGGCCCTTACAGGCTCGATCCGACGGCCCGCGTGCTTGCGAAAGACGGCGTGCCGGTCGCCATCAGTTCCCGCGCCTTCGATATCCTCCAACTGCTGATTGAGCATCGCGACCGGGTGGTGGCGAAGGACGAGATCATGGACCGGGTCTGGGCCGGCACCTTCGTCGAGGACAACAACCTCGCCGTCCAGATCTCCGCGCTGCGCCGCATCCTGGCGGTGGAGGAGGGCGCGCCGCCCTGGATCGTCACCGTCTCCGGCCGGGGCTACCGCTTTACCGGCCAGATCGCGGAGGCCGCGCCGGTCGTGGCCATCCCGAGTGAGGTTCCGCCCACTGTCGCCAAAGGGCGGCCGCGCTGGATCGTCCCGGCCGGCATCGTCGTCGTCGCCGCCGCCGTGCTTACAGTCGTGTTCTTCAGCCGCCCGTACTTCCTGGCGCCGAAGCCTGGTCCGGCGACGGTCGGCGCGGCCCCGCGCCTGTCGATTGCGGTCCTGCCGTTCCGCAATCTCAGCAACGACCATGAGGAGGACTATCTCGCCGACGCGGTCACCGACGACCTGACCACCGACCTGTCGCACATTCCGGGCAGCGTGGTGATCGCTCGATCCTCGGCCGACGTCTACAAGACGCGCAATGTGGGCGCCGAGCAGATCGGCGCCGAGCTCGGCGTGCGCTACCTGCTCGACGGCAGCCTGCGGCACAGCGCCGACCGCATCTATACGAATGCCAGGCTGGTCGACACGCAGAGCGGGGCCCAGCTGTGGGCAGAGCGGTTCGAATCGCCGCGCAGCCAGTTGGGCGACACGCAGATGGCGATCGTCCGGCGGATCGCCAGCGCGCTCAATTTCAACCTCATCCAGATCGAGGGCAACCGCTCGGTCCACGACCGGCCGGACAATCCCGACGCGCTCGACCTGTTCATGCGGGCGCGCTCGACCCTGGATCGCGCCAACACGCTGAAGGACCTGACCCAGGCCCAGGCGCAGCTGGAAAAGGCGATCGCGCTGCAGCCCGATTTCGTCGACGCGCTCAGCGAACTGGCCTGGTGCCTGCTCAAGAAAGCCCGCGACTACGACGATCCGACCGACGCGGAGGATGTGGCGAACGCCCGCAAGCTGATTGCCCGCGGGATCGAGCTTGCCCCCCAGAATGCGCGCATGCTGGTGGTCAAAGGCTTCCTGCAGCGGCTGGAGGGCCAGTGCCGCGAGGCTGCCGCCACCTACCAGACCGCGCTCACCTTCGATCCCAACGATGTCGATGCGCGCGGCGGCCTGGCGCTGTGCGCCGCCAATCTCGGCCACCCCGACGAGGCCGAACGGCTCATCCTGGATATTCTCAGGGTTGATCCGCAGAACCCCAACAACCGGGTCCGCTACAACCAGCTCGGCCTCGTCTATCTGATGCTCGGGAAATATCCCGAGGCGATCGACTGGCTCAGCAAATCGAAGGCGGCCGACCCGGACGCCGCCGGCTCCAGTGACAGTCTCTCGCGCATGGAGTGGAACGAGATCGGGCTGATCGCCGCCCACGGCGCGGGAGGACAGCTTCAGGAGGCCAAGGCCCGGTACGCCGCCTATGCCGGCCGTTGGTCGCATCGCAGCGTCTGGCGCCTCACCACCTATTTCACCAAGGCCGAGGGAGCGCTGCCGGCGTTCCGCACCGCCTTCGACGGTCTCAAGGCCGCAGGCATGCCGGCTTTTGCCGACGAGACCATCGATGAGCATGTCGCTGCCTCGGCCGAACCCAGGTCCACGGGCGATTTCGACACCACCGCCATGTCCGTGCCCGGGGCGCAGACCATTGCGACCGCCGCGCTCTCGGACGCGGTGCGCAAGGGGCCGGCGCCGGTCGTGATCGATGTCGGCTGCGGCGCGGCGGTGATCCCAGGCGCGTCCTGGGTCAATGCCGCCTTCCCATCGGCCGAGGGCCAGGCCGAGCTGGAACGGGAGATCGTCCGCCTCACCGACGGCGACCGGTCCCGCCGGATCGTCGTCATGGGCAGCAGCGTGTTCGACTGGAACGGCTACAACGCGGCGCTTGCCGTGCTATCGCTCGGCTATCGCAACGTCTCCTGGTATCGCGGCGGCGAGGAAGCCTGGGTCGGCGCCGGGTTGAAGGCGGATGACCGGCGGGATCCCTGACGTGGCGTTCTTCAATGCGCCGTCCTGCGAATGATCGTTGAGTATTTCAGTGTCGCCTCTGGATATAAGTAGATTTTCCTAAAATATTAACGATCGCTTTGGGGTTATAATTCGAAATAATTGACCGCTAATCTGATTTTGCTATGATCCGATCCCGCAGTGCAGCGTATTTTTGTTATATTTAAACGCGCCACAGGATTTATTCCGGAGGGAAATCATGTCGAGACATACTTCGCCGCTCATCGTTGCTCCCGACTGCCCGCCGAACCAGTTCGACCTGCCGCTGCCCCATGGCGTCGAGGATCATCTGACGCCCGAGCAGGCGGCGAAGGTGGGCAAGGTGAAGGTCAAGTTCGCCCAGGGCGTCGGCGAGCTGCTGACCAAGTCGTTCAGCGAAGTCTCGCAGGTCCTGGACGAGAAGCCGGCAAGGCCGGCCCCGCGTCCTTCGGCCAAATAGATCAGCGGAACAGGCCGCTGCGCAGCAGCGCGGCGGCGTCTCTTGCGTCCACCATCTGCACCGGGCTGCCGCCGGAAAAGCCGTAGCGGCGTCCGGTGCCCGTGCCCTGAACGATCACCGCCTCGGTCCCGCGATAACGCACGGTGACGGTGCGCGTGCCCGGCGTCGTCGGGCGCCGGCTGTCACGTATCGTTCTGACTGTCCCGGCCGGGATCGTCGTTCTCTGCCCGCAGCAACTCATCGTTCGATACTCCTTCATGTGGGATGAAACGCTCGACGATCAGCGGTTCGCCGCCGATACGCTCGAGCAGGAAGGCCGCGCCCGACAGGGCGAGCCAGGTGGGGATGGATTCGGAAAAACGCCGCGATACCCAGACCGAGGCGGGCAGGGCCAGCCACAGGCTCATGCAGCCCACGCACTCCAGCGCCCGGCCGAGCTCGGTTCCGGCGACGAGCGCGCGAAGCTGGGCGATGAGGCGCCTAGGCCCGTCCTCATGCACCAGCATATGGGCGACGCGCCACACGGCGAATGCCGCGAGCGCGAAATTGATCAGGAATTCGGTCGGAGACATTGTCGGCGTCCGGGAAAAGGCAGAGCCGGGCCGGGGCGTTTCGCGCCCCGACCCGGACCCCGAGGTCAGGCCTTGTCGATCAGGCAGAAGCCGACATCGGCATAGGCCGCGTTATGCGATCCCGGGCTCGAGCCCACGATCGTGTTGTCATAGACCCACAGCTCGACGACGTAGCCGCAGGGGACCATGCCGGCGGTGCTCAAGGTCCATGCATCGCCCGGTGCCGTGGCCGTCTGCACGGTCGACGGCGTCGCGGTGGCCGGTTCGTTCGGCGGAGGTATCAGCGAGGCCGGTGTCGTGGTCAGGCTGAAGGCGCCGAAATGGATGTCCCGCGCCACGAAATGCCCGCCGATCGTGGTGCCCAGGCCGAACTGCTTGCAGTCGCCGCCGCTGTCGATATGGATCTCGGCGGCGGGGGCGCTGTTGTCCAGCTGGATCAGATAGGGCGGGGTCGATCCGAAGACGTTGCCGGCCGTATCCGCGATCTCCAGCCAGACATGCCACTGGTCGTCACCCGAGGAATACCAATAGGCCAGCACATCATCGATGTTCTGGCTGGAATCCAGATAGGTGAAGAAGCCGTCGGCATCCGGGTTGCGCCAGGTGCCGTTGCCCAGCCAGTCGGTGGTGAAGATCGGGTCCGACAGCAGGGTCTGGCCAGGCGTACCGCCCTTCTGCACCCAGACGCGGTACTTGCTGCCGACCGAAGGGGCGCCCTGGATGACGATCTGGCCGCCGAACGGGCATTGGCGGCTATGGACCCACGGATCGGCATAGCTGCCGGTCAGCGCGAACAGTGCGTTGGGCAGGGTGCAACCCGGCTTGGCGGTCATGCCCGCCGTGTCGATCGAGGCCACGCCGATGCCGCCGATGATGGCGATGTCAGGCGTGCCGGGCACGAAGATCTCGCCGGGCGGGACCTGCACCAGCGCATCCACCCGGTTGCCCCAGACCGGGACGTAGTTCGGGTTTGCCGGCGGGGGCGGTGAGCCCCAGGACAGGATCGCCCGGACCGTCGCGGTCTTCGGCCCCTTCTGGCACGGCTGCGCATGGGCCGCGAGGTTCACCGGCAGCCCAACCGCATATTCCAGCCCATCTGCCGGGATGCCGGCGATGTCATGGGTGTTGATCGTGGCCGTGCCGACATAGTCGAAGCCCGCGCCCCAATCGACCCAGAAGGCGACATATTCCGTGCTGCCCGTGGTGCAGGCGCCGCCGCCGAAGCCATAGGGCGCCTTCACCTTGACCACGGCGTTGAGCGCGCTGCGGTTCGTGTCGAGACCGACGCAGCCCAGCTGCTCGAACGTCGTGTCGCCGCTGGTGGCCAGGATTTCCCCGATGATCGATGCCAGGTCGATACCCAGGTCGGCGATCGGGTGCTTGGCGGCGAGTTCGGCCGACAGGGCGCCCAGCTTGGCGACTTCGGGATAGAACAGCCGGTGCGGCATGACAGGTTTGCCACGATAGGCGGCGGCCAGCTCGCGCAGAGTCGGCGTCTTCGGCGGGGTGGTGGCGATCGTCTGGTTGACGTCGATCATCGTGCCCAGGGTTTCCGGCAGCTTCAGCTTCGCCTCGGCCAGCAGGTCCTTGAAGATGATGAAATGCGTGCCCGGAATCTGGATCGTCGCCTCGACGATATTGCCCCAGACCGGCACGAAGCCGGGCGTATTGGCCGGCGGATCGTAGTTCCAGGACAGGATCGCCCGTACCTTGGGCAGGTTCTCGAAGAAGCAGAGATATTCCGGAATCGCGACCGGCAGGGCGACGCTGTATTCCAGCGGCTTGGCGCCGGGCAGGTCATGCACGGTGAAGCTGGAGACGCCCTGGTCCTGCCAGGTCGCGCCATTGTCGAACGACAGGTAGAAGCGGACATATTCCTGCGAGCCGTTCGTGCACAGGCCGCCCGAATAGCCGGACACCTGATTGATGGCCACGACGGCTTCCAGCCGCTTCAGCGCCGCCGAATAGCCGACGCAGCCCAGCCTCTCATAGGCCGTGTCGCCGATGATCTTCAGGATCGGCTTTAGCTTGCTGCCCTTCAGATTGCCGAAATAATTGGGATTGGCGAGTAGCAGCAGATGCAGGTTCTCGCGGGCCTGCTCCGGCTTCAGAAGTGCGAGGGATGTATCCTTGACCCCCGCCGCGCTGGGTTTGCTCATGACACCTAAACTCCTTGGCGAATGGTCCTGCGGTGCCGTCCGGCGCATTGGCGCGGCGGATCGGCCCTGGACCTCTAATGCCGAGGGGTTTCAGGAGTCTTGAATCCTAGGATTTATCTTCTGAAAGTTTATGAATACTCGGTAGGACTTTAAGTAATCCTACCGAGTTTACAGTACCGAATGCCGATTACGGCCTACCTGTGGCTGACGGCGAGCTCGGAAAGCGGATGAGCCTGCGGTTCATGGCGGGCCGATAGGGCGGCCGCCTTATCGTTCGCGCCATGCAGGCCCAGCGCGACATACTGGCTGAACAGAGCCGTTCCGGCATGTGCCGTTACGCCCGCCGCCGACTTGGCGGTGACCGTCGTTCTGGCGTTGGTGATGAACGCCCCGGCGGAGTTTGTCACAGTGATCGTGAATGTCGTCACGACACCCGAAGCCGACGATTTGGTCGGATCGAACTCCAATGCCCGCAACGCGCTCATGGCATTGGCGGCGGATGCATGAAGCAAATAGGCGCCGGTCTTCTTGTTATAGATGCCGCCCGACAGGTTCTTCAGGGTGCCGTTGCTGGGGTCGGACAGGACGATTCTGATCGTGTCGGTCTCAGCACCATTGGAATCGCCGATCGTCACCGCGTGGAACGGATTGACCGCCTTGATGCCGGTGGTGGACACGCGCGGCAATATTCCGCCGATGGAGAGGGGATCGCGCGTCGACACGCTGGTCCCGACGCTGCGGGTCGCCCCGGCGCCGTCGGTCACCTTGAGCGTAAAGCCGGTCGTCACGGCATGGCCGGCCGAACCGAGATTGCCGGCCGATACGAATGTCAGGCCCTCGATGGCGCCGGCAACGACGTCCCCCGACCCGCTGATCGTGTAGACGCCCGTCTTCCGGTTGTACGTGCCGCCCGCCAGGTTGGTCAGCGTGCCGTTCGTTGCTTTCGACAAGGTCACGGTCGCCGTCACCGTAGTGCCGCTCAAGTCGGAAACGATGGTGTTTTCGAACGGCATCACTTGCGACGCCGCATAGGATGACTGCGATGGCTGAGAACCGGCGATCGTCAGCGGAGGGGTCTTCACAAGGGAATCGCCGTGCAGCGATCCCGACACACCGACCCCATTGACGGATCCCACAAAGGGAAGGGACAGGTGCTCCGAGATGGTCTGCTGCGCTCCCTGGAACGAGCCTTTTACATCCAGGGTAAAAGACAGGCCTTCGTAACTGAAAAATCCCGACGGATAATCGAAGTTTCCGTTCTTCAGCGAAAAGGTCGGCGTGTCGAATTGCAGGAGGGACGACGAGCTTTTGTCCCCGACATGGAGCGTGATATCCCCGCTGAAATGCTCGTATCCCGTTCCGTTGCCGGCGGCATCCACGGTGACGTACAGGGTCGCCTTCAGCGTTCCCGACCAGTTGCCGTTCTGGCCGTTGTCGGCCGACAACGTGCCCGAAATTACCATCGGGCCGGTATAGACGCGGTCCAGCTCGATTCCCGCTGCCGGGGTCGCGCGTGCGGACGAACGCCTCGGCATGGCCGATTTCGTCATTGCGCTGCCGGCGGTGACGGGCGCGTGATCCGTGCGGATCGCCTTCGCATAGTCGGCAACCAGGCGCGGAAGGGAATTCATTCTGCTTGCGGCTGGGAATCGCTTCGAAGCCAGCGTGTCGGTAACCAGGTCCTGCATATCTTCTCCGGTCCGCAATTATGCGCGGGCAATGGATTTTTATTTTTGTTTGTTTTCAAACGAACATGTGTTCCTGGCCGGAAACCGATATGAGATGATGTCAAACAACAGACTTCCACAGTCTGTCCATGAAAAATCCCACCCGGCGCACGGCCCATGAACGCTATAACCTATCTATTATTTTAGAACAAAGGAATAGGCCTAATTTGCGGTAAACCGGTCGGAGTGTTCGCCGATCCCGAGCACGTCATCAAGGGCTGAATCGCCGAATTTTCAGTTCGACGTCCGGGCCGCATGCCGGGCGGCGACGCGGCCGAAGGCCAGGGCGTCGGCGATATGGAAACCGCCGTCCTTGCACCAGCTGTAGGTCGAGCTCGCCGTGCCGGCGGCATAGAGGCCGGCGATCGGCTCGCCCGCCAGGTTCAGCACCTGGGCATGCTCGTTGCGGCGCGGGCCGCCATTGCTCCAGGCCAGTATCGGACCTGAAGCAAAGGCGTAGTAGGGCGCCTGCTCCAGCGGCACCAGGGTCGCCGGGTTTCGTCCGAACTGCTCATCCTCTCCGCCGGCGCAATAGCGGTTATAGAGCGCGACGGATTTCTCCAGCCCGCCTGCCTTGATACCCAGCTTGCGCTCCAACTCGGCCAGGGTGTCGGCCTTGACGATCCAGCCTTTGTCGATCTCGGCCCGGTTGTCGTCGCTCCACACATATTTCTCGATCACCGTGTTCCAGCCGACCGGCATATATTCGGGCTTGGGCACCAAGGGGCCGGCCTTGCGGGTGCGCTCGTCGAACACGACGAACAAGGGCAGGTGCGGATAGAGCTCATACCGGCCATGGATCAGCGCATGGCCGTGGCGGGTCTGCACATCCTCGTCGACGAAACGGGACCCGTCCTGACCGACATAGATATATCCCTTCTCGCCCACCAACCCCATCGTCGCGAAGGCGGCATGGAAATCCGGCGTGCGCAGGCCGACGATCGCCATCATATTGTCCATGTGCCACAGATCGGCGCCGGCCTTCATCGCCATCCTGTGCCCGTCGCCGGTGGAGGCGGGGCTGCCCCAGATCGGCGGGTTGGCCATGCCGAGATAATCGGCCACCATCTCCGGATTGTTCTCGAACCCGCCGGTGCCCAGCACCACGCCGCGCCGTGCCCGCACGCGGAACGGCTTGCCGGCGCGCACGGCCTGCACGCCGACGACCCGGCCGTTCTCGGTGATCAGCTCCTGGCC
>Ga0207694_10000622_pt1 | contig 32237 bp, 25 predicted proteins | sample KBSC34metaG_FD_184353 | JGI IMG/M metagenome (GOLD analysis project Ga0207694, IMG submission 184353) | Corn rhizosphere microbial communities from Kellogg Biological Station, Michigan, USA - KBS C3-4 metaG (SPAdes) (version 2) | ecosystem: Host-associated > Plants > Roots > Rhizosphere > Soil... | reverse complement strand
AGACAGGCCCGCAAGGCGAAGCCCCCACCGGCAAGAGCGGCATCGCGCTGCTGTTTGAACCGCGCTACCTGGTCGGTACCTGCATGCTGTGGCTGGCCTACTTCATGGGCCTGGTGATCTTCTATGCGCTGGTGAACTGGATGCCGGTGCTGTTCAAGGATGCCGGCCTGGCCCCCAAGACCGCCACGCTCATTGCTGCGCTGTTCCCGCTGGGCGGCGTGGGAGCCATCCTGTTCGGCTGGCTGATGGACCGCTACAACGCCAACCGCGTCATCGCCATCGGCTTTGCCGCCACTGCGGTGGCCGTGTTTGCCATCGGGCAGGCGGCGGGCAATGTGGGCGTGCTCACCGTCGTGGTGTTCGTGGCCGGTACCTTGATGAATACCGCGCAATCTTCCCTGCCCGCGCTGGCCGCGGCCTACTATCCGACGCGGGGCCGTGCCACCGGCGTGGCCTGGATGCTGGGCGTGGGGCGCTTCGGCGGTATCGCCGGTTCCTTCCTGGTGGCCGAACTCACGCGCCGCCAGCTGGGCTTCAGCGAAGTCTTCGCGGTGGTGGCCGTGGCCGCGCTTGTGTCCACGGTAGCCTTGCTGGTCAAGCAGGCCTCCGACCGCAATCGTCCTGATGGCGGCAAGCCGCTGATGGTGGCGGACGCAGGCGCACACTGAGCGCAACCCTGAGCCTGGCGGAAAAACAAACATGGCCACTATTCCTTCGAATAGTGGCCATTGTGTTTTATGGCGACGCTGCGGCGACAATGCAGAAAATTGCGCTCAGATCGACAGCTGCAAACCCTGCGCTTCTTCGCCCGGCAACACCGTCACCGCCACCTGCATGGTCTGCTGTCCGCCGCCGATGAGCACGCCGCGCAAGGGCGAGATGTCGAGGAAATCGCGTCCCCAGCCCAGCGTGATGTGACTGGTATCGGGGAAGACGCCATTGGTCGGATCGGCATCGATCCACATCCCCTCACCACCGTCCGCACCGGGGCAATACACCGAGACCCAGGCATGCGAGGCATCGGCCCCGATCAGGCGCGGTTGTCCCGGGGGCGGCTCGGTGAGCAGATAGCCGCTCACATAGCGCGCCGCCAATCCGATGGAGCGCAGGCACGAGAGCATCAGGTGCGCGAAGTCCTGGCACACGCCGCGCCGGTTGACGAAGACTTCCGTCACCGGTGTGGACACGGTGGTGGCGGCCGGATCGAAGGCGAATTCCTCATGGATGCGCATCATCAACGCACGCACCCCCTCCACCACCGACAGGCCCGGGCTGAAGCACTCGGCCGCATAGCGGATGAACTCGCGCTTGATGCGCACGTGCGAGGATTCGAACAGGAAATTGGACGCCTCCAGCATGCCCGGCGCCATGATGCGGCCGCCGTGATAGGCCATCACCGTGGCCGCTTCCTCCCACTGCATGCCGGGCTGCGGCTGCGCACGCGGCGTGAGCGCGACCCAGGAATCGGCCTGCACGTCGAGGCTGGTGTGATCGGTATCGAGCGAGAAGGCCTTGATGACGTTGCCGAAATTGTCTTCGTAGCTGCGCACCAGCTGCGGTGCCGGCAAGATGTTGACGGTATGCGAAAGACATTGCTGCCAGGGCAGTTCGCGCGGCGTCAGGTGCAGCACCTGATGCGACAGCCGCACCGGCAGCGAATACTGGTAAGTGGTCTGGTGATGGATGCGGTAGACGGTGCGCTCGCTCATGTCATACCCCCTGGCTGACCGGTGCGGTCAGCGGCGTGAAGTAATGGCGCGAGAGATCATCCGAGAGCATGTAGCCGCCGCTGACGGCATCGCGCATCAATTGCGTCAGGCGCGCATTGGCCTCGGCCACGTTGGGATGATCGTGCGCAAACTCGGCCAGGTTCATCGCCTCCAGCTGGCTGGTCAGGTGCGCCGGAATGGTCATGCTCAGCAAGCCCAGCTGCTGGGCGATCTCGGCCATGTATTGCTGCAGCACGCGGAATTGGTAGGCCATGCCATGCGGATTGCTGACGTCGAACACCAGCAGGTGCAGCACCGGCAACCACTCCGGCGTGCGGCGATAGCGCACGCGATAGGTGACGATGCTGCTGGCCGCCTCCAGCAGCCACGACAGTGCCGCCGTCTGGCGCTGTGGCGGCAGGCGCAGGAAGTTGTCGAAGAGCGCGGCCATGTTGGCCATGCGTTCGATGTGGCGGCCCACCATCAGGAACTGCCATCCCGCATCGCGCGTCATGTCATCCAGGGCGTGACCGGCCAGCCCCGAACAGGCATCGATCACGTTACCCAGCACATGTTGTGCGGCGGCGGGGGTGTTGATGCGCTCCTGCACCATGGCCGGCATCTTGGTCAGGGCGTGCCAGTTGTCCAACGACAGATGTTCTCGCACCTGATAGGCAGCGTTGGCGAGCTGGCGCAGCTGCGTGGCCACGCTCACCGGTACGGAAGGATCGACCACCGCCGCCTGCAGGCTCTGCTGCAGGCCGGTGATGGTCGGACGCGGTTCGGATTTGGGCATCTGCACGCCGAGCTGGCTGCAGATCCACGAGACACTGCCCAGCATGCCGCGACTCTCGGTCTGGCCATCCATGGTGTATTGCAGGGTGGTACGCAGCAGTCGCGAGAGATTCTTCACACGTTCAGAATAGCGCCCCATCCAGAACAGGTTCTCGCCCGAGTGCGAGGACACATCCACCGTGCCCCTGATGACCGTGACGTTTTCTGCACCATGGCCGTCATCGGCCATGGCCGGGTCCGGGCGCTCCGCTTCACGCAGCACCCACACATCCTTGCTGGTGCCGCCCTGCTGCATCGAGACCACGTCGCGCCGCTGGCGTGGCGCCACGCGCGTCAACCCACCCGGCATCACCTGATAGCCACCTTCGCCATCAGCCACCGCAAACACGCGCAGGCTGATGGTGCGATTCATCAAACGATAGTCACCGCTGCGCGACATCACCGGCGCTTGCGACAGGCGCACCCATTCCTGGGCGGCGTAAGCGTGCGGCTGCAATTGCAGGCTTTCGATCAGGCGGCGGCGCGCGGTGCCCGTGACGGTATGGCCGAACACCGGCTGCATGCGCATCGAAGAAAATGCCGGCACGATCACCAGTTCATCCAGATGCGCCAGCGTGTAATCGAGCGCCGGTTTTTCGCCGCACCACCACGACGCCACCGAAGGCAGCAGCAGCGATTCGCCATACAGCCGTTCGTTGATGGCCGGCAGGAAGCCGTGCAGCGCGGTCGATTCCAGCACGCCGCTGCCCAGCGAATTGGCGATGACCACGTTGCCCAGTCGCGCGGCCTGTGTCAGGCCCGGCACACCGAGGGCGGAATCGGCGCGCAGTTCCAGCGGATCGCAATAGTCATCGTCCATGCGGCGCAGGATGGCGTGCACGCGGCGCAGGCCGTTCAAGGTCTTCAAGAATACCTGGTCGCTGCGCACCGTCAGGTCCACCCCTTCCACCAGCGGGAAGCCCAGCGTGTGCGCCAGGAAAGCGTGTTCGGAATAGGTTTCGTTGTAGGGGCCGGGCGTGAGCAGCACGATCAGCGGCACTTCACCCTGGGCCGGGGCCAGGCGCGTCAACATCGCGCGCAAGGTGTGGAAGTAGCGATGCGGCGACTCCACGTGCATGTCGCGCAAGGCTTCCGGCATGGCGCGCGACATGATCTGGCGGTTCTGCAAGGCATAGCCGGTGCCGGACGGACCTTGCGTGCGGTCCGACACGACCCACCAGGTACCGTCGGCCGAGCGCGCCAGGTCAATCGCATACGCATGCAGATGCACGCCGCCGGGCGGCTGCCAGCCGTGGCAGGGCATCAGGTAGCCGTGCTGGCCGAACACCAGTGCGGGCGGCAGCAGGCCTTCGGCGATCAGGTGCTGGGGGCCGTAGATGTCGGCGAGCAAGCCGTTCATCAGGCGTGCGCGCTGGGCCACGGCACGTTCCAGGAAATCCCATTGCTCGGAGGAGACCAGATGCGGCAGCAGGTCCAGTTCCCAGGGCCGGTTGGCACCCTTGGGGTCGGCATAGACGTTATAGGTCACGCCATCGGATGCGATGGCGTCACGTACCTCGTTGGCGCGCCGGCGCAGCATCTCCGGCGAGAGGTTTTCAAGCTGGTCGATCAGCGTTCGCCAGTGCGGGCGCAGGCGGCCGTCAGCCGCCAGCATCTCGTCGTAACGATCACTGGCGACTGGATAGCTTTCCAGGAGACGCTGGGGCATAAGTCATTGGCGGCCGGGTGGCGCACGCGCCGGGAGCGGGTCCCGTGCGGCGTGTCGCCTTGCAAGCGGCGCGGGGCCGCGCCCGGCTCAGTTTTAGAAGTAGCGTAAGTCTAACGTAAAAGGAAACTCGATAGACGCCCGCGCCGGGGTGACCTGCCATTTTCCCGGGGTATGGTTCATGCGGAAATAGCGCGCCAGGCGGCGGCTTTCCGCTTCGAAGGCATTGACCGGGAAGGTCTCGTAGCTGCGGCCGCCGGGATGCACCACGTGATACTGGCAACCGCCCAGGCTGCGGCCATTCCAGGTATCGACCAGGTCGAAGGTCAGCGGCGAATCCACCGGGATGGTCGGATGCAGCGCCGAAGGCGGCTGCCAGGCGCGATAGCGGATGCCGGCCACGAACTGGCCGACGATGCCGGTGGGCTGCAGCGGCACCGAAACGCCGTTGCAGGTCAGCACATAGCGATCGGAGGCCATGCCGCTGATCTTGACCTGCAGCCGTTCCAGCGAGGAATCCACATAACGCGCCGTGCCGCCGCCGCTGTTCTCCTCGCCCAGCACGTGCCAGGGTTCGAGCGCGGTGCGCAATTCGACCTGCATGCCCTTGACCGCATAGTCGCCGATCTTGGGGCAGCGGAATTCCATGTGCGGCGCGAACCATTCGGCGCGCATCGGATAGCCGGCCTCGTTCATGTCGGCCATCACATCGGCGAAATCCTGCTCGATGAAATGCGGCAGCAGGAAGCGGTCATGCAATTCAGTTCCCCAGCGCACCAGGCGCGCCGGCTTGTAGGGATCCTTCCAGAAGCGCGCCACCAGGCCGCGCAGCAGCAGTTGCTGGGTCAGGCTCATGCGTGCGTGCGGCGGCATTTCAAAGGCGCGCAGTTCCAGCAGGCCCAGGCGGCCGGTGGCGCTGTCGGGCGAATACATCTTGTCGATGCAGAACTCGGCGCGGTGCGTGTTGCCGGTAACGTCGATCAAGAGATTGCGCAGCAGGCGGTCCACCAGCCATGGCGGGCATTCACCCTTGGCCATCTGCTTGTCCATCTCGCTGAAGGCCAGTTCGATTTCCACCGTCGAATCATTGCGTGCCTCATCGATACGCGGTGCCTGCGAGGTCGGGCCGATGAACATGCCCGAGAACAGGTAGGACAGCGAAGGGTGGTTGTGCCAGTACGAGATGAGGCTGCGCAGCAGGTCCGGCCGGCGCAGGAAAGGGGAATCACTGGTCGTGATGCCGCCCAGCACCATGTGATTGCCGCCGCCGGTGCCGGAGTGATGGCCGTCGAGCATGAACTTTTCGGTCGTCAGGCGCGAGGCGCGTGCGGCGTCATACAGGTGCGTGGTCTGCTCGACCAGTTCGCTCCAGTTGTTGGCCGGCTGGATGTTGACCTCGATCACGCCAGGATCGGGCGTGACGCTGAACTTGCGCAGGCGCGGATCGTGCGGCGGCTCGTAGCCTTCCAGCAGCACCGGCTGCTTCAGTTCCTCGGCCACGGCTTCGATGGCAGCCACCAGTTCGAGGTAATGCTCCAGTTGCGACAGGGGCGGCATGAACAGGTAGAACACGCCATTGCGTACCTCGGCGCACAGGGCGGTGCGGGTCAGCCAGTTGGCCGATTCGAAGGGGGCCGGTACGGACAGGGACGCACTGCTCGTGGCAGCGGCGTTGGCGGCATTGGCAGCATTGGCCGTAGTGACTGCTGACGCCTTGCCTTCACCGCCAATGGCAGCCGCACTGCTGGCCGCCTTCTTCAGGAGCGCAGCCGGCTCCTGCGGGCTGCCCAACTGGCGGCGGATTTCGGCGCTGCTGGGCAGCGGGCGGAAAGCCTGGGTCGGATCGGCCGGATAGACCACCGGCGCCTCGCCCTCCTTGACCCAGGGCAGCGAATCCAGCGGCAGGCGATAGCCCAGCGGCGAATCGCCCGGATACAGGTAGCAGCGCTCGCTGCGCAGGAACCACGCCCCGCTCTGCCAGCCACGGCCATCCTCGCGGCGCGCCAGCGGCAGCACATGGCCGACCGCGCTTTGCAGGCCCTGCGTGAAGACCTTCATCAGGCGCTCGCGCTCCTGCTTGTCATCCACGCGCGAATCAAAGGGATCGACATTTCCCGGCAGGCGGCGCTCGCGCCACATGTAGTAGAACACGTCTTCATACGCCGGGAAGACGTTCTTGCCATCGACCTGCAGGCGCTGTGCCACGCGGTGCAGGAAGTGGCTGGTGACGATCTTGTCGCTGACGTTCGGCTTGGTCTCGTCGCCGATCAGTTCCGGATTCAGCCAGATCGGTTCGCCATCGCGGCGCCAGTAGCAATTGAGCGCCCAGCGCGGCAGCTGCTCGCCGGGATACCACTTGCCCTGGCCGAAATGCGGCAGGCCCTGCGCGGCATACTTGTCGCGCATGCGGTGATACAGCTCGGCGGCCAGCGGCTTCTTGGTCGCGCCCAGGGCAGCGGTATTCCATTCCGGTTCGTCCGGGTGATCCAGCGAGACGAAGGTCGGTTCGCCGCCCATGGTCAGGCGCACGTCGTTGGCCCGCAGGTCGGCGTCGATGGCATGGCCCAGCTTCTCGATGGCGGCCCACTGCTCTTCGGTGTAGGGCTTGGTCACGCGCGGCGCTTCCCAGATGCGCTTGACCGACATCAGATGCTCGAACTCCACTTCGCAGGGATCGACCAGGCCGCTGACCGGCGCGGCCGAGGCCGGTTCCGGCGTGCAGGACAAGGGGATGTGGCCTTCCCCGGCAAACAGGCCCGAGGTCGGGTCCAGCCCGACCCAGCCGGCGCCGGGCAGATAGACTTCGCACCAGGCGTGCAGGTCGGTGAAATCGGCCTCGGGACCGGAAGGACCATCGAGCGACTTCTGGTCCGCCGTCAGCTGGATCAGGTAGCCGGACACGAAGCGCGCCGCCAGCCCCAGGTGGCGCAGCAGCTGCACCAGCAGCCAGGAGGAATCGCGGCAGGAGCCGGATTTCAGTTGCAGCGTTTCTTCCGGCGTCTGCACGCCGGGTTCCATGCGGATGGTGTAGCCGATGTGGTCGGCCAGCTTCTGGTTCAGCGCCACCAGGAAATTGGCACTGCCGATCTTCTCGCGCGGAATGCTCTTGAGGAATTTTTCAAACAGCGGCGACAGCGGCAGCTTCTGCCGGTAGGGCATCAGTTCGTTCTGCAGGTCCTTGGCATACTCGAAGGGGAACTCCTCGGCATAGGGTTCGAGGAAGAAGTCGAAGGGATTGATGACCGACATCTCGGCCACCAGATCGATCTCGATCTTGAATTCGGTGGTCTTCTCCGGGAATACCAGGCGCGCCAGGTAGTTCGATTCCGGGTCCTGCTGCCAGTTGACGAAGTGTGGCTCGGGCAGCACGCGCAGCGAATAGCTCAGGATGCGGGTACGGCTGTGCGGGGCAGGACGCAAGCGGATGACTTGCGGACCCAGGTTGATGGCACGGTCGTACTTGTAAGAGGTGACATGGTTCAGGGCCACGTGGATCGACATGGAATTCCTTTACGACAAGCAAATGATCAAGCGCGGGGCTTGGTTGTTGGCGACATGCGGAGCAGTTCTCCTGCATACCTTGTTTTTCTTACCGCCTTATTACTTTCCTGATACTTTCCTGTTGGGGCTACCTCGTTGTGAGTGTAGGTGAGAGTGTTAGTGCCGGGGGAAGAAAAACTTAATTTTTCGATCCTGAAAACTAAGTCTTTCACTCGCGTTGGCAAGCACGCCGCAAGCTCACCTGTGATGCATGTTAATGAAATCCCGCAGGCGCGGATAGATCTCGTTGTCCCAGCGCCGTCCGTTGAAGACCCCGTAATGCCCCACGGCCGTCTGAACATGGTGCAGGCGCATGTAGGGCCGGATGTTGCTGCACATTTCCTGTGCGGCCACGGTCTGGCCGACCGCACAGATATCGTCCTTCTCACCCTCGATGGTGAAGAGCGCCGTGCGGCGGATGGCGCGCGGGTCGACCACGCGCTCGCGATAGGTCAGCTTGCCCAGCGGCAGCGCATGTTCCTGGAACACCGTGCGCACCGTTTCCAGGTAGAACTCGGCCGGCAGGTCGGCCATGGCGAAATACTCTTCGTAGAAATCCTTGATCTGCGCGGCCTGCGCCTCCTCGCCTTCGACCAGATGGTGATACAGCTTGCGGAAGGCATCGACGTGGCGGTTCAGGTTCATGTTCATGAAGGCGCTCAACTGCACGAAGCCCGGATAGACGCGCCGCCCGGCCCCGCCATGGCGCGCCGGGACGGTGCTGATCATGTTCTTCTCGAACCAGCTGATCGGCTTGCTCTTGGCCAGCGCATTGACGGCAGTCGGATTGACGCGGGTATCGAGCGGCCCCGCCATCAGCGTCAGGGTGCGAGGCTGGGCCGGATGATTGTCCTCAGCCATCACCGAGGCAGCGGTCAGCGCCGCCACCGTGGGCTGGCAGACTGCCAGCAGATGCGCACCGGGTCCCAGCATATCGAGGAAATCGATGACGTGGGAAACATATTCATCCAGGCCGAAGCGGCCATGCTCGACAGCAACATCGCGCGCATTGCGCCAGTCGGTGATGTAGACGTCATGATCGCGCAACAGGGTCTTGACGGTGCCACGCAGGAGCGTCGCGAAGTGGCCCGACATGGGCGCCACCACCAGCACCTTGGGCTGCACGGCCGAGCTTTCCTTGCGGAAATGCAGCAGACCGCAGAAGGGCGTGGCGCTGACTTCCTCCTCGTGCACCGCAATTGTGCGTCCGCCGTCGAGCACCTCGCCGATCTCGAAGGGCGGGCGCGCATGGGTCAATTGCGTCCGCGCAAAAACCTCGCAGGCCGAGGCCATCTTGCGCAAGGCCGGATTGACCGGAACGCCAGGCCAGCTCGCCCCCAGCAGGGGTGCCATCATGCGGGCACAGGCCCGCAGCGGATCGGTGGCGTCGGCGTAGTTCTGGTAGAGCTGATAGGTATTGATCATGAAGCGCCGCCCTCGGTTGTCTCTTTTTGGTGTCCGCTCGCCATGGCAGCGATGCAATTGTCGTGCCATTGATGGGCCGCCAGCCCGCCTGCGCGCAGCTTTTGGGAGTTTTCCGGAGACATTGGTGGCCGCGCGGAAATGCCGGCGGTGCCTGCCCTGCCGTTCCCGCGAGCTGGCACAAGCCTTGCAAGCAGTGGTACGCGGTCCGCTCCTGTGGCCCGTGTCCTTCCCGAGCGCAGACGGGGCGGACGATGAAGATGATGACCATGAACAAGACACCGCCGCTCACGCGGCCGCGTGCCCAAAGTCAACCTGCACAAAACAGATAAAGGACTGACATGCCTAAGACGACTTTGCGCATCACCAGCAAGAACTACTCCTCGTGGTCCCTGCGCGGCTGGCTCATGGCCAGGTTCGCCGGGCTCTCTTTCGAGGAAGACATCGTGCCGCCGGACGACCCGTCGGCACGGGCAGAGATCCTGCTGCTGTCTTCCTCCATCCTGGTACCCAGCCTCCACCATGGCGACGTACTGGTATGGGATACGCTGGCCATTGCCGAATATCTCAACGAAATCCGCCCCGGCGCCAAGCTGCTGCCGGCCGACCTCGCCGCCCGTGCGCATTGCCGCTCGGTGTGCGGCGAAATGCATTCGGGCTTCTCGGCCCTGCGCGCGGCGCTGCCGATGAACCTCAAGGGCCACTTCCCCAACTTCAAGGTGTGGTCCCGCGCCGAAGCCGACATCGTGCGCATCACCACCATCTGGAAGGAGTGTCTGGCCAAGTACGGCGGGCCTTTCCTGTTCGGCGAACAGCGCACCATGGCCGATGCCATGTATGCGCCTGTGGTGACGCGCTTCATGACCTATGACGTCAAACTTGATCCCATCTGCACCGCCTATGCCAAGCGCATCATGGCCATGCCGGAGATGCAGGAATGGATCACCGCCGCCAAAAAGGAACCGGAGGACATCGACGAACTGGACGTGGAATTCTAGGGCGCGCGCAGCATCAGCAGCACCGGCAGGAAAAGTCGCGCCCGTTTTTGTCGCAGGCCCATGGCGGGAGACCGCAGAAAGGATGGATGTGATGAATACCGTAGCGGAGGCAAGCGTACTGGCGCAGAACACGTTTTCGCATGTCAGCGAAGGCGACACGCCCTATGAAACGGGAGGGCTGCGCGACTTCTTCCTGTATCGCGATCTGGGCATTGCCGCGGCCACCGGCGGCCAGGTGGTGGCGCAGCTGGTCAAGGCCAACATGGCCCCGGAAGCCGGCACCGGATGGCATCGGCACGAGGCCAACTTCCACATCGTCATCATGCTCAAAGGCTGGGCGCGCTTCATGTACGAAACCGAAGTCACGCTGGTCAAGGCCGGGGATTGCGTGCACCAGCGGCCGGGCATCGTGCACTTCCTGTTCGACTATTCGCCCGACATGGAGTATCTGGAAATCGTTAGTCCGGCCGACTTCAAGACCATCGACATGCCGCCCCCCTGCGAGGTTCCCGCACCCACGCCATGGAATAACTGAAGCCGCTGCGGGTCTGCGTTTGATGGCAGCAGACCCGCGCGGGCGAGGAGCAAAAGCATGCAATTTTCCTCTGTCAAAAAATTCAAGCCTCTGTTAGTCTTTCTTCATGCACGCTGGCGCTGGCGTGCAGCGGCAGTCCCCTAGCGCCATCGCATTACGCTGTACCCACGCTGTAGTTTTGCCGTACCCACCGCCTCTGTTTTCGTTACAACCTACTTAGAAAGATTCCCGCTCCCCACGGGAACACGAAGCAAATCTATGGCACATTTTTTTGATGAGATGTATTCAGGAGGCGCAGGCAGCGAAGCAGGTCAAGTGCGTCAGCACTATGCAGAATTCGCCAGCTGGCTTTCGGCGCAGTCGCCCGAAATCATCGCCCGCAAACGTGCCGAATCCGACCTGATCTTCCGCCGCGTCGGCATTACCTTCGCCGTCTATGGCAACGATGCCGGCACCGAGCGCCTGATCCCCTTCGACATCATCCCGCGCATCATCCACAAGGCCGAATGGGCCAAGCTGGAAGCGGGACTGGTCCAGCGCGTCAAAGCGCTCAACATGTTCATCCACGACATATATCACGAACAGAAGATCGTCAAGGCCGGCATCATCCCGCCCGAGCAGATCTTCCAGAACGCCCAGTACCGGCGCGAGATGCAGGATGTGAACGTGGTCAACGACATCTACGCGCACATCGCCGGTGTCGATATCGTGCGTGCAGGCGAAGGTGAATTCTACGTACTCGAAGACAATCTGCGCGTGCCCTCCGGCGTGTCCTACATGCTGGAGAACCGCAAGATGATGATGCGGCTCTTCCCGGACCTGTTCAAGCGCCACAAGATTGCGCCGGTCGATCACTATCCCGACCTGCTGCTGGACAACCTGCGTTCGGTGGCCCCGGCCGGCGTGACCGATCCGACGGTGGTGGTGATGACCCCGGGCATGTACAACTCGGCCTACTTCGAGCACGCCTTCCTGGCCCAGCAGATGGGCGTGGAACTGGTCGAGGGACAAGACCTCTTCGTCAAGGACAACGTGGTCTACATGCGCACCACGCGCGGCCCCAAGCGGGTCGACGTGATCTATCGCCGCATCGATGACGACTTCCTCGATCCGCTGGCCTTCCGTCCCGATTCGGCGCTGGGCGTGCCGGGCCTGCTGCAGGCCTATCGCGCCGGCAAGGTGACGCTGACCAATGCGATCGGTACCGGTGTGGCCGACGACAAGTCGATCTATCCGTATGTACCGGACATGGTGCGTTTCTATCTGTCCGAAGATCCCATCCTCAACAACGTGCCCACTTACCAGTGCCGCAAGAAGGAAGATCTCTCCTACACCCTGGCCAACCTCGAAAAGCTGGTGGTCAAGGAAGTCCACGGTGCCGGCGGTTACGGCATGCTGGTCGGGCCTGCTTCCACCAAGCAGGAGATCGAGGACTTCCGCGCGCGCATCATCGCCAAGCCGGATGGCTACATCGCCCAGCCCACGCTGGCCCTCTCCGTGTGCCCGACTTATGTGGAATCGGGCATCGCCCCGCGCCACCTGGACCTGCGTCCGTTCGTGTTATCCGGCAAGCAGATCACCATGGTCAAGGGCGGCTTGACGCGCGTGGCCCTGAAGGAAGGCTCGCTGGTGGTGAACTCGTCGCAGGGCGGCGGCACCAAGGACACCTGGATTCTGGAGAAATAAGATGCTGAGCCGTACCGCCGATCACCTCTTCTGGATGGCCCGCTACACCGAGCGCGCCGAGAACACCGCCCGAATGCTCGACGTGCACGTACAGACTGCCCTGCTGCCGCAATCGGTCGACGACGCCGAGCAAGGCTGGCGCGCCGTGCTGGGCATCTCGGAACTGCTCTATGGCTACAACCAGAAATACGACAAGCTCACGCAGAAGGATGTCATCGACTTCATGGTGCGGGACCCCAACAACCCGTCCTCGATTGCCTCCTGCCTGCGCCAGGCGCGCGAGAATGCGCGTGCCGTGCGCGGCGCGCTGACTACCGAAGCGTGGGAGATCCAGAACGCCACCTGGATCAAGATGCAGTCCTATCTGCAGACCAATGCGCTGGAGCAGAACCCGAGCGATTTCTTCGAATGGGTCAAGCATCGCTCGCACCTGTCACGCGGCGTGACCATCGGCACCATGCTGGAGGATGAGGCTTTCCACTTCATCCGCCTGGGGACGTTCCTGGAACGTGCGGACAACACCGCGCGCATCATCGACGTCAAGTTCCACGGGGCCAAGGAAGCGCAATCGCAGAAGCAGAATGGCCAGTCGCAATCCCAATCACAATCGCAAAGCCAGTCGGCGCGCGATGAAGCGGGACAGCTGGACTTCTACTACTGGGCCGCGATCCTGCGTTCGGTGTCGGGCTTCGAAATCTACCGCAAGGTCTACCGCGACGTCATCACGCCCGAGCGCGTGGCCGAGCTGCTGATCCTGCGGGCCGACATGCCGCGTTCGCTGCTGGCCTGCATGGGCAACGTGATCTCCAATCTGCATCATGTGCGCAATGATGTCTCGGCCGATACCGAGCGCTTTGCGGGCAAGCTGCATGCCGACCTGAAGTTCGCCCGCATCGAGGAAATCCTGGAAGCCGGGCTGCACGATACGCTCACTGAATTTTTGGAGCGCATCTTCGAACTGGGCAATCGCATCAGCCGCGATTTTCTTGTTCCTTTGGCAGCGTAAGCCGCCCCGGCTGTGCTTCGCGCGCAAGAAAGAAGCACAGCCGCTGTCATCTTTTCGGGAAACAGGCCGTTACTGTAGGTACGTCACGACAGATGCCCCCGGCGCGCACGCTCTGGCACCGGGCCTTACGGTAAAATCCGGCTTTCCGTTTCCACGTATCACGTTTCCATCATGACCTACTGCGTAGCCATGCGCCTCAACAGCGGCCTGGTGTTCCTGTCCGATTCGCGTACCAACGCCGGAGTGGACCATATCGGCACCTTCCGCAAGATGAGTGTTTACGAGAATCCGGGCGACCGCGTGATGGTCGTGATGACCGCCGGCAACCTGTCGATTTCGCAATCCATCCGCCAGATGCTGACCGACCGCACCAATGCGGAAGGCCGCAGCATCTGGACCGCCACCTCCATGTACGAAGCCGCGCAGATCCTGGGCGATGCCATTCGCGCCGTGCATGACCGCGAGGCCGCCGAGCTGAGCAAGTTCGGTATCGATTTCAACGTCAGCATCATCTTCGGCGGCCAGATCCGTGGCGAGCGCTGCAGATTGTTCCAGATGTATTCGGCGGGCAACTTCATCGAGTCGCACGACGAGAACACCTACTTCCAGATCGGCGAATCCAAGTACGGCAAGCCCATCATTGACCGCGTGGTCACCCCCCAGACCTCGCTGGACGAGGCCGCCAAGTGCGCGCTGATCTCCATGGATTCCACGCTCAAGTCCAACATCTCGGTGGGCCTGCCGCTGGACCTGCTGGTCTATGAGAGCGAAGACCTGGCCGTGACCCGCTTCGTGACCATCGATGAGCAGAACCAGTATTTCCAGATGATCCGCCGCAGCTGGGGTTCGCAATTGAAACGCGTCTTTGAGGCCATCGACGATCCGGTCTGGGATGCCCCGCCGGAAGATACCCTGAACGTGCTCTCCACCGCCGCCGACATCAGCGAGCCGGTGCGCGTGCCGCCGCCCAATGGCGTGGCGCGTGGCCTGCAGGCCGTGCCGCGCCAGATCCTGGCGGAGCAGGATCGCGATGTCGGGCAGGCGAGCTGAACTTACTGTTAGTTTTTTCTTGTTGGAAACTTAGTTTTTGTTTTAACAAAACTAAGTTTCCATCCGGCGGGAAATTCTCCACCGAAAATGAAAAAGGCTGCATTCCTGAGAATGCAGCCTTTTTACTTTATAAATCGTTAAAACGATTTACAGGGACCGATCAGCGCACGATGGTCTGTGCTTCGCCTTCAGCGCGGGCGCGGATGGTGCCGATACGGTAGACGGTTTCACCGGCGGCCTTCAGATGGGCTTCAGCGGCGTCGGCGTTTTCCTTGGAGACGATCACGGTCATGCCGATGCCGCAGTTGAAGACGCGGTGCATTTCCGCATCAGCCACGCCGCCATGCTGCTGCAGCCAGGTGAACAACGGGGGCATGGTCCAGGACTTGGCGTCCAGTTCCGCCGTCAGGTGATCCTGCAGCACGCGCGGGATGTTCTCGACCAGGCCGCCACCGGTGATGTGGACCATGCCCTTGACTTCCAGCTTGTCCATCAGCGACAGCAGCGGCTTGACGTAGATGCGGGTCGGGGCCATCAGCACATCGGCCAGCTTGCGGCCGTGGAAGTCGGCTTCCAGGTCGGGCTTGGCCACGTCCAGGATCTTGCGCACCAGCGAGTAGCCGTTGGAGTGCGCGCCTGAGGAGGCCAGGCCCAGCACCACGTCGCCCGGGGCGATCTTGGTGCCGTCGATGATCTTGGACTTTTCCACCGCGCCGACTGCGAAGCCGGCCAGGTCGTATTCACCGTCCGGGTACATGCTGGGCATTTCCGCGGTTTCACCGCCGATCAGGGCGCAGCCGGCCTGTTCGCAACCGGCGGCGATGCCCTTGATGACATCGGTGGCCGAGGGCACGTCCAGCTTGCCGCAGGCAAAGTAATCTAGGAAGAACAGCGGCTCGGCACCCTGCACCAGGATGTCATTGACGCTCATTGCCACCAGGTCGATACCGACCGTATCGTGACGATTCAGGTGGAAGGCCAGCTTCAACTTGGTGCCCACGCCGTCGGTGCCGGAGACCAGCACCGGTTCCTTGTACTTCTTGCTGATTTCGAACAGGGCACCGAAACCGCCAATGCCGCCCAGCACGCCTTCGCGGGTGGTGCGCTTGGCGAACGGCTTGATCGCTTCGACCAGGGCGTCACCGGCATCGATATCGACGCCAGCGTCACGGTAGGAGAGGGAGACATTGGAAGGTGAAGTCATGATGAAATATTGCCAGTGAAGACGGTAAAATAGGGGATTCAGGGCGGAAGTGCCCCTGCCAAGCCGTGATTTTAACAAAACCGCCACCCGCGAACTCCGAATCCATGCCTTTTTCTTTGTCCGAAGAGCAAAAACAGAACCTGGCGTGGCTGATTGTCGGCATTTTGCTGTTGGCACTGCTGGTGGCGCTGGGCCCCATGCTCTCGCCCTTCGTCGCCGCCGGCATCATCGGTTATGCGCTCAACCCGGGCGTGGACTGGATCGCCAGCCGCCGCATCGGCCCGCTGCGCATCCCGCGTTTCGTGGGCGTGACCATCATGGTCTTGCTGCTGATCCTGGCCGGACTGGCGCTGGTGCTGATCGTGGTGCCTTTGGTACTGCGCCAGATCCCGCTGCTGCAGGCCCAGGTGCCGCCGCTGCTGGACAAGTTGAACGCCTTCCTCTCGCCGCGCCTGCACCAGCTGGGCATCGATGTGCGGCTGGACCTGGCCGGCATCAAGGCCTTGCTCACGCAACAGATCAGCACCAGTGGCGACGAGCTGTGGAGTTCGGTGCTGGCCTCGGCCAAGGTCGGGGGCACGGCGCTGCTGGCCTGGCTGGCCAATCTGCTGTTCGTGCCGATGGTGCTGTTCTACCTGCTGCAGGACTGGCATCCCTTCCTCAAGCGCCTGCAGATTATGATCCCGCGCCGCTGGGCCGGCCGCGTCAATACCATGGCGGCCGAGGTCGATAGCCTGCTGGGACAGTACTTGCGTGGACAATTGCTGGTGATGCTGGTGCTGGCGGTCTATTATTCGGTTGCGCTCACTGCAGCCGGATTTGACAGCGCCCTGCCGGTGGGCGTCCTGACGGGCCTGCTGGTGTTCATTCCCTATGTGGGCTTCGGCCTGGGGTTGGTGCTGGCGATCCTGGCAGCCATCCTGCAATTCGATGGCGCCATTGGCTTGCTGTGGGTGGCCCTGATTTATGGCGTGGGACAGGTGCTGGAAAGCTTCATCCTCACGCCCAAGCTGGTGGGCGAGCGTATCGGCCTGCACCCGCTGGTGGTAATTTTCGCGCTGCTGGCCTTTGGCCAGCTGTTCGGTTTTGTCGGCGTGCTGCTGGCGCTGCCGGCCTCGGCCATCGTCTCGGTGATCGCCATGCATGTGCGGCGCGAGTATCTGGCCAGCAATTTTTACAACCGTTGAAGAGTTTATGATTGATCACAGCCTCCCTGCCCTTGCAGGACGCTGCGCAGGCTCGGGCGCTTGGCGCCGTCCTGCATTAACTGGCCGCAAGCAGCTTGCGGCCCTCGTAGCTGATAGCCACCGATGAAACAGATTCCGCTCGATTTGAGCGCGGACCAGCCGCAAAGCTTCGACAGCTTCGTGACCGGCCGCAACGCAGAACTGCTGGAGCGCTTGAAGCTGCTGGCCACGGCCGGCGTGGACAAATCCATCCAGACCGGCAGTGCCAGCACCGACCGCTTCATCTACCTCTGGGCCGAAGCCGGTGCCGGCAAGACCCACCTGCTGCACGCCCTGGCCACCAAGGCCGGCCAGGAAGGCAACCGCGCCCGCCTCATCAGTGCCGACTCCCCCGAGTCGGCCTTCGACTACAGCCCGCAGACCAGCCATTACCTGCTCGACGACGTCGATCAACTGTTCGAGGAACAGCAGATCGCCGCCTTCAACCTGTTCAACCAGATCCGCGAACAGGGCGGCTGCATGGTCTGCACCGGCACCCTGCCCCCGACCCGCCTTGAGTTGCGCGAAGATCTGCGCACCCGGCTCGGCTGGGGCCTGATCTACCAGGTGCACGACCTGTCGGACGACGAGAAGATCGCCGCCCTGCTGCAGATCACCCTGGATCGCGGCCTGGAAATCCCCCCGGCCGTGATGATGTACATGCTCACCCACTACCGGCGCGACATGCCCTCGCTGTCGCGCATGCTCGACGCGCTGGACCGCTACTCGCTGGCCACCAAGCGCGCCATCACCCTGCCCTTGCTACGCGAACTGTTACAACAGGAATCCGGAGAACAATGAACCTCGCCCTTTTCGATCTCGACCATACCCTGCTGCCGCTCGACTCCGACCACGAGTGGGGTGAATTCATGGCGCGCATCGGCGCCGTGGATGCCGACAGCTTCCGCAAGGCCAATGACGAATGGTTCGCCCATTACCAGAACGGCACGCTCGATCCGGTGGCCTATCTGGAATTCGCGCTGGGCAACCTGTCGCGCTTCCCGCGCACGCAGCTAGACGAAATGCACCTGCAATTCATGGACGAAGTGGTCAAGCCCGCCATCCTGCCGCAAGCCGTGGCCCTGGTGAAGCAGCACCTGGATGCCGGTGACCTGGTGGCCATCGTCACCGCCACCAACCACTTCGTGACCAAGCCGATCGCCTCGCACTTCGGCGTGGAGCACCTGATCGCCGCCCTGCCCGCGCTCGATGACGCCGGCAACCTCACCGGCAAGCTGGACGGCACGCCGACCTTCGGCCCGGGCAAGATCGTCCACACCGAAGCCTGGCTGGAGCGTCTGGGCTTCAAGCTGGACCAGTTCGAGCGCAGCTATTTCTACAGCGATTCGCAGAACGACATTCCGCTGCTGGAACGCGTCACCGATCCGATCGCCACCAACCCCAACGACAAGCTGCTGGCGCACGCCCAGGCGCGCGGCTGGCCGGTGCTGAACCTCTTCGCCGACGGCCACGCGCAATGATCAAGAAACTGATTCGCTCCATCCTCGGCCGCGGCAAGGCCGCTGCAGCCGAGAGTGCCGAGCCCGTGAAAAAATCGCGCGCCAAGGCCGCGGCCGCCGGCGGCAAGATCGAGCCCGATGTGCTCGGACCCAAAGAGCACGGCATCGATCCGGCACTGGTCTCGCCCAATGCGGTGCGCGTGACGCAGACCCTGCAGGATGCCGGCTACAAGGCCTTCATCGTCGGCGGTGCGGTGCGCGACCTGCTGCTGGGGATCAAGCCCAAGGACTTCGATGTGGCCACCAATGCCACACCGGAACAGGTCAAGCAATTGTTCCGCCGCGCCTTCATCATCGGCCGTCGTTTCCAGATCGTGCACGTGATGTTTGGACAAGAGTTGATCGAAGTCACCACCTTCCGGGGTGCCTCGGCCGAAGCCGCGCCCAAGGATGAACATGGCCGCGTGCTGCGCGACAACACCTTCGGCGAGCAGCATGAAGATGCCACCCGCCGCGACTTCACCATCAACGCGATGTACTACGATCCGGCCAGCCAGGCCGTGCTCGATTACCACGGCGGCATCGCCGACATCCGCGACAAGAAGCTGCGCATCATCGGCGAACCCGAAGCGCGCTACCGCGAAGACCCGGTACGCATGCTGCGCGTGGTGCGCTTCGCGGCCAAGCTCAAGTTCACCATCGATCCGGCCAGCAGCGCGCCGATCCGCGTGATGGCACCGCTGATCGACAATGTGCCGGCCGCCCGCGTGTTCGATGAAATGCTGAAGCTCCTGATGAGCGGCCATGCGCTCGCCTGCCTGCAGCAGCTGCGCAAGGAAGGCCTGCATCACGGCCTGCTGCCGCTGCTGGACGTGGTGCTGGAACAGCCGCTGGGCGAGAAGTTCGTCAGCCTGGCGCTGGCCAATACCGACGCCCGCGTCAAGGAAGGCAAGGGGGTCTCGCCGGGCTTCCTGTTCGCCTCGCTGCTGTGGCACCAGGTGCTGGAAAAATGGCGCGCCTACCAGGCTGCCGGAGAGTATCCGATTCCCGCCCTGCATCTGGCCGCCGATGACGTGCTCGATGCCCAGACTGAGAAGCTGGCCCTGCAACGCAAGATCGCCTCCGACATGCGTGACATCTGGGCCATGCAGCCGCGCTTCGAGCGCCGCGTCGGCAAGGCCCCGTACAAATTGCTGGAACACCTGCGCCTGCGCGCCGGTTTCGATTTCCTGCTGCTGCGCTGCCAGTCCGGCGAACTTGATGCCGAACTCGGCGAATGGTGGGAAGCCTTCATCGCCGGCAACGGTGCCGAGCGCGAAGAACTGATCGCCCGCAAACCGGCCGATCCTGCCAGCAGCAATGCCGGTCCCAAGAAGCGCAAGCGCCGTGGTGGACGCAGCCGCAGCAAGTCGGCAGGCGACACTGTTGAAATCAGTGACAACGGCAGCGAGCAGGAAGCCACCGCCGCCCCTGCGCCGGTGCGCGCACGCGCTCCCAAGGAAGTGGCTGATACGCCGGATGCACAAGCTGATACCGGCACGGGTGAGGCCCCCAAGCGCCGTCGCCGCCGTCGCAGCAGCGGCAGTGCCGGTGGTGCGGGTGGGGACAGCGCGCCGGCAGGCGACGACTGATCAACGTGGAATCATCCTCCACGCTGGCCTGGATTGGCATCGGTGGCAACCTGGGCGACGCCCGCGCCACCGTGGAAGAAGCCATCGCCCATCTGGCCCGGCTGCCCGAGTCGCAACTGCTGCGGAGCTCTTCGCTCTATCGCACCGCGCCCATCGATTCCAGTGGCGACGACTACGTCAATGCCGTCGCACTGGTCTCCACGTCACTGACCGCACTGGAACTGCTGCATGCGTTGCAGGCCATCGAGCTGCAGCACGGACGCGAGCGGCCCTACCGCAACGCCCCGCGCACGCTGGATCTGGATGTCTTGATGTATGGAGAGGCGCAGCTGGAAGATGAAGAACTGATCGTCCCGCATCCGCGCATGGCGCAGCGCGCCTTCGTATTGGTGCCCATGCTGGAGATCGATGCGCAGGTGCGCATTCCGGGACTGGGCGCGGCGCGCGATTTCCTGGATGCCATCACCGATCAGCCGATCAGCCGGCTGTGATCTGAACCAGGCAGCTCAAACCGAGCCGCCCGTGGCGGCACCCTTGCCCAGCGGCCGCAATTCACCGAGGCGGCGATGATGCCCCTTCAGCCACAGCGGCAATTCATTGGCCGGCATGGGCTTGCCGATCAAGTAGCCCTGCCCCAGGCTGCAACCGAAGTCCTGCAGCAGACGCCAGTCTTCCATCGTTTCCACCCCTTCCGCCACGGTCACCAGTTCCAGCCGCTGGGCCATGTCCAGCGCCGATTGCAGGATCACGCGCAGGTTCTTGCGGTCATGCGCGCCATGCACGAAGGAGCGGTCGATCTTCAGTTCCGTAAAGGGGATGCGCGCCAGTTGCTGCATCGACGAGAAACCGGTGCCGTAATCGTCAATCGACAGGCCGAAGCCCTTCAGGCGCAGCCGCGCCAGCATGCCCAGTGAATTGCCCTTGTGCGCCACCACCGAACTCTCGGTGATTTCCAGCACCACGTTCTCGGCCGGCAGCGCGTGCTTGTCCACCAGTTCCAGAATGCGATGCAGGAAGTCCGGCTGCTCCAGCGACAGCGGCGAGAGATTCACCGCCACCTTGATCGCCAGGCCCCGGCTATGCCAGACGGCTGCCTGGGCCATGGACTGGTCCATCATGCTGATGGTGAGATCGTGGATCAGGCCGCACTGCTCGGCCAGCGGAATGAAGCGGTCGGGCGGGATCATGCCGCGCTCCGGATGCACCCAGCGGGCCAGCGCTTCCACGCCCTTGAGGATGCCGGTCTGCACGTCCACCTTGGGCTGGAAATAGGGCAGTACCTGGCCGCCACCGATGGCGGTGCCGAGATCGCTTTCACACATGGAAGGCTGGGGATCATCATCGGCGTGGGCACCGCCGCCACGCGGACGGAAGGATTGCAATGCGGTGCGCAGCTGGCCCTGGTTGAGCGGCTTTTGCAGCACCCCGATCAGGTTCATGCCCAGGGCCTGGATCATGGTCTCCACCGACAGCAGCAGCGAGGTCTCGCGGCTGGAGGCGACGATCAGGGGAATGTCGATGCCCTTCTGCTGCAATTGCTGGATCAGCTCGATGCCATCCATGCCCGGCATTTCCAGGTCGATCACCGCCAGTCCGGGCGGCAGCTTGAGCAGCGCCAGCAGATCCAGCGCCTCGTTGCCGTTGCCGGCCTCGTAGATCAGATCGACGCCCAGGTCCTGCAGCAGCGACACGCTGTGCTGGCGCTGCAGGGCACTGTCGTCGACGACCAGCGCGGATTCGATCAGCTCATTGAGATTCTCTAGAGGCATATTGTTCTATCACTGCGGAGATATGATCGAGCGGGAGGACGTCACCGACGCCGCCCATGTGTATCGCTTCTTTCGGCATGCCGAAGACCACGCTGCTGGCCTCGTCCTGGGCATAGGTGGCGGCGCCGCAATCGGCCATTTCCCGCATCCCCCTTGCGCCATCGTCCCCCATGCCGGTCATGATGATGCCCACTGCATTGCTGCCCGCGGCCTTGGCCGCCGAGCGGAACAGCACGTCCACCGATGGCTTGTGCCGGCTCACCAGCGGGCCATCCAGCGTTTCCACATAGTACTGCTGGCCATCGCGCCGCAGGACCAGATGCCGGCCGCCGGGCGCGATCAGCACGCGCCCCGGCAGGACCAGATCGTGATGCTCGGCTTCCTTGACCTCGGCACCGGAAATGCGGTGCAGGCGTTCGGCAAAACTGCGCGTGAAACGCTGCGGCATGTGCTGCACCACCACGATGCCCGGACAGCGGCCAGTCAAAGGCTTGAGCACCCGCTCCAGTGCCTGCGGGCCCCCGGTCGAGGCACCGATGGCGACGATGCGCGCCGTCAGCGGACGATAGCCGTCCTCCGGCCCCGGCGCTGCCAATACCGCATCGGCAGTATGACGCTGCAGCACCGCAGCCCAGCCGTCATCATGCAGCATTTCGCGAGCGGTTGCTTTGACCGGGCGCAGCTTGAGCACGGGTGACACGGGCCGTGCCGCGGCGGCCGCCACCGCGCCCCTGCCGCCGGCCCCGGCCAGCGCCGCAGCCCGGATGGCGCAGGCCAGTTCGGTGACCGCTTCATGCAGGAAATCACGCACGCCCAGTTGCGGACGGGCAATCACCGACACCGCACCGGCGGCCAGTGCTTCGGCCGTGATATCACCGGCACCGCCGACCCGCGCACTGCACATGATGACCGGCGTGGGCCTGCTGGCCATGATCTGGCGCAGGAAGGTAATGCCATCCATGCGCGGCATCTCGATGTCGAGCAGGATCACGTCCGGCCACTCCTGCTGCATCTTGCGCAAGGCAAACACCGGATCGGGCGCGGTCCCGATGACGCGGATGTCGGCAGTCTGCGCCAGCAGCTGCTGTACCAGCTGGCGCACCACCGAGGAGTCATCGACCACCATCACGCGGATGGCTGATGGTGCGTTCATGGCGGCCTCCGGTAGATGGAAGGGGAATGCATCAGCAGATCGAGCTCCATGCCGTGCAGCGATTCCGAATGGCCGACCACCAGGTAGCCGCCCGGCCGCAGGCGCGCGATCACGTCGCGCAAGACCTGCAGCTTGGTCTCGCAATCGAAGTAGATGATGACGTTGCGCAGGAAGATCAGGTCATACAGGCCATCGTCGTGTTCGTGCAGTGCAGTCAGGTTGCGCCGGGCGAATTCGACCTTGGCGCGCAGGTCTGCCTGTACCAGGAAATGGCCTTCGTATTCGCCGGTGCCGAGCAGGCAATAACGGCGCAGATACAGGCGCGGAATGTTCTGCCCGCGCGCCATCGGATAGAGCGCGCGGCGCGCGAAGCGCAGCACGCGCGTGCTGATGTCGGAGCCGAATATCGACCAGCTGCCGGCGGGACGGTGATGGTCCAGCAGCATGGCCAGCGAATAGGCTTCCTCACCGGTGGCGCTGGCCGCGCTCCAGACGCGCAGATGCTCGCGGTCGCGCCAGCGTGGCAGGAGATCCTGCGTCAGGAAATCGAAATGGCCCTGTTCGCGGAAGAAATAGGTTTCGTTGGTGGTGATGAGATCGATGGCGCGCTGGCGTTCCTCGGCCCCCTCGGCACTCGTGATGAGGCGGTGATACTGCGCCAGCCCGCGCAGGCCGAGCTCATGCAGACGATGACTGAGACGACTCTGCAGCAGGGCCTTCTTGGACAGGGGCAGATGCAGCCCGATATCCTGCTTGAACAATTTCTGGAACAGCAGCATGTCGTGATCGCTGACCTCGGGGTCGGCGCACCCGCTGGCCGGTGCGATGGCGGCCACTACCGGCGTCACCGGAATGACGGCCGCAGACGCCGCCTGAGCCCCACGTCCGGCATGCAGACCCGGCACGCTGCCAACAGCCGTGGCCACACCGGCACTGCTGCCTTGCGTGCTGTCGCTGCTGCCTGCCAGGTTGCCGGGTTGGAGCATGGGCCTACTCCCTTTCCGTTTCTGCCGACAGCACAGGCACACCGCCCAGCGCATCCTCGGCACTCATGCCCAGCAGGCTCGCCAGTTCGTCCACCGACAGGACGCGCTGCACATCGAGCACGACGATGAAACGCTCATTGACGTTGATCATGCCCTCGATGAAATCGGCGCGGATGCCGGCACCGAATGACGGACGCGGCTCGATGTGATCGACACCGATGCTCAGCACCGCACTGACCGCATCGACCATCACGCCCAGCAACAGCAGCTGCTCGTCCTGGACCAGTTCCATGATGATGATGCAGGTACGTTTGGCCTCCATCGTGGGGGCACGGCCGAAGCGCACCGACAGGTCGATCACCGGCACCACCGAGCCGCGCAGGTTGATCACGCCGCGCAGGAAATCAGGCATCAGCGGCACTTCGGTCAGGCCGCCGAATTCGATGATCTCGCGAATGCTGGCGATGGGCATGGCGAAGCTTTCCGTTCCGACCAGGAAGGTCAGGAACTGGCGGCTTTCGATGACCTCTTCCTGCTGCCGCTTGCGGACGGATTCGCCATTCAACGATACGCTGGGCATGGCCTGCTCTCCTTGCTGCCGCGCTGTGCGCGCGGCGGATTGATACGGGACAAGTTCAACGCCATGGCACGCTCCTCAGAAACGCTTGAACGAGGATTCATCCACGCCCGGCGCATCCTCATCCACATCCAGCATCGACAGGCGGCGCGTGCTCTCGCGCCCGCCCTGCGCAGCGGACTGAGCGCGTCTGCCGCGCCGCCCGCCGGATTCCGGTACGCCACCGGCCGCACCGCGCACGCCGCTCTTCTGCAATTCATCGACGCGGAAGAAGCGCATCAGGTCCTGCAGATGGATGGCCTGTGCGCTCATCTCTTCCGAGGTTGCCGACAATTCTTCGGAAGCCGAGGCCGTCATCTGCGTGGTCTGCGCCATCTGGTGCACGGCATTGTTGATCTGTTCCAGACCGGTCGACTGTTCCGCCGAGGCGGCGGCGATTTCCTGCACCAGGTCGGCGGTCTTGCGGATCGAGGGCACCATCTGGTTGAGCAGGCCGCCGGCCTTTTCGGCCAGACCGACACTGTTCTCGGCCACCGCGATGATTTCCTGGGCGGCGGTCTGCGAGCGTTCGGCCAGCTTGCGCACTTCGGCCGCGACCACCGCAAAGCCCTTGCCGTGCTCACCGGCGCGGGCCGCTTCGATGGCGGCGTTGAGCGCCAGCAGATTGGTCTGGTAGGCGATGTCATCAATGATGCCGATCTTGCTGGCGATCTGCTTCATCGCAGCCACGGTCTCGCGCACGGCTTCGCCGCCTTCGGTGGCCGCACTGGCCGAGAGGCTGGCGATGCCATCGGTGGTGCGGGCGTTATCGGCGTTCTGGGCGATGGTGGCGGTAATCTCTTCCACCGAGGCACTGGTCTCCTCGACATTGGCGGCCTGTTGCGAGGCATTGTGCGAGAGCGCCTGCGAGGACGAGGAAATCTCTTCGGAGGCCGAGGCCAGCGCACTGGCAGTGCCGCTGACATCGCCGATGACGTCGGTCCACTTGTTGACCATCTGCTGGGTGCTGTAAAGCACGCTGACCTTGTCGTTCTTGCGCAGCGGCACGATGACCGTCAGATCGCCTTCGGCCACGCGGCGCAGGACGCTCATGGCATCGCGCGGCTCGCCGCCGATCTGCGAGCGGATGGTGCGATAGGCAAACCCGAGGCAGGCGAACAGCACCACGACCGAGGCGGTCAGCAGCCAGAAGATCTTCTGTTCCAGTTCGGCATACTCGCGGCCGGCCCTGAGCACACGGGCCTGCGTGCGTTCGTCAACCTGGCGCAGGAAGTCATTGATCGGCGCCATCACGCGGCCGAACAGCGCACGGTAGGTCTGGTCGAATACCAGTTCCTGCGCCATGGCCTGGTTGGGCGCACCGACCACGGTGAACTTGCCCTCGCCATCATCGAACTCGCCCTTGACCGCATGGAAGGCGGTGATCTCGATGCGCGAGAGCTGGTCGCCCAGCTTCAGCGCTTCCTGCATCTTGGCCAGTTCCTGTTCAGTGAAACCGGCACGCTTCATCAGTTCGATCAGCGGGACCGTCTGGGCACCCGCCTCCACCGGCAGTTTGCGGGCACTGACCAGATCCCAGTTGAAGCGGTCGTAGTTGGAAGGCCGCGCGCGCTTGCCATTGCGGATGTCCAGGATCATGTAATAGCGATCCTCGTCGTTGGGGTCGCCCGTGGTCACGTAGGCGCGCGCGAACTTGGTCATGTCCTCGGTGGTGCGGCGCAGTTCATTGGCCAGCCCGGCGGAGTCGTAGCGGGACTGATGCGCTTGCTCCAGCGCAGTATTGGCCTGGCGCAGCGTATCGGTAAGGCTGATCACCACCGCCACCAGGATGGACAGGACTACACCCAGCCAGATGAAGATCTGCTTGATGCTCATCCTGTTGGTCATCGATTCTTGCATGCTCGCTTCCCCTCGTGGTGCGGGTCCCTTGATCGGGCCCGTCATGGTGCCGACGCCACACTGCGTTCGGCGTAGGCCGCCGTATTGCCTTGTTCCTGTTGCTGGGTGTGCTGCACCAGGTGCGGAATATCCAGGATCAGCGCGACCCGGCCATCACCCAGGATGGTCGATCCCGACAATCCCTTGACCTTGCCGAACAGCCGCCCCAGCGGTTTGATCACCGCCTGGCACTCGCCCAGCAAGCCATCGACCAGCAATCCGGCGCGCAATTGTCCGTACTGGACGATTACCAGGCTCTTGCGCGCACGCGCCTGTTCGCGTGCCGGCAGATCGAACAGCTCGCGCAGCGGGACAAACGGCAAAGGCTCGCCACGGACCGCGACGATATGGCTGCCGTTCTGGCGCGGCGGCATGTCGATGCACTCCACCACCATGTCCAGCGGAATCACGAACACCGCATTGCCGACCACCACCTGGAAGCCCGAGATGATGGCCAGTGTCAGCGGCAGGCGAATGCGGACCACGGTGCCACGCCCGGGTTCGGTATCGATGGCCACCTCGCCCTGCAGGGCATCGATGTTGCGCTTGACCACATCCATGCCGACACCGCGTCCGGAAAGTTCGGTGACCTGCTCGGCGGTGGAAAAGCCGGGCTCGAAGACGAAGCGGTAGATCTCGGCATCGCTGAGTTCGGCCTCCGGCGTCGTCAATCCTTGGGCGATGGCCTTTTCCAGAATGCGCGTGCGATCCATGCCCCGGCCATCGTCCATCACCTCCACCAGCACGCTGCCGGATTCATGCATGGCATTGAGCCGCAGCGAGGCCTTGGCCGGCTTGCCGGCGGCAATGCGCTCGGCGGCAGGCTCGATGCCGTGGTCGATGGCATTGCGCACGATGTGCATCAGCGGATCAGCCAGGCGCTCCACCATGGATTTGTCCAGCTCGGTCTCGGAGCCGGTCATGGTGAGATCGATATCCTTGTCGAGATCGCGGGCGATGTCGCGCACGATGCGCGGGAAGCGCTGGAACACCTCATTGATCTGCACCATCCGCAACGTGAGCGCGGCATCGCGGATCTGTTCCATCAGGCTGTCGATGGCCTGAGTGGCCTCCTCGAACTGGCTGTCCTTGCGGCGTCGGGCAATCAGGCGCGCACTGGCACCGGCGATGACCAGCTCGCCCACCAGGTCGATCAACTGGTCCAGCTTGGAGACCTCGATCTTGATGAACTTCTGTTCCTGCGCACGCCGCTCGTCCAGCGGGCGCGGCCGCGCACCGGCGCCGGGCGCGGCCGCCGGCACTGCGGGGGCGGCGGCGTCAGCGAGCGTGGCTGCGCCGAGGCAGCGCCATTGGGCTTCGTTGAACAAGTCCAGGCTGCGCCATTGGGTGGCCAGGCGCGCCGCATCGTCGGGGGCGAGCCGCTGCAGCACCGTCGCATACGCCGCCAGGGGACTCTGCGGCGGCAGGATATCGATGCGGCTGTCATCGCGTACGAATTCGAACACGTCTTCCAGCGTCTGCCGGGTGGAGTCGGAGGCCAGGCAGATTTCCACGCCCAGGTAGCAGCTCTCGGCATCCATGGCCGCCGCTTCGGGAATGTCTGCCTCCACCGGCAGGATGGCGACGATGCGGCCCAGCGAACGCAGGTAGTGCAGGAAAGACAGGGGATCGAGTCCATCACGCAGGACATTCTCGTTGAACTGCAGCGACAGGTGCCAGTAGGGATAATCGGCCGTCGCCTGCAGGGCCGCGTCCCGGTGGGCATCGCCGCCGTGGGCCGCGTCCGCCGAGGCACTGCCGGTGAGCCGCTGCAGCAGCCGCGCCGGCTCGCTGGCGGCCTCGCCCGGTGCGCTGGCCGACTGCGCGACCTCGGCCAGTGCAGCCAGCAGCGTGGCACGGCGTTCGGCATTGGGCTCCTCGGCTTCCTGGTTGCGCTCGATGGCATCGACCAGATCACTGACGTAATCGCCACACTGCAGCAGCAACGACATCATGGGCGCGTTCAGGGGCAGGCGTTCTTCACGGACCAGATCCAGCACATGCTCCACCTGGTGCGTGAACTGCACGATGCTGTCGAAGGCGAACAGGCCGGCCGAACCCTTGATGGTATGGGCGGCGCGGAAGATGGCGTTGATGCTGTCGCGGCTCGGTCCCTCCATCTCGATCTGCAGCAAGGCCGCTTCCATGGCCACGAGCAGTTCGCGGGCTTCCTGGACGACGGCATCGCGGGCGGAGTCCTTTTTCATGCGGCCTCCACGGCAGGGCTGAAGCGCTCATGCAATTGCAGCAGGTCCAGCGTGGCCAGCACGGCCGGACTGTAGACACCGATTTCCAGCTGCCGTCCGCCGGCGGCCAGCTCGCGCCGCAACAGCAGCAGCAGCTGGATGCCGGCCGTGTCCAGCTCATCCACGCCGGACAGGTCGAGCACCACCTGCGTCTGCGGCAGCGTCAGGGCGTGCAGCAGCTCCGGCTTGCGCTCGGCCGCCTGGAAAATGGTCAGTCCGCCGCTCACGGTGAGCAGCAGCCTGTCCTCTTGCACGGAATACGTCAGCGGCATCGTCGGGTTCTCGGCATTCTCTTCAAGGGTCCGTGGTGTGCCTTACGGCTGTACCAGCTTGGCCACGGCATCGAGCAGCACCGGCGGCAGGAAGGGCTTGTGCACCCAGGCGCGGATGCCGGCCGCCTTGCCTTCCTGCTTGCGCGCTTCGCTGCTTTCGGTGGTCAGCATGATGACGGGGGTGAATTTGTAGGCGGGCATCTGCTTCATCTCGCGCACGAAGGACAGGCCATCCAGATTGGGCATGTTGAGGTCGGAAATGACCAGATTGAACTTGCGGCCATCCAGTTTCTTGAGCGCTTCCAGGCCGTCAGCCGCTTCTTCGACCTGATAGCCGGCGCTCTTCAGGGCCGCCGTGATGGTCTGCCGCAGGCTGAAGGAATCGTCGACGATCAATATGCATTTTTCCATCTCGGTGCCTCGTGATCTCAGAAAAAATCCACCTGCGACGGTGGCGCGGGATGGCCCTGCTGGCCGGCATGCATCTGGCGTTGTTCCTGGGTGGTATAGGTCTTTTCAAGATCAGTCAGCCACTGCTGCGGCGGGGGCAGCGCCCGCGCCTCGGCGGCCGCGCTGCGCAGGCGCAGGATGTCCTGCTGCACGTGATCCAGGATCTGGCTGATGCGGTCCTGGAATTGCAGGTGTACCAGGATGTCGCATACTTCGCGGTCGACTTCGCGGCCTTCGTCTTCCAGCGTTTCCATGGTCGTGGTGAGCTTCATGGCGGAGTGGCGGAAGTCGGCGATGATCTGGTCGATCACGGCGCGCGAGTTTTCGGCGATCCCTTCGGTATCAGCCGCATCCCCGGTGGCACCGATGGCCGCCATGATCTGCTGGCGCGCGCTCTTGGCGCGGGCAGCGATCTGGCGGCTGTTCTCGGCCGAGCGCTCGGCCAGTTCCTGCCAGCTCTGCTCGTCGCTGAGCAGATCAGTCACGCCGGTCTGGCCGGCCAGTTGCTCGTTCTGCTGGGCCAGGCGGCGAATCTCGTCATTGGCCGCCATCAGGCTGTCGAACTTGGTCACCAGCACCTGGCGCGAGGCCAGCATGCCTTCCAGCGCCGAGGCAATCGCACCCAATTGTTCAGCAGCGTGCTGCACGGTCTGCAGGATCTCGCCATTGGCGCTATGTCGGGCGGGGTCCAGTGCGCCGCCCAGGCGCTCGTGGATGCCGACGAAGCGGGCCGTCAAGCCGTCAATGGCCGATTGCGTCTGGGCCCGCGCCAGTTGCACATTGCCCTGCCACACCGGCAGCACTTCGCGGACCAGTTCGGCCAGGGGCGCGGTGCTCTCAACTGCGCCAGCCGGCTCGGCTGCCATCACCGGCTCTATCGGCAGCCCGGCAGCAGCAAGCCCTGCCGCAGGTGGCAAGGATGACTGCGGCGCGGCCATGGCGGGCACCGCCGGGGCGGGCAGGCAAGTCAGGTAGAAGGCCCCGCCGATCAGCAGGCCGACCAGTGCCCCCAGCCACCAGTGCTGGGCCAGCATCATGAACAGCAGCAGATTCACCAGGCACAGCATCGGCAAGATATTGCGAAGCGATTTCACAGCCACGTTTTCCTGTTGGTTGTTGTCAGCTCGGGGCAAACCGCACGGCCATGATCGCGATGCACACAGCCCGCCCTTGACGGTGTTTACGGCAACGATGCGCGCTTCTTTGGCAACCCCGCCCGGTGCGCAGGCGAAGTTGGCGGCGGCAAAGGCGATTCAGCACCTCCGGCACCCACCGCCGCCCGGCACTAATGGCGCTTGCAGCGGGTCTATCCTGCGCGCACTGACCCACAGCCTATTGTGCTGGCTGCCCGGGTCTCGCCTTGCGTGGAATAAAGGCCGAATTCCGGTTGAGTTGTCTGCACCAACGGACAATCATCGGAAAGTTGCCAAGAATCAACAAAAAGCCAGGTCGACCATTCAGGCCGGCCGCAATGAAATCAACTACAATGCCGCACCCGGCGTGCCGGGGGAAAGACACCATGGAACTGGAAAGCTATCGCTATATCGCAATCGACGGCCCGATCGGGGCTGGCAAGACTTCGCTGGCCACGCGCCTGTCGGCGCTCTGGGGCGCACAGGCCGTGCTGGAGCAGCCGGAAGGCAATCCCTTCCTGGCGGAGTTTTACCGGGATGCTGCACGGCATGCCTTCCAGACCCAGGTTTTTTTCCTCCTGCAGCGCATGGGGCAGTTGCAGGCACCGCTGGATCCGGCGCAGCTGGAGGGACGCTTCATTGCCGACTTCATGCTGGAAAAGAACATCCTGTTCGCCCAGCTGACCCTGGCTGGCGATGAACTGGCGCTCTATGACGCCTTGTATCGCCAGTTGCAGCCCAAGGCGCGGGTGCCGGACCTGGTGATCCACCTGCAGGCACCGGCCGATGTTTTGCAAACGCGCATCACAACGCGGGGGATCGCCATGGAGGAAGCCATCTCCCTGGATTACCTGCAACGGCTGTCGGAGTGCTACAGTCAATTTTTCTATCATTACCAAGACGCGCCGGTACTGACCGTCAACACCGAGCATCTGGATCCGGCCCACAGCGACGCCGATCTGGCCATCCTGCTGCAGCACATCGAGCAGATGCACGGGCCGCGCGCCTTTCTCAATCACGGAGGTTGAATCTTTCATGGCAGGCTATCTTCAGGAATCGGGCGCGGCACGCGCCAAGCCGGTGACCACCCACACCCTGCAGGCGATGCGCGCCAAGGGCGACAAGATCAGCATGCTGACCTGTTATGACGCCAGCTTCGCCACGCTCATGGAGCGCGCCGGGCTGGAAACGGTGCTGATCGGCGACTCCCTGGGCATGGTCTGCCAGGGCCATGATTCAACCCTGCCGGTGACGATCCAGGATGTGGCCTATCACACGGCGGCCGTCGCGTGCGGCACCCGCACCATGCTGATCATCGCCGACCTGCCCTTCGGCACCTACCCGACCCGCGAGGAAGCCTTCCGCAACGCCGCGCTGCTCATGCAAGCGGGCGCGCAGATGGTCAAGCTGGAAGGCGGCGTGTGGCTGGCCGATACCATCAAGTTCCTCACCGAGCGTGGCATCCCGGTGTGCGCGCACATTGGCCTGACGCCGCAGTCAGTGCACCAGCTGGGCGGCTTCAAGGTGCAGGGCAAGACCAGCGATGGCGCCACGCAGCTGCATGCGGATGCGCTGGCGGTACAGCAGGCGGGCGCTTCGCTGGTGGTCATCGAAGCGGTGCCGGCCACGCTGGGCAAGGAAGTGACCGACCGCCTGGCCATCCCCACCATCGGCATTGGCGCCGGCCCCGATTGCTCGGGCCAGGTGCTGGTAATGCATGACATGCTGGGCGTGTTCCCGGGCCAC
>Ga0207694_10000609_pt1 | contig 32437 bp, 10 predicted proteins | sample KBSC34metaG_FD_184353 | JGI IMG/M metagenome (GOLD analysis project Ga0207694, IMG submission 184353) | Corn rhizosphere microbial communities from Kellogg Biological Station, Michigan, USA - KBS C3-4 metaG (SPAdes) (version 2) | ecosystem: Host-associated > Plants > Roots > Rhizosphere > Soil... | reverse complement strand
AAGGCGCTCCCCGCCCCCCGCGACGACGCCTACGGCAGGCGCGGCCACGAGCCGCCGGCCGGCGACACCGAGGCGGCGCTGGCGGAGATCTGGGCCGAGCTCCTGGGCGTGGAGCGCGTGGGCCGCCACGACCACTTCTTCGAGCTGGGCGGCCACTCGCTCCTGGCCGTGCAGGTGGTCTCCCGCGTGCGGCGGGTGCTGGGCGCGGAGGTGGCGCTCGCCGACCTCTTCGAGCGCCCGGTGCTGGCGGACTTCGCGCGCGCGCTGGAGGCGGCGGCGCGCGCGAGCCTGCCGCCCATCGAGCCGGCGGACCGCGCGGCGCCGCTGCCGCTCTCCTTCGCGCAGCAGCGGCTCTGGTTCCTCGACCGGCTGGAGGGCGGGGGCGCCGCCTACCACCTCGCGCTGCGCCTGCGGCTGCGGGGCGAGCTCGACCGCGCGGCGCTGCGGCGGGCGCTCGACCGGGTCGTGGCGCGCCACGAGGCGCTGCGCACCACCTTCCCCGCGCGCGGCGGCGTGCCGGAGCAGCGGATCGCCCCGGCGGAAGAGGCCCCGTTCCAGCTGGTGGAGCACGACCTGCGCGGGGCGCCCGGGGGCGGGCGGGCACTCCGCGCGGTGCTGGCCGAGGAGGCGCGCGCGCGCTTCGACCTGGCCGCGGGCCCGCTCGTCCGCGGGCGCCTGGTCCGCATGGCCGACGACGAGCACGTGCTGCTGGTCACCCTGCACCACGTGGTCTCCGACGGGTGGAGCATGGGCGTGCTCACGCGCGAGCTGGGCACGCTCTACGGCGCCTTCCACGAGGGGCGGCCCGATCCGCTCCCGCCGCTGGCGGTGCAGTACGCCGACTACGCGGCCTGGCAGCGCCGCTGGGTGGAGGGCGAGGTGCTCCGGCGGCAGGCGGAGTACTGGACGGAGACGCTCGCCGGCGCGCCCGCGCTGCTGGAGCTCCCCGCCGACCGGCCGCGTCCGGCGGCGCAGGACCATGCCGGCGGCGCCCTGGAGGTGGAGCTGGGAGAGGCGCTGACGGCGGAGCTGAAGGCGCTTTCCCGGCGGCAGGGGACCACCCTGTTCATGACGCTGCTGGCCGGGTGGGCGGCGCTGCTGGGCCGGCTCTCCGGGGAGGACGACGTGGTGGTCGGCACGCCGACGGCGAACCGCGGGCGCGCGGAGATCGAGGGGCTGATCGGCTTCTTCGTCAACACCCTGGCGCTGCGCGTGGAGCTGTCCGGCTCGCCCACGGTGGCGGAGCTGCTGGAACGGGTGAAGGCGCGCGCACTGGAAGCGCAGGCGCACCAGGACATCCCGTTCGAGCAGGTGGTGGAGCGGGTGCAGCCCGCCCGGACGATGGCGCACACCCCGCTCTTCCAGGTGATGTTCGCCTGGCAGAACGCCCCACGGGGCCGCCTGGCGCTGCCCGGGCTCAGGGTGGCCCCGGTGGAGCGCGCCGGGGGCGTGAGCGCGAAGTTCGACCTCTCGCTCACCCTCTTCGAGCGGGGCGGGAGGATCGTGGGCGGGGTGGAGTATGCGGCGGCGCTCTTCGACCCCCCCACCGTGGCGCGCTGGCTGGAAACCCTGCGGCGGGTGCTGGAGGGGATGGCCGCCGACCCGGAGCGGCGCGTCGGCTCGCTGCCGCTGCTGGCGGACGCGGAGCGCGCGCGGCTCCTGGAGCAGTCGCGGGGGCCCGTCACGGCGCGCGGCGCGGAGGTGTGCATCGACGCGCTCTTCGAGGCACAGGCGGAGCGCACCCCGGACGCGGTTGCCGTCGTGCTCGGCGCGGCGACGCTGACCTACGCCGGGCTGGACCGCCGGGCCGGCGCCGTGGCTTCGGCGCTCGCGGCGCGCGGGATCGGGCGGGGGAGCCGCGTGCCGATCCTGATGGAGCGCGGCCCGGGGGTGCCGGTGGCCATGCTGGGGGTGATGAAGGCGGGCGCGGCGTTCTCGCCCCTCGACGCGCGCTGGCCCGCCGCGCGGCTCCGCCAGGTCCTGGACGACCTGGGATGCGAGGTGGTCCTGGTCGACGGCGCCCTTCCCGTCGGCGAGGCGGAGCTGGGCCGGACCTTCCTTCCCCTGCCGGGGGAAGGGGCGGACGACGGCCCCGGGGGGCGCGCCCGCGCGCGGCGGTCTCCGGAAGATCCGCTCTACGTGATCTACACCTCCGGCTCCACCGGCACGCCCAAGGGGGTGCTCGTGCCCCACCGCGGGATCGCGAACCGGTTCCGGTGGATGAGCGAGACCTTCGGGGCGGAGGCCGCGGAAGCGGTGCTCCAGACCACGCGGCACGTGTACGACAGCGCGGTGTGGCAGCTCTTCTGGCCGCTGACCCTCGGCGGCCGGAGCGTGATGCTGGCGGACGATTCGGAGCTCGCCGCCGGGCCGGTCGCCGCGCTGGCCGGGCGGCACGGGGTGACGATGACCGACTTCGTCCCGTCGGTGTTCAACGAGCTGGTCCCCCGGCTGGCGGAAGACGGCGAGGCGCGGCGCTCGCTGGCGTCGCTGCGGGTGGTCGTGGTGGGGGGAGAGCAGATCACCGCGGCGACCACGTACGCTTTCAAGGAGCGCTTCCCGGGGGTGCGCGTGGTCAACCTCTACGGGCCCACCGAGGCGAGCATCGGCTGCATCTGCCACGAGGTGACGGGGCGCGAGGGCGGCCGCATCCCCATCGGGCGCCCTATCGCCAACACGCACGCGCTGGTGCTGGACGGCGACCGCGGGCTGGTTCCCGCGGGGATCGCCGGCGAGCTCTACCTCTCCGGCGCGTGCCTGGGGCTGGGGTACCTGAACGACGCGGAGAAGACGCGCGCCGCCTTCGTGGACAACCCCTTCCCGGAGCTGGGGAGCGCGCGGATGTACCGCACCGGCGACCGGGTGCGCCGGCTCCCCGGGGGAGAGATCGAGTTCCTGGGGCGGGTGGACCAGCAGGTCAAGATCCGCGGCTTCCGCATCGAGCCCGCGGAGATCGAGTCCGTCCTCCTGCGGCACCCCGGCGTGCGCGAAGCGCTGGTGCTGGCGCGCGAGGCCGCGCCGGGCGAGCGGCGCCTGGTGGGATACGTGGTGCCCGCCGGGCCGGAGGGGGTGGCGGCCGCCGCGCTCCGCGCCCACCTGGTCGCCTGCCTCCCGGACTACCTGGTGCCGGGCGCGTGGGTGGTGCTGGAGCGCCTTCCCCGCACGCCCGGCGGAAAGGTGGACCGGGGAGCCCTCCCCGCGCCCGCCTGGGAGTCGGAGGCGGCGTACGTGCCGCCGAGAACGCCGGTGGAAGAGATCGTGGCCGCGATCTGGGCCGAGGTGCTCGGCCGGGACCGGGTGGGCGCCCACGACGGCTTCTTCGAGCTGGGCGGGCACTCGCTGCTGGCGACGCGCGTGATCTCCCGCGTGCGGGAGGCGTTCGGGGCCGAGGTGCCGTTGCGGGCCCTCTTCGAGAGCCCCACGGTGGCCGGGCTGGGCGAGCGGGTCCAGGCGGCCGTCGCCGGGAACGGCCCGCCGCCCCTCCCGCTCCGGCGGATCCCGCGCGAGGGCGCGCTGGCGCTGTCGTTCGGGCAGGAGCGCCTCTGGTCGGCGTGGCGGCGCGACCCGGAGAGCCCCGCGTACAACCTGCACTACCGCCTGCGGCTGCGCGGCGGGGTGGAGGCGCCGGTGCTGGAGCGGGCCCTCGCCGAGGTGGTGCGGCGCCACGAGTCGCTCCGCACCACCTTCCGCGAGTCGGGCGGGCGGGTGGCGCAGGTGATCCATCCCGCCGGCCCCGTGCGCCTCCGCCAGGTGGACGTGAGCGGGCTCGCCGGGCCCGCGCGCGACGAGGCCGTCCAGTCGCTCGCGGCCGAGGAGGCGCGCCGCCCCTTCGACCTGGAGCGGGGGCCGCTCCTTCGCCCCGTGCTCGCGCGCATGGGCGAGGGAGACTTCGCCTTCTTCCTCACCCTGCACCACATCGTGAGCGACGGGTGGTCCACGGGGGTGCTGATGCGCGAGCTCTCCACCCTCTACGCGGCCTGCGCCGCCGGGGAGGGCTCCCCGCTCCCCGCGCTGGAGGTGCAGTACGCGGACTACGCCGCCTGGCAGCGCGCCTGGTTCACGGGAGAGGTGCTGGAGCGGCAGCTCGCCTACTGGACGGCGCGGCTGGCCGGGGCCCCGCGCCTCCTGGCCCTGCGCACGGACCGGCCGCGGCCGCCGGTGCCGAGCGACCGGGCCGCCACGCGGAGCTTCCGCCTCCCCGGGGCGGTGTCGGCGGCGCTCCGGGCGCTCGGCCGCCGGGAGGGGTGCACCCTCTACATGACCCTGCTCGCGGGGTTCCAGGCGCTCCTCTCCCGCTACAGCGGCCAGGACGACGTCTGCGTCGGAACGCCCGTCGCGGGCCGCGTACGGCGCGAGCTCGAGGGCCTGATCGGCTTCTTCGCCAACACCCTCGTGCTCCGCACCGACCTTTCCGGATCACCCGGGTTCCGCGAGCTCCTCCTGCGCGTGCGGGAGGCCGCGCTGGGGGCGTACGCGCACCAGGACTTCCCCTTCGCCCGGCTGGCGAGCGCGCTGCGGCCGGATTGCGGGCCGGGAGAGATGCCGCTCTTCCAGGTGGTGTTCGAGCTGGAGCACGCCCGCGCGCGGCAGGAGAGGCTGCGGCTGCCGGCGGTGGAGCCGGGCCCGCTCGGGAGCTCGCCGCGGGACCGCCAGGGGCTCCGCAGCGAGCTGCGCCTGACCATGCTGGACGACGGCACGGACGTCGGCGGCTCCCTCGCGTACCGCACGGAGCTGTTCGACGCCGCCACGATCGAGCGGATGGTCGCCGACTACCTGGCCCTGCTCGAAGGCGCCGCCGCCGATCCGGACCGGCCCGTGGCGGAGCTCGTCCCCGGCCCGGACGCATGACCTGACCGCAATGGCAGCGCTCTGATCCCCGATCAGACAAATGCCAGATCAGACAAATGCCAGTGCATTTCGGAGACACCGGCACAAAGATCCTCACACGGAGTCAACGGAGTCAACGGAGAACGACTCCGCTGACTCCGTTGACTCCGTGTGAGTCCATTCCGTTGATTGGAATGCACATCCAATCAGTCGAAACGGTAAACAACCCGCCGGTGGACAGCGACTACGTGAAGTAGATGCTGACGTCCGGGTTCAGCGCGGTGAAGCTGACCCCGTTCACCTTGAAGCCGTCCGAGGTGGTGAGGAGCAGGGTCAAAGCCAATCTCCTGGCGCGCATCCCCGCCTCCTTCGCTTCTTCTACGCCCGAAAACACCGCGGCTCCCCGGGATTCCGCCCGAAGATGGGCTGCAAACCCGGTTGGAACGCTCACGTTCCCGCGCTTTAGCTCGCGGGCGATCGCCTCATATGACAGCGTCCGTGACTCGGTAGCGCCTGAAGCCACTGTCCCGCCATCAGCGCGAAATCTGACAGACATACATATCCAGGCGCAGGTCGGGCTTGGGCTCTGCGATGATCCGGAGCCCGGCCGCTTGAAGCCGCTCGCGTATTTCCGCGTGGCGTGGCGTTCCGGCCGCCATCCGCTCGATCTCGTGCTTCTGGTAGATCCTGAGCAGATCGAGCTCGTCGCAGGCTTGGTCAGAGTACAATGTGAAAATGAATACTCCTTTGGGCATCATCAGGCTTCGCGTGCGTTCCAGCGCACGCTGAACGGTGTCGCTGTTGACGTCGCGGTTTATGGCAAAGTGGGACAACGTGCTGAGCATGCAGGTGATCAGGTCGAACTGACCCATCTCGGCAAAGTCTTCGGAGGTAAAATCCAGCAGCTCGAACGAGATTCGCGTATCCGGATCTGCCGTAAGGTCTGGGTGATTTTTCGAAAAGCGGATGCAGTCCATGTCGGAATCGATCCCGATGATGTGACCGTCGGGCACCACATGCTGGCGAAGGCCCCGCGGGTAGCGTCCTGTGCAGGTACCGATGTCCAGGTAGCGCCGGACCTTGCCGAGAACCTTCAGCGCTTCGAGCACCTCCACTGTGCGCTTGAATTCCGCCGTCTTGAGCTCCCGGTCTTCGCGCTCGAGCGCATACTCGAAAAGCGCCAGGAAATTGGAGGAATGTCCGATTCGCCGGTCCGCGCTGTCGTATGCCCGCTCCAGCTTCTGGATGAAGTCCATCCCGGACATCCCGGTTTCCCACAGCTGCGTGAAGTAGATCTCCACCTGCTCACGCACGGTGTCGAACGGGCGGTACGCACGGGAGAACACGTTGACGCTGGAAACCGCGCCTGACCGCCCGCCAGTAAAGACATCGAGGCGGAAGTCGTCATATAGCGCGATTTCGGAGTCTGAAGGCTCGATCTTCAGTTGAAGGGGCAGCTGTCTTGCGGCGAGCGACCCGCGATCATGTGCCACTTTCACCTCGCACCCCATTTCCGTCAGCTTGCTGAAGGTCCGGCGGAGCCTCCGAAGCTCGCTCCACTCCTCCTCCAGCTCTGCTGGAGAGCCGACTTGCCGCAGGTGCATTATTCGCTGCGTCATCCGCTCGATCTCCGTGGCCGGCGGGCTGTCCAGCAGGAACAGCCGCTTTGCGCTCCCCCCGGAAGGAATGATGCGGCGCAGCATTTTCTGGTTCGCGTCGAGAACATCCGCATCGTGCTTGGTCCAGAAGGTGGAGGTGGGAAATGTCGTGGTCCAGAAGCGATTTTGCACCGCGTCCAACCCCTCCCGGTACGCGCGCATGGCAAGCTTGTTCGAGTCGAAGCGGATGAACGGCTCATCATGCGCCTGCCCCGTCGCCCCGAAGGCCATGAGCTTCGCCTCGATCTCCCTGATGCGATGTTCGGCATGCTCGAGGGTGCGCGCAACGGCGGCGCCTCCATCGGGGAAGTGGCCCGCACTGCCTGCGCGTGGTTCCAATTTTTCCCAGTGCTCGGCCAACTGCTGAATGCAGCGCTCGAGTGTATTCCGCAGTAAGGGGTCTTTCTCTACCTGGGATTTTTTACCGTCACTGTTGAAGAACCGGAGGTTGAGCCCGCGCACGTCCGATGGTGCGTCAATCCCTTGCTCCCACAGCACTGAAACGCGGTCCAGGCCAAGGGTCGAGAGGAACAGGCCATATTCCATGTGCACGTTGTCGCGCGCGGCGGGCGAGATGCGGCCCCGCTTGTTCGTCGTATCGTCGTGCGCACACACGAGGACGGCGGCATCGACTTCGTTTGCGAGGCGAAGGAGTGTCTGCAGCGTGAACTCACCATCGTTGGTGAATTCGCCGTCCCATGGACGCGGCGTGAAGTGTTTATGCAGGCCTTCGATCACGACGCTCAGGATGCCGCGGTCCTTCGCTTCCTGTGAGCTTCCGATGAATACGGCAGGTTTGGCGGCAGGCGGAACCGGGGCTGTGGATCGGTTGCGCTTGGGTGGCCTCATCGGGGGGATCCTCCGGAGCGGTTTGAACAACGGCGAGCAGCAGAACGCAACGAACGATCGCTCGGTGGGCGCATGATCGTTTCCATGGTGGACTTCTGCCTGGAACAACCGTTCAGGGACCCGGCCGGCTGCGACGGACGCCAACCAGCCACACGGAGTCAACGGAGAACGACTCCGCTGACTCCGTCGACTCCGCGTGAGTCCATGCTGGTTGATTGAAATGCGCATCCAATCAGCCGAAGCCGGGATCACCGGGCTTCGGGGGCTGCCGGTCCGCCTGCCCTACCAGGGAGCGTAGAGGATCTGCGCCTCGCCGCCGCACCAGCGGGTGGTGAGCTCGATCAACTCGTCGGTGGCGACGCGGATCGCGTCGGGTGGAGTAGCAGCGTTTCCCTGGACGATATAGAAGCAACCGGTCGTATCCAGCGTCACCTTGGTCTTCTCCACCTGCCGCACCTCCAGCCGGCAGATCACGTCTCCTCCATCGTCCACGTAGGCGTACTCGCCGGCACGCACGGGCTCGGGCCCGGGTGCGCCCAGGGGAGCGTACCGCTCGCTCCCGTCCGTCAGCCGCAGCGACACGTTGCCGTCGAGCGCGGCCAGGTCGTGCGCACCCAGTGCCAGCCTGCTGCGCACCGATACCGTGTTGTAGATGTCGACCAGCAGGTTTACGCGTGGCAGGCCGCCGGTCTTCAGGAGGTAGCGGATGAGGCTCTCGGGCGATGCCAGGTTCTTCCGGTTGGAGGTGCCCACCGCGTCGTGCAGCTTCCGGAAACCCGCCAGCACGGGGTCGTCGGGAAGCGATGCGCCCTCGAACGCCTCGCGCACCTCCGCCAGGGCCGCGGCCTGCCAGGCGTCGAACGCGGGGTTGCGCTCGTGGTTGGCGAGCCCGGTGAGGGTGAGGTAGGCGCCCGTCACCCCCAGCCGGCGAACGTCATCGGCGAAGGTGAAGCGGATCGGCCCGCGGCGCTCGGTCACGACGGACGCGGACGACGGCTCGCCGACGGAAGGCGGCGGGGAGACCTCTACGGTCGCGGTGCTCATCATCGCGTCGGCCTGGGCGAGCGAGAGGCGCTCCGCCAGCCGTTCGAACGGCCCCACCGGCCGGTCTTCCCGGGGTTCGCCGATGCTCTCCCACGTCAGGTCGTCGCTCCCCAGCATCCGCGAGACCGGGTCGCGCCACTGGGGGAGTACCGGCTGCAGCACGATGGCGATGCTCCTGAAGCCGTTCAGCGCGGCGGTGCAGACCGCGGCGGCGCGGGCCGGGTCGTCGGCGGCCACGAGCCACGGCTCGTGGTCCTGGATGTAGCCGTTGATCCTGTGCGCCTGCTGCGTCAGCACCCGGATCACCCCGGCCAGCTCCCGCCGCTCGTACAGCTCCCCCGTCGCCAGGCAGCGATCCGCCACGGAACGCGCGAGCGCGCGCCCTTCGTCGTCCAGGCGTCCCAGGCGGCCGTCGCAGTGGCGGTGAAGGATCGCCAGCGCGCGGCTCGGGATGTTGACGAGGTTGTTCACCAGGTCGGCGTTCACCCGCTCCACGAACTCGTCCAGCCGCAGGTTCAGGTCGTCGATCTCCGGGCCCAGCTTGGCCGCGTAGTAGAACCGCAGCGACTGCGCGGGGAGGTGGTCCAGGTACGTCCGCGCGGTGATGAAGGTGCCGCGCGACTTGGACATCTTCTCGCCGTTCACCGTGAGGAAGCCGTGCACCACCAGCTCGTCGGGGGTGCGAAAGCCCGACCCGGCCAGCATCGCGGGCCAGAACAGCGCGTGGAAGTAGACGATGTCCTTGCCGATGAAGTGGAGGATGCGGTACTGGCCGTCGTTCCACAGCGCGGGGAAGGGCCGCCCGTGCTCCCGGCACCACGCGGCCGCGGTCGCCATGTACCCCACCGGCGCGTCGAGCCACACGTAGAAGTACTTGCCGGGATAGCCGGGGATCTCGAAGCCGAAATAGGGCGCGTCGCGCGAGATGTCCCAGTCCTGCAGCCCGGCGTCGAACCACTCCTTCAGCAGGTTCGCCACCTGCGGCTGCACGTGCCCCGCCTCCAGCCACTCCCGCAGCATCGCCTCGAACCGGCTGAGGCGGAAGAAGAGGTGCAGGGAATTCCGCCACTCGGGCGCCGAGCCGCAGCTCGCGCAGGCGGCGTCTTCGAGGTCGCGCGGGGTGTAGGTTCGGGCGCACACCTCGCAGCTGTCGCCGTACTGGCCGGCGGCGCCGCAGAACGGGCAGGTTCCCCGGACGTAGCGGTCGGGGAGGAACATCTGGTCGACCGGACAGAAGGGCTGCTCGACCTCGCGCTCCGCCACCTGCCCGCCCTCGCGCAGCCGCCGGAACACCGTGGCCGAGAGCTCGCGGTTCTCGTCCGAGTGGGTGGAGTGGTAGCGGTCGAAGCCGATCCCGAAGTCCGCGAAGTCGCGCGTGTGCTCGCGCCAGATCCGCTCGATCAGCGCCTCGGGGGTGGTCCCCTCGTTGCGGGCGCGGATCATGATGGGTGTGCCGTGCGTGTCGTCGGCGCAGAAGAACAGCGTCTCGTGCCCGCGCAGCCGCCGGTACCGCACCCAGATGTCGGCCTGGATGTACTCCACCAGGTGCCCGAGGTGGAGCGGGCCGTTGGCGTACGGCAGCGCGCACGTCACCAGCGAGCGGCTCGTGGCGGCAGGCATCGGGGTGCGGGGCACGGAGGGGAGGGGGAGGGCGCGCGCTCCGTCAGCGCGCGCCGTCGACCTGTTCCCAGGGGAACTCGGGGCGCCCGTAGTGGCCGTACGACGCCGCCTGGAAGTACGACCAGCCCTCCGGCCGCAGCAGGCCGAGGCGCTGGATGATCCCGCGGGGCGAAAGGTCGGGGAAGAGGTCCTCCACCTCGCTCCACACGTTCTCGCCGCCGTCGGTGATCGCCGTCACCATCTCGGGCTTCAGCCCGCCGATGCCGTACGCCAGCGTCACCGTGCACTCGCGCGCGCCGCGGACCTGTCTGGTCACGACCGTCTTGGCGATGTGCCGGCACATGTACGCCGCGCTGCGGTCCACCTTGCTGGGGTCCTTCCCCGAGTAGGCGCCGCCGCCCACGGGTACGCGCGGGCCGTACGCGTCCACCACGATCTTGCGCCCCACCACCCCCGCGTCGCCGATGGTCCCGCCGATGACGAACTTCCCCGTGCCGTTGACCAGCACGTCGTCCGCGGACACATCTCCCACCACCGGCCGGATCACGCGCTCCAGCAACGTATCCTTGATCTCCTTGCGCTCCACCTCCTCGGAGTGCTGCGCGGCGATGACCACGCTGCGCACCCTGCCATCGGCGTCCAGCGTCACCTGCGACTTGCAGTCGCAGCGCAGCCACGGGATCTCTCTCGATTCGCGCAACCGCTTGAGCTCCGTGCACAGCCTGCGCGCCAGCACCCACTCGCGGGGCATCATCTCGGGAGTCTCGTCGGTGGCGTAGCCCACCATGATCCCCTGGTCGCCCGCGCCGCCCTCGTTCACCGGGCGGGTCTTCCCGTCCTCGTCGTCGGTCTCCTCGCCCGCGGCGATGTCGTCGGACTGCCCGCGGAGGTGGTTGATCACCGTGAGCTGGTCTCCTTCGCCGTATCCCACCGCCTTCCACACCTCCCGCGCCAGCCTCTGGACGTTCAGCGCGGCACGCACGTCGTCGTGCAGGTTCACCTCGCCCGAGACGATGAGCAGGTTGTCCTTCGCGAGGCACTCCACCGCCGTGCGAGCCTGTTCCAGGACCTCGTCGCCCTTCTCTTTGCTCAGCTTGAGAACCTCGTCGAGAATCCGGTCGGCGACCTGGTCGCAGAACTTGTCGGGGTGTCCGGCCGAGACGTGCTCTGCGGTCCTGGAGAACGCGTTTCCCATTGAGCGTACCTTGGATCGGGCGTGGTGGAGAACAACCGGGTGGCGTGCGCCCCCGGATGACGATCGAATACGGCGAACCTCATTGTGAACGCCGGGGAGAAAGCCCGTCCCGGCAGGCTCCTAGTTCTAATCGCCCGCCGCCGGGTGCGCAAGAATTATCTGTTCAGGTGCGCATGCAGGACCTCAGGCCTCCCCGGGAACGGAAGAGGAAAAACCCGCCGGGCCGCTCCGGCCCGGGCAATGCCAGGAACAAACGAGTGTCGGCAGCGATCGGGGCGATGCGGCTGCCCTTGCCTGGAGCGGGCGCGTCCGGCACATTGCTGGCCTGATCTGAAGGCATGTATGGCGGCAATAGTGAATGTGTCATGCGAGCGGCATATCGCGGACACGTCGATGGTTTGATGGCGATGCGGAGATGAAGAGCATCGAAAATGATCGCGAGTTGTCTCTCGGCGGCTCGAATCCGTTCCAGCGCGAACGCGCGCTGTACCAGAAGGCGCACCGCCCGGGAGACGTCGTGGCGCTGGTGGCGGTGCCCGATCTCTATGCGGTGGCGCTCCCCAACCTCGGCCACCAGGTGGTGGAGCACCAGATCAACCAGCTGGACGGCTTCTTCGCCTACCGCTGCTACCTGAACGGCGACTTCTCGCTCCTCCGCGAGGCCGGCTACCCGCCGGACCTGGTCCTGGTCTCGATGAGCTACGAGGGCTCCTACATCCGCGCCCTGCGCGTGCTGGACCGGCTCGGGATCCCCCCGCTGCGGCGCCACCGCTCCCGCGGTGACCCGGTGGTCGTCTTCGGCGGGCGCGCGGTGTCCATCAACCCGTTGCCGTTGTTCGATCTCGCCGACGTGATCGGGATCGGCGACAGCGACCGGCTCGTCCCCACCCTGTGCCTGGCCTACCAGGCCGCCGGGGGAAACCGGAACGCCATGGAGGCCGCGCTCGCGGGGCACTCCGGCTTCATCCTCCCCGCGCGGTACGGCGTGTCCACGCGTGACGGGTACCTGGAGCGGTGGGAGCCGAGGGAGGCTCCGGCCGACGTCGCGCCGGCCCGCGGCACGGCGTTCCCCCACTCGTGGTACCTGTCCCCCGCGACCGACTACAACGACATCGGCTACTACGCGGGGAAGACGTTTTTCTCGATGGAGATCGTGAAGGCCTGCGCCTCGAAGTGCCTGTTCTGCGCCGCCGGCTTCAACGACGGCCCGGTGCGTCACACCTCCGACGTGGCGGGGATCCGCGACCGGGCGCGCTGGGCCGCCGCCGCCGGCGCCGACCTGGTCAAGCTGTTCTTCCCCGCCAACGCGTCGGTCGAGGCCACCAGGCAGATCCTCGCGGCGCTCCTGGACGCCGGCCTGGCCCCGCGCGTGGGCTCGGCCAAGGCGGAGCGGATCGACGCCGGCTACATCGCGCTGGTCGGGAGGAGCGGGCAGGAGAAGTTCGCCGTGGCACCCGAGACCGGCGACACCCGCCTGCGCGCCCGCCTCGGCAAGCCGGGGATGACCGACGCGGTGCTGGAAAGGGTGGTGGGGGAGGTGATCCGCTGCGGGATTCCCAACCTGGACTTCTACCTGATCATGAACCTGCCGGGCGAGGCGGCCGACTCGTTCGACCGCACCGTCGACTTCGTCGGCCGCTTCGCCCGGCTGGCGGCGGCGGAAGGGCTGCGCGAGCGTTTCCGCGTGTCGATCCCCAACTTCTTCCCCAAGGCGTGGACGCCCTTCCAGTTCGCCGCGTCCGGCGCCATCGAACGCTACCACGACCGTGTGGCCGTCCTGGAGCATGCCTGCGGGGGCGCGGTGACCATCAGCAGCATGCGGGGCAGCGTGGACCTCCTCTCCCAGAATGTCATGTCGCGCGGCGGGACCGAGGTGGGGCCGCTGCTGGGGGAGGTGTACCGCGCGCTCCGCGCGTACGAGGCCGCGACCGGCGCCTTCAGGGCCGACACCATGGACGATTGGCGGGCTGCCCTGTCCGCGCTCGGGTTGCGCGAAGAGACGTACTTCGCGGAGCGGGATCCCGCCCGTCCCATGCCGTGGCACCACGTGCGGATGTACGACTCGCTCCCGAAGCTGGAGAAGGCCTGGGCGGTCTTTCGCCGCAGGTCGGCGGCGGAGGCGGGCGGCCTCGAAGCCGCCGGGGAATGAGAACGCTGGACCTTGCCGCGCTCGTGCCCGACGGGGCGGAGAGCGGGACCGGCCTGGCGCTGCGCGACGGCGAGGGGCGGTACCTGTTCGCCCTGGCGGGCACCCGGTTCGCCTGCCCTCCCGGCGAGCTGTTCTACTGCGGGGTGGGCGGCCACCGGGAACCGGGGGAAGACTGGGAGGCCTGCGCCCGGCGAGAGGCGCGCGAAGAGATCGGCGGCGCCGTTCGCCTGCTCTCTTGCGACGCCACCTGGCACGTGCCGGCAGAAGGCCGCCCCGAACGCGTGCGCGTACCCGTGTCGCCCACGCCCCGCGCGGTCTACGAGATGCCGCGCCCCCCTGCTCCCGCGGCTCCGGCGCTTCCGTATACGCTGGTGATCTACGAGGCCTGGCTGCTGGGGCCGCCCGTTCCCGACGGGGAGGAGGTCCGAGGCCTGATCGCGCTCACCCGCGAGCAGGTGATCGCCGGCCTCACGCGGCGGCCTTCGGTGCGCCGCCTGCTGGATGAAGGGGCGGCGTTGATCGCCGCGCCGGCGGAGGTGAGCGCGGAGCTGAGCTGCTACCCGCTGGGAACGGCGGTGGCGCTGGGCCGCATCCTCGCGCTGGAGTGACCCGCGGCGCAGGATCGACGGACGATCGAGCTGGATGACTTCATGGCGCGAGGGCGGGTGGCGACCCTCGCGGGACCTGCTTCGCGAACCTGCATCGCATCATGGATCTCTCCGGAATCCTCGACGACCCCCGCCTCAGGGGAGAGCTGCGCGACCTGCTCTCGGAAGAGGCGCGCGCCCCGGAGGCCCGGCCGCGGTCGATCATCGGCGGTGCGGCCGACGGGCCGGTGCACCGCTTCATCCGGGAGCATGGGCCCGAGCCGCTCCAGCGGGTGGTCGAGCAAGGCGCCCGCGACGCCCGCAACCTGGGCGACGGCCTTCCCGAAGCGGTGGTGAAGCTGTTCGGCCGCCCCGTGCTGCTGGTGCAGGACGACGCCGTGACACAGGGCGCGCTTGACGGCCTGGAGAGCGCGGAGTGGGTCGAACGGCTCACCACGGCGAAGAAGTGGCTCGACCGCGCGATCCCGGCGGTGGGGCGCATCAACCTCAACAACCACCCCAGCTACAGCTGGAGCGGCACCGGGTGGCTCGTGAGCAAGCGGGTGGTGGTGACCAACCGGCACGTGGCACGGGATTTCTGCCGGTACAGCAGCGCCGACAACCGGTTCGTCTTCCGGCTGCACGAGCAGAACCGTCGCTCCGTGGGCCCCTGGATCGACTTCAGGATGGAGTACGAGCGGAACGAGGAGCGCGATTTCAAGATCGTGGACGTGCTGCACGTCGAGGACGACGACGGCCCTGACCTGGCGTTCCTGCTGCTCGACGACGCGGCGGCCGTGGCGCGGCCGATCTCCCTGGCCAGCGCGCGGCCGGGCGAGGAGTCGTACGTGGCGGTGATCGGCTACCCGGCCGAGGACCGCCGCCAGAACGACCTCGACGCAATGCGGCGGTACTTCGACGGGATCTACGAGGTGAAGCGGCTGGCGCCCGGCAGAGTGATGGGTTCCTTCAAGGATTACTTCACCCACGACTGTACCACGCTGGGCGGCAACTCCGGCTCGGCGGTCGTCGACCTCAGGCGGGGCGAGGCCGTGGGGCTGCACTACGCGGGCAGACCCTGCAGATACAACTTTGCCGTTCCCGCCCCGCTCATCACCGAACGGCTGGAGAGGCTGGGGCTGGCCTGACCGACCCCGCAGGGCAGTCGCGGCGCACCCGAGGATCGCTCTCCGCCAGCCTTTCATATTCGCCTGCACAGGGAGAGAACCGTGGAGTTCAAGTACCGTTTCCTCTTCGTAGGGGTGAACAAGGGACTGAAGGAAGACGACGAGCTGGTGGCCGCCGAGCGTGACGCCGAGGAGCTTGCGCGCGCCTTCCGCGACCTCGGGTTGGGAGGTTCGGATCCCGACGGGGCCGAATCCTGGGGCGTGGTGACTCCCCTCGTGGGCGACGCCGCGACTGCGCCGAAGGTCCACCAGGAACTCGCCGCGATCGCTGAGGACGACGAGAGCGACCTGGTTCTCATCTTCTGGGCCGGCCACTTCTGGAAAGACACGGAGTTGCTGGTGACCTCCGACACCAGTTCGAAGGCCGACCCCGGCCGTGTCCGCATCACCGATCTCAGCAAGGCGATTCTCAGTAGCGGGGCGACGAACCGGGTGCTGCTCCTGGACGCGTGCTACGGAGGGCAGGTGATCAAGGAGTTCCTTGCTGCAGAGATGCACAGGCAATGGGAGGAGATCTCGGATCGCCCCAAGGAGGATACGCTTTACGCGCTCGCCTCGGCCGACGCGAACTCTCGCAGCTATGAATCCGGGCGCCTCGGGCCCCTGGCTACGCTGCTGATCGCGGAACTGAACAACCTGAAGCCCGACGACAGTGGCTGGGCGGAGCTGGGCCTGCGCCTGGACCAGGTCTACGAAGGATTGAAAGTGTTGCAGCGGCCCGAGGCGCTGAAATTGGGAGACCCCAGCATCCGCATCCCGGTACGCCGGAGCGTGCGCCCGCAGCCCCTGGGGGGACGCGAGCCCCTGGAGCAGGCCATGGCCTACGCGGTCCGTGCGTTCCGTGACTACCTGAACACGAACGTGGTGAAGAACGTCGAGGTGATTTACTTCCTCGCCTACGACGTGTGGGACGGCTGCCTGGTGTACGACGGGCTGGTGCATGGCAGCGTGGAGCACCGGCTGCTGGAATACATCCGCAGGACGTTCCTGGATGGCGACCGGCTGCGCAGCCGTTTCGAGGAGCTCCGGATCGGCTACACGCCGGACACGGGGTATCCGCGTACCCGTGGACCCGGCGATTCCGCTCAGCGCCTGGGCGCGGCGGGCCAGTGCTTCGCGGATGCGCTCCACTACATCCAGGGGCATCCAGACGCCGATCCGGTACAGAAGCTCTGGTACGTGGGAGACCTGAAGTACTATCAGAGCGAGTACCACGCGTTCGATCGTCTGCTCGGCCTGGGGTCGTGCCTTTACATCCCGGTGGTGGGCGAGCTCGTGTACGGCTCGCAGCGCGCGGAGCACGAGCGGCCTCCGCTCGGGGGGATTCTGATGGCCGGAAGCCGCGAAAGCTACGGCCTGCAGCCGGTGAGGGCCGAGTTGATGGATCGCTGGCGCGAGGCCCGGGAGTTTCCCGGCCAGATCATGCCCTACGAGCCGAAGATCAGCGACGAAGAGTTCGATCGCCGGTTGGGCGAGATCAACCGAAAGGACATCGAGCTTGCGTCGGGGATCGTGCAGCTGCTGCCCGGCCCGAAGGAGGTGAGCGCCGGCGAGCCTTCGCATCGCACGCCCACCGAGGTCGACAACTTCCTGCAATGCATCGGCGGCGTCTATGCGCAGCGCGCAAAGCAGCGCTCGCGGCTGCGTCGAATCATCCATCCCCAGGGGGTGAAAGGGGTTGCGCGAGGGCTGGAGCAGGAGGACAGGAGGGAGGAGCGCGCCAGGCAGATCGAGCAGATCGCCAGCAGAGCCGAGCGCGAGAGGACCGCGGAAAAGTTCGCGGAAGGTCCGCAGCAGTGGCTGAAGTACCTCGAAGGGTTCGGCGTCGGGCGCCTCCTCTCGGACCCCCGGCAGAACGGCGAGGAAGAGCTGGCCTGGGACTACGTGATGCCGCTGGTCTGGCGCGACCTGCGCCTGTCGGCACAGCAGAACCCCGGCGACTCCGCGGCCGGGGCCGCGGCTGCGGGGGCGGCGTCCGACGCGCTGAGGCGGCACGTTCCACGCCCCGGTCACCCGGGGCAGGACTGGGAATTCTACATCGAAGACCGCTCGGAGGGATCCGACAGGATCGACACGGACAATCCCAGCTACGAACTGAAGGAGGAGGACAGCAAGACGTTCCACCTGCGGCAGGTGCGCCGGCTGATCGATGATCTCCGCGACCTGCGCGACGACCCGTTCACGCTGCTGCTGCAGCAGCTCCGGACGCTGGCGCCGATCGACGCGTACATGGAGGGGATCGAAGAAGTAGAGGCGGTGCTGGCCAGCAGCGAGCGGGAGGAGTACCTGCAGTATCTCGCGCACACCGTGCAGGTGTGGATGCTGGGCGTGTGGATCCTCGAGTCCCGCGCCGAGGGCGGGACCCGGGAAATAGACCGCGCGGCCGCGCACGTCCGGAAGGCCTTCAACAAGCTCGCCGGCCGGAAGGGGCAGAACGGCCAGTCGCGCGTGGATCACTGGTTCTCGGGTGAGCGGCTGGGCCTGTACTGGGGGCTGGTCGCGGCCATGCACGACCTGGCGGAGCCGGTGCAGAGCTTCGCGGACTGGTCGCAGCGGTTCCTCGAACGGTACTTCGGCGGCTGGTCGATCCAGAAGATCGACCTGCGCACGCCCGTGCTCCTCGACGTCCTGCACCACACCCGGTATCCGTTCTACAAGAACGCGATCACCAGCCTGTACGGCGACCGGGAGCGCAACTGGCTGGAGTCGGTGTTCTATGCGGAGCTGGCCAAGTGGCTGGGCCACGAGGTCTCCGGATCGCTGATCCTGGTCCACGAAATGGAAAAGCGTGCCCTGAACCCGGGTGACGTGCTCGAGGCCGAGTACGCGACGGTCCGGCCTCAGCCGAAGATGTGGAGGAGGGTCGCCGAGTTGCTGGGCCCCGTGCTGCAGCACCCCGACGACACCGAGCACGGGCTCCTGCTCCCGGCGTACCTGGCGCACGGGATCGCCTTCAGCCACCTGGGAAACATCAAGGCGCACTGGCGGGAGCAGTACTCGAAGTCGAACGAGGAGCCGAGATATCTCCTGGACGTGACGTCCCGCTTCCACGTCGACTTCAAGCAATATCCGCTCACCTACCTGATGGGGCTGTGCGAGGTCCTGCTCGAACCCACCCAGGCGAAGCCTGCGAAACCGTGGATCACGTTCGTGGGCTCCAACCCCGACCCGTACATGGGCCTCAGTCCGTTCTTCGTCAGCGACGTGCGGATGGAAAGACGCGGATCGGACGGGGGCGATGTAGACGGCGATCCCACGATCGTGGTGACGATCTCGCTGTGGCTCGACGGGCTGGAGCGCGAGAGCCGGGCGCGCTTCGCGACGGCAGACATCGATCAGCTGCTGGATGCCTTCCGCGACGGGGAGAATCCGATGGAGGTGTTCAACCACGAGGACTACCACGCCTCCCTGACGGAGGCCAGGCAGCGGACCAAGCTGCAGATCGGCGACGACGTGAGCTGGGTGAGGAACAGCGAAGGGCCGCTCCACGTGGCGCGACCGGCATACGAGATTGTTTCCATGGTGCAGAAGCTGGAGGAATTCCAGCAGCACTACCGCAGCGAGCGCGGAGTAGAGGTGCGTTTCAAGAACGTGGACAAGGGAGATTACCGTAAGGTCCTCGCCCCTTCGCCCCCCACACCCGACGCGAACGGAGGATCATGACCGACACCAGGGGACCGGATCCCGCCGGCCCGGCGGGCGGCCCGGCAGACACCGCGCCGGGTGCCGCCGACGGATGGGACGAACGATACCGGGCGGCCGGGCCCGGGCGGCTGTGGCCGGACGAGCCCACCATCCGCTGGCTGGACCTGGGCGCGTGGAAGCGCGCCGGCATCCGCACGGTCCTGGATGCTGGGTGTGGCGACGGGAAGAACATCGCCACACTGATCCGCGCCGGCTTTTTGGCGATCGGCGCCGATGAATCGCCCGCGGCGCTGGAGAAGTGCGAGCGTTACCTGCGCGAACAGGGCGTGACGGGCGAATACACGCTGCTTCCCGACACGATCCTCGAGGAACTGTCCCTCCCGACGGCCTCGGTCGATGCCGCGCTGTGCATCGATGTTCTGGGGCACCTCGAGCGGCCCGAGCTGGTGGTCCGTGAGCTGGTGCGCGTGGTTCGCCCCGGCGGGCTGATCTACGCCTCGGTCTTCCATCCCGCCGATGAGTGCCGCAACGGCCCACGGATGCGGCATGGGACGGCGGACAACGAGTTCTGGTACACGCCGTCCCTTCCCGACGGGCGCGAGTTCTTCTACCGCTTCTATGCGCGTGAACAGGTGGTGGAGTTGTTCTCCTCCGCAGGGCTCCGCGTAGTCTCGGTCGAGGCGCACCACTGGCCCGAGCCTCCTCATCAAGGTTACCGCGAAGAGCCCCACGTTCACGCGAGCTGGTTCGCGCTGACGGAAAAAGTCTGATGAATCCGATGTCGTGTGCGGGATTCTCCTCCGCGTCCGGAACTCATTGCGCATCCGTGGCGCGGCGCCCTGAAGCATTATCTCCAGAGGTGATGTTCTCCTGAACGTTCAATCCGTTGGCCGTGGGTTCGAGCCCCACCCGGCCCATGGGTCCCAACCCGCGTCGCCGGCGTGGGTTGGGGCCATCTTCTTTTCTCCGGGTCTGGGTTTCTTCACGGTCCAGCGTACCTCGCAGGTCCGCGCCCGCGGACTCCGAACCCGAACGCAAACCGCTTTGGCTCGCGGGCGACCGCCTCGGCCTGGTCGGGGGTGGCGGAAAGTCTCCCGCCGCGACGACGCACGACCCGGAGTGCCGCGGGAGAACCTTCCGCACCGGACCCCCGATGATCATGCGGACGTCTACATTCCGCACTGAACCGGCCGCCGCGTTTGCACAGAGAAGGGAAGGCCCTGCTGCGTGGCGGTCTACGTCTGCCCATTCCGTGTGACTCAACTCGTTGTCATAAGCGCACTATCGGTCACTATAGGGGTAGAATTTAAACCTTTGTTTTAGGGTCCTCCAACTATTGACGACATTTATAGTTCCTTCTATTGTTCCTTCCCCCGGCGCATGTGGAGTTACGTCGAGCTTCGACACTCTGGAGCCAGCTCCATGCATTCATTTGCGCCTCATCCGGGACCATATCTACAAGGTATGATCAGTTTAGAGCATGAAGCGAGCGGCGCCGCTCCGGTCGTTCTCGCCGACCGGCAGAAGCCCGGGTCCGTGCACGGGCGCGCCGAGCTCGACGACTGCCCGGTGGAGGCGACGGCGCGGGCGGGCATCGACCGGCTGCGCCAGGGAGACCCGCTGCTCTACGCGCTGATCGCCCGCGAGCACCGGCGCCAGGCCGAGACGCTGACCATGGTGGCCGCCTCGAGCATCGCCGACCCGGCGGTGCTGGCCTGCGAGGCGACCGCGCTGCTGAACACCACCACCGAGGGGTACCCCGGCGCCCGCTTCCACGCCGGCTGCGAGGTGGTCGACCAGGTCGAGCGGATCGCGATCGAGCGCGCCCGGCATGCCTTCGGGGCGCGCTACGCCAACGTGCAGCCGCACTCGGGCACCTCGGCCAACCAGATCGTGATGTTCAGCCTGCTGCGCCCGGGCGACACGGTGCTGGGGCTCGACCTGGCGGCGGGGGGCCACCTGTCGCACGGGGCCCGCGCCTCGGTGTCGGGCGTCTACTTCCGCGCGGTGGCGTACGGCGTCGGCGCGGGCGGGCGGATCGACCTGGACGAGGTGCGCCGGCTGGCGCTGGAGCACCGCCCGCGGCTGATCGTGGCGGGCGCCAGTGCCTATCCGCGCGCGATCGACTTCGCCGCCTTCCGCCGCATCGCCGACGAGGCGGGCGCCTTCCTGCTCGCCGACATCTCGCACGTGGCGGGGCTGGTGGCGGCGGGCGAGCACCCCAGCCCCATCGACCACGCGCACTTCACCACCACCAGCACCTACAAGCAGCTCTGCGGCCCGCGCGGCGGGGTGGTGCTGATGGGGCGCGACCACGACGCCCCCGCGCCGGGCGGCCGGGGGACGCTCAGCGACCTGGTGCAGCGCGCCGCCTTCCCCTTCTTCCAGGGCACCCCCGACCTGGCGTCGATCGCCGCCAAGGCCAGCGCGCTGGCGCGGGTGGCGAGCCCGGAGTTCCGCGCCGTGGCGCGCCGCATCACCAGCGGCGCGCGGGCCCTGGCCGCGGCGCTGGAGGCGCGGGGCTACACGCTGGTCTCGGGCGGCACCGACAACCACATCGTGCTGGTGGACCTCACGCCGCGCGGGCTCACGGGCGTGGCCGCCGAGCGCGCGCTGGAGGCGTGCGGGATCGTGGTGAACAAGAACCACGTTCCCGGCGACCGGCGCGGCGCCACCGTGACCAGCGGCGTGCGCTTCGGCACCAACGGCCTGGCGCTCAGGGGGATGGGCCCCGACGAGATGCCGCGCTGCGCGGAGCTGGTGGACCGGGTCCTCTCGGCCGTGCGCCCGCTCGGCGACCGCGACTTCGCGCTCGACCCGGCCGTGGCGGCCGCGGCGCGCGAAGCGGTCGCCGCGCTCTGCGCGCGCTTCCCCCTCCCCGGCTACGCCGCGCCGGGTCCGCGGTGAGCGCCCCCGTGCTGGAGCGCGCGCCCCGCGCGCTCGCCGGAGCTCCGCGCCGCGCGGAGCTGCCGTTCACGCTGCCGGCGGAGACCGGCCGCGTTCCGGCGCTCGCCGCCTTCGCCCTGGTCCTCTCGCGCTACCGCGATCGCGAGGACGTGGGGGTGCGCGTGCGCACGGCCGCGGGCGAGGCGACCGTGCGCGTGGACGCCTCCACCAACGCCTCCGCCCGCGCCTTCACCGCCCGGGCCGGCGCGGCGCTGGCGCTCGCGCTGCCCGGCGGCGGGGCCGAGGGGGCCGCGCTCTTCGCGCTGGACGCGGACGAGGAGGAGGGCGGGCTCACGGCGGGCGTCGCGCTGCGGATCGACGGCCACGCGGCGCGCACCGGCGCGCTGAGCTTCGACCGCGGGCGCGTGCGGCCGGCGGCGGCGGCCCGCTTCCTGGCGCACCTCCAGGTCGTGCTGGGTGCGCTCGCGGCGGAGCCGGAGCGCGGCATCCTGGAGCTCCCGCTGCTGACGGAGGGCGAACGGGAGGAGCGCATCCGCTGGAACGCGACGGAGGCGCCGCTCGCGCACGGCGTCTGCCTGCACCGCGCCTTCGAGGCGCACGTGGACGCCGCCCCGGAGGCCGTCGCCGTCCTTCACGGCGACGAGGCGGTTCTCTACGGCGAGCTGGAGGCGCGGGCCAACCGCCTGGCGCACCACCTCCGCCGCCGCGGCGTGGGCCCGGAGAGCCGCGTGGGGATCTGCGTGGAGCGCGGCCCGCGCGTGCTGGAGGCGATCCTGGGGGTGCTGAAGGCGGGCGGCGCCTACGTGCCGCTCGACGCCGCCTATCCCCCGGAGCGGCTGGCGGGGATGGTGCGCACCGCCGGCATCCGCGTGCTGGTGACGGAGGCGGGCCCGGGCGCCGCGCTGCGGGTCGACGGCGAGCGCATCTTCCTGGACCGCGACGCGGACAGGGTCGCGGCCGAGAGCGCCGCGCGCCCGGAGGGCGGCGCCACCCCCGACAACCTGGCCTACGTCATCTTCACCTCGGGGAGCACGGGCGAGCCGAAGGGGATCGCCCTGGCGCACCGCGGGGTGATGAACAACCTGGCCGACCTGAACGGGCGCCACGGCGTGGGCCCGGCCGACCGGGTGCTCCTGCTCTCGTCGCTCAGCTTCGACATGAGCGTCTACGAGACGCTGGGGATCCTGGCGGCGGGCGGCGCGGTCGTCATCCCCCGCCCCGACGAGCTGCGCGACCCCGCGGCCTGGGCCGGGCTCTGCCGCCGGCACGGGGTGACGCTGTGGAACAGCGCGCCCGCGCTGCTGGGGATGCTGGCCGACCACGTGGAGGCGCACCCGGAGCAGGCGCCGGCGGGGCTCCGCCTGGCCTTCCTGGGCGGCGACTGGGTGCCCGTGCCGCTGGTGGACCGGGTGCGCGCCTGGGCGCCGCGGATGCGCGACTTCATCGTGATGGGCGGGGCGACCGAGGCGTCGATCCACTCCATCATCCAGCCGGTCGGCGAGGTCGATCCCGGCTGGCGCAGCATTCCCTACGGCGTGCCGATGGCCAACCAGCGCGCCTGGGTGCTCGACGCCCACCTGCGCGAGGTGCCGGCGGGGATCGCCGGCGAGCTGTTCCTGGGCGGGATCGGGCTGGCGCGCGGCTACGTGGGGCGCGCGGGGTTCACCGCCGAGCGCTTTCTCCCCAACCCCAACGGCAAGCCGGGGACGCGGATCTACCGCACCGGCGACCGGGCGCGGCAGGGCGACGACGGGACCATCGAGCTGCTGGGCCGGATCGACCACCAGGTGAAGGTCCGCGGCTTCCGCATCGAGCCGGGGGAGATCGAGGCGGCGCTGTGCCGGCACCCGTCGGTGGACCGCGCGGTGGTGGTGTCGCGCGCGGAGGGCGGCGCGGCCGGGCTGGTGGCGTACCTCGTCGCGGCCGGCGGCGCGCCGCCGCCGGATGCGCGCGCGCTGCGCGACCGGCTGCGCGAGACGCTCCCCGACTACATGGTGCCGGGGGCGTTCGTGACGCTCGACCGGCTCCCGCTCTCGCCCAACGGCAAGGTGGACCGCAAGCGCCTCCCCGCGCCCCCGGCCGCGGCGGAGCGCGCGCCCTACGTGGCGCCGCGCACCCCGGCCGAGGCGGCGCTGGCGGAGATCTGGGCCGAGGTGCTGGGCGCGGAGCGGGTGGGCGCGGACGACGACTTCTTCACGCTCGGCGGCCACTCGCTCTCGGCCGCGCGGGTGGCGGCGCGGGTGCGCGAGCGGCTGGGGGTGCAGCTCGCGCTGGGCGAGTTCTTCCGCGTTCCCCTGCTCGCGGAGCTGGCCGCGGCGGTGGAGGCGTGCGGCGGCGGGACCGCCCCCGCGCCGATCCCGCGCGCGCCCGGCGACGGCCCGTTCCCGCTGGCCCCGGCGCAGCGGCGGCTCTGGCTCTGGGCGCAGATGAACCCCGGCCAGGCGGCGTACAACGTTCCCGTCGCCCTGCGGCTGCGGGGGCCGGTGGACGCGGCGGTGCTGGAGCGGGCGCTGGACGCGCTCGTCCGCCGCCACGCCGCGCTGCGCACCGCCTTCGCGGCCGAGGGCGGCGAGCCGGTGCAGGTGGTCCTTCCCGAATCTCCCTTCGCCCTGCGCGTGGACGCGCTCCCCGCGCCGGCGGACGCGGCCGCGCTGCGGACGCGGCTCGCCGCCGAGGGGGCGCGCCCCTTCGACCTGGCCGCGGGGCCGCTCTTCCGCGCGCTGCTGCTGCGGGGCGGCGGGGAGCCGATGCTGCTGCTCACCCTGCACCACGCGGTGGGCGACGGGTGGAGCGTGGGGATCCTGCTGCGCGAGCTCGGGGCTCTCTACGACGCGTTCTCGCGCGGCGAGCCGTCTCCGCTCGCCCCGCTGCCGCTGCGCTACGCCGACTACGCCGTCTGGCACCGCGAGCGGCTGGCGCGGGTGGAGGCGGCGCAGCTCGAATGGTGGCGCGAGACGCTGGCGGGCGCGCCCACGCTGCTGGAGCTGCCGACGGACCGGCCGCGCCCGGCGGTGCAGGGGCACCGCGGCGCCCAGCACCCGGTGCGCCTCTCCGCCGCGCTGGTGGAGCGCGCGCGGGCGCTGGGGCGCGCGGAGGGCGCCACGCTGCACATGGTGCTGCTCGCCGCGCTCGACGTGGTGCTGGCCCGGCACGCCCGCGCCGGCGAGGTGGTGGTGGGCTCGGCCCCGGCGGGGCGCACGCACCCCGACACCGAGCCGCTGGTGGGGATGTTCGTCAACACGCTGCCGGTCCGGGCCGACCTCTCGGGCGATCCGGACTTCCGCGCGTTCGTGCGGCAGGTGCGCGAGCGCACGCTGGAGGCGTACGACCACCAGGACGTGCCCTTCGACCGGCTGGTGGAGGCGCTCTCGCCGGCGCGCAGCCGCAGCCACGCGCCGCTGGTGCAGGTGGCGTTCGCGTTCCAGGACGCGCCCGCGCGCGGCCTGCGGCTGGGCGGCGCGGCCGCCGAGGCCGAGTGGGTGGACCTGGGCACGGCCCAGTTCGACCTCACCTGGCTGCTGGACGAGGACGAGCGCGGCGTGGCCGGGGTGCTGGAGTACGCCACCGACCTCTTCGACGCCGCCACGGCGGAGCGGATCGCCGGGCGCTTCCGCCTGCTGCTGGAGGCCGCCGTCTCCGCCCCGGACCGCCGCGTGTCGGCGCTGCCGCTGGTGGACGCGGCCGAGCGCGAGCGGGTGCTGCGCGACTGGAGCGGCGCGGGCGGGGTCTTCCCCGTCTCCGGCGCGCTGCACCACCGCTTCGAGGCGCACGCCGCCGCCCGTCCGGACGCCGTGGCCCTCACCTGCGAGGGCCGGTCGCTGGCCTACGGCGCGCTGAACGCGCGGGCGAACCGCCTGGCGCGCCGCCTCGCGCGCCTGGGCGTGGGCCCCGAGGAGCGGGTGGGGGTGTGCGCCGAGCGCACGCCGGAGCTGATCGTCGCCATTCTCGCCGTCCTCAAGGCGGGCGGCGCGTACGTGCCGCTGGACCCCGCGTACCCCGCCGAGCGGCTGGCGTACATGGCGGAGGATGCGGGGATCCGCGTCCTCGTCGCCCAGCCGGGGGTGGCGGACCGCTTCGCGGCGGAGGGCGTCGCGGTGGTCTCGCTCGACGAGGAGCTCGCGGGCGAGCGCGACGACGACCCGGGAATCGACCTCGATCCGTCGAACCTCGCCTACGTCATCTACACCTCCGGCTCCACCGGCCGCCCCAAGGGCGTGGGGGTGACGCACGGCAACGTGCTGCGCCTCTTCGCCTCGACCGACGCGGCCTTCGGCTTCGGCGCCGACGACGTGTGGACGCTCTTCCACTCCTGCGCCTTCGACTTCTCCGTCTGGGAGATCTGGGGGGCGCTGCTGCACGGCGGGCGGCTGGTGGTGGTTCCGCGCGACGTGTCGCGCGACCCCGCGCGCTTCCGCGCGCTGCTGCGGAGCGAGCGGGTGACGGTGCTCAACCAGACGCCCTCGGCCTTCCGCGCGCTGGCGCGCGCCGACGCGCGCCAGGCCGAGCCGCTGGAGCGGCTGCGCACGGTGGTGTTCGGCGGCGAGGCGCTGCAGTACGAGTCGCTGCGCGGGTGGCTGGACCGCTACGGCCCGCGGCGGCCGCGGCTGGTGAACATGTACGGGATCACCGAGACCACCGTGCACGTCACCCGGCACGCGGTCACCGGCGCCGAGCTGCGCCTGGGGGCGGCGGGGAGCGGCGTGGGGACGCCCATCCCCGACCTGCGGGCCTGCGTGCTGGACCCCGCGGGGGAGCCGGCGCCGGTGGGGATCGCCGGCGAGCTGCACGTGGGCGGGGCGGGGCTGGCGCGCGGCTACCTGGGCCGGCCCGGGCTCACGGCGCAGCGCTTCGTTCCCGACCCCTTCTCGGGCGACGCGGGGGCGCGCCTCTACCGCTCGGGCGACCTGGCGCGGTGGCGGGCGGACGGCACGCTGGAGTACCTGGGCCGCATCGACCAGCAGGTGAAGGTGCGGGGCTTCCGCATCGAGCCGGGCGAGGTCGAGTCGCTCCTGCTCGCCCACCCCGCCGTCTCCGCGGCGGCGGTGGTGGTGCGCGGCGAGGGCGACGAGGCGGCGCTGGCGGCGTACGTGGTGCCCGCGGCCGGGGCCTCGCCCGCGGCGGCGGCGCTGCGCGACGCGCTGCGCGGGCAGCTCCCGGAGCACATGGTGCCGGGCGCGTTCGTGACGCTCGACCGCATTCCGCTCACCGCCAACGGCAAGCTCGACCGCGCCGCGCTCCCCGCCCCCGGCGCCGCCGACGCGGCGGACGACCGGCAGGGGGCGCCGCGCACGCCGGTGGAGGCGGTGCTGGCGGGGATCTGGTGCGAGGTGCTGCGGCGCGAGCGCGTGGGCGTCGACGAGAACTTCTTCGAGCTGGGCGGGCACTCGCTGCTGGCCACGCGCGCGGCGGCGCGCATCCCCGAGGTGTTCGGGGTGGAGCTCTCGGTGGCCGCGCTCTTCGAGGCGCCCACCGTGGCGGAGCTGGCCGCGCGGGTGGAGGCGCTGCGGCACGCCGGGATGCCGGTGCCGCCGCCGGTGGCGCGGGTGGAGCGCGACGGCCCGGCGCCGCTCTCCTTCGCGCAGGAGCGGCTCTGGTTCCTGCACCGGCTGCAGCCGGAGAGCGCCTTCTTCAACCACCCCACCGCGCTGCGGCTCTCCGGCGCGCTCGACGTGCCCGCGCTGGAGCGCGCGCTGGGCGGGCTCGTGCGCCGCCATGCCGCGCTGCGGACGACGCTGCGCGAGGTGGAGGGCGCGCCGGTGCAGGTGATCGCGCCCTTCGGCGGCCTCGCGCTCCCGGTGGAGGCGCTCGCGGGCGCGGACCGCCCCGCGCGGGAGGCCGAGGCCGCGCGCCGCACGGAAGCGGAGGCCGAGCGGCCGTTCGACCTCACCGCCGGCCCGCTCTTCCGCCCGCGCCTGCTGCGGGTGGACGAGGACGAGCACGTGCTGCTGCTGTGCATGCACCACGTGGTGACCGACGCGTGGAGCACCGGCGTGCTCTTGCGCGAGCTCGCCGCGCTCTACGAGGCCTGCCGCGCCGGCGTCGAGCCGGCCCTCCCCGAGCCGGCGGTGGAATACGCCGACTACGCGGCGTGGCAGCGCGCGCACCTCTCCGGTCCCGTGCTGGAGCGGCAGCTCTCGTACTGGCGGGAGGCGCTCTCCGGCGCGCCCGCGCTGCTGGAGCTGCCGGCGGACCATCCCCGCCCCGCGGTGCAGACGTACCGCGGCGCGCACGAGGCCGTCGCGCTCCCGGCGGAGCTCGCGCGGCGGCTGGAGGCGCTGGGGCGCGGCGAGGGCGCCACGCTGTTCATGGTGCTGCTGGGCGCCTTCCAGGTGCTGCTCGCGAAGTACGCCGGGACCGCCGACGTCGTCGTCGGCACCACGCTCGCCGGGCGCACGCGGCGCGAGGTGGAGGAGCTGGTGGGGGTGTTCATCAACGCCCTGCCGCTGCGCACCCGGCTGGACGGCGACCCGGCCTTCCGCGAGGTGGTGAGGCGGGTGCGGCGGGTGACGCTGGGTGCGTACGACCACCAGGAGGCGCCCTTCGAGCGCCTGGTGGCCGAGCTGCACCCGGAGCGCACGCTGAGCCACGCGCCGCTCTTCCAGGTGCTGTTCGAGCTGCACGACGCCGCCCCCGGCGCCGCCCTGGCCGGGGTGGCCGTCCAGGCGCTGGAGGTGGAGACCGCCACCGCCAAGTACGACCTCTCGCTCGCCCTGACCCGGTCGGAGCGCGGCCTGCACGGACGGCTCACCTACGCCGTGGACCTGTGGGAGCCCGCGGCCGTCCGCCGGATGGCGGCGCACCTGGCGCGCGTGCTGGAGCAGGTGGCGAACGACGCGGAGCTGCCCCTCTCGCGCCTGCGGCTGACCGGCGACGAGGAGCGGACGCAGGCGGCCGAGGCGCGGAACCGCACCGCGGCCGCGGACCCCGCCGCCGGGCGCTGCATCCACCCGCTCTTCGAGGCCCAGGCCGCGCGCACGCCGGACGCGCCGGCGGTGACCTTCGGCGGCGGATCGCTCACCTACCGCGAGCTGGACGCGCGCGCGAACCGGCTGGCGAACCACCTCGTGCGCCTGGGGGTGGGGCCCGAGGTGCGGGTGGGGCTGTGCCTGGAGCGCGGGATGGAGATGATGCCCGCCATCCTGGGGGTGATGAAGGCGGGCGGCGCGTACGTCCCCGTCGACCCCGGCCACCCGGCGGAGCGCATCGGCTACGTGCTGGAGGACTCCGCCGTGGCCGTGCTGCTGACGCAGGCGCGGCTGCGCGAGCGGCTCCCCGTCCGTGCGGGCGTCCGGGTCGTCTGCGTGGACGCGGACGAGGACGCGATCGCCCGGGAGAGCGCGGAGGCGCCGTCCACCGGCGTCACCGCCGAGAACCTGTGCTACGTGATCTACACCTCGGGGAGCACGGGGCGGCCCAAGGGCGTCGCCATGCACCACCGCGGCGTGAGCAACTACATCCACTGGGGGACGGAGGCGTACGGGGTCGGCCTGGGGAACGGGTCGCCGGTGTTCTCGTCCATGGCGGTGGACCTGACCATCACCAACCTGCTGCCGCTCTTCGCCGGCCGCCCCGTGCACCTGCTGCCGGAGGAGAACGCCGTGGAGGCGCTGGCGGACGCCATCCGCGCGCGGCCGGGGTTCGGGGCGGTCAAGATCACCCCCGTCCACCTCTCGCTCCTCACCCCGCTGCTCACGGCGGACGAGGCCCGGGCGGCCGCGCACACGCTGGTGATCGGCGCCGACTTCCTCCCCGCCGAAGCGACCGTCTGGTGGCAGGACAACGTCCCCGGCGTGCGGCTGATGAACGAGTACGGGCCGACCGAGACGGTGGTCGGCTGCTCCGCCTACACGCTCCCCCACAGGCGCCACCGCGCCGGGGCCGTCCCCGTGGGCGGGCCCATCCGCGACCTCACCTTCCACGTCCTCGACGCGCACCTGGAGCCGATGCCGGTCGGCATCCCCGGCGAGCTGTACATCGGCGGGGTGGGGGTGGCGCGCGGGTACCTGGGGCGGCCGGGGCTCTCGGCGGAGAAGTTCGTTCCCGACCCCTTCGCCGGCGGCGGCGCGCGGATGTACCGCACGGGCGACCGCGCGCGCTGGCAGGCCGACGACAACCTGCTGATCCTCGGCCGCACCGACAACCAGGTGAAGCTGCGCGGCTACCGCGTGGAGCTGGGGGAGATCGAGGCGGTGCTGCGGCGCCACGAGGGCGTCACCGGGTGCCTGGTGGTGGTGCGCGAGGACGAGCCGGGCGACCGGCGGCTGGTGGCCTACGTGGCCGGGAGCGCGGAGACGGCGGAGCTGCGCGAGCACCTGCGCCGGAGCCTCCCCGAGTACATGGTCCCCGGCGCCTTCGTGCGGCTGGAGTCGATGCCGCAGACCGCCACGGGGAAGATCGACCCCAGGACACTCCCCGCGCCCCGGCCGGAGGGCGCCGGGGAAGGCTTCGCCGCCCCGCGCACGCCGGTGGAGGAGCTGCTCGCCGCCGCCTGGTCCGAGGTCCTCGGCGTGGCGCGGGTGGGCACGGCCGACGGCTTCTTCGACCTGGGCGGACACTCGCTCCTGGCCATGCGCATCGTCTCGCGCGTCCGCCAGACGCTGGGGGTGGAGCTGCCGCTGCGGGCGCTCTTCGAGGGGCCGACCGTCGCGGAGCTCGCGGGCGTGGTCGAGGCGCTGCGGCGCGACGGGCTCCCCATCCTCCCCCGCGTCGTGCCGGTCGGCCGAGAGCGCCCGCTGCCGCTGTCGTTCGCGCAGGAGCGGCTCTGGTTCCTGGACCGGATGGAGCCGGGGAGCACCACCTACAACATCGACTGGGCGATCCGCCTCTCCGGGTCGCTGGACGTGGAGGCGCTGGCACGCGCGCTGGGCGAGATCGTGCGCCGTCACGAGTCGCTGCGCACCACCTTCCGGGAGATGGACGGCGCGCCGGTGCAGGTGATCGCGCCCTTCGCCGGCTTCGCGCTGCCGGTGGACGACATCTCCCGCCTTTCCGACGCGGAGCGCGAGGCGGAGGTGCGGCGCCGCGTTGCGGATGAGACGGCGCGGCCCTTCGACCTCTCGGCCGGCCCGCTCTTCCGGGCGGCGCTGCTGCGGCTGGAGGACGACGGGCACGTGCTGCTGCTCGGGATGCACCACGCCGTCAGCGACGGGTGGAGCCTGGGCGTGCTGCACCGCGAGCTCTCGGCGCTGTACGCGGCGTACCGCGAGGGTGGCGAGTCGCCGCTGGGTGAGCTGCCGGTGCAGTACGCGGACTACGCGGTGTGGCAGCGCGAGCAGGTGGCGGGCGACCTCCTGGACCGGCAGCTCGCGTACTGGGCCGAGCGCCTCGCCGGCGCGCCCGCGCTGCTGGAGCTGCCGACGGACCATCCCCGCCCGGCGGTGCAGGCGTATCGCGGCGCCGTGGAGCCGGTGGCGCTGCCGGCCGCGCTGCTGGAGCGCCTGCGCGCGCTGGGGCGGAGCGAGGGCGCCACCCTCTACATGGTCGTGCTGGCCGCCTTCCAGGCGCTGCTCGCCCGGTACGCGGGGAGCGAGGACGTGGTGGTCGGCAGCGCCATCGCGGGGCGCGGCCGGGAAGAGGTGGAGGCGCTGATCGGCTTCTTCGTCAACACGCTGGCGCTGCGCACCGACCTCTCCGGCGATCCGCCCTTCCGCGAAGTGCTGCGGCGGGTGCGCGAGGCCACGCTGGGCGCCTGGGCACACCAGGACGTTCCCTTCGAGCGGCTGGTGGCCGAGCTGCAGCCCGAGCGCAGCTTGAGCCACTCGCCGCTCTTCCAGGTGATGTTCTCGCTGGACGGGGCCGAGGCTCCGGTACCCGGGCTCGCCGGGCTGAGCGTCGGCGCCGCCGAGGCGGGCGACGGGGCCGCCAAGTTCGACCTCATCCTGGCGCTCGAAGCGGCGCCCGGCGGCCTGCGCGGAGCGCTGACCTATCGCACGGACCTGTTCGAGCGCGGCACCATCGAGCGGATGGTGGGCCACCTGGGGCGGGTGCTGGAGCAGGCCGCGGCCCGCCCGGAGGCGCGGCTCTCGGAGCTGGACCTGCTCTCGGCGGACGAGCGCGGCCTGGTGCTGGATGCCTGGAACCGGACGGCGGCCGAGGTTCCGGCGGACCGGTGCGTCCACGCGCTCTTCGAGGCGCAGGCGGCGCGCACGCCGGGGGCGGTGGCCGTGGTCTTCGAGGAGGAGTCGCTCACCTACGGCGCGCTGAACGCGCGTGCCAACCGGCTGGCGCACTCCCTCGCAGGCCTCGGCGTGGGGCCGGAGACGCGGGTCGCGCTCTGCCTGGAGCGGGGGCCGGAGATGGTCGTCTCCGTCCTGGCCGTGCTGAAGGCCGGCGGCGCGTACGTCCCGCTGGACCCCGCCTATCCCGCGGAGCGCCTTGCGTTCATGCTGGCCGACGCGGCCGTGCCCGTGCTGGTGACGCAGGAGTCGCTGCGCGCGGCGCTCTCCGCCGGCGACGGAGTCAGGGTGGTGAGCGTGGACGGGGACGGGGACCGGGTCGCGGCGCAGTCTGCCGGGAACCCGGAGCGCGGCGTCTCGCCCGGGCAGCTGGCGTACGTGATCTACACCTCCGGCTCCACGGGGACGCCCAAGGGGGTGCTGGTGCAGCACCGCTCCCTGGCCAACCTGCTGGCCGTCACGCGCGAGGCGTTCGGCGTCGGCGAGGGCGACGTGATGCCGGCGCTGGCCTCGTACGCCTTCGACATCTGGCTCTTCGAGGCGCTGCTGCCGCTCATCTCCGGGGCCGCGGTGCGCCTGGTGGAGCGCGAGCGG